>Ga0193751_1001937_pt1 | contig 12877 bp, 9 predicted proteins | sample L1c2metaG_FD_143050 | JGI IMG/M metagenome (GOLD analysis project Ga0193751, IMG submission 143050) | Soil microbial communities from a riparian zone of the East river system, Colorado, United States - L1c2 | ecosystem: Environmental > Terrestrial > Soil > Riparian zone | place: USA: East River... | reverse complement strand
GCCCCAGCCTCCACCACCGGGAGTTTCAATCGTAATCCGTTCGCCCCGGCGCAGGCGAGTGCTGAACTTTCCGGGCGTGTGCTCGATCGTACCATCGTGGCGTGTGATGAAAGTCTTTCCTGGCTTGCCCTCTGCTCCTCCCGACAGCCCCCACGGCCCGCGTAAGCGACGGTCGGACAACAGAGTTACTTCGCAGTCGGTGAGGACTTCAATCTCGCGGACAATGCCGTCGCCGCCGCGGAACTCTCCCTTGCCGCCGCTCCCAGCCCGCAGCGAATACTGCCGCACGCGCAGGGGATACGCATACTCCAGCGCCTCTGCGGGTGTGTTCAGTGAATTTGTCATGTGGGTGTGCACGCCGGAGACTCCCGGCTTGCCGGGCCGCGCGCCCATTCCGCCCGCGATCGTCTCGTAGTAAGCGAAGGGCTCGCCGGAGCGCGGATCGTTTGCCCTAGAATTGTTTGCCCCAGGATGCATGCCGCCGATGGTCAGATTGTTCATCGTCCCCGAAGCCGCTGCCGGAATACGATCGGGAATGGCCTGCGCCAGAGCGCGCAGCAGAACGTCGACGATGCGCTGCGAGGTCTCGACATTCCCTCCCGCAACCGCCGCGGGAGGCCGCGCGTTCACGATGGTGCCTTCCGGTGCGATGACCTGAATAGGCCGCATCAATCCGGCGGCGGCTGGAACGTCCTCCGCCAGCAGGCAGCGAAATACATAGAAGCAAGCCGAATGGGTGATTGCCGCAACCGCATTCACGCTGCCTTCAACCTGCGGATCGCTCCCCGTGAAATCGACCGTGACACCGTGCTTCGAGGTCACATTCACCTTTACGGCAATCTTCGCCGGCCGATCGCTGATTCCGTCTCCATCCAAGAAATCCTCAGCGCAATATTCTCCTGCCGGCACGCGTTGCAAAAACGCGCGCATCAGTTCCTCGGAATAATTCAGGAGATCGTCGCCCGCCCGCCGCGCTCGCTCGACGCCATAACGTGAGCATACTTCGCGCAGTCGTTCGGCGCCCGTGTGGCAGGCTGCAATCTGCGCGCCCAGGTCGCCTTCGCGCTCTTCGGGCGTGCGTACATTGTTCAGCAGCATCGCGAGCACATCCGCATTCGTTTTCCCTCGCCGCATCAACTTCACTGGAGGAATGCGCAGGCCCTCCTGGTAAATTTCGCGACAGAGTCCCATCGATCCCGGATAAGCCCCGCCCACATCCGCATGATGAGCCCGGGAAGCTACATAGAAATCGGGGCGAATGTGGCGCGGGCGCCCCCGACCCCGATTGAATTGCCCGTGCGCCACATACACAGGAGCGACCAGCGTGATGTCCGGCAAGTGCGTCCCTCCGCGAAAGGGATCGTTCAGCATCACCACATCACCGAGCCCCATTGCGCCCGCATCAATCGCCGCCCGCACCGACATCGGCATGGATCCCAAATGCACCGGCATGTGATCGCCCATCGCGATGACTTCCCCGGCACCGTCGAATACCGCGCACGAGTAATCGTGCCGCTCCTTAATGTTTGGAGAAAATGCGGTACGCCGCAGAGCCGCTCCCATCTCCTCCGCAATGGAGTGATACAGGTTCTTAAAAATCTCAAGTTCGATGGGATCGCGCTGCATAGCGGGCAGTGTACTACTAGATGGTGGTCGCTCGTCGTTGGTCGTTCGTGGTTGGTCGTTCGTCGTTGGCAAGCCCTGCTTGTCTGAAAGATTTGGCGAATGATCAACGACCAAGGACCAACGACCGCAGCACAGAACAAATCTGCGAAAGACCGTAAGAATTGTGTTGACACTTTATTAATACTGCCGCAATATCTTGTGATATAGGACTATCCTCTACAACACGTAGGGTTAGTCTTTCAAGAACAAGGGCCCGTAGTCGAGAACCTTTGCAAGGGAAAATCGTTCACGGAGGAACCTTCATGGCAACCAAGAAGAAGGCAAAAAAGAAGAAACATTAACCGTCGGCTAGACGATACCTCGCATACGCCACGAATTTCACTGGCCTCTTGAGAGAAGCACCTCTTAAGAGGCTTTTCCTTTTGACGAGCACGCCGAAAAGACGATGCCAACGTGATGGTGAATCCCGATGAGGGTCGGCAGCTAAAAGTTTTCGGTTCTGGCGAGTTGACTTGCCCGTGAACTCCCGGCGAAGAAATTCTTCCATGCCTTCGTAGCGCCCTGTGTCACAATAGGCAGACCGCGCGGCTCTGCGGTGCGATCAAACAATGTCGCCACGAAAGAAAAGTACGGGGAAACACCAGGCGGATGAAATCCTCATCCCCGACAAGCTCTATTTCCGTATCGGCGAAGTAGCCACTCTGTGCCACCTGCCTGCTTATGTCCTGCGCTTTTGGGAGTCGGAGTTTCCGCAACTGAAGCCGGTGAAGAGCAGCACCGGACAACGCATGTACCGTAAGCGCGACGTCGAAAGCGTGCTGCGCATCAAGCAACTGCTCTACGAACAGGGATTCACCATCTCCGGCGCCCGCCAGCAGTTGCGCGCTGAAATCAAATCCGACAAGACGCAAACCGCGATTCCGTTTCCCAGACACTCCGCGCCAGAGATCCAGAACATCCGGCAGGGCCTGCGCGAAATTCTAAACCTGTTGTCTAGCCGACGGACCGGCTAGGGATCTGCAGCCCCGATCGTTTGCACGGTTCCACCGCATCCCTGAATTGAATTTTCCCCGCGAACTTGAACCCGACTCGAATGTAGCCTAGAATCGCTGCCCTATGGCATCGGAACCGCTGGAGATCGAGCGTCTCGACCGGGGAGTGTTGAGCCTGCATGGGCCGCTGACCATGGAGAACGTGTCTCCCTTCATGAATGCGGTGCGCCGCGAAGACGCTCCTACTATGATTCTGGATTTCAGCGGTGTTCCCTACGTCGATTCTTCCGGACTGGGATCGTTGGTCAGCGCTTGCACTTCCTGCACCAAGGCCGGTCGCCGCATGGCACTCACAGGGGTGAACAAGCGAGTGTTGAATGTTTTCGAGATTACCCGGGTCGAGCAGATTTTTCTGATGTTCCCCACACTCTCCGACGCGCTGGAAGCTTTCACCAACGCCGGAATGGCGTAAAAGCGCTCACATAGAGACAGCCGCCTCGGCTGTGTGGCGGTCAGTGTTAGCCCCTGAGCTTCACGCCACGCGTGCGGGATTCGTTTTCTTTGAGTTGCCCGCGTTCACCGCGTCCAGCCGGATGCGCGTGACGCGCGCCGTTTCCTGCACCAAATCGCTGGTAAACTTCGCGCCTTCTCCGGCCATCACCGAACCAGCGGCCAGGGCGAAACGCAATGCATCTGCCTGATCCTCAAAATACAAAACAACTTGTCCCGACATAGCACTTCTCCCTGGGCTCGCAGCCCTCAGTCGTGCGCGTTACGACTCGGAAAGATCAGCCTGCCAAAAGATCACTCCAAAAATCATTCAAACGAAGTTCGGGCGCTTTGACGAAAGTACGCGGTACTGTCTTGCACTGATTCTCCGGGTCCACGGCGTCCAAGTCAAAGTGATTCTCTTGGTTCCACTTACTCGGTAGGGCATGGTTACCTGACAATTGGCCCCGCAAAGCGACCCCGTTCGGCGAAAACGTCCGAAAGGCGATTCGCACCTTCAGAGGCTACACTCGCTCGGCTATACTGCCTCCGTCATGCCGGTCCTTATCTCCATGCTTCGAGGCATCAACGTTGGCGGTCACAACAAAATCAAAATGGATGTTCTGCGAGCTCTCTATGAATCGCTCAAATTGGAAGATCCGCGCACTTACGTACAAAGCGGCATATCATCTTCCGGTCAAAAGAGAAGATTTCCCCCCGCGCTGGCAAAGAAGATTCAGAATGCCATCGAGCGCGAGTTCCGCTGCCGTCCCGAAGTCATCCTTCGTACCACAGACGAACTGAGGAAAGCCATCGCGGCCACCCCATTCGCCTCCCGGCGCAACCTTGAGCCCGGCAAGATTTTGGTCACGTTTCTCGCCGCCGAACCGACTCCCGAGGCCCGCACAACGCTGCTTGGCATGAAGTTCCATCCTGAAGAATTGCATCTGAAAGGCCGCGAAGTCTACATCTACTTTCCCGACGGAGCCGGCCGGTCGAAGCTGCCATGGTCGTCGTTACACAAGCTCCTAAAGACCACCGGCACCGCCCGCAATTGGAATAGCGTTATCAAAATGTTGGCGATGGCAGAGGAGATGGAGAGGGCGGAAGGAATGGGCTAAACACTTGGCGCGAGCGATTTTCGAACTCGCCAAGCATTAGAATGGTCTCTGCATGTTTGCGCGGAGAACATTTTCCTGCCTTGGCGCGACTCTGTTCGAGGTTCTTGCCATAGGTCTCGTCGCAGGTCAGAACATTCCCCCCGTGGCTCCGTCTCCAACGCCGACGCAGTCCGCGCCTACCTCTCCTGCGCGAAAAATTCCCTTCGACGTGTTAGTCGACTCGGCCATCCGACAGGAAAGCCGCTTGATCGTTTTGATAAGGAACTTCAAGCCCAACGTCGAGACCTATATTCAAGAAGACGCTGGAACGCAACCGAAGGACGACGACTATTTCTTAAGCCGCCTTGATCTGACTGGCAATGCTCCAGCCACTCTAGCTTTTACCGACACAGAGCGCTGGAAAGAAGGTTGGGAAAAGAAATTAGTCAAGAATCCGCAACCCTTTTCGGCCGTCGATTTCGCGCAGGCGCTGTTCCCTGACTTCGGCCACTTTGATCGTCAGAATTACACCTTCGAATTTGTGCGCTGGGATGTGCTTGGGGAAGTGCGTTGCAGTGTCATTGACGTGAAGCCCCGTCAGGATTCTGAGAGTCGTGGATTTCTTGGCCGGATCTGGGTCGAGGATCGGGATTTCAACATTGTGCGTTTCAGCGGGACGCATAGTGCAAAAGCATTTTCCAGGTTCGCGTTTCACTTCGACAGTTGGAGGCGGAACACACTGGGCATCATGTGGATGCCTGCGTACACGTACACCCAGGAGTCGAGTTCCGAAGGGCCCTCGAGCCACAATCTTTGGTTCAAGGCTCAAACTCGGGTTTGGGGCTACGACATGCAACACGCGGGAGACCACCGGGAGTTTGCCAAGCCTCTCACCGACACACCGGTATGGGTCGACCCGGCGCGGCACGAAGCTTCGCAAGACCTGAGTCCCGCTAATACTCTCGGGACGGCAGCCTATACGCCGGAGGACAACGTAGTGGAGCGGTTGCAACTAGCGGGTCTTATGGCTCCAGAGGGCGAAGTCGACCAAATCTTGGAGACGGTAGCCAACAATTTATTAATCAGCAACGATCTCGACATCGCCGGGGTTCGCTGTCGCGTGCTGCTTACAACGCCACTCGAGTCGTTCGTCATAGGCCGGACCATCGTTCTGAGCCGCGGCCTTCTCGATGTGTTTCCGGATGAGGCCACTCTCGCGGCCGTGCTGGCGCATGAACTGGCGCACATTGTTTTGCATCATTCTGTCAGCGACGCACTGTTATCGGGCCGCACCGTGCCGTTCTCGGATCTGGAAATCTTTGCCCACTTCAATTTTCGTTTCAATCCTTCAGAGGAAGCTGATGCCGATAATAAGGGTCTGGAACTGTTTTCGAAGTCACCTTATAAAGCCCAGCTAGCGAATCTTGGGCTGTTTCTTGAAGCTCTGGAAGCCCGTTCTGCGCAATTTCCGAACCTGCTGCATGGGAGACTCAGCAACGACTTTGCAAGCAGTCATCTGGTCCAAATGCAGGCGCTGGCTAAACTCCCCAAGCGTCTCGAAATGGATCGACTGGATCAGATCGCCGCCTTGCCACTGGGTTCGCGAATCGTGGTCGATCCCTGGTCGGACCGAATCACCATGCTCAAGAGTCAGCCGGTGCGTCCGCAGTCGGCCGCGGAGAAAATGCCGCTCGAAGTGTCTCCGTTCTTTCTCTACCTCAAGCGATTGGACAGTCCCGAAAAGGCGCAAATGGGAGCCAAGCAGTAGGGGACTCTGTCGAAGTCTGCGATCCTTGCCTATCGTTGTGTGCTATATGAACCAGAAATAAACGGGCTACCGGTGCATAGTTGTACATGCCGCGATTTCAGGAGTGCAAAACATACACGCCAGAAGCCGCAGTCTAACCCTGCCCGCCAAGGCGGGGTTCGATTGGAGTGTGCCGTGCGTAGAGCTGGAAGCGCCGCTTTGGTTCGATTTCTCTTTCTATCTTCTGCAATGGGGTGGGCCCAGACTGGGTTTCCAGCCAATCAGGACGGCCCAGCGCTGGACCAGCCATCCCAACAATCGGCCAGCACCATAGAATTGGACTCCGGGAGCGAGTCGAATGCTCACACCGCGTTAGCTACTCCGGCGACCGGCCCTGTCGTAGCGGGTCAGGGGACAAACAATTTTCAAGGTAAACAAACCAAGCGCATGTTTTGGGTTGTCCCAAATTTTGCTGCCGTAAGCGCCGACACGCAGCTTCCTCCGCTCTCCGTCCGAGACAAATTCACGCTGGCGAGGCAGGATAGCGTTGACTATTCCTCGTTCGTCTGGGCGGGACTGCAAGCCGGCCAAAGCATGGCGTTGAGGTCGGATCCGGAATTCGGCCACGGACTCGCGGGCTATAGCCGCTATTATTGGCGGGCGTTCGTGGATCAAGCGTCTGGATCTTACTTTACAGAAGCCATTGTCCCCGCGTTGACCCACGAAGATCCGCGATACTATACCCTCGGCCATGGCGGCTTCTTCCGACGAACAAAGTACGCCTTATCCCAGGTTGTCCTGACCAGGACCGATTCTGGAGGCACAAGCTTCAACTTCTCTGAAATTGTGGGCAATGCCGCTGAAGCGGGTTTAGCGAATCTGTATTACCCAGCGCAGGAGCGCGGCTTCCGCAAAACGGCGGAAAACTGGGCAACCCAACTGGAAGCTGCGTCCCTCAATAACATCATCAGAGAGTTGTGGCCGGATATTCGCCACAAGATGCTTCGCCAGAAATAGTCGATCAAGCCGAAGTTGTTGGTCGGGACGGGCAGATTTGAACTGCCGACCCCTCGCACCCCAAGCGAGTGCTCTACCAGGCTGAGCCACGTCCCAGTGTTTACCCGGATTCCCTCCAAATCTGATGACTCGCTTGGAGGAATCCGTGGGCTTCTCTCAGTTCATCCGTGAAGGCCAATACCTATCGAATGTTTTCCCCTCAACTCTGGAGTGGTACGGTCACAGCTTCAAGTGGCTGCCCAATGAATCGCCGTCCCAAGATCAGCTAAAACGCGCCGTCCTTCGGATGCGTGAGAAGGGACTGAAAGCGACCGGCTGCAATTCAGCTATTCGGGCCATCAATGCTAACCTGAAGTGGTGCGGCTCGGCCCTGAAAATCCAACAGCTCAAAGAACCGCAATTGATTCTTCCGACGTTTAATGCATGAGGCCGCGCTATACGAAGGTCGGGAACCTGCTCGTTATGGGCCTTCCCGGCCGGGCTGAGCGGATCTGCCGCGAGGCGTAGCGATGGGTGAAAATAATTCGGGGCCGCGAGAGGAACGCTCCCTGGCCCCTTTACGGACGGTAGGTTTCATTTGCACCGGTTTAGCGTCTTGGTGGCGACGTTTGAATCTGCACAAGGTTTAGCGTCCCCTGCGACGACGAGAAACCCAACGGACGGCGACGATTGCTAGAAGGTCCCGTGGGAACTCCATTTTTTCGGTAAGGAGTGGGTCTCGCTTGCCGGGGACGCGCCGTCGGTACCAACGGCGAGAAGCAGTCCAGGCCTTTACGTCGCCAAGCCATTAATACTGGTCCTTTGGACTACTTGCACTCGCTAGCAACAGGACCCATCAAAAGGGCTTTCATCAGAGCCTCCTTGACAGGTGATTCCTGCCTTCTGCAATTGTCTCGCGGGTCCAAAACAAAAGCAAGCTGAAATGTTTTATAGAATCTTGGTCGCTGGCCCAAGGGCCGCGGCGGGCGATGCTGGACTCATGAGGGACCTATAGGCCCCATCGGGCGCATTCCTTCGTGGTAGGCTCGCCGTATGAAAATGCGAAGTCTTGAGGACGCGGCTGTATCGAAGCTACGCCACAGGTAAACCCTTCCTTGCGGTCCGTATTCGTGACCCGAAGGGCCGATTGTTGTGGCACGCCGTCAAGATTCGCGCCTAGGAGACGCCTTTGCTGAGCGCCGACGAACGACTCATTTTGATTCGCATAAAAATTGAGCGAGCCAAGAAGCATCTGCGTGACTTGGCAGCCGACGTTCTCGCCACAGAGCGCATGAACATAGTTGTCCGCAAGGGTGACACGCAAAATATCAAGAGCACGGCGGACGAACCTACGTTCAAGTTCCAGCAAGGATTTCCCGCTGCCGACACCTTCGTTGCCGGGGTGCCTCGTTTCTCCGCTGATGTTCTCGCTGGAGTAGGTGACATCGCCCACAACTTGCGCACCGCCCTCGATCACCTGATGTGCCATCTCTTGCAGGTGGCCGAAAGCGGGATCACGAAGCGGGACTACTTTCCCATTTCGGAGAGCATCACTCGATATGAATCCCGCAAGGCCGGAATTGTAAATCGTGTCCGGCCAGAAGTTATAGAAGCTCTCGACCGGCTCAAGCCATACAAAGGTGGGAATGACGCACTGTGGCGCGTTCACGAGCTTAACCGCATCGACAAGCACCGCGCACTGTTCACGTTCGCGCATGATTTCATTTTCCATGCCGACTGGCTCGATGACGATTTTCTTTTCAAGGAGGACGCCCCAGATTACACCGGTCTCTACGATCCGCAGGTGGAGCAAGACCTGCTGTTCGAGATCGAGAAATCGCTGACCGAGCCACAGGTTTCGGGCCGTGATGCGGTGCTCCCATCGCTGCATCAACTGGTCGATGTTGTGGAGGGTGTGATTCTTAGCTTCAAGCCTCATTTGGAGTAAATTCTCGTCTGACAGTCTGCGCTCTACCTGCGCTCTGTTACCGCGGTTAAGACTGTTTTTCTGTTAAGAAACAACGGACGAAGAAACTGAAGTGATTCACAACACTGCCGAGTGAATCTGAAATCCAAACGAAAATGGGCCGAGCGGCCCCTCGTGCTTCACCTGCGCCTTCTCGTAAAGAAGGGTTGCTATCTTCTCAACATCTTCCTTTGCTCTCACAGCATTTTCTTCGGTGCAGAATCGCTCCCACTCAGTCGGAATTGTCTGACCTAACTTCCCATCTAGAAATTCGTTCAAGTCCTCCACACTTTCCGTGTTTAAGCTCTCAGATTTACCGTGAGCAAGGTAATTTCTGAAAGCAAAGAGGTCCTTCACGATCTGCCACGGACGCGTGCCATAATCGGGTGTCACGTGGATTAAGTCATTCAGCAAATCTAATTTCTCTTTCGGCTTCAATCGCTCTAGATAATTCCAGTGCGGAATGAGGTGCTGACCTAGCCAGTTCAGAAAGGCTTCGAGATAGAACGCCCGGAAAACTAAACTGGCTCTGAATTGGTGGGTTGACGCTTTTGCTGTTTGCTGACCCGCCTCAAGCAGACAGTTAGACGTATGCCACAGCTCAGCGTGGATTCTCACGTCCCTTTGCTTCGTGACATGAGCCTTCCTAATTTTTGGTTTGTCCATGAGTGTGAACGGAAGTCTTAAATTCGTTGCGTAATTTGAGCCCTGCCTTACAATTCGCGCCCGGAAGGGAATCCGCGTAAAGCGTTTGGATTGAATTGGTCGGGACGGGCAGATTTGAACTGCCGACCCCTCGCACCCCAAGCGAGTGCTCTACCAGGCTGAGCCACGTCCCGACAAGGAAGGATTCTACCGGTGCGACGGTTTCGGTAAAGGCACCGTCAGCCCCAGTGGAGGGGTTCACACTGCAATTCTACATCAGAGCCGAGGGTAATACGTATCTTGTCTTCATGAGCGAAGCGAAGAGCCTGCCCTGAGCTTGTCGAAGGACCTAGTGCAACTCTGTCCGGCGCAATGCAGAGATCCTTCGGATCGCAAACTACGCGTTCCTCAGGATGACAAGAGTACTCTTATCATGCCGCCTTCTACTCCAGATCTCTCCAGTTTGGTCCAACACCCATCTCCACCTGCAGCGGCACGGCCAACTCGTGGACTTTTTCCATGTGCTCGCGGACCAGCGGCTGCATGATCTCCACTTCGTTCTCGGGAACTTCAAACACCAGCTCGTCGTGCACCTGCAGCGTCATTCTGGATTTCAGACCCCGTTCGCGTAGAGCCGTGTCGATACGGATCATCGCAATCTTGATCAGATCAGCAGCCGTCCCCTGCAGCGGCGTATTCACCGCAGTGCGCTCGGCGAAACCGCGCTGGTTGGCATTTTTGCTATTGATGTCAGGAATCGGGCGCACGCGCCCGAACAGCGTCTTTACTTTCATGTCGCGCCGCGCTTCTTCCAAAGTCTGATCGATGAAAGCGCGCACGCCGCTGTATTTCTCGAAATAGGCGGCGATAAATTGCTTGGCTTCACCGGGCTCGATGCCCAGGTTCTGCGAAAGTCCAAAAGCCGATAGGCCATACACGATGCCGAAGTTCACGACTTTGGCCTGCCGCCGATGATCGGGCGTAACCATCAGCGGCGGCACGCCAAAGACTTGCGAAGCCGTCAGCGTGTGCACATCGTCACCACGACGGTAGGCCTCGACCAGGAGGGAATCATGCGAAAAATGCGCCAGCAGGCGAAGTTCGATCTGCGAATAATCGGCGGTCAGCAATACGTGGCCGGGCTCCGCGATGAAGGCCGCCCGGATTCCGCGCCCCAGTTCGGTGCGGATCGGAATATTTTGCAAATTCGGATTGGCCGAAGACAGCCGTCCGGTTGCGGTTCCCGTCTGCCCAAAAGTCGTGTGCAGGCGCCCGCTCACTGGATTGATGAGTGCGGGCAGCGCGTCCACATACGTGGACTTGAGCTTGGTCAGCTGGCGGTAGTCGAGCACCATGCGCGCGATAGGATGATTCTCGGCAAGTTCCTCGAGCACATCCACGGCGGTCGAAATCGTGCGCCCCTTGCCGTATTTCACCGGCTTGGGCAGGTTCATGCGATTGAACAGAACGTCGCCCAACTGCTTCGGCGAGCCGACGTTGAATTCAACCCCCGCTACTTCGTAAATCTCTTTCGCCTTGAGGGCGATCTCGCGCTCCAGTTCGCTCGACATCTGCGAGAGCGCCGCCGTGTCGATCTTGACTCCCGCCTGTTCCATGCGCGCCAGGACCGGTACCAGTGGCAGATCGATTTCTTCGTAAAGCTTGTCCAGCCCCGCCAGCTCTACTTCGCTGCGCAGCGCGCCCCCCAGCCGTCCGGTGATGTCCGCAGACTCGGCAAGCTCCCCGGTCAGTTTCAGGTTGAAACGCCGCAAAGCTACGTCCGCCAGCCGGTGCGACGAGTAAGTCGGATCCAGCAGATAGGAATACAGCATGGGATCGTGGCGCACGCCGGCCAACGAAATCCCAAGCGAGTCCATAACGTGGATTCCTGCCTTGTAATCGTGCAGAACTTTAGGCAAGGCCGCGTCTGTCAGAGCAGATCGCAGTTTCTCAGCCGCGGCGCCAGAGTCCAGCGTGACAATGGTTGCCGTTCCCGCTGCAGCCGAGATGGCGACCCGCCGGGCACTGGCGACGGGGATCGGCCGCATCACTGGCTCTCCCAATATCCCCATGGAACCGTCCAAGCCTCCGCCCATCCCGCCCTCCATGAAAGATAGTTGGGCGGCTTGCGCATCGTCTTCCTTTTCTTCTTCCTCTTGCTCTTGTGCCGCGACGGTCTTCTCCGGCTCGACGGCCACAGCGAGAACACCGCTAGCGGCAACCGCATTGAGCACGCCCTCGACATCCGCAGCCGACCTCGCCTCCCTGTAATGAGTCCCGCTCACCTCCATCACTGGCAGCAGTTCTTTCAGCAGCGATGTGAATTCCAGTTCAGTAAAAAGCGCCCGCAAGTCGTCAAGATTAGGGTCGCCGGCGCGCATCGATTCCACATCCAGTTCGATGGGAACATTCGTGTCGATGGTCGCCATGCTCTTGCTGAAAAGAATGGTGTCTCGATTGTTCAGCAGCGACTCACGATAAGTTTTTCGTTCGACTTCCGCCGCGCGCTCCAACGCCTGCTCGACCGTTCCGAATCGCTTGATGATTTCGACGGAACCCTTATCGCCGATTCCCGGCGCGCCGGGAATATTGTCGATGCTGTCACCCCGCAGCGCCATCACGTCCACCACGCGCTCCGGGGGCACGCCGAGGATTTCTTCCACCTTCGCCGCGTCGCATATCAAGTTGTCCTTCGGCGGATTCAGAATCTGTACTTTGTCGTTGACTAGCTGCATCATGTCCTTGTCACTGGAAACAACATAGACGGGATGCGAAGCCTCGGCCGCCTTGCGGGCCAGCGTCCCAATCACATCATCGGCCTCGAAGCGCATCACTTCCAGGATCGGAATCCGATATGCCTCCAGCGCCCGCCGAATGTAGGGAACCTGCTGCGCCAGGTCTTCGGGCATCGCAACGCGGTTGGCTTTATATCCCTTGTATTCCACCTCCGTAAACGTCTGCGTCTTGATGTCGAACTTCTTGATGCTGGTCACCGCATCTGCCTGCTCATCGCGAAACGTCGGTCCGGCAACATCGAACACCGCGGCCAGATATTCGGGAGAAAAATCGTCGCGCAGCTTGCGCAACATATTCACGAACACATAAATCGCTGCTGTCGGCAGCCCGGTCTTCGTCGACATAGGACGCTGGCGCGCCATCGCGTGATAGGCGCGGAAGATGAACGACATGGTATCGATCAGATAAACGCGGCCGTGGGTGGACGCAGCCGCGGCTTGGCCACTCGCAACTTTGACCTTCGTAGCTTTTTCGATCGTAGCTATTTCGATCGAGGGAGCCGCTGGCGGGGGCTGTTCCG
>Ga0193751_1001936_pt1 | contig 12879 bp, 9 predicted proteins | sample L1c2metaG_FD_143050 | JGI IMG/M metagenome (GOLD analysis project Ga0193751, IMG submission 143050) | Soil microbial communities from a riparian zone of the East river system, Colorado, United States - L1c2 | ecosystem: Environmental > Terrestrial > Soil > Riparian zone | place: USA: East River... | reverse complement strand
CCACCAGATTGCCAGTCGAATAGAGTCGCACGTTGAAGCTGGCCCCTTCCAGATGATGGCGAACCAGGCGGGAAATATCCGGGTCGTCCTCCACAACATAAATCGTCGGCTTCACGCGACCATTGTAGCTGGGAAATGTTGCAATTCGATAACCGGCCCACGCTCGCTTGTGGAGAGCCGGGCGTCCCCGCGCGGCCACCCCGAAATGGGCGGGCGAGACGCCCGTCGCTCCATCGCACACAAACTCGACGTTGCGCTTGATTTTGGGTGGCGCAGCGGTTCACCGCTGCGATAGCTGACGTTTTCACTGCCGGTTTCACCCGCTGAGGTCAAACTGCGACGCGTGAGATGCTTTCCGCGCAGGCGCTCAGCGCAGCGCCATCCCCGCCTCGGCGCAAAAATCCATAGCCACAAATTCCCCGCGTAGAAATTTCGGAAAGGCCGCCGCCGCGATCATGGCCGCATTGTCCGTAGAAAGCGCGCGCGACGGAAAGAACACGGGAAGCCCCTGCATCCCAGCCTCGCGCTCAAACGCGGTCCGCAACTCCCGATTAGCTGCAACGCCTCCGCTTACGAAGAGAGTTCGAACGTCATACTCGCGCGCCGCCGCCAGCGTCTTCATGACCAGATCGTTGACCATGGACCGCTGGAAAGAAGCCACGAGGTTGAGGGTTTGCCGGTCGCAGAGTCCGCGAATATCTTCGACCGCAGGCTTGTCTTTCTCTATCACGGTCCCCGCAAGCGCCTGCCGCCGAGCCTCAATCGCAGGTTTCAGGTTCTGCGTCTCGACGTAGCGCAAGACCGCCGTCTTAATTCCACTGTAAGAAAAATCAAAGTGCGGCCCATCCTCTTCCGGAAGTTGCCTGTGCTCCCCTTGCCCATGATCGCCTTGCCTATGATCGCGCCGGTCCGCATGCTTGATCTGCGAACTCTGAAACTTGACCGCCTGCGGATCGCCGTGCGGCGCGAGCCCATCAATAATGGGTCCTCCGGGATAGCCCAGCCCCAGAAGCTTCGCGACCTTATCGAACGCCTCTCCGGCAGCATCGTCGCGAGTGTGCCCGATGTTCCGGTAGGTCCAGAGATTCTCGTGCACCTGCGCAAGATAAAGATGCGTATGTCCGCCCGACACCACCAGCGCGAGCACAGGAAAATGAAGGTCGGCATCTCCGCTCTGCCGCTGCTCGAGCAACACGGCATGGATGTGCCCTTCAAGATGGTTCACAGCGATCAGCGGTTTCTCCAGCGCGAAGGCGAGCGCCTTGGCAAAGCTGATGCCGACGAGCAGAGCGCCCGCCAGTCCCGGCCCTTGCGTGACCGCGATGGCATCGACGGACGCATAACTCTGTCCCGCCTCGGCGAGGGCTTGCCGCACCACCGGAACGATCGCGCGCAAATGCTCGCGAGAGGCAAGTTCCGGAACCACTCCGCCATAAGGCTGGTGAGTGGCGATCTGCGAGGCAACCACATTAGACAAAATCTGCTCGCCCGAGCGCACCACCGCCGCGCCCGTCTCATCACAGGATGTCTCGATGCCGAGTATGAGCGCGTCAGGCATAATTAGCTCTTAGCTCCTAGCTGTTAGTTTCTAGCTCTAGGGTCCAGTTTAGACGATTTGAATTGGCCTCGATCGTTTGGTATTGCATTGGCTGAGTGCTGAATGCTGAATGCTGAGTGCTTCTTGTCCAACGCAAAACAACACGCCGCCGAAATCGTGAGCACCCTGCGCAAGCAAGGCCACCAGGCCTACTTCGCCGGAGGATGCGTCCGCGATCTCCTCCTAAGCCGCGAGCCCGCCGACTACGACGTAGCCACCGACGCGACGCCGCAGCAAGTCATGCAAATCTTCCCCCAGACCTACGCCGTAGGCGAGCAATTCGGAGTAGTGCTAGTCCCAGATTCCGAATCCGATGGAGCGACGGGCGCCCTCGCCCGTCAAGGCACGACAGTCGAGGTAGCGACATTCCGCTCCGACGCAGGCTACTCCGATGGCCGTCATCCCGACGAAGTCCGCTTCACCAAAGACCCCCGCGAAGACGTACAGCGCCGCGACTTCACCATCAACGGGATGATGCTCGATCCCGCAACCAACGAGGTCCTGGATTTCGTCGGAGGCCGCGACGATCTAAAAGCCGGAATCATCCGCGCCATAGGCGATCCCGAGCGCCGCTTCGCCGAAGATAAACTGCGCATGCTCCGAGCCGTGCGTTTCGCCGCCCGCTTCGATTACAAAATCGATCCAGCAACCATGGCGGCAATCCAAAAGTTAGCGCCTAAAATTAACCAGGTCTCCTGCGAGCGCGTGCGCGAAGAACTAACCAAGATGCTAACCGAAGGCCAAGCCCGCCGCGCTTTTGAATTACTGGATACGACCGGCCTCTTGCCAGAAGTCCTGCCAGAAATCGCCGCCATGAAGGGAGTGCAGCAGCCACCCCAGTACCATCCCGAAGGCGACGTCTTCGTGCACACGCTGCTGTTGCTGGAGAAACTCCAGCCCAACGCGTCCGGTTCCGTATCTGGTTCTGTGTCTGGTCCCGTATCAAAGACGCTAGCCTGGGGAGCGCTCCTCCACGACGTAGGCAAGCCCGCAACCTTCCGCATCGCGCCCGACCGCATCCGCTTTGATGGCCATGTAGAAGTAGGAGTAAAGATGGCTGCCGAAATCCTCCGCCGGCTGCGCTTCTCCAACCACGAAACCGATCAGATTCTCGCTCTGGTAGACAATCACATGCGCTTCGGAGCCGTGCAGCGCATGAAGCAATCCACGCTAAAAAAGTTTCTCCGCCTGCCCGCCTTCGAAGAGCATCTGGAGTTGCACCGCATCGACTGCCTCTCCAGCCACGGCCAGCTGGACGCCTATGAATACACGCGCGAGCAGTTGCGTTCGTTGCCACCCGAGGCGATTCGTCCAACTCCGCTAATCACCGGCCGCGACCTGATCGAAGCAGGCTATGAGCCCGGTCCTCGCTTCAAAGAGGTGCTGACCGCCGTCGAGGACGCCCAACTGGAGGGTCGTCTCGCATCGCGCGAGGCCGCGATGGAATATGTGCGGCGAGAGTTCCCAGTGTAACTCTGGACGCGATGAATAACCGAAATGATGGAGAGACGGGCGTCCCCGCCCGTCCGCGATACCCCTCATCAAGACATCTTTTCACCAGTCGCACTTTGAACAGCCGCCGGCGGTTCGTTGTTGATCCCAAACCTCTTCCATTGCTCTTTCACGAAGTCTACAAAACCCTCTCGTGGTTGTGCTCCAGAAAGTGGTGCCAATTCCACTCCAGCTTTGGTAAGAAGAACGTGTCCAACGTTCAATATGTTCCCTCCTTCCCGCTCTTGTGGAAATTCAATCCAAACGGGGGTATCGAAGTATTTGACATAGCCTTTTTGACCTATGCCTGTTCGCAGATAGCTATTGGTGGCGCTCAAATGAAGTAGACCAGCACTTTCCAGATGGTCTAAGACGCCGAAGGCTATTCCAGCTTCGTTGTAGATTTTGTTGTTGAGATCGAAAATAAGAGCCGTAGGGTAGCCGATCTCAAAGACGAAGCCGCAGAGTGTTGTAAACAGGTTAGCGTCTGATTTGTCGAGGCTTCCGACGAGATTCACAGTTCGTTTCGAGAACTTGCCCGGAGAGTTGGCTTCTCCCGCAAGGATTCTTGCCCATAGACTTTGCATTTGCTCGTCCGAGATCAGACGGCACTTGTCGAAGAAATTTGCAATCCAGTCGTCTTCTACGTTTTCAGGTTTTGACTCTGGCCTGACATCTGGAAGAGCTTTGAATGTAATCGCCTCGATATTATGCTGCTTCTTTGCTTCTTCAGCAAAAAGACGGGACATAGCACGGCGTTCCAATTCCGAAATCTCAATCCGCGAAACCGTTCGAATTGCGTCCGCATCCGCTTCGGCCTGTGCAACTCGTCTTATCTGAAAAGGCTTGCATAGCCCGCCGATGGCATCGGAAATCTTCTCAACCAGGGTGTTTGCCGGTTTCGACCAATCGCCAAGATTGATTAGCGAGTTTCCTGATTCAGGCATGTCCCCACCCCTCTCGACGGTCCAATCGAAAAGCTGCTAGCGCATAGTGTATCCCGTCAAACGGCGCAGGCTCTTTGCCGGAAAAGCTACGCCATATGAATCAAACAGTTCCAGTCAAGCAACGGGCGTCATCGCAGCCGGGTGCCCCATCCTAACGTCGTGCTCTTCGACGTTAGGGTGGGATTCCACAGCCACGTCCTGCGTGGGCCTTTGTCTAATACCTTCCATCCGCACCCCCGGTTCCATCAAGACATTTTCACCGCGAAGCTGCAGTGGCACCTGTGGCGCGGGCGCCCCGCCCGCGATCTCAGACAGATAAGTAACAGCCGACGCCAGTCACCGCGAACGGGGAAGGCACCGGCCTCACCCGTGCCGCTTTACTCGGCCGTTTTCGGACCACACGGTCACATAAACAGTGAATAGAGAAAGTTCTCGGAGTCTCATGTAACATAGTTTCGTGTTGCTCGTCATCTTCGGCGCTGGCGCGTCTTACGACTCTGTTCCCCACCTTCCGCCGACCGGGAGCCCCTTAGAGCGCCGTTACCCGTATGAACTTGACCGCCTGCCCCTCGCGAACGAACTCTTCGAAAACAGAGAGCACTTTGTTGAAGCAATGGTGCGGTTTGCACACTGCATGGCCATTGTGCCTTTCTTGCGTAAGGCGGGCGTATCCGTGGAAGAGGAACTTGCGAAACTGCAACTGCAAGCGAAAACATTCCCCCATGCGCATCGAGAACTTGCAGCCATCCGCTATTACCTGCACTTTGCCTTGTGGGAATGCCAGAAACGATGGTTTGAGCGGCATCGGGGTATCACAAATTACGCGACGTTTCTCCGGGAGGTCGAGCGTTGGCGGTTTGATGGGAATCAGCAAGTCTGCTTCGTAACATTCAATTACGACACAATGCTCGAGCAAGCGATGGAGCAAGTTCTCGGCTGTAAATTCGATGATTTTCCCACATACGTTTCTCAGGAAACTCACCTTTTGGTCAAACTGCACGGCTCTATCAACTGGGGATGGGAAGTGAATACTCTTCCGAAGCCAAAGAACCCAACCGAGGTAATAGACGCAGCAGCTGACCTGAAACTATCTGAGCAATACAGGCGAGTGTCGCACCACCCGATGATATTCGATGATGGGAGCGTTGGATTTCCAGCCCTCGCTATTCCCGTTCAAAGCAAAGACGAGTTTGCATGTCCGTCCGAACACCTTCAAGCGCTAGCAAAAGTGCTGCCGAGCGTAACTAAAATCATCACGGTCGGGTGGCGGGCTTCTGAGGACAAGTTCCTAAGGATGCTGACCGCGAAGCTTACCGGACTGACGGGGAAAGTCGATCTGATGGTTGTTTCCGGCAGTAAGAAAGGGGCAGAAGAGACCTACGCCAACCTAGATCCTTCCCGCGACCTTTTTTTTGTCGTACTCTTGCCGAAGGCGGTTTTACAGGTCTCATACAGAACATAAAAGTTATTGAGGACTTTTTGCGAAGTTAGGGAATAACAGAGCCGGGCGAGTAGCCCCGGCTTTTTCCATCACAACGTCCTGGCCATGCATCACAGACTTCCAACCCGCGTTGCTCGATAATGAACCTTTGATTGGCGGGGTGGCCCGTCCTATCGCGAAGCGAAGGGCGGGGATGTTCAGCCGGCGTTGTCAGTTTTCTAATGGTGGTATGCTCACGTTCGCCTACCGCTCGAAATTCTTCGCTAACTCCTATTTCCGAGCCTCACGACCTACCTTCTTCATCACACATTTCCTGTACCCTCATCACAGACACGCAATCCCAATCGCGCAATAATTCACCGACAGTACAGCATCGAAAATTGCGTCCGTCTCCAGAGACGGACCCATCATCCGCCGCAAAACATCTTCGGCGGCTCTTTGACAAACGGACGACAAGTACACAAATAAGCAGCAGAAACGGCCACCCCGCACCCCCGAAAAGTGCACGCCAAACCGCAGCATCCCCTGCTAAGTCGTTATTCATGTAGATGATAGAGCTAACTACTTTAATTAGAATAGCTTAGCGGGAATTGGGGGGGGGTAAAAACCCAAAGCGCCCAAACCACTGAACGAAAAACAGAGAACGGAGCCAATCTTCCTGGAGTCGGCTTTTCGCGGGCGAGAGCCTGCCCTGAGCTTGTCGAAGGGGCGCCCGCGCCACACACTTAGTCTTCTTCATTCTATGCTTCGTCTTTTTGGCATCCAACGGTAGGTTTTAAGAGGAGTCAATTATGGACGAGAATAATAATAATATTGTGCAGGAGATACTTCACGACTTGTTCTCCTCTATGGAGGCCTTGGAGACTCAGAGCACGGCTATTGTGCAATTCCTGAAGGATAAGGGGATCGCCACTGACGAAGAACTTACCTCCCATCTGGAGCAGGCGGGAAACGCCAGCAGCGTCAGATGGCGTGGCGTCCGCGTGCGAGCCGATTATCTGTTTGCGTCCGCAATCAAGGCCGCTGAGCAGGCTGCCGAAAAGGAGTCGCCGAAACCTGCGGAAAACAAGCAAGAAGCGAAAGCATCCGCAAAACAATCGGACGAAACAGAAACCGCTAAAAGCGCGCAGCCAGTTGCTACCACCACTAAATCTGAAAACGATCAACCTGAAAACGATAAAGCTGAGAAAGAAAAACCTGAGGCAGACGAAGCCGGCGCCAGAGCAGAGCAAAGTGTCGAGAAAGACGTCAAGCAAGACCGAAATCAGAAGGACGACGCGGACAATAGACGGCGCAAAAATGATACAGAGCAAGCGGCCTGATTCGTGACTCTATTCCTCGTTCCTATCCCGGTCCTGCGACGTTGTCTGAGCAGTATCTGCTGAAGACGGAACGGGCTTTTGCAGATCGATCAACGGCAATCCAGCTTTCTTCAATTGCTCGTTCAGCGCCGGAATATCTTTTGACTTGAGTTGGGCCCACGCCCTCAACTGCTCTTCCAGCGCCTTCTCGATCTCTACGAACGTCGCCTTTTGCTGAGTCGTCGGAGCGGCGTCAGCGGTATCGAGAGCGCTGACGAGCGTGTTGAGGCCGCTATTCAGACGAGCCAGGCTGCGGCCTTCCGGCGTGCTCAAATAGCGCGCACCGTAGCCGCCTTCGTCGCCTTCGATGGCTGCGGCTTTCGCTTCCAACGCAGCGGCTGTCTTTGTGATCGCGTCCGCCTCACGCTTTTCCCTGTGTCCCTCTGTGCTCCCTGTGGTAAGGATTTTGGTCGCGATCGATTTCAACTGCGCTCGCAGGCTGCGGACATGTTGCAAGGCTTCGTAATCCTGATGAAGAGCGTTCGCAATTTTTCGGTCGAGTTCGAATTGCTGGAGCAAACCATCCGGCAAAGTCTTCACCCGCGGATCCATGCGAACGGTCAGCCGCTGCGTGTACTGCTTTCCGTTCACGGTCAGAACCACGTTATACAAGCCAGGCAGCACAGCCGCGCCCAGCGGATAACGCGGCGTGTCATGGTAGATGGCCGAGATCGGATACTCGTGCGCAAGCACGTCCGGCTCCGGATAATGCAGATCCCAGACAAAACGATGCATTCCCGGCGCCGCCGACAAGGTCCGCGCTGGACGGATCCAGTAGGTCGGCACGTTGAGTTTCTTGTCGTCGACCGGCTCGGGCTTATCGTCACTCGAAAAGCGGCGCACGACATGTCCCGATGCAGTATCGACAATATCCAGAGTGACCGGACCGGAAGCGGGCTTTGTTATCAAGTAGTCGATCATCGCGCCATCCGGAGGATTCTGTCCGGCAGGTTCTTCGGGCGGCAGAGGCGTGTCGGTGTTGTTGTTGCGGCGCACGCGATACGTAAGCTGCGGCTCGAAAAGATGCGCGGGATCATGCCCGCCCGCAATCTCGGGGTTCAACTGCCGCAGCGGCGTGATGTTATCCAGGATCCAAAACGACCGGCCATGAGTTCCGACGACAACATCGTCATGATGAACGACGAGATCGCGGATCGAAGTCGGCGGCAAATTCATCTTCAGCGACTGCCAATGATCGCCATCGTCCCAGGACACATACACAGAGCGCTCAGTCCCGGCAAAAAGCAGTCCCTTGCGTTCTATATCTTCGCGCACCGTATTGACGGGCTCGTTATCGGGCAGGCCGCTTACGATTTTCTGCCACGACTTTCCGCCGTCGTGCGTGCGGTAGATATAAGGATGCAGGTCGTCGAGCCGGAAGCGGTTCACCGCCACGTAGGCAGTTGTGGTATCGAAATGTGAGGCGTCCATCTGCGCCAGCTTGCTCCACGGCGTCAACTCTGGAGGCGTAACGTTCTGCCAGTTCTTGCCGCCGTCGTGCGTCACTTGGATCACGCCATCGTCGGTCCCGGCCCAGATGAGATTCACATCTTTCGGTGACGGAGCAATCGAATAGATCACGCCGCGATGCTTGCCCTTCGCCGGATCGGCCTCGATAAACGGCCCGAGAGTCGCGGGAACGCCGGGGTCTTCGCGAGTCAGGTCGGGACTGACGATCTGCCAACTGTCGCCGCCATCGCGGGTTGCGAAAATGACATTCGATCCGAGATACAGCACGTGCGGATCCGCTACCGAAAAAATCAGCGGCGCGGTGCGATTGAAGCGGTACTGTCCGGTGCGCAGAACGACCGGCGAAACGTCCCGCGTCTGTCCGGTAGTGCGGTCGAACACCGTAACCTTGCCGCCATAAATCAGATTGGGATGCAGCGGATCGGGCGCAACATAGCCGTATTCTTCGACGCCGATCGTCGTCCAGTCGCGAAAAGTAATTTCGCCAAAGTCACTGCGGCTGGCGGTTCCGACGGAGCCACTCTCCTGCTGGGCTCCATAGACCCAGTAAGGAAACTCGTTGTCAGTAATGACGTGGTAGAACTGCGCGGTCGGCTGGTTGTACCAGGAACTCCAGGTCTGCCCGCCATTCACGCTGATGGTCGTGCCCTGGTCTACGGCTATCGCGATAATGTCGGGGTTTTCGGGATTGATCCAGATGGTGTGGTAGTCGTCGCCGCCGGGCGCGCCTTTGATGGCCGTGAAATTCTTGCCGGCGTCGGTGGAGCGATAGGTCGATGTGTTGGCCACATAGATCACATCTTTATTTCGCGGATCGACGCGCACACAGCCGAAGTCGTCGCCTCGTCCATAGACACGTTCTTCATCATTCACCTGCTGCCAGCTCTCGCCGGCGTCATCGGAACGGTAGATACCGCTACTTTTTTTAGCGTTCACCCACGCATACATGCGATTAGGATCGCTCGGAGAGATGGCAGGGCCGATGCGGCCGATACCATCGGCTTCGCCGGGTAATCCTTTAGTAAGTTGATGCCAAGTGGTGCCACCGTCGGTGGATTTGTAAAGACCACTGCCCGGTCCAGTATAGCCACCGGCGATTGTCCATGGCGGACGGCGCGAGGCCCACATGCTGGCGAAGATTACCTGCGAGTTGCGGGGATCGAAGACAAGATCCATGCCGCCGACATTTTCATCCTTGTAGAGAACTTTTTGGAAGGTCTGACCACCGTCGAGCGAACGAAAAACGCCGCGCTCGGGATTGGGGCCGTAGGGATGTCCCTGCGCTGCGACGAACAGGCGATTGGGATCTTTAGGATCGACGATGATGGATGCGATCTGCTGCGCGTCGCGCAGGCCGAGATGCTGCCAGGTGCGGCCGCCGTCGGCCGACTTATAGATGCCGTCGCCTACGGAGAGATCGGGCCGGCGCAAGCCTTCACCGCTGCCGACATAGATCGTGTCGGGATTCGACGGCGCAACGGCCAGGGCTCCAATCGAACCTGTCGGTTGATCGTCGAAACTCGGATTCCAAGTGCGGCCGAAGTCCGTCGTCTTCCAAACTCCCCCATTGTTCGGCGCCATGTAGAAGACATTCGGTTGGCCCGGAACCCCGGAGATCGACACGGTGCGCCCGCCGCGAAACGGGCCAATCATGCGCCAATGAAGTTCCTGGTACATCGCTGGGTCATACTGCTGGGCAGAAAGCGCCAGAGGAAAAAGTAAAATGCAGAGCGATGCGAGCGGAATCCAGAAGAAGCGCTTGTTCACGTTTGGTCCTCGAATTTGACGAACCTCGAATTTGACGAAAGACGCAAGAAGACAAGAAGAGAGGTAAGGATAAACCACCGCAGCGGCGATTGGACAGCGCACCCGCTGCAGCGGGGCGAAAGAAATTCCGCCGCGTGTTTCTACCTTCTACAATTTCCCCGGAGAAGGCACCGCGCCAGCCGCGTACTCCCCGGTCATTGCGTACCACCTGATCCGCAAAACTTCCACGAACATTCGAAGTCCGTCCCGAAAAGGGTGCAGCCGCGTCCCCTCGCTGTGCGCCCACAGAACCGGGACCTCTTCAACCCGCAGGCCCGCGCGCCGCGCCAGAAACAGAATTTCCGGATCGAATCCCCAGCGCTCAATTTTCTGCAAAGGAAAGATGCGTTGCGCGGCGTCCCGCCGAAAAGCTTTGAATCCGCATTGCGTGTCCGAGAAACGCAAGCCCAGAATCACCCGCAGCACCAGATTGAAGATTCGTCCAAACGCCTGCCGGTACAGCGGCTGCCGCTCGGTCTGCAGTTCTGCCCGCAGCCAGCGCGATCCGATCGCGATGTCGGCGCCTCGACCAATCGCATCGAACAGTTTCCGCGCCTCCGATATCGGTGAAGAAAGGTCGGCATCCGTGAACAGGCAAATGTCGCCGCGCGCATGCAGCATTCCGTTGCGGACACTGTAACCCTTGCCGCGGTTGCCGGGATTCTCCACCAGCAGAATCTGCGGGTGCGACTTGCCGTATTCCCGCACGATTTGCGCCGTATCGTCGGTCGAGCCGTCGTTCACTACCAGAATTTCCGCGTCCCAGTTTTGTTCCCTGGTATAGCGGAGAAGCTCATCGAGCGTCGGCCGGATGCGTACGCTTTCGTTGTAGGCGGGAATCACGAAACTGTAGGTCAGACGATCGGCTGATCGGGTCATCGGGTCATCGGGCGATTGAAAGTCAAGAGCTTGGGCATTTGAATTTAGATCGCCCGATGACCCGATGATCCGATGGCCCGATGTATTCACGCTACCTGGCGGCGCTTGTCGAGCATGCCGAAGAATTCCGACACCAACTCCTCGTCCCAGAGTCCGCTTCGCGCCTCGGCGCGCATGGTAATCGCGGCCTGCTCGTGGCTGAGCGCCGGCTTATAAGGACGCGCCGTGCGCAACGCATCGTAAATGTCCACCACCTGCAGGATGCGCGGCAGAAGCGGTATCTCGTCCGCCCGAAGTCCATCCGGATAGCCGCTGCCGTCCGAGTGCTCGTGATGATGCCGGATAATCGGAAGCACCAGCCGCAACGACTTCAACGGACGGCAAATCGTCTCGCCCGTCACCGGATGCTGCTTCATGATCTCCCACTCCGCCGGCGTCAAGTTGGTGCCCTTCTTCAGGATTTCATCCGGCACGGCGATCTTTCCCAGATCGTGCAGGTAGCCGCCCCGCAGCAGCGCCACGACGCATTCTTCTTCCACCCCGAGAAAACGCCCCAGATCCGCGGCGTTCTGCGCCAACCGGTCACAGTGGCCTTCGGTGTAAGGGTCGCGCGCTTCCACGCTTAGCCCCAGCGTGCACAGCACTGAATCCACCGTCTCCAGTTCGTCGGTGAATTCTTTCAACTTCAGCAACGAACTCACGCGCGCGAACAATTCCTCGGAACTGATCGGCTTGGTCAGAAAATCGTCGGCGCCCGCTTCAATTCCCTTCAGACGGTCTTCTCGATCGGTGAGGCCGGTAATCATGACGATCGGAATCAGCCGCGTTTTGGAATCCTCTTTGAGTTCGCGGCACAGGTCGTAGCCGCTCTTGCCGGGCATGACCACGTCGAGCAGGATCAGGTCTGGAGCTTCGCGCCGGATTTCGGCCTCCGCGGTAGCCGCGTTCTGTGCCGTAACCGTTCGATAGCCGCGGCTCCCCAACAACTCCTTCAGAAGCTCGGTGTTCATCAGCTTGTCATCGACCACCAGAATCAACTGCTTCCGGCGGCCTCCGAGCAGATCACCCATACCCGAATAAGAGCCCAGGTGCGGAGAAAGGGTTGTCCAACGCTTTCGTGGGGGAATACTCATCACTTCACTTTGCTCAATTCGCCGCGATATTGCAAGTTCGCAACTGGGAACATCAACTACCTCCCATCAACTCTGACCGCTTCTTTTTTGACGGCTTCTTTTTTGGCCGTTTCTTTCGTGCTCGGCACTACGTTCTGCATGGCTTCGCACTTGTGCGCGTTGAACTGCTGCTGAACTCCCGCCTGCCCGAGCTGACGAGGGTCGGCCGAGAACTGCGCATTGCACGATTCACAAATTCCCAGTGACGGGACGTTGCTGACTCGTTTCAAGATCCGAAGGCTGCGCTTTGCCATAACCCCAGTTTCCCACACCGAAGGAAACCGCGCCACCACCCAGGCTCGCGTAGGGACAGCCGCCCCCGGCTGTCCGGCCGAGCAAAGCTCGGCATCGTGGAGAGACGGGCGTCCTCGCCCGTCCAGCCCCAAAAACCGAACATTTTCGCTGTTCATACGTCATTGCGCCGCTTGCCGCGCCCGTGCCAGTCTTCCCTCATGGTCCGGAAACTCTCATTGATATTCGTCATGCTCTGCTCAGCGGGGAGCGAATGCGCCGCCGTCCCAAAGCCTCATGTCATCACTTTCGGAAAATGGATTTCCGCCAAGTGGCCCAACGCAACCGGACAGAAGCTGCTCAACCTGAAAGTCCGTCCGTTGTTTGTGGATACGCGACTCAAGGAGTACACCACCGGAACTCCGCATGAGCTGACCGACCGCCTGTTTGTGGTCCGGCGCGCCTTTCGCGTGAACGATGCGCT
>Ga0193751_1001935_pt1 | contig 12893 bp, 12 predicted proteins | sample L1c2metaG_FD_143050 | JGI IMG/M metagenome (GOLD analysis project Ga0193751, IMG submission 143050) | Soil microbial communities from a riparian zone of the East river system, Colorado, United States - L1c2 | ecosystem: Environmental > Terrestrial > Soil > Riparian zone | place: USA: East River... | reverse complement strand
CACGGCGGTGAGAACACCCTGCGCCTCGTCGGCCTCGTAGATCGTGAGCGTGTCGTGCGGGATCAGGTCTGCGAGCGCGTCGGCGATGCGCACGAGGAGCGCGTCGAGGCTCTGCTCGGCGAGCACTTCGTGGAACACGTCGGCGAGCCGGCGGTACGACTCCACGAGCTCGAGCTCGGGCGCACGAACGTCTGGCTCCTGCTCGGGGAGCAACTCGAGTCGGCGAGTTGCCGGGCGCGCTACCACTCGGCGTCCTTCAGTGCGGGTACGGCCAGCCGCAGGGCGAAGCCTCCTAAATCGGGGGTCGTCCGACCTACAATCGTCCCGTTCCGACCTTCGAGCCTCCCCCCATTGAGGGAACCGGCCCGGCAGTCGCCCGTAAAGGCCGGACTAGCGCGGCGGGTGACTAAACCGGAGGGCGGTGCACAGCACCGCCCTCCGAAAGAGTTAGTCGCCCCAGTCGAAGTCGCGCGCGCGATCGACGGACCAGAATCCGTTGGACTCCGAATCGTCGACCTCTGTCGTCGCGACCGCGTTCTCCGCGGTCTCTTCGCCGGGCCAGGGCAGGCTCTGGTGGGCGACGAACGCCGACTCGCCGTCGATCGTCTCCTCGAGTCGCGCCTGCTCCTCGGTCTTGAACAGCGGGTGGTTGTCGAACGGATCGTCCGCCTTGTACCGATCGATCGGCATGTGCTCGAGCGCGGAGTTCCGCTCCTTCAGTTCCAGGTGATCCTTGATGACTTGCGCGAAATACGACGGTGTCTCAACCGGCATTCGTTCCTCCCGTTCGGGGCCCCCGTACTGGGTCAGTCTAACCCGATTTCAGGCTGATTTCCGGGTCGAGACTACTAAAAGGTCCGGATCCTTGCGTTTCTTTCGACCCGATCCTTCCCGAGCCTCTTTGCCTCGTACAGGGCTCGGTCGGCCTGGGCAAAGAGCTGGCGCTCCTGCTCGCCGGGCCGGTGCTGGGCCGCCCCGAAGCTGCAGGTGACGCCGAAAACGGCCCCGCCCCGGCCGTGGAAGGGGCGCTCCCGCAGGGCCGCCCGGACGCGCTCGGCGAGCTGGGCCCCGCCCTCCTCGTTCGTCCCCGGGAGGAGGAGGACGAACTCCTCGCCGCCCCAGCGGCCGGCGAGGTCGGACTCGCGCAGCGTCGAGCGGAGGACGTTCGCGAGCTCCCGGAGGACGTCGTCGCCGGCGTCGTGGCCGTACATGTCGTTGATCCGCTTGAAGTCGTCGAGGTCGGCGACGACGAGCGTGAACGGGGTCCCCATGCGGTCGGAGCGGGCGATCTCGTGCACGAGCGCGTCCTCGCACCCGCGTCTGTTCGCGATGCCCGTGAGCCCGTCGACGAGCGCCTGCCGCTCGACGATCGCGTGCAGTCGCGCGTTCTCGAGCGCAACCGCCGCGTGCGCCGCGAGCGAGGCCGCCGTCATCCGGTCCTCGGCGTCGAAGGATCCGATCAGGACGAGCCGCCCAAGCCGTTCCCCGGTAACGGTGAGCGGATGCTCGAGCCGGTCGCCGGGCGCGTGCTGGTTGCCGGCGGCGGCGGCGAGGCCGCCGCTCTGGATCGTCGCGCCGACCGCGCCCGTCGCCTCGACGGCGGTCTCGACGACGACGCGGAGGAGCTGCTCGACGTCGTTCGTCACCGCGAGTGCTTCGCCGATGCGGGCGACAGCGATCCGCAGCCGCCCGCGCTCGGTGTCCAGCTCCTCGAGACGAGCCTGCAGCTGGTCGGCCATGGCGTTGAAGGCCGCGCCGAGTGTCGCGAGCTCGTCCCGGCCCTTCACCAGGACACGCCGCCCGAGATGGCCTTGCGTGATGCCGCGGGCGGCCTCCACGAGCGCGCGCAACGCCCGCACGATCGAGCGGCCTTCGAGGAACGCGACGATCCCGACCAGCACGACTGCGCCAAGCAGCGCGAGCAGCAGCCGGTCGCGCGCCGACGCGTCGGCGGCGTCGACCGCCGACTGCGGCGTGAGCACCGCGAGAGAGACGCCCGGGAGCGGCGGCGCGACGAGCGTGCGGTAGCGCGTGCCGTCGACGCGCACGACGGCGATGCGGCCGGCCGTGAGGGGAACCGTCCCGGCGAGCGGCGGGCTCGCCGCCAGGACGCGATTGCCCTCGAGGAGGACGAGGCGATCGCTCTGCGCGAGATCGGCGTGCACGTGGAGCGCCGCGACGAAGGCAGCGTCGAGTGGGACCGATGCGACGACGACGCCGGCGAGTCCGTTGCTCGTGATCACGTCGGCCTGGCGATGCACGGCACGCGCCGGCGCAGTGCCGACGCGGAAGCTCCCCGCGTGGACGGAGAGCTGCGGGGTCGTCTTCAGCATCGCCACGAGCGCCTCACGGTCCCGTCGCTGGAGCGCGACCTGGAACGTCCGGTCGCGGGCGAGCCGCGTTGCCGTGGTCTGAGCCGCGTCGGCCCGCTCCTGGTAGGCGGCGAGCGCCAGCCGGAGGTCTGTCTGCAGCCGCGCATCCACCTTGCGGGCCTCGCTCTGCGCCGAGGCGGAGGAGAAGCCCCAGACGGCCGCGCCGGTGGGCACGAGCGTCAAAAGGATGAAATAGAGCGCGAGCTTGAGTTTGAAGCTGCCCAAAACGGCCCCCTCAGGTATTCAAGCCCTCGTCCCGACCTGCCGATACCTCGTTCGAGTGATGCCATCGGCATCTGGGGTCGGAAACATGATTGCTATCACCCGAGGGGTCGTCGTAACAGTGTTGCTCGCCGGTGCGGTGGCGGGCGCGGCGGCGTTCCCGCGATTCTTCGCCGGGCCCGGCGGAGGGGAAACGCCCTCCTTCGCCCTGCCGTCGGCGGCGGCGCAGCCGGCCATCGTCCGCGCGCTCGCGCTGCCGGCGCCGATCGTCGTCACGCCGCTCGCGCTGCACCCTGTCACGGCCGTCGCGTCCCTGCGGCCAAAGTCACGGCCGATCGTCATCCGGCGCGTCACGCCACCCGCTCCCGCGAAGACCGCAACACCCGCGCCGACGCCGACGCGGGCGCCTGCGACCGCGACGGCGTCATCCGCCCCCGTCGTCATCGCGGCCCCGGCGGCTCCCGTGACCCGCACGGTGTCGGCCGCCAAGACCGCTCCTCCGGTGCCCGTCGCTCCTCCCGCGCCTGAGACGAACAGCAAGGCGAAGGGCCACCACAAGCAGCCCGGCCGGTTCACCGCCGACGTGCCGGCGCAGCCGGTCGCGACGGCTCCACTAGGATCCGATGATGGCCCGCCTGCGCAAGCTCCGCCCCGCCCCGATAGCACTGACACTGGCCCTGTTCGACCTGTGGAAGCGCCTGACGCCGCAGCAGCGCCGCCAGGTCATGGCCATGGCCCGCCGCCATGGGCCCACGGTGGCGGCCAAGGTCACTAAGCTCAGCCGCCGCGGCCGCCCGTAACTAGATACCGAGGGCCGCGCGCACGATGCGGTCCTGCTCGCGCAGGTGCGCGGTGGGGTATCCCTCGCTCGGGCTCGCGCGCCACGGCCGCCCGGCATACACGAGCGGCACACCCTCCGGCTTCGCTTCCTCGAGACGATGGCGGATGGCGCGGAACGGCCCCATGTTCTGCGGCTCCTCCTGCACCCACACGAGCTCGCGCAGGTTCGGGTAGCCGCGCACCAGCTCCGCCGCCTGCTTGACCGGGAACGGATAGAGCTGCTCGAGTCGCGCGACCGCGACGCCTTCCGCCTCCCCGCGCCGCTCGTGCCCTGCGATGTCGTAGTAGATCTTGCCCGAGCAGAGGATGAGCCGCGTCGTCCGCTCGCGATCCGCCGTCGGGTCGTCGAGGAGCGGCCGGAACTCGCCGGCGGCGAGGTCGTCGAGCGTCGACGACGCCTGCTTCATGCGCAGGAGCCCCTTCGGCGTCATCACGACGAGCGGCCGCGCCGTGGCGTCGAGCGCTTGCCGGCGGAGCAGGTGGAAGGACTGCGCCGACGTCGTGCAGTTGACGATGCGGATGTTCTCCTGCGCGGCGAGCTGGAGGAAGCGCTCGAGGCGCGCGCTCGAATGTTCCGGCCCGTTGCCCTCGTAGCCGTGCGGGAGCAGCAGCGTGAGCCGCGAGGTCTCGCCCCACTTCGACAAGCCCGCCGAGATGAACTGGTCGATGATGATCTGCGCCCCGTTGACGAAGTCGCCGAACTGCGCCTCCCAGAGCACAAGCGCTTCCGGCGCCGCGGCCGAGTAGCCGTACTCGAAGCCGAGGCATGCGTACTCGGACAGCGGCGAGTTGTGGATCTCGAAGGACGCGACCGCCTCGTCGAGGTGCTGCATGGGCGTGAACGTCGCGCCCGTGTGCACGTCGTGCAGGACGGCGTGGCGGTGCGCGAAGGTGCCGCGCTCCGTGTCCTGGCCGGTGAGTCGGACCGGGATGCCGTCCACGAGGAGCGACGCGTACGCGAGCGCCTCGGCCTGGCCCCAGTCGATCCCGCCCTGGTCGAGCGTCTCGCGGCGGCGCTCCAGCTGCTTCATCAGCTTCGGATGCGGCGTGAACCACTCGGGGACGCGCAGCAGCTGGTCGTTGAGGTCGCGCAGCCGATCGGCGGGGACGGCCGTGTGCACGATCGAACCGCTCGTCGCCGGGAGACGGTGCTCGACAGGCGCGATCTCGGGCTCGACGCCGAAGGTGCGCTTCAGCTCCTCGTGCGCCGCCTTCAGCTCGGCCTGCACCTCGCCGACGAGCTCGTCCGCGCGCGCCTGTGGGACGACGCCTTCCGCGACGAGGCGCGCCGCGTACAGCTCGCGCACGGTGGGATGCTCGGCGATGGCCGCGGCAAGGAGCGGCTGCGTGTACGCCGGCTCGTCCTGCTCGTTGTGGCCGTGACGCCGGTACCCGACGAGGTCGACGACGACGTCGTGGCCGAAGCGCCAGCGGTACGCGTTCGCGAGCCGGATCGCGGAGATGGCCGCCTCCGGGTCGTCGGCGTTGACGTGGACGATCGGGATGTCGAAGCCCTTGGCGAGGTCGCTCGAGTAGCGCGTCGAGCGGGAGTCCTCCGGGTCGGTGGTGAAGCCGACCTGGTTGTTCGAGATCAGGTGCAGCGTTCCGCCGGTGGAGTAGCCGGCGAGCCCCTGCAGGTTGAGCGTCTCCGCCACTTCGCCCTGGCCGGTGAACGCCGCGTCGCCGTGGATGAGGATCGGAAGCGCGACCGTCGGGTCGTGGTAGCCGTCGCGCGTGGAGCGGTCGGTCTGCTCGGCGCGCGCGCGACCCTCGACCACCGGGTCGACCGCCTCGAGATGGCTCGGGTTGGAGGCGAGCGTGACGGTGATCTCGCCCGCCTCTGTCTTGCGCGTGCCTTCCGCGCCGAGGTGGTACTTCACGTCGCCGGTTCCGCCCTCTTCGCTGGAGACGACCGCTTCGATCGTCCGCTCCCCCTCGAACTCGCGCAGGATCACCTCGTACGGACGGCCGACGACGTGCGCGAGCACGTTCAGGCGACCGCGGTGCGCCATGCCGATGACGACCTCGTGCGCGCCGCCGGTGGAGGCGAGCTCGATCGCCTCGTCCAGCATCGGCACCATCACGTCGACGCCCTCGATGGAGAACTGCTTCTGCCCGAGGAACGCACGACGCAGGTACTGCTCCATCCCTTCGACGCGCGCGAGGCGCGCGAGCAGCGTTGTGCGCTCGGCGGCGTCGAGCGGCTGCCGGTACCGGCCCGACTCGATCGCCTGGCGCAGCCAGACGCGCTCCTCGTGGTCGGAGATGTGCTCGATCTCGTACGCCATCGTCCCGCAGTACGTCTCGCGCAGGTGCGGGAGCGCCTCGGCCAGCGTCTCGCCCGCCACGTGCAGCCGCAGCAGGGAGGCGGGGATGCGGGCCTGCAGCTCCGGCGTCAGCTTCGGCACGAGGCGTTCCGGCTCGAGCGCCGGGTCGCCCGGCGGCTCGCTGCCGAGCGGGTCGAGGTGGGCGGCGAGGTGGCCGTGCATGCGGAAGGCCTTCACGAGCGCCATCGCGGCGGCGACGCCGCCGACGAGCTCGTGGTCCGCGACCGGCGCTACCGGCTCCGGACTCGCGACCTGCACGTGTCCGTTTCCAGCCTCGCGGGCTCCCTCGAGGAGCCTGGCAAGGCCGGGCTGTGCAGACAGCAGCTCGGGCGGCGCGCTCTCGAAGAGCTCGCGCCACTCCGCCGGCACGGCGGTCGGGTTGTCGAGGTACTGCTCGAGCAGCAGGGCCGCGTAGCCCGTGTTCAGCCCATCCATCACCTTCGTTGTAGCAGCCGGAAAGCCGCTACCAGAGCGCGCGCCCGGTGATGACGGTGATCATCATCCCGAGGAAGAAGCAGGCTGCGACGGTGAGGACCGCGACGAACGGCAGGCGCTTGCCGCGGCCGGTCATGCCGGCGCTGATGAGCGCGAGCAGCATCGCCGGGGCGAGGAGGCGGATCGGGTGCCAGGCGAGCGAGATGAGGCTCGCGAAGATCGCGAGCGAGGCGAGGTAGCCGGCAACGGCCTCGGTGGTGTGGCTCGGCTCCGCCTCCGCCTCGATCCTCGTGAAAGGCTCGGTGCTCATCGACGTTCAGCGTACGCGCGCCCGGCCTGCGGGGTGCGGGGGTACATGCGCGCCGGTCCGCCGTGCGGCCGGCGCGGACGAGCTCTCCTGCGCCGCCCACCGCCGGGGCCGGAGTCGTCCGGCTCGATCCGGGCGGTTACGGCCGCGCCTTCCCCGGGCTTCGGCTCGGCCTTGATGGCGTAGTAGACGACCGAACAGAGGTAAACGATGGGGATCTTCAGGATCACCATCAGGAACACGATCTCCCAGATCGAGTCCGGCCCATGCACCGGAGGGGAGTTTACCCGGGTTAGAGGCCGCCAACCTTGGAGAGAACAAGAACATGAGCCAAGAACAGCTCCAGTCTTTGCTGGACCACGGCGAGGAGGCCGGGTCGATCAGCCTGTCCGCGTTCAACGACCTCGTCGCCGACCTCGAGCTCGACGCCGACGACCTCGCGGCGGTGTACGAGCAGCTCGACCAGCGAGGGATCGAGCTCACCGACGACGGCCACGAGGCGACCGAGGCGCCGCACTACGCGAACGACGAGGTCGCCGCGATGACGACCGATTCGCTGCAGCTCTTCCTCAACGAGGCGGGCCGCTATCCGTTGCTGAGCGCGTCCGAGGAGGTCGGGCTTGCGAAGAAGATCGAGCGCGGCGACCAGCAGGCGAAGGACAAGATGATCAACTCCAACCTGCGTCTCGTCGTGTCGATCGCGAAGAAGTACCAGGGGCATGGATTGTCGCTGCTCGACCTCATCCAGGAAGGGATCATCGGGCTCATCCGCGCGGTGGAGAAGTTCGACTGGCGGCGCGGCTACAAGTTCTCGACGTATGCGACGTGGTGGATCCGGCAGGCGGTGCAGCGCGGCGTCGCGAACAAGTCGCGGACGATTCGCATCCCGGTGCACATCGTCGAGCGCGAGCAAAAGATCGCGCGCGCGGAACGGGAGCTGACGTCACAGCTCGAGCGGCCGCCGACGGACGAGGAGGTCGGGAAAAAGGCCGGGCTCGCGCTCAAGCACGTGCGCGAGGTGCGCCATGCCGCGCGCACGGTGGCGAGCCTCGACAAGCCGCTCGGCAACGAGAGCGAGACCGCCTTCGGCGACCTCGTCGCGCAAGACACCAGCGACGTCGAGGAGGAGGTCGTGCTCGGCCTGAGCGAGCAAACGCTGCGCAAGGCGATCGAGAAGCTGCCCGCCCGCGAGAAGCAGGTGATCAAGCTTCGCTACGGCATGGACGGCGATCCCGACCCGAAGTCGCTCGAGATGATCGGCCGCGAGATGGGCATCACGCGCGAGCGCGTTCGGCAGATCGAGCTACAGGCGCTGCAGCGCTTGGCGGGGCAGCGCGAGATTGCCGCGCTGTCGCCGGCCGCCTAACCCATCTCGATTTCGACCGGCATGCCGATCCGGCCGAGCGCGCGCACGTGGCGGTGGTGCGAGCGAAGCGCTCTCCACAGCGACGGCTGCACGGTGTACCGGACGCCGTGCTGCGCGGCGTTGCGCCTGACGATCTCCGCGATGCGCGGGTAGTGCACGTGCGCGACGCGCGGGAAGAGGTGATGCTCGATCTGGTAGTTGAGACCGCCGAGCAGCCACGTCAGCACGGGGTTGCGCGGGCAGAAGTCGACCGTCGTCTCCACCTCGTGGACGGCCCACACACGCGGGTTGGCGTTCAATTCCTCCGCTGAGGTGAAGTCGGCCTCTTCGACGCAGTGCGCGAGCTGGAACGTCGTCGCGGTGATGAGGCTCGTCATCGCCGTGAAGCCCACATAGCCGAGCACCACGACCCACCACGGGTAGACGAAGAGCGGCACGACGATCGCCCAGCCGACGAACAGGAGCTTGCCGCCGACGAGGCCGGTCAGGTCCCAGCGCTTCGGCGGATGGAGGGCGCTGTTCGCGATTCGGCCGCGGATAATCGCGGCGGCGTCGGCGCCGATCTGCCACCGGATCACCATCACGCAGTAGAGCGGCCAGATGTAGAGGTGCTGCAGGCGGTACCAGCTCCGCGGCTGCTGCGACGGCATCAAGCGGGCGAACGGCGTCTGGTTGATGTCGTCGTCGTAGCCGTCCACGTTCGTGTACGTGTGGTGCGCGACGTTGTGCTTGACGCGCCACGCGTAGCTGCTGATGCCGAGCAGCGCGTCCGCGCTCCAGCCCATCAGGTGATTCGCGCGCCGCGTCCGGAAGTACGCACCGTGGTTCGCGTCGTGCTGGATGCAGAAGCCGACGAGGATCGCACCGAGGCTGAGGCCGGCGAGCGCGAGCAGGCCGAGCGCGATGCCGGGATGCAGGAAGATGAGCGAGGCCCAGGAGGCGGCGAGCACGCCGAACGCGACGACCGACTTCACGTACAGCTGGATGTTCCCGCGCAGCCGAGTCCGTCGACCGTCGAGGTAGAGGTCCACCTCGCGCCGTATGTCGCGGATGAAGTCGCCGCCGTTCTCGAACGACACCTTGGCCGGCAGAGCACTCATGCGGCGAGCTCCTCTCTGAAGACGAGAACGGCGTTGTGGCCGCCGAAGCCGAAGCTGTTGCTCAACGCGACGCGCACAGGGAGGCGCCGCGCCTCGTTCGGGACATAGTCGAGATCGCAGGCGGGATCGGGAGTCTCGTAGTTGATCGTCGGCGGCACGACGTCGTCGCGCAGCGCGAGGACGGTCGCGGCCGCCTCGACCGCGCCCGCGGCGCCGAGGCAGTGGCCGGTGGCGCCCTTGATCGACGAGATGGGGATCGACCGCGCCTTCTCCTCGCCCAGCGCGAGCTTGATCGCGGCCGTCTCCGTCGCATCCCCGAGGCCCGTCGAGCTGGCGTGGGCGTTCACGTAGTCGACCTCGTCCGTGCGGAGGCCGGCATCGGCAAGCGCAGCCGCGACCGCCCGCGCCTGGCCGACTCCCTCGGGATCGGGCTCGGTCATGTGGAACGCGTCCGAGCTCATCCCGTAGCCCGCGAGCTCGGCGTAAATCGTTGCCCCGCGCCCGCGCGCGTGCTCGAGTTCCTCGAGCACGAGGACGGCCGCTCCCTCGCCCATGACGAACCCGTCGCGATCGGCGTCGAAGGGCCGACTCGCGCGGGCAGGGTCGTCGTTTCGGCGCGACAGTGCGCGCATCGCAGCGAAGCCGGCGATCGCGATCGGCGTGATCCCCGCCTCGCTCCCACCGCAGAACATGACCTCGGCGCGTCCGAGCCGGATCGCGTCGTAGCCCTCGCCGATCGCCATCGCCGACGCCGCGCACGCAGTGCACGGCGCGCCGACGGGACCGCGCGCGCCGAGCTCCATCGATACCCAGCCCGCCGCCATGTTCGGCATGAACGCCGTCACGAGGCGCGGGTGGATGCGCGCTGTGTCCGCGCCGGCGCAGCACTCCGCGAGGCTCGCCACTCCTCCCTGGGCGGTCGCGATCGACGCGCCGACACGGTCCGGTGCGGCTGCGACGTCCACCCGCGCGTCGGCCTCCGCCATGCGCGCGGCCGCAACCGCGAACTGCGCAAACCGATCCGTCCGTTGCAACGTTCGTCGATCGAGCCACTGCCCGGGATCGAACTCGCGCGCCTCGCAGCCGATCCGCACGGGATGGCCGTCCGTGTCGAACGCGGTGACGGCAGCGCCGCTGCCTTCACCTGCGATCAGGCGGCTCCAGGTCGTCTCGATGTCCGGACCGAGCGGGGTCACCGCCCCAAGGCCGGTCACCACGACTCGACGACGCCCTGACACTGCCCCTCACGGTAGCTTGCCTCAGGCCGTTAGGCGGAAAGCAGGCCCGCGGCGACCTTGCCGACGCGGCGGCCGATCTCCGTCAGCCGGTACTCGACGCGCGGTGGGCGCGTGTCGAGCACGCGCCGCTCCAGGATCCCGGCTTCCTCCAGCTCCATCAGGCGCGCCGCGAGCGTGCGCGGCGGGATCGTCTCCAACGCTTGCTTGAACTCGTTGAAGCGAACGGCGCCTGCCTCCGACGAGGCCCACAGGATGGCGAGGACCCAGCGCCGCCCGAGGAGGTCGGCCGCACGGGCGACCCCCTCGGGCAGCGGCTGGCAGTTCCTACACCGCATGGAGCGTCGGCTGGCTCTTGGGCTCGAGCGCTAGGTCGAGCACCTCGCCGAGCGTCATCACCGGGTGGAACCTCATCGCCTCGCGCACGTCCGCGGGGACGTCGTCGAGGTCGGCGCGGTTCCGCTCCGGGATGATCACGTCGGTCAGCCCTGCGGCGTGCGCTGCGAGCACCTTCTGCTTCAGCCCGCCGATCGGCAGCACGCGTCCCTGCAGCGTGACCTCACCGGTCATGCCGACGGTGTGCTTCACGGGACGCTCCGACAGGAGCGACGCGAGCGCGGTAGCCATCGTGATGCCGGCGCTCGGGCCGTCCTTCGGGATCGCGCCCGCAGGCACGTGCACGTGGAACGACCGATCGGTGAACGCGGACTGGTCGACGCCGATGTCCTCGGCGTGCGAGCGGATGAACGAGAGCGCGATGAGCGCCGACTCCTTCATCACGTCGCCGAGCTGGCCGGTGAGCAACAGCTCGTTGCCGCCTTCCATCGACGTCGCCTCGACGAAGAGCACGTCGCCGCCGGTGCCCGTCACCGCGAGGCCGGTAGCCACGCCGGGCACTGCGGTCCGCTCCGCCGCCTCCTGGAAGAACCGCTGGCGGCCGAGCGCGTCACGGACGACGTCGATGCCGACCTCGACGGGCGGCTCGACCTCGGCGGACGCGATCTTCGTCGCGGTCTTGCGCAGGATCTTCCCGAGCTCGCGCTCGAGCTGGCGGACGCCGGCCTCGCGCGTGTACTCGGAGACGACCAGCTCGATCGTCTTGTCGCCGATCGAGACCTCGTCCTCGAGCAGCCCGTTCCGCTCACGCTGGCGCGGCCACAGGTAGCCGCGCGCGATCGCCGTCTTCTCGTCCACCGTGTAGCCGTCGAAGCGGATGACTTCCATCCGGTCGAGCAGCGCGGTCGGAATCGTGTCGGCGATGTTCGCCGTCGCGATGAAGAAGACGTCCGAGAGATCGAGCTCGACGTCGAGATAGTGATCGCGGAACGAGTGGTTCTGCGCGGGATCGAGGACCTCGAGCAGCGCCGCCGACGGGTCGCCGCGCCAGTCGGCGCCGACCTTGTCCACCTCGTCCAGCAGGATCACCGGGTTCATCGTCTCCGCGTCACGCAGCGCGCGCACGAGCCGGCCCGGAAGCGAGCCGATGTACGTGCGGCGATGCCCGCGGATCTCCGCCTCGTCGCGGATGCCGCCGAGCGACATGCGCACGAACTCGCGGTTGAGCGCGCGCGCGACCGATTCGCCGATCGAGGTCTTGCCCGTACCGGGCGGCCCGATCAGCGTCAGGATGGCGCCGCTCTTCTTGTCGTTCGGGATGCCGCGCTCCTGCCGCAACTTGCGCACGGCGAGGTACTCGACGATGCGGTCCTTCACGTCGTCGAGACCGGCGTGGTCGTTGTCGAGCACTTCACGTGCATTGACGGGATCGAGACGCTCCTCGGAGCGCTTCCCCCAAGGCACTGACGTGAGCCACTCGAGGTACGTGCGGATCATGGACGCCTCGCCGGAGCCCTCGCCCATCGTCTCCAGGCGTCGCAGCTCGCGCTCGGCCTGAGCGCGGACGTCGTCCGGCATGCCGGCTTCCTCGATCTTCGTGCGGTACTCCTCGACGACGGACCCTTCGTCCTCGCCGAGCTCCTTGCGGATCGAGTTGAGCTGCTGGCGCAGGAACCACTCGCGCTGCTGCTTCTGCGCACCGGACTCCACGTCCTCGCGGATCCGGGCACGCACTTGCAGCTCGGCGAGCCGCTCCCGCTGCAGCTTCACGGCGAACTCGAGGCGCTCGACGACGTCGACCGTCTCGAGCAGCTCGACGCGCTGCGCGAAGGAGATGTCGGGCGCGTACGCGCACGTGTCTGCGAGCGCGCCGGCCTCGGTGATGGAACGCAGGAACTGGCCGATGCGCTCGTCCGCGTCGCGCAGCTCGAGGATCTCCTCGACGACGGCGCGGTACTCGCGCTCCAGCTCGCGCGTCTTGACGGGAGCCGGGTTCTCGTCCTCGATCTCCTCGACCTCGACGCGCAGGTTGCCCTGGGGGTCGGTGCGGGCGGCGCCGATGACGCCGCGGTGCTGGCCGGTCAGGACGACGGCCGTGCCGGCGCCGCGCGGCAGGCGGACGCGCTCGTCCACCCGGGCGACGGTGCCGACCTTCGCGTACTCCTGCCCGTGCTGGGGCACGAGCAGCACTTCGGTCTCGTCGCCGGTCTCGACCGTCAGCGTGACGGTCATGCCCGGGAAGACGACCGTGTCCTCCAACGGGACGAGAAGCAGGTCACTCACGATTCGGTCACTCTCCATTTCGGTGTACTAGGTATCCGGATTGTACCGATGGAGAACGACCTTCGCCTTC
>Ga0193751_1001934_pt1 | contig 12906 bp, 9 predicted proteins | sample L1c2metaG_FD_143050 | JGI IMG/M metagenome (GOLD analysis project Ga0193751, IMG submission 143050) | Soil microbial communities from a riparian zone of the East river system, Colorado, United States - L1c2 | ecosystem: Environmental > Terrestrial > Soil > Riparian zone | place: USA: East River... | reverse complement strand
GCTGCCCGGCAGCGCTCCGTGGTGGAAATCCGTGAAGCATACGCTCAGCTACTACCACTTCCCCGCCCCGGCGCTGGAGCTGACGCCAAAGCTCCATGCGTCGCCTTGGTACAGGTGACGGGCGAGTGCGGCTGATGAAGTTGCTTCGGTCGAAATCAGGAGAGCGGCTAAATGCCTTCCGGTACCGGCTACCGCGTACCGAGTACCGGGTTTCTGGTAGTGGTCTTCGCGTGCTCCTTACCGTCCTCACGGCAATTCTGCTTGCCTCGTCGGGTCTCCGCGCGCAAGCATCGGCGTACGTTCCGCTCGACGACATCGCGTACACCTACGTCGATGCATTGATGGCGCGTGGGCAGCTGCACGAGCTGTCAATACTAGAGCGGCCATTCACAGAGCGAGCGCTTCGGACCGCGATTGATTCGGCGCGCACGCGAGAGCCAGGTGATGTAATCACGTCATACCTGGATGCTCTTTACTCCGCGATCGAGAAATACGCCGTGGGACCCGGGAACTCCGACACCCTCGCGGCGCAGACATTCCGCGCGCGCTGGACGGGCGATGTGTACGTCACAGCGCAGACATCCGGGCGGCGCGAGCTGATGGTCGCCGATACCAGCAACAGTGTGAAGCCCGGCGGCTCCATTCGACTCGTAATGGCTGGCGGTCCCGTCGTTGGATTCGTGCGCGTTCTCGTCGACAACCGACTCAACGCCGATCCGGAGTTTGCGGGCCGAAAGGATCGAAAGATCAACGGACGCACCGAGGACGGTTATGTCGGCGGACAGTGGAAGTACGGCGAGCTGACGTTTGGACGTGTGGGGAGAAACTGGGGGCCGCCGTCAGAGTACGGGCTGATGCTGGGGAACTACGCCTACACTTACGATCATCTCTACGGTCTCATTGGCACCGACAAAATCCATTTCTCGACCGTAATCGCCCGTCTTGACGACATCGTTCCGGCGACCGGTCCGAGCATCGAGCGATATTTCTCGATTCATCGGCTCGCTATGCATTGGAGAAATTGGGAGCTCGCCGGGACAGAGAGCTACTTGTACGCCGGTGTCGGGAGAGGATTCGAGCCGACGCTCGCGAACCCGTTTAACATCTACAGCTTGTCCTGGCGCAACGAGCAGAAGGAAGGCAATCTCGGCCTCGGCGGAGACATCGCAGTGCGAACGGAGCGATTCGGCACATTCGCGGGACAGCTTTTCATCGACGACCTTCAGATCGATCACAGCTGCAACCCGAACTGCAAGCAACCATCCTCGTATGGCCTCACTCTCACGGCGGATGGGCTGCCGCTAGTAGGGGATCAGCGGTGGTTCGCGTCGTACACGCGCGTGTCGAATCTCGCGTACAACAACAAGAATCCCGACGAGCACTACAATGTCTTCGGTATCCCGTTGGGGCGGGGATTCAGTGATTACGACGAAGCGAGGATCGGTCTCGACGTCGCGCTCGTTCCTAGAACACCGTTGAAGTTGTACGCGGCGCATCGGCGCCAGGGCGAGGGGAGCACGCTGCTTCCCTTCCCTGTGCCAGCAGATTACGCGACGACGCCTGGGATTTTCAGCGGCGTCGTGATGGGGGTTACTCGAGCGGGGGCGAGCGGGGCGACGAAGTGGCGCGATCTCGAACTTTCCGGCGATGTCGGAGTTAATCACGTGACAAATGACCAGCACGTTGGTGGGGCTTCGCGCACGGGATTTGAGGGACGGGTGAAAGTCGCGATCGAGCCACGCTGGAGTGTCAACTTCTGAACTGCCGGTAACAGGTACCGGTACCCGGTACGCGGTACCCGATTCAAGCGAAACGCCCTGCCTCGTCGCGAATCCGAACGATGCCACCACTGCACTCGCCGCGAGGAAGTATCGTGTGTGGCCGATTTCAGAAAACTCCGCGTCTGGCGCGAGGCGCAGGCCGTTGCGATTGAGGCCCATCGCGCGGCCAGCAGAATGCGCGGAGCCAGGAGTGGGCCGCTCTGCGATCAATTAACGCGCGCCGCTATGTCGGTACCAGCGAACATTGTCGAGGGAAGCGCGCATGAGAGTCCGCGTGAGTTTGCGCGTTTTCTCCGTTACGCTCTCGCTTCCGTAACAGAGGTTGAGGCTCACATTCAGTTGGCGCGCGATCTTCAATTCATGACGGAGCACGATTTCACCGCTCTCCTTGGCCGCGTAGTAGATGTGCGAAAAATGCTGTACGGATTGCTAAGAACCGTAAAGGCGAGGCGCCTGGCTGATAGCGCGCAGTAATCGGGTACCGGGCACCGGGTACCGGGCACCAGGTACCGTTTTCACCCGTTGCCCGATTGAGCGCATCTCGCGTAGTTTCGTAGCGTACGCCGGGCCCTTAGCTCAGTCGGTTAGAGCAGCGGACTCATAATCCGACGGTCGCAGGTTCGAGTCCTGCAGGGCCCACTTTCGCCGTCATTCTCCAGCTGTGAAAAAACAGGGACGATCGTGGCCACAGTGCTCAAGGAACGCGACTTACCGGGCGACCCGGGCGATTCGTCGGACCACCTAACGGTGTCACGATGGCTCGCCGAGACGCTGCTGCGGTGGCGGCTGATTGGACGAGTAATGGCGCTCACTCTCGTCGCTGCGGCGCTCGCCGTCATCATCATCCCACCGGTTTACCGCACTAAAGTCTCGTTTGTGGCGAACACCACCGGCGGATCGCGACTGCCCGCGGGGCTCGCTTCCGCGGCTGGACCGCTCGCCGGTATTGCGTCGCAGCTGGGAGTGAGCGCGGGCGCCGATCCTTCGGAGTCGCCGAACTTCTACATCGAGTTAATCCAAAGCCGCGAGCTTCTCACTCGGCTCCTTGAGTCGAGATTTCGCGATCCTCGCGGCGCCTCGCCGCGCGACAGCCTGCCGTTGATCGACATCCTCCGCATGCGCGGCTCCGATCCGCAGCGGAGACTTGAGAAAGGGATCAAGAAGATGTCAAAGGCCATCACCGGCACGTTCGACATCACCACGAACCTCGTGTGGCTCGACGTCGACGCCCAGTGGCCCGACCTTAGCTCCGCGGTCGCCAATCGCACGATCGATCTCGTCAGCAGCTTCAACAAGGAGCAGCGCGTCACACGCGTGCGTTCGAAGAGAATCTTCCTGGAGGATCGCGTTGTAAAGGCGCGCGCAGACCTCGACGCCGCCGAAGACAGACTGCGACAGTTCAATGAGCAGAATCGCTCGTGGCGGTCGGCGCCAGGGTTGGTGTTCGACGAGCAGCGACTCCAGCGCGAGCTGGACCGAACCTCCGAGCTCTACCTCCAGCTCCAGCAGCAGTACGAGACCACGCTGCTGGACGAAGTGAATGACGCAGCGCGAATCACTGTCGTCGACGCCGGAGTCACGCCGCGACGCCCTGAGTGGCCGGACTTCCTGATACTCATTCCGAGTGCGCTGGTCGCAGGTCTCTTTCTCGGTTTCCTGGTTGCAGGCCTTGCCGCAGTTCACGCCGATTGGCGCGCGCGAAACCCGCGCGCGGCGAGCTTTCTCTCGGGCACGATCCAAACGGTGAAGCGCGACATGCGGAACGCGTTCAAGCGCACTGGCGCGCGCCGACTCAACGGGTAGAACGGTCGCGCGAGTCGATCGACTCCCGCCAACTGCGAATGATTTGAGACGCGTGCGGTGACTTCGACCTCCCTTAGATCCAGCCCCAATCTGGGGCCGCTCGTCGCACTGCCGATCGTGCTGCTGCTCTGGGTTCTCCCGTTCCACGCAGTCGCGATTGCGTTTTTCTTCGGCGTGCTCCGCACGGGCATGCAGGCCACGATGATCATGGCCTCGTGGAAAGAGGCCGTGGCAGTTGTTCTCGTCTCCGCGGTTGTGATGCGATCAATTCTTTCGCGCGGACCGAGGGTCGAGATCGCCGCACCCGACGTCGCAATCTCAGGGCTGATCGCGCTCGCGGTCCTGTTCGCGGTCGTGGAGAATCCGATCTTCAACGCGGAGATCCCGGCCAAAGTTGCGCTGTTCGGATTCAGAAGCTCGGTTTTCTTCATGGTGCTGTACTACGTCGGGCGAGGCGTACCCGAGCTCGGAGAGCGTGCGACCTACGTCAAGCACCTGTTTTGGGTCGCTGTCGTCGTCGCGCTGATCGGCGTCATCGAGCGAATCTTCGTCACACCGCAGATGCTCGTCGCGCTTGGCGCTGCCGCGTACGTCAACGATTTTCTGGGCATGACCGCATCGACAGCCGGCAATGATTTTGGCCTCCCTTCGAACTACTGGAGCGTCCTCGGGCGCGTGCCAGTTAGACGCGCTGGATCGGTGTTCCTCGGCGGTCAGGCGTTCGCGCAGCCCTTTCTCCTCTTCGTACCGGCCGCGACAGCATGGGTGTTCGAAGCCTCGCGACGACTCAGGTTCTGGAGCATCCTCGCGTACGCCGTGCTGTGGATGGGTCTCCTCGTGACGATTACGCGCACGACAATCATCGTGTGCACGATGCAGGTGCTGCTCTATTTTCTGATCGCGCGGAAACCGACCAGAGTCGCCGCTACGTTATTGACATCAGTCGTCGTATTACTCGCCGCGTTCGTCCTGGTGCCGGGGCTGTTCTCGTTCGTGGTGGCGAGTGCCACCTTTCAGACAGCCAGCAGCTACTCACACGTGTTCGACTGGCGGCGCGGCTTAGTCGCCTTCTTCGAGATGCCGTGGGGTCATGGCCTTGGCTCCAGCGATCAGGTTGCTGCGCGATTTGGGCGCACGCCTCTCACCGCCGACAACATGTTCCTCGGTTACGCCGTGGATCTTGGGGCGGTCGGGCTGCTCGCATATCTCGCAGTGCTCTTCACGCTTGGGTTCTTCGCGTGGCGTCTGTTCAAGACGAGCGCGAGCTGGGAGACGCGAGTCGTCGCCGCCACAGTCTTTCTCACTAACATCGGCATCGCTCTCAACGGCACAAGCTCGGCGCCGTTCAACTCGGTATTTCTCGCTTACAACTTTTTTCTTCTGGCCGGCGCGGCCGTCACCGCGTTTCAGCGCGAGAAATCCGGTGCTGCACTGGCGCGCGCCGAGTGACTAATAGCGCTGGGACCGTCACGGGCAAGTCGATTACCGGAGCGGCGAAATCAGGCGAGCTCGACACGACGCGATGGGCGGTCGTGATCCCGAGTTTCAATCACGCCGAGGATACCATCGCTTGCCTCGAGTCGTTGTGCGACGTAGCTGCGAAACCCCGCAGAGTCATTTTGGTTGACGACGCCTCGACCGACGACGCGGTTGGAAGAGTCGCCGGCTGGGCAAGTCGATGCGGTGTCACTCACGAGGTCGTCGACGCCGAACAAATCAGGACACGCACTGACGATTCCCGAAACCAGACCGCGCACAACGATTCCCAGCCGTGGCTAACTATCGTCGCCGCGAAAACAAATTCCGGCTTCTCGGTATCCTGCAATACGGGTCTGCGATACGTTCGTGATCAAACCGATGCGCCGTTTGTGCTGTTGCTCAATAACGATGCGGCTGTGTCACGGTCGTATTTCGCGGATCTCGCACTGGGAATTGAGGGAGTTACCAACGTGGGATTGGCGACGGGGACGATCTACGAATGGGACCAGCGCACCGTGTGGTATGCGGGCGGACGCTTCAACCCCTTACGAGCTGTGGCCGAGCATCACCTTGACGTTCCGTCGGACGCGGTACCGCGTAGCACCCAATTCATTTGCGGCTGCACCATGCTGATCTCACGCGCCGTGCTGGAGACAGTCGGCCTTCTCCCGGAGTGCTACAGTCCGTGCTACTGCGAGGACGCCGACTATTCACTCAGCGTGCAGCGAGCCGGATTCGCCCTAGTCTACGTTCCCGCGGCACGCGCGTTCCATCGCGTGAGCAGCAGCCTCGGCCGAGAGGTGCGATCGCCACAGGTGATCTACTGGTTCAACAGGAATCGCGGCTACGCTATGCGTCGAAATTACACGGGATGGCGCCGGGCGGCCGGTATCGGATACCTCGCCGTGACTAAACCGGGGCGCGCGCTGTGGGAGGTGGTTCGCGGGCGGCCGAGGAGCGGGGCGGCGTTCGTTCGCGGGACCCTGGCCGGGTTCTTCGATCCATTAAGCCGAGACCCGTGAAAGTCAGTGCATGAATGGCGAGAACGTGATGGTTATGTTGTTGTTCCGAATGTCGACCATAGCATCGCTTCGCGGGCACCCATGGCCGCTCTGGAAATACGCGTTCAGCCTGTCCTGAAAAAGCGATCGTATCGAGAAAGTGCCGGCGCGTGAGCTGATACCCCCGTGGAGGCCCCATTGAAGGTCGACGTCGTGTGAGCACCATCGGAGATACTCCAGCATCGGTGAGGCCTCGTGCACATCTTCGTTGAGTCTCGAGCGGCCGAATTCCAGTCCGAAGAATCCATGTTTTGCGAAGTAATTCATCTCCGCAATCTGACCCGATGACCCCGGCCCGACTGCTGCGCCGAGCACCTGGCCTTCGTTCGTAAACCCTTGGAGAACGCGGCGGCTGGTGTACCACACGCCAGCGAATTTGTTGGGCAGCGCGAGACTTTGCTCGAGCGAAGTGTTCTCGATGCGGAACTGAAAGATTCCGTTTCTTGTGAATGCCGGACGAGTCCATTGCAGACCGAGCGTGTAGGCTTGACCGCGATTGGGCTGGACGAGCAGATCGCGAAGATTGATCGGAAAATCGAGTCTTCCCCACTCGCCGTAGATCTCGGCGCCTGACGCGGGCAACACCCAGCGCGCGAACGCTGAGTACATCTGATCTCTTCCACCCGGATGCAGCGTCGAGTCGTACGGCGCGCCGGCATTGGGGTGACCGGTATTGCGGAAGATGTCGAGCCAGCGAAATGGAATCTCGCCCCAGCCAGTCGAAGTTCCGACGACGCTCCTCGCGATTCCAACCGACAGATTCTCGACGCCGCGCGGACGAATCACGACGACTGCGGACGCGAGCGATCGAGTGTTGTTGTCAGGGTTGGTATCGAAGAACGGAGATTCCGAGAGACCGCCCATCAGCCAACGAAACTCGACATCGCCCAAAGGCGTCCCCAGTGGGTGCGAGCTGCGCAGCAGAAAATGCGGAAATCCTGGAGCGTTGTTACTCAGGATGAGCGCGTTGTCGATGCCCGGGCCCCACCACTCGTTCTCCGTGCTGAAGCCAAAAGTAAGTCGGCCCAAGTCGGCGACAACGGACGATTGTCCGGGCCTTAGTTGTCGGCGAGGCTTGTCGCCGAAGCGAAGCGGCATATCGAGCGAGTAGGGGCCGTTCGCATACCACGGATAGGAGAACGAGCTACGGTCGGGAGGAATGGGAGGTGACGGAATTATGCCTTCGTTCCGAGGTGGGATCGGACCGTTCTGGCTCGACGTAATCTCTGGGGCAAGTACGATACGGAGACGTCCCAGCCTCGCAGCCGCGCCCCCGATGATGCGAACGTTCGAGCCGTGCCCCGCCCAGAGTCCGCCATTGTTGGCGGAGAATGGAATCGCGCTGTTCGTCACCATACGAAGCTGCGGCACGAGCGGTATCACGCCGTCTCGCGCTGGGGGACCGGCCCACAGCAAGGAGCTCGTAGATCGCACGATTGAATATGGCGCCCCGGTTCCCCGCAATTCGGCGATGCGAGCGCGCACCAATGGGTAATCGTCGGCCAGCCACACAATGGGCCGCGTGCTATCCGCCCTCAGCTTCAGGAGGCTATCGACGTTTGGACGGACGGTGTACATCCGAGGGAGCGTGTCGATCGGGTACAAAGTGTCGGCTGGATGCAGTGTGTCAGCTGGGCGCAGTGTGTCTACTGGGCGCAGAGTGTCGGGAGGTTGCTGCTGAACAGCAAACGACGTAATTGCCGAAACTCTCGCGAACGGCTGCGTCAACAGAAAGACAACAACAGCCCATCTCTTGTAGACGCTCATCGACCGTCCATGCGAAGATTCGGTCGCGTCGTCATCGCCATCCGTTGGCGCCCCACCAGCAACGCAAATTCGGGAAGGCCGAGCAGATAGCGCCTCCAAAGCCGCCGCGGCTCGATGACGAGTCGTGTCAGCCACTCGAAGCCGTGCTGCGTTAGCCATCGCGGGCCGCGCACCACGGTGCCAGCCACGTAGTCGAATAGAGCGCCGACCGAGAATACGACCAGCGGCCTTAGCTCTGCGCGGTGCTGCGTGATCCAGATCTCCTGGAGAGGCATGCCGAATCCAACCAGCAGCACAGACGCCCCACTTTCGTTAACGCGATGGATAACGTCGCGCGACGAATCATCGTCCTTCGGAAAGTGTCCGTGATGCGAATGGACCCTTAGTCCCGGCACCGCGTCTTCAAGCTTGCGTGCCGCGTCGGCGGCGACGCCTTTCCGCGCGCCAAGGAAAAACATCGACGCACCCTTTGCGCAACACGCTTCGCAGAGGTCGTCGAGCCAATCCGGCCAGGCGAAGCGCTCGGGGACGGCCTTGCGCAAGACACGCGACGCCACGTACACGCCGAAGCCGTCACAGAAAATCACGTCGGCTTTGGCCATCGCTGCAGCGAACATCGGATCGTCCTCAGCCAGCGTAATCGCGTAGGAGTTCGCGTAGAAAACCGTCTTCGGTTTCCTCTCGTGGAGAGCGTCGGTCACGCTCCGCAACATTTCCCCGAGGGAGATGCGGTCAACTGATACCTTGCCGATGTGCACTCTCGAGGACGCGCTCATACTTGTCGGTGGTAGTGTCCCAATTGAATGGTGCCGCGCTCGCTCGAGCCGCGAGGCGCATCTGGTGCAGACGCGCGTCCGGCAATAATAAACCCTCTCGCAGCGTGGCGGCGGCTTGCGCATCGGGCATTCCCGACCAGAACCAGCCATTCGCGCCGGGTCGGACGATCTGCTCGTGGACCCCGGTGCGCGTAACCATTACCGGCACGCCGGCGCTCAGTGCCTCGACGGTGGTGATGCCGAACCCCTCGTACGGAGCCGCGGAGATGAACAAATCCGCACTCGCGACGAGTCCCGCCAAGTCATCGAGCGGAATTGCGCCAACGATTCGGACTCGCGACTCCAACCCGACTGCGGCGCTCTGCCGACGAAGGACATCCGCTTCCCCGTTCTCATCCGGCCCGGCAATCACAAGCTCGAGCTCCGGAAATTCGCGCGCCACCTGGGAAAAAAGCTCGATGACACGGTCGATCGCCTTGGCCTTGCTGACTCGGCCAACACAAATGAGGCGCCTCGCCTGGCGCCGATCCCCTATCGGGTACCGGCTACCGCATGGCTCGCCGAACATAGAGTCAATCCCATTGGGGATGGTGTCTATTTTCTCCCGCGAAACGATCGAACGGAACAGGGCTGCATCCCGTTCGCTCACTGCGACAACGGCCGCGGCTGCACGGAGGCTGCGCTTGAGAACGTGCCGCCAGTAGAAATCCTTGATCGGCCGCAAAGCCGGAGTGTGAAAGATTCCCCCGTGAGTTGTGACGACGATAGGCTTGCGGTGAATGCCAAACCGTCTCCCCAGCGCAGCGGAATCCACGAAGAAATCGATGCCGTGGATGTGAATGACGTCAAAATCACGGGCGAAGCGAAACCACGACGGTGCGACGGGATACCGTCGAGAACCAAAGTACGGGATCCGATGGATTGCAATGGCGTCGATGGCCGCAGGCGAGTCCAATCGGTGCCCGCTTTGCAGGTCCCGATCGAGCGTCACGACCTCCACCGTGTGACCGCGCGCAACCAATCCACGACTCAGGTTCAGGACGCAGCTTTCGATTCCCCCGACCTTGGGATAGAACTGTCGTGCAACCTCCAGTACTCGCATCAAGCTCCGGGCGCGGTAAGGTTGGGGTAAGGTAATGGCGGGAGGAGTGACGCCCACTACTACCAACGGTTTAACCCGACAACTATCATTCTTCGCTCCAACCGACCGGATGAACTTCTGGTGCGGGTCCGACAGGTCGCGTAGCTCAGCTGGTTAGAGCGCTGCTTTCACACAGCAGAGGTCCGGGGTTCGAGTCCCTGCGCGATCACTCCCTTCAATCAAAACTTTTTTCTGGTAAGGCCGTCTTGAAGCTGCGCTGGTTATTAATCGTGATTCTCCTCGCCGCTGCCTCCGTTCCCGCGGCTGCGCAGAAACCTACGCCCGATCAGGCGAAACAGATGCTGCAGTCGAATCCGGCTCTGCTCGATCAGTTGAAGCAGAGGATTCTGTCGAGTGGATTGACTCCGGACCAAGTTCGCGCACGCTTGCGCGCCGAAGGATATCCCGAAGATCTGCTGGACGCATACCTTCCTGGCGCAACAGGGACAGTGGATACCACTGCGTCTCCCGGAGACGTTCTCTCGGCGCTTGCACAGTTGGGTATCGCTGATACTACGGACGTCCAGCTTCTGCGCTGCGGGATCGACCCCGATACTCTCGGAGTTGGGGACAGTCTTGGAGTTGTGAACCGCGCCGATACCGCTGCAATCCGGCGCCGTCGCGAAGCCCTCAGGCAGCGCGCACAAGCGAGATGTCTTGCCCTGGGAGCAGACTCCACGAAGCGCTCAAAGGTTGCCGTCGACAGCGGATTCGTAATCTTCGGTCTCGATTTCTTTCGCAATAACACGACGCAATTCGACGCGAACCTTTCGGGGCCTGTCGACCCCAGTTATCGCATTGGGCCTGGCGACAGACTCGTCCTCGTTTTAACTGGCGACGTCGAACAATCCTATACCCTCGACGTGACGCGCGAAGGCTTCGTCGTGATTCCCCAGGTCGGACAGGTCTGGGTCAACAATCTGACTTTAGCCGACCTCGAGAACGCCCTCTACACGCGTCTCGGCCGTGTTTATTCCGGCGTGCGGCGTGGCCCGGGTGCGACCACACACTTTTACATTACGCCGGCCCGTTTACGCAGCAATCAGATATTCGTAACAGGCGATGCGCTGCAGCCGGGGAGTTATAGAATCTCGAGCGCTGGGACTGCATTGACGGCGCTTTACGCCGCGCGTGGTCCGAGCGACAACGGAAGTTTGCGCAAGGTAGAGATCCACCGCGCGTCCGGTGAAGTCCTGCTCCTCGACGTCTATGATTATCTGTTGCGGGGAAACGCCACCCAAGACGTAAGGCTAGACAACAACGATCGGATTTTCATTCCTATTCACGGCCCGCGGGTCCGAATACTCGGCGAGATCTCGCGGCCCGCGACTTACGAGATGAAGGAAACCGAGACTCTCGCGGACGCACTTCGGTTTGCTGGTGGCTTTACCGCAACCGCATCACGACGCCGTGTGCAGATCGAGAGAATTCTTTCTCCGACGGAGCGCGCTGAAGGCGGCCGCGATCGAGTAGTCACCGACGTTACGTCTGACGAATTCGCCACAGGGACAGGGCCGGCGATTCCAATTCACGCCGGGGATGTGATTCGCGTTTTCCCCGTTGCCACGCGCGTTCGCAATCGCGTCATGGTGCGGGGTGACGTCTGGACGCCGGGTGCGGTGGGCATTGTGACTGGCATGAAGATCTCCGATGTGCTCCGCCTCGCGGGCGGTGTAAAACCGGACGCGTACCTCGGAGAAATCAGCATCACGCGGTTGCAGCCTGATTCAACCCGTGTCCAGCTGCGGGCTGCACTACGCGACACGACGGGAGCTGTGATCAACGATTTGCCGGTCCAGGAGGATGACGAGATCCGCATCTTCTCCTCCACCGATTTCCGGCCGTCGCGTTACGTCGCAATTAGCGGCGCTGTGCGAAAGGGTGGTCAGTTCCCGTACCGGGAAGGAATGACCGTGCGGGATCTCGTGTTGCTCGCTAACGGGTTGGAACAGAGCGCCTATTTGAATGAGGCCGAGGTTGCACGCCTCCCAACCAACAGGCTTAACGGGATCACGGCGACGACGTTCAGGATCCCGCTGGACTCGAGCTACATCTTCGAGCGCGGTCCCGATGGCCGGTACCTCGGGCCGCCGGGTTTGCCTGCTCCCTCGGGGCCAAACCCGGACGTCGAAGTCAAGCCGTACGATAACGTTCTCATCCTGCGCCAGCCCAACTGGGAGCTTCAGCGCACCGCTGTGATTGCTGGCGAGGTCCGGTACCCAGGCCGTTATTCCCTGCGCACCAAGACAGAGAGGCTGAGCGATCTCATCGAGCGCGCGGGTGGGCTGACCAATGGGGCTTATGCGAACGGCGTCGTATTCTATCGGTCCCACGGCGTGGGGCGCATTGGTATCGAGCTTCCCGATGTGCTGAGGAACTCCAAGGACCTCGACAATCTGCCACTCCAGGACGGCGATTCCATCTTTATCCCGCGCTACAACGCTGTCGTGAATGTCGCCGGTGCGGTGAATGCCCCCCTTGCAGTTACGTATAAACCCGGGGCGACGATCGATTATTACATCAGGGCCGCTGGCGGCGGCTCCAGAAAGGCCGACCTCGACCGCGCGTACGTTACGCAACCAAACGGCAAGGTCGAATCACGCAGCCCACGTTTTTTGCTGCCGGACGGCACACCGAAACCTTTCGCCGGCAGCACCGTGTTCGTGCCGGAAAGAGATCCAGCCGACAGACCGTTCGATCTCTTGAGTTCCGCGGGGTCAATCGCGCAGATCGCGGCAACACTGGTGACGCTGGTGATCGCGTTGAGACGCTAGCGAATCGAGCGGTTTGATTGCCCTACGGAAGCGCTGCGACGAGCGAGAACCTGACCGGATAGAACTGGCCGCAGCTTTCCAAGCTACCGTCCAGCGTCTTGTCATCGATTGCCTGTCCGTCGAAGTCACCAGCTCCCAGAAGCGATAACTGCACCTCGAGAACGGTGTTCGCGCCACTTACAGCGCCGGTCGGGGCGGAAACAAGACCGGGTGGACAAGCTCCACCGGGTGACGAGTCTATCCCCGACCAGGAACCCTCGATCGTGCCGTCAGGGTGTTGATTGATATCGACCTGAATTCCAGAGAGAGGGCCGATCTGATCAT
>Ga0193751_1001933_pt1 | contig 12910 bp, 7 predicted proteins | sample L1c2metaG_FD_143050 | JGI IMG/M metagenome (GOLD analysis project Ga0193751, IMG submission 143050) | Soil microbial communities from a riparian zone of the East river system, Colorado, United States - L1c2 | ecosystem: Environmental > Terrestrial > Soil > Riparian zone | place: USA: East River... | reverse complement strand
CCGTCGAAACTGAAGAAAACTAGATGGGCGTCGCTGGTGCATTCTTCGCGAAGAAGGCAGTGCGGGTTGATGTGTCGAGGCGCAGGGATTACGGACCAGTTCTGTCGACGCTCGCGTGGTAGGGACAGCGCCGAAACCGTGGTCCTTATATATACATACATACGTTGACCTGGCGGGTTCGCATTGCGCTGATCAAGACTAGTGACCGATACCGCAATCAACAGGCGCTTTAGGACTGTCGTACCACTGCGATTCGAATCCCTAATTGTTATTTTTCTCCCGAAACCCCACAAAGTTGGGACTTGGGGCCCCGGCTGCTCTTCGCTGGGAACAAGCGGACAATCCGCAAGACTAGCTACGGAGGGGACAGTGCACAGATACGCGTATCTTCTGCTTTTGTTACTGCCTTCGGCGACGTGGGCGCAGGATCAAAAAGCGGCTCCGGCGGCGACGGCAGCAGCGGCAACAATCTATTTTTACCGGCCGCATCGATTCGAGGGCGCGGCGTTGAAGCCTCCGGTAATCGTGGACGAGGTCGACGTGGCGCATCTGCACAACGGAGATGCCGTGCAGGTGACCGTGAATCCGGGTTCGCACAAGCTGCATTCGAACGACAAATCCACGGGAATTGAGCTAGAGACGCGAAACCGGGGATTACGTATTTCGTGCGAGTGGACATCAAGACTGGCGGTTGGAAGGGACACGGACAGGTTACTCTAATCGACCCGCAGGAAGGGAAATACGAATTCTCGCAACAGAAAGTCTCAGCGAGTCGCGACCTTACGTCAAATCCTGCCGGAGGGGAGTCGGCAAAGGCGCCCGGATCGGCAACAACCGCGTCTTCTGATCCAGTCGCACCGCCGCGCTAGCCGGGATGGCTTCGGCCCAATACACGATTAAAGTAAAAGTCCCCAGGTGCGCTGCACCTGGGGACTTTGCTATTGAGGTTCTCCGAGAATCAGTGTTGTCATCCGCCAAGACTTGAGAATTTGTGACACTTTGCTCTGAGCCGGCCCGGACGCCGCAAACCGCCCGGCAACGGCTTTATAACCGTTTCACATCGGCTGGATTATGGGCTTACTTATAAGAAGTTAGTGAGATTGGTCCTGGAGTAGAACCACATCGAAGGACGCAGTTGTGCGGACGAGGGCGAGCTGTTTTCCGTCGGGGGACCAGCCAAAATTGTGGATGGATTTGCCGGGTCCGGGACCCTGCGCAAATTTGGAGAGCTGAGTCGGCGGACCACCGGAAAGAGCCTGCATCCAGAGATTCATTGCACCGCGCTCGCTTGAGATATAGCCGATTTTGGTCCCATCGGGACTCACTGAAATGTAGTTGGCGTCAGCACGCAAGGAAAATTTTCTGCCGACCTCCCCGGTATCGATGGATACGGTTGCGAGTGTCGCTTCGCCAGAGGAATGCAACGGGAGGATCAGGGACTTGCCGTCTCGCGCGACGTCGAATTGATTATCCGGGCGCAACGAGCCGGGTATGAGGATTTGTGGAGAACCGCTAGCGCGAAGGATTTTTTTCACTGAAGAATCGGCAAAATCAAAATAGATCAGCCAGACGCCGTCGCGGGAGCAGCGAAAATATTGATCCTCATTGCCAGTGGTGACCTGACGCAGGTTCGCCCCGTCCAGGTCGGTTTCATAAATATGCGAGGACGAAGGATCGCGGCTGTCAACGCCGGTAAACGCGATGGACTGTCCAGCACAATTGCGGCCGTCATAGGGAGTGAGGTGATCGTTGCGGAAAAGTTCGGAGCGAGCGCCGGGCTGCAGAGTGACAACATGAATGCCATTGCTCTGGTCGAAGGCAATTACGCGGCGATTATCCAGCCAATCCACCCAATAAGCCGAGCCGGCGGATAACGCGTGCGCATCGTCGATGACTTCATTCGTAGGAAAAACCTGAAGCGCGTACTCGGCACGATAGACAGTGGTGGCGAGGCTTCTGCCGTCGGCAGTGAGGCTGAGGCCGCGGTAGCCGGAGATGTCGTTTGTGACTTTGCGAAATTCGCCTTGTGGGTAAGTGACATAAGCGATCTGCTGCTTGCCACTATCGATGTTTCGGTAGTCAAGAAAGAGACCGTGGCCAGAAGGCAGCCATGCGAGCGAATTGGGTTCGTAAATTGGTTCGGGAAGCGCGAGCAACTGGCGGGTGGCGTTGCCGGATACAGTGAGGACTTTTAAATCCCACTGAGCTTTACCAGGGCGTTGGCGGCCGAAGGCAATTGTTTTTCCATCGGGCGACCATGCCGCAGCAGTGAAGTCAGATATTTTGCCGGACGTGAGCATAGACTCCTGGCCGCCTTCGGTGCTCAAATTACAGACGACGCGTAGAACAGGATCTGGTAAACCGCCAGATATGGCGTATCAAAATTCGGATGGTTGCAGGGTAAACGGAGCTAATTGAAGCAAAGTCAGTTTGGTTGCGGAGGCCTGATTTTGAACGAGCGAGTTTTCGGCCGAGAACGAATGCATGATTTCCGAAGTTTGTCTGTCAAATCCAAAAACTGGGGCCATCGTCATTCAGAATAACTTCGGTACAGCAGATGATGGGATTTCGGGAGAAAGAATCCGTAAGCGACGCACAGCAAAGCACTCAGATTGTTGTCCGCATTGTTGGAAGGCAGGCGCTCTATCCAGCTGAGCTACGGGCGCTCTCTCACTAATCTCTCACGAACAGAACTACTCACACCACAATTTATTCCTCCGTTTTAACCGCCATTTTCAGTACATTCGGTACAATTGAAAGCGAAATCGAACCCGGCAATTCAAATCCCGGGCCGATTTTTGTGTGGGATTTATTTGCGTAAGCGGCCTTGTAAAATGCAGATCGGCCAGCGAAAATTTCAGTTACGAATCTTGAATTGTAAATCGTTCGCGAAGACAAATGAATGAAACATAATTTCGAGGGCCGGACGATGCTGTTCATCGCGATCTTCGGCTTGTTGAATATGCGCTTTCCAGCGCAGAAACTTCTGGGAACTCCAGCCGAGCAGAAATCCTCCAATCAGTTTCCAGTTTTGCAACAGAAGCCGGCGTTCGCCGATGTGACCACCGCTCTAGGAATAAATTTTGAATATGTCGCGTCGCACACGTCAAAAAAATATCTGATTGAGACGATGGGGTCGGGCGTGGCCCTCTTCGACTACGACAATGACGGGCGCCTGGACATTTTTGCGGTAAATGGCGCCCCGCTCAGCGTTCCCACGCCCAAAGGAACTATTCCCCAAAAGTCCGGTCCAAAGTATTGGAATCGCCTCTACCATCAAAAGCCCGACGGCACTTTCGAAGATGTAACCGAAAAAGCCGGGCTGCAGGGCGCGGGCTACGGCATGGGAGTTGCTGTAGGAGACTACGACAATGATGGATTTGAAGATTTGTATGTGACCGCTTACGGCGGAAACAAGCTCTATCACAACAATGGGAACGGCACGTTCACAGATGTAACGGAAACAGCGGGTGTTGCCGGGAGTGGATGGTCTACGAGTGCGGCATGGGTCGACTTGGACGGCGACGGACGCCTGGATTTGGTTGTGCTGCGATATCTTCAGTGGGACTTCGACGATATCTGGTGCGGCGAGCATAAAGAAGGGTATCGCGCGTACTGCCATCCGGATGCGTTCCGTGCCATCTCGCCATTGGTTTATCACAACGATGGTAACTGTCACTTCACGGAAGTCACGCAAAAAGCCGGGTTTGCCCAAGCGGGCAAAGGATTGGGCATCGCTCTCGCCGATTACGATCGCGACGGCCGGATCGACATTTTTATTGCCAACGACTCCATGCCGGAATTTCTCTATCACAACAAAGGTGACGGGACATTCGAGGAAGTTGCGCTCGCTTCCGGTGTCGCGGTAGATGGCGAAGGTCATACTTACGCCGGCATGGGGGTGGACATCGCCGACTATAACAACGATGGTCTACCGGATCTTGTGGTGACAGATCTCGCCAACCAAATGTATGCGCTGTACCGCAACAATGGCGACGGCACTTTCACATACGACAGCTATCCTTCCGGCTTGGGGCGCATGACCATGGCGCACTCCGGCTGGGGGGTTCGCTTTATCGATTACGATAATGACGGCTGGAAAGATCTCCTGATCACCCAAGGGCACGATCTAGATACCGTGCAACTCAATTTCCCCGACCTTCGCTACCGCGAACCCATGCTCCTGGCCAAAAACACTGGCCAGAAATTCGTGGATGTTTCCGCGCAGGCCGGAGAAATTTTTCAGAAAGCCTGGGTAGGTCGCGGCATGGCGCTGGGCGACATTGATAACGACGGCCGATTGGACGCCGTTGTGACCGGTAACGATGGAGGGTTGTACGTTCTCCACAACGCAACTCAAACAAAGAATCACTGGCTAACTTTGATGCTCGCCGGCCACAAGAGCAATCGCGACGCCATCGGCGCTGAAGTTAAATTAGTGATGCCGAGAGGCATTCAAATCGCCACAGTGACGACCGCTGGGAGTTATCTTTCTTCCAGCGACAAGCGGGTGCATTTCGGATTGGGACTGGAAACGGTTGCAAGCGTAGAAATTCACTGGCCCAGCGGGATTCATCAAACACTTAAAAACGTTTCGCCCGATCAAATCCTGCGAGTAGATGAACCTTCTTCGGAACCTCTCGAAAAACATGCTTCGCAGTGATTTACGAAAACGGGAGAGTGTGGTCTGCCTAAGGCTTCTTCTGAGTAGAGTCGAGCTCCACGCCAGAACCTTCCTTCAACGTACGGATCGCATCAACCGGCAAATTATCGAAATGCTCGACGAGGCCGCTAGGCCAGCGCACTTCCACACGATCGATCTTCATTGACGCGCCCAGGCCGAAGTGCACGCGCAGATCGTTTTGCGAAATGTAGCTGGAGCCGCTGCGCACTTCATCCACCAGAGTTCTCTTGCCAGCTTTGACGCTGATCTTTGCGCCAATTCCATCACGATTAGATCGCGTCCCCACGGTTTTGAACTCCACCCAATGATTGCGAGAACGCGCCGCATTCACGAGCAGGCTGGGTTTCGCGTATACATTGTTGATAAGCACCGACATTCGGCCATCGTTCCACAAATCACCCACGGCCAGGCCACGCGCCGAGGAAACCGCGCTAAACCCAGGTCCAGCCGTTGCCGACACGTCTGTAAAAGTTCCGTTGCCGTTGTTGTGGTAAAGCAGTCGAGGTTCCATATATGTGCTGCTCAAGTGAAACTTGTCCACCTCCGGGTATACATGCCCGTTGGCCAGCACCAGATCGGGCCATCCATCATTGTCAAAGTCAAAAAACATGGTGCCCCAACCCAAATATTGAGTATGTAGGCCAAGTCCGGCGGCATAGGTAACATCGGAAAAAAGTCCTCCGCCGTCGTTGCGGTACAACGTTGGAGTGTCGTCGGAGAAGTTAGTTTTGAAAATATCCAGCCGCCCGTCGCCGTTGTAATCCGCGATGCTTGTTCCCATTCCAGCTTGCTCGCGCCCATCTTCGTTGAACGCCACACCAGCGATCACAGCGACATCGGTGAACGTTCCGTCGCGATTGTTGTGATAAAGAATGCTTGGCGCGCTGTCGCAAGCGACATAAATATCCGGCCAGCCATCGTCGTCGAAATCGAATGTGGAAACACTGAACGCGTAGTGTCCACCGGTTTGATCGATGTGAGCTTTGGAACTGACATCTGCGAACGTCCCGTCGCCTCGATTTTCATACAAAATATTTTTCGACCCGGGTAGTCCGCGCGGCCCACACATGACCGGGACACCTTTCCACACACAAGAACTTCCCTCGCCAGGTGTCGGAGTAGTGGAGACATTAAAATCCACGTAATTTGCCACCATCAGGTCCAGGCGCCCGTCCCGATTGTAGTCAACGAAGGCGCATCCGGTGCCCCACGCTTTTCCTGATCCGGCTACACCGGCCTTTTCGGCCACCTCAGTAAAAACGCCATGATCGTTATGGTAAAGACGATTCTTTCCGTAGTACGTAACGTATAAATCTTCCCAGCCGTCGTTATCGTAGTCTCCGACGCAAACACCTTGTCCCCATCCTGTGGCCGCAAGGCCGGCTTTCGCGCTGACGTCCGTGAATGTTCCGTCATGATTGTTGTGATACAGGTGATTGGTGGGAACTTTATCGGATGGAAATCCTTCGAGCGTAGTGCCGTTCACGATGAAAATATCCGGCCATCCATCGTTGTCATAATCAAAGATAGCTACCCCGGTTCCAGTGGTCTCGATAATATATTTCTTGGTATCCACTCCACCAAACACATTCGTAGCAGTGAGGCCCGCTTTTTCCGCGATGTCGATGAAATTTGCGATGACCGGACTGGTTGTACCTTTTTGTTGCGGTCCCTGCTCCCTGGTTTGAGAAGGTCCGGCGGCCCTGAAGAGCACGATCATTCCCAATAGCGCGAAAGCGCACACATATTTCCGCGAACTATATTTCATGAGTGCGATCTGCGTGAGAGGAAGTTCGGAAGAATGACCAGGAGATCAATTTTGCTCCGCAACAGGTTGAGAGTTGATTTGTCTCGCGTCAATTGGCCGCTGTGCCGTATTTTCAGTCGGCATTTGCCACTTCGGAACGAAGAAGTCGCCGAGCAGATCGCCTTCAAGCTTCACAGCATCCGTGGTGGACGCCTCTGCGAAAGTTTTCGCACTTTTTGCGTCGCCCGCCCGATTATAAGCCTTACTTAAAAGCCTTTTGGCCTGCTGGTCGTCAGGATTCAACCGAAGAGCCTCCTGAAGTTCGGTAATGGCATCGCTCACGCGGCCTAATCCCAACTCCGTTTTTCCCATGCCTAAATGGACTTCCGCGTTTCTCGAATTCAACTGGGCGGCTTCCTGAAAAGCCGCCATAGCTTCCAGCGGCTTGCCGGAACGATCAAGCGCCAATCCGCGAAAATAACTGATGAGAAAGTTCGGTCCTAATTTCTGCGATGCGGAGGCGAGCTCGGAGGCCGCTTCCTCGGCGCGGCCGGTTCTCAACAACACCTGCGCCAGTCCAACGTACCCAGTAGGCAGCGGATCGCCCGCAGACACCAGGTCACGAAAAACTTTTTCCGCTTCGGCGTAATGTCCGGCGGCGAGTTGCGCTGCTCCCAACCGCAAATGCAACGTGTAAGACTTTGGATTAGCCGCAAGTCCTTCTTGCGCCGCGGAAATCGCTTCAGAGTAGCGGCTCAACTCCATTAATTCGCGTGTCAGATTTAGCCAATTCTCTTCGTTGGCAGGGGCAAGGGCTGCCGCCTTTCGAAAAGCGTTAAGTGAGCGATCATTTTGCTTTAGGTGAGCAGCAGCGATGCCCAGGACAGTCCAGGCTTCGGCAGATCGATCATGTGCATCCGCGTCGCCGCGCGTCCGAGAGTGTTGATAAAAATCAGAGCGGGTAATCGCTTCGCCGTAATTTCCGGTAAGCAGATAAACGAGCGCCAAGTCGAATTGGCGCCAGAGATTTTCAGGAGTCGGCGGTGCTTTGCTCAATTGCTGGATGATCCCGATCGCCGACTCATTCTCTCGTAGAGCCAGGAATAAGGACGCCACATGAATGGATTGCCTATCGTCCAAAGGGATTGTCGCGAGCTGCTCAAGAAGTTTGCGTCCTTGGTCTTTATTACCTAACGCGATATGCGCGGTCGCCAATTGAATCGAGAAACTCGTATCGGCCGGCAACGGCACCGTGGATGATTCGATTTCCCGCATAGCCGGAGCATAAAGCTGTTCATCAAGCAGGACTCTCCCGAGATAGTAGTGAGCAAAAGAATCGTTCGGACTAAGTTGTACAGCGCGGTCCAGGGCTTCGCGCGCGGACAGAAGTTCGTGCTCGTTCCATTTGAGAAATCCCAGATTTCGGAACGCGTCTTCCATTTGTGGATCAAGGCGAATCGCCTCGCGGTACTCAGCGGCAGCTTCTTCGTTTTTTCCGAGGCGAACCAATACAATTCCGCGAAAATTACGGATGCGTGCATCTTGCGGCTGCTCACGCTTCGCTTCCGTGAGTTCTGCGAGAGCGTCGTCCATGCGATTTTCTTTGAGCGCCGCGAGACCTCTTTGAAAGGAATCTTCCTGGGCCAGTTGGAGTGCGGGCATACCACGAGAATTGGCAAAGAGAGGATTTACATTACAGACAAGAATTAAAATTGCGAGGCGGCCGAGAAAAAATCGGAAAAAAAACTGGAAAAGGCATTTCATTTAATTTTCGGCGCCTATGGTTCCTGAGTTGAATTTGTTATCGCCGCCAGTCGTCCCGTTTGCTTTTCCAGCTTGCTGTGTGACTCGCGATTCAGCGACGTAGACAATGCGAACTCACGGCTGGCATTCTCTTTTTGTCCCAAAGCCTGGTAAGCTCTGGCGAGTTTGTAGTGCACCGAGCCATCATGATCGCCAGTCACCGCGATTTTTAATTCTTCTTCAGCTTTCCGGTAATCGCCAAGTTCGGAATACGCGGTGCCCAAATCTCGATGTATATCGGAATTTCCCGCATCTGCAGCGAGCGCGCTGGTCAGATAAGGCAAAGCCTTCTCAGGTTGATGCTCCAGCAGATAGGTATCCCCCAGATCAGTCAGCGCCCCAGCGTGATGCGGATTGGATGCCAGTTCGGCCTCGAGTTCGATTCGCGCTTCCGGCACTTTCAGGTCCTTCCAAAGGAGGTGGCCCAAGCTGTAGTGCAAGTTTGGCAACCCGGGCTTCAACAAAACTGCCGCGCGATATTCTTCAATAGCTTTTCCGTCGTTTCCTTTCGCGGCCTCGATGTCGCCCATCAGTTGATGCCAGCGGTAGGAGTTCGGATCAGACTGGTAAAGTCTCAAATATGCAGCGGTGGCCAACGATTTGCTCTCTGTCGCCGGCAACCCATCGAGGGTGCGGAGAGCCGCCTCATAATCTCCAGTTTGCAGCAGAGCATTCACGACTTGCAGGCGCAGTTCAGGAGAGGTCCGCGGAGTCAGCCCGGCGTGCGCGCACGATGCAATCTGAGAAAATCGATCTTGCAGCAACATGCGATTCATATCGGCTTCCGAACAGCTCTGTCCAGAAGTTAGTTCCTGCGCGGGCGAATCTACGAGAGCGTCGTCGCCAGCCACCTGAGAAGGATTCCCGCTTTGCGCAGCCAGAAATCCAAGGGCCGCGCGCGCGGCCGGAATATTTTTATTTCGCAGCTCCGTCGATAAAGGCTCTATTTTTTCAAGTACAGGCCTTGGCAGCTGTTCGACAGACGAATCACCGAATCCGGTTTCACGTAAACCGAGGATTCGTTCCACTTGCATCTCATCAATGGCGATCGCCTGGGTCCAATCCTGCAGTGCTGCGTCAATATTTTCCCGAATCAATTCGATTTCTCCGCGGCGCACCAGCGCGCGCAGGCTTTGGGGATTGAGTTGCAATTCCTCGGCAAATTCTCGACCGGCCTGGTTCACTCTTCCAGCGTGCAGCAATACTTCGCCGAGTTCCACATGAAGTCCCGCTTGGTGTGGTGAAGCCGCCAGAGCATTTTGGAAATGAATCACCGCGGATGGCCATTCATTGCTGGCGGCGTAGCTTTCCGCGAGGAATTGTTCTTTTCGAAAAGACTCCGGAGCTATTGTTTCGATGCGCGCGACTTCTTGTTTCCCCAACCTCTCATAAGCGTGCCCGAGCAGGTAGAGCAAATCCACGTCCTTGGGCTGCGACGACAGCGCCTGCCGCATGGTGGCCACCTCGGCATCGATGTCACCGGATATTTCCTGCGCCGTCGCCAGCCATAACCATATTTCCGGCTGGTTCGGCGATGCTTTCAGCGCTGCTTTCAAGTATTGAAGGGCCTTGGGCCCTTGGCCCGTTTTGCAGTAATCGACTCCCAGGAAAAAATTAGCGCCGGTAAGGGACGGTTTTAATTTCAGAGCACGGTGGAATTCTGTCATAGCTTCGGGATAACGATTCTGCAGCTGGTAAACCAAGCCGAGATTCATGTGCACTTCCGCGAATTCCGGTGTGAGAGCAATTACATTTTGGTATTCCCTCTCCGCTGTCGCGTAATCCTTCTGGCGCTGAGCTTGCTGGGCGGCCGCAAAGTGCGATTGAATTCTTGCTTCCGAAGGAGGTTGTTGTGAAGCGGTCTGTGCAGAGAGGGTCAAAGCTGAAGAGGCTAGACTCGCGAGCGCCAGTGTCCCGGCGAGCAGTCGAATTGCAAACCTAGATGCTGGAACGGACAGATGATGCATGACAGAACTCATGTTCAAGTGAGAGTTGTCCATTCTACTTCCGTACGCACGCGTGAAACGACGGATTTTCTCAAATGGATGGCTCAACTCGTCGCAACGCGTGGGAATTGGCGCCCCGGGAATCGGTGCTCGGCACGCTACTGAATGCGGCGTACCGCGACGAGAGTCGTGGAATTGGGCGCTCCCGACACGGTTCGGGAGCGAATCAGCGCCTCAAACCAGATATTGTGGGTAGCGCCCTCTGCAGCAGTAATGCCCAAGGCACTCAAAAGCTGGCGTCGATTTTCTTCGTCGGCAAGAAAACGGCCCGCCGCTTCCGTGCCTTCTTGCTGAAGTCCTTGCAGAGCCAAAACGCTACCGTCGTGGGTGGCATTGGGAAGCAACGAAATCGTCGCGTAATCCTCCCCTTGCGTTCCGGTCCACCGCAGACCTTGGTATTCCGACTGTTCTCCAGGCAAAGGATTTTTGTTGACGAACACTTTGACACTCTTACCGACGACAGATTCGCTCTCGCGGAAATTCAGCTTGTCCTGCAACAATGCTACCCACGGATTGGAAGCAGGGCTTCCAATAAAGACGTAGTTGTTGTGATCGAGATCGCGCATGCGCAGATCTCGCGGATAGCGCACGGAAACCTGCGATTGCAATGGTCCAGCCATCTTGTAGAGCGAAATAACATCGGCGACATCCGCGAAAGAGGTCAACGTGGAATTCGAAATGTACTCGCTCAGCCGGGAATCGGCTGGTGCGCCTTTGCTCGAACTCGCACTGCGTTGAAAATCGCGACGAAGATATTGATCGAGTGAGCCTGACTGGCTTGCGAGAATGCGAGACATACCATAATTGCTGTCGGCCACCACAATGAGGGTCTGGTGCCGCGCGTCGAATAGTTGAGAAAACGGCCACGGCTCAGCAGCGGCGGACACCGCCGTACTTGCCAATCTGCCGCTCGTCGCTGTCCGATACGTCATGATGACGCACAAAACTGCCAGCACTGTGCAAATAGCCCACGGCACCATTGCTCGCCCTGGCCAGGACGCCACCGGGACAATCTTCGGAGTCAGCTCGACCGGTGGTGGAGATGGTGTTTTAGGCACGGTCCTAAAAGCTGGCGCGTAAGCGCCCTTGGGTATCTCAAGGATCAGCGATTCGTTGCGGCCATCTTCATTGAAATACTCGTGCAGCTTGAGCCGCAACTGTCTCGCGTGCACCCGAACGGAGCTATCTTCAAGAGGACTGTAATCAGACGGTTTGTGAAACAGTGCGTTGCCAATGTGCTGCTCGGTTAGTTCGTGGGCATGGCCGCGAATGGTCTGCTCGGTGACATACTGCAGCAAATCACGCAAGCGCGTGCCCTTTTGAAAGGGCGGGCTAGTGATGATCCGCTGAACCAGCTGCCAACGTTCGTCGCTAAGAAGTTTGTCGGCGCTTAACGACTGCGAAACGGAAGTTTGCGGGGAAGCCATCCTGTGTCGATGCATTCAATTAAGGAATTGAATGCATGAATACTAACACACGCGCCCCTCAAGTCAAGCAACTAACCCGTTGTCTTACAGTACTTTTAAGGGACTTTGCTGGTTCCGGCTTCTTTCGATCCCGGTGAATCACAACGCTTTCACGTGTGAGGCCCTTCGTCGCAGCGCATAATATCGCGTAACTTAAAAAGAGAAAAAATCGATCCACTTACCCCGTCGATTTCATCGAGGAAGCTCACAAATTATGGGCGAGAAAAGATTTTCGCGACGTCGTTTCATCCAGAAGTCGCTGCAGAGCGGCTTAGCCGCCGGTCTCACCTCGGCTTCTGCATTTGCGACCGCGCATCCGGCGGAGGCTTCGACAGCTATCGCTGGCCTGTCGCTTGCTGTCAGCGGCGATACCAAAGAAGGCTTTTATGTCACCGTTCTCCATGATGGCCGGGCCATCGCGCAGCATAACAAGGGCGGTGAATTCTCCGCATATTTTCAGAACGAAGAACGGAGCGTGGAAGATCGCGTGGCGTCTTGGAAGGCCACCTCCTGGAGCGGCAACTCCACGCACCTGACGCTTCACGGCGAATGTAAGCTACAGAATTTAAATACGACGGTGTACGCGCAGGTGGACTATGCAGTGGTGACACCTCACGTTGTCCGAAAAAAAATCCGGCTACAGCAGGCCGACATGTTTATGTTGCTCTGCCAATTGAGTAACCGCTTGGAGGTTACTGAGGAACCGGCTAAATTCTGGAGTTTTGATCAACCGGACTGGCAGGGAGAATCGTCACGCGAATATTTTCCAGCGGCCGGCTTCCGCACTAAGAATCGATTATGTGTCGGCCTGCTGATGGACTCCGGATATCGCAACCAATGGACGCGAATCATTCGACGAGACGGACGGCCTGTTAAACCTGCGCCCGCTCGCATTCCCGACGCCAATCTATATTCCGCTGCGCGCCGCGAACAACGCGATCAGGGAGATTTTTTTATTCAACAAACCTTTGGAGAACTATTGGAACAGCTTCCTGGAGATGTGAACGGCCGGACGATCACGCTGCCCGATATTTCTTCCTGGAAAAAACACGGCAATGTGGCGCTGGAAGCGGTTGGCGGCGTGGCGGCGTTGTCCACGAAGAATTCCGAGCATGGTGTCCTTGTTCCGTTTACTGCCGAAAGCCCGGAGCTTTACTCGCTCGACGTGCAGTATCGTTCGCCTGTGCCCGTAGCGATTGAAATT
>Ga0193751_1001932_pt1 | contig 12912 bp, 12 predicted proteins | sample L1c2metaG_FD_143050 | JGI IMG/M metagenome (GOLD analysis project Ga0193751, IMG submission 143050) | Soil microbial communities from a riparian zone of the East river system, Colorado, United States - L1c2 | ecosystem: Environmental > Terrestrial > Soil > Riparian zone | place: USA: East River... | reverse complement strand
GCGGTTCGAGCCCGAGACGGCGCGGGAGATGATCCTGAAACTCGCTACCATTCTTCGCCGCCTGCTGCACAGTACGGATTCGTTCGTCCCGTTGCGCGAGGAAGTGGAGTTCATCGACAATTATCTGGACATTGAAGTCGTACGTTTTGGACGGGACAAGCTCAAGGTCATCAAGGATCTCGATCCGGCGTCCCTAGAAGCGATGGTGCCGAGCATGCTGCTGCAGCCGTTGGTCGAAAACTGCATCAAGCACGGACTTTCTCCGAAGGTCGAGGGCGGCAGCATTACGCTGCGCAGCCGAGTGATCAAGTCACGGCTCGTGGTCGAGGTGGAAGATGACGGCGTGGGGATGGGGGCAGCGCAATTGCTCGAACGCCCCGATGGTTTTGGGGGCATCGGCATCGGCATGGCTAACGTCGCGGAACGCCTGAAGGTGCTGTACGAAGACACCGCCAAGATGATCATCGAGAATCGCGAAGGCGGCGGCACGCTGATCCGGCTGCGGCTGCCCATTCTGCCGAATCCGGAAGAGCTGATGACGACTACGACGATTGCTCCAGCACCTTTCGGTAAAAGCCTTCGTAAAGCGGAATGATCTTGCTGGAGCAGTATTTTTCCTTGGCCCCGGCGCGCGCCCGTTTCCCCATTGCCCGCAGAGCGGATTCATTGCTCAGCAGATCGATAGCGTAACGCGCCATGGTGTCCACGTCGCCGACGTCGGCCATAAATCCGGTCACACCGTGCTCGATCACTTCCGGCACCCCTCCGGTGCGGGTGGCGATCGGGACGACTTCACAGGCCATTCCTTCCAGTGCCGCGAGTCCGAACGATTCCAGTTCGCTCGGCATCAACATCACGTCTGAGATGGCCAGTTTTTCGCGGATCTGATCCTGCTTCCCAAGAAACAGCACGTGCTCGTGAATGCCTTTTTGCACTGCCAGCCACTCTGCCTGGGAACGATCGGGGCCGTCGCCAATCAGCAAGAGCTTGGAAGGGATCTTCTTGTGCACGCGATCAAAGATTTCGATCACATCCAAAACGCGTTTCACTGGCCGGAAGTTGGAAAGGTGCACCAGCAGCCGCTCGTCGTTGGAGACGTACTCGCTGCGTTGTTCCAGCCATTCCGGTTTGCGCATGTACTCGTCGCAGTTCACGAAGTTCGGGATGACTTCGATGTGGTTCTTGATGTCGAAAATACTAATCGTGCGGTTGCGCAAATACTGCGAGATTGCAGTCACGCCGTCGCTCTGCTCGATGGAAAAACGCGTAATCGGAAGATACGAGCGGTCGAGCCCGACAAGAGTGATGTCGGTCCCGTGCAGGGTCGTGACAAACGGCAAATTGCGTCGCGGCGGAGTTGCCGCCAGCATCTGCTTGGCCAGCATCGCGCTCACCGAGTGCGGGATCGCGTAGTGCACATGCAGCAGATCGAGTTCGTAGAGCTGCGACACCTCGGCCATGCGCGTCGCCAGCGCCAGATCGTATGGAGGATATTCAAACAGCGGATATCGCGTGACCTCGACCTCATGATAATGAATGTTAGGTTCCGGCCCGGTCAGACGAATGGGCTGCGAATAGGAGATGAAATGAATCTCGTGGCCCCGGCGAGCGAGTTCAAGCCCCAGTTCGGTAGCGACCACTCCGCTGCCGCCGTAGGTTGGATAACAGGTGATGCCAATCTTCATGCGCCTCCCGATGCGAGTCCAAAGATATCATCATTGGATTCGGGGGAAGGGCGGGGGATGCAGACGGAGGGGTCTAACTTACGATGGAGGGACTGGCGCTCGGTATAGCCCATCCAGTTTTGGGGTGGCCGGGCGGGGACGCCCGGCGCTCCATAACGGCGATGCTTGTTAGTCTCTACTCGGTTTCTTCGGCGTCAGATCGCACGCTTGTCTCACTCGATCCAGATTCAGACCGCCGGGAGAAAACTCCGCGATCTGCCGGCCGCTCCGCGTGGGGAGTTCCACCTTGAAAACCTGGGCTCCGATCAGGCCGCGAACGGTGCCTTTGTCCATGGAGAGGAAGTGGCCGCGCATCCAGTTCCAGCCCTTGAAATAGTGCGTGTCGTCAATGCGGACCATAACTTGCAACTGGGGTTGTCCCCAGAAGCCGGGGCGGTTCGGTGGAGGCAGTTTGACTCCGGGATTAAAGTCCCCCAGCTTGAGCTTCCCGTCAACGCAAAACAATTCGACCCTCGGCTTGTAATCCGGGTCCTCACGAAAATAGTTATCCGACAGAAGCTCAAAACGCACTTTTTTCGCGCCCGTCATCTTCTCGATGGAGTCGAACTCAAGCCATTTTCCGCCGACGCTGACGCCGTCCTGTTCATTCTGATACGGTGTCATGGTGCCACGCTGGGCGCAGGCCACTGCTGTTGCGCCCGGCACAAAGAACCCCACGAAGAATAAAAGAACGGCTCTCGCCCTCAGCCCAGAACCAATTGTTTCACGAAACAAGCGCGATACTTTCCTCGATACTCTCAAGGTCTCCTCCAGACAAATCACTCCTACATATTATTGAACCCCGAAGCTGCCGAAAAGTTGTATCCAATGTTCTCAAGGTTGGTAAGGACCAGGGCGAAGAATAGAATTGTCAAGGTGCGTAAAAGGTGCGTAATCAGAAGTCATCATCTAAGCCGATAAGCACTAGACCGTTCTCAAGGAGCTTTCTTCGATGAATATGGTCGAGCAAGACTGGCCCGCCTTGCCGCTGGAGGAATGGGAAGCCACCTATCGGACGCTGCACATGTGGACGCAGATCGTCGGGAAAATCCGCCTGGGGCTCACCCCGCTCGTGAACCATTGGTGGAATACTGCGCTCTATGTGAATACGCGAGGTTTGACGACTTCACCGATTCCGTACCGTGGAGGCGCGTTTGAAATCCAGTTCGACTTTGTCCACCACCGCCTGGAGCTTCGAACGGGACGGGGCAGAGCCCCGTCACCACACAAGCCCTCTGCTCACATATCCGACGGTGAGTATGCCTTGGCGCTTTCGCCAAAATCCGTTGCTGCTTTTTATCGAGAGCTACTTTCATTGCTGCACGGGGCCGGCATCGATGTCCAAATCAACCCCAAGCCGCAGGAAGTTCCCAATCCGATTCCTCTGGATCAGGATGACACTCATGCATCCTACGACCCAGAATATGCAAACCGTTTATGGCGCATTCTGCTGTCAACCGAAATTGTGTTGCAGGAGTTTCGCGCGCGATTCATCGGCAAGTGTAGCCCGGTCCACTTTTTTTGGGGCAGCTTCGATTTGTGTTGTACACGGTTTAGCGGACGCCGCGCTCCACCTCGAAAGGGCATCATCACGTCGGAAGCGTACTCGCATGAGTGCAGTAGTATCGGTTGGTGGCCGGGCGGCGGAGATGTGGCGGGACCGGCGTTCTACGCCTACACAGCTCCGGAACCGCCGGGCTGTGGCGAGCAACCGGTTCGGCCGGCGAGTGCGTTGTATCAGAGCAAGCTGCGCGAGTTCTTGTTGATGTACGACGAAGTGCGCCGCGCAACATCTCCGCGCGATGAAATCCTGGAGTTCGCGCAGAGCACTTATGAGGCCGGAGCCAATCTTGCGGGCTGGGACCGCGTTCTGCTTGAACGGAAACCGCCATCTTGAGCGGGATGGCCCGAAGTTGCTCTGACCACTCAATCACGATTCAGGAGCGGTAACGCGTAAACCAAGATCGGATTTGGTCAACTGATATATTCTCTTCAATGGCTTACTGTCGGCCCGGATGGCGAAACTGGCAGACGCACGGGACTTAAAATCCCGGGTCCGTAACTGGACGTGACGGTTCGATTCCGTCTCCGGGCACCACGTCGGTACGCTTTGGAGCAGCAAATCCCTTAGGTTTCGGACCTCGCCGCACGCGTCATCAGGACTTCGATGGCTTGCTGCGGCGACTTTCCGCTTTCGAGGATGGCGAACATCTGTTCCGTGATCGGCATCTCGACGTTCTTCTTGCGGGCTAAACCAACGGCGGCCTTCGTGGTGAAAACCCCTTCGGCCACCGCTCCGTGCATGTCGGCGATGATGTCGGGCAATTTCCGGCCTTGGCCTAGTTGCACGCCGACGCTGCGGTTGCGCGAGAGATCTCCGGTGCAGGTTAGAACCAGATCGCCCAGGCCGGCGAGTCCAGCCATGGTATCGAGGCGGCCACCGCAGGCCACGACCAGGCGCGCCATTTCGGCGAGACCTCGCGTGATCAGCGCGGCTGCCGAATTATGCCCGAGGCCGAGGCCAGCGCAGACGCCGGCGGCGATGGCGATGATGTTCTTCAGCGCGCCGCCTAATTCCACCCCGATCACGTCGTCGTTGGTATAGACGCGAAAGCGGGAATCGTTGAACGCTTGCTGGACTGCGCGCGTCACTTCGCCGTCGAGGGATGCCACGGTCACGGCCGTCGGATCGCCGCGCGCCACCTCTTTGGCAAATGACGGGCCGCTGAGCGCCGCTACGCGAGGAGTGAACTTGCGGCTTCGCAAGACATCGCCAATCACTTCCGTCATGCGCAGCAGAGTCCCGTCTTCAAGTCCTTTGGTACAGCTGACGAAAAGTGTCTCCGGGCTCAACGCCGGAGCCATGCGCTCGAATAGAACTCGACAATGCTGTGAGGGCATAACGCTAACGACGATCTCAGCGGCGTCGAGCGCGGTGTGCAGATCGCTGGTCGCTGCAATCGATTCTGGCAAGATGAACCCGGGCAGAAAGCGCTTGTTGATTCGGCTGCTTGCGATGCTCTCGGTAACTTCAGGTTCGTTGGCCCAGAGGCGGACATTATGTGGAACATGATGAGTCCGGTTACGTCCGAGCACGATTGCCAGCCCGGTGCCCCAGGCGCCTGCCCCGATGATGGCGATGCGGCTCATCGGCGAGTTGCTCCTAACGTGCCTGACTTTTGCAACTTTGATCTTGATTCGGATTTTGACTCAGATTTTGACTCGCTCCCCGCCTCTTTTCCTAACTTTGATTCCGTTCCGGCGGCGAGACGGCCGATGTTTTGACGATGTCTCCAGATGACGAGTGCCGAGACCAAGGCGATCAAAACAAGTTGCCACGAGTCCACATATTCGTGGAGGGCCCACGCCAGCAATGGAAACGCCGCCGCCACAGCGATGGAGCCGAGCGAGACGTAACGGAAGGCGACGGCGATGAGCAAGAACAGGACGACCATGCACAAAATGGATTTCGGGGTGAGCAATATAAAAGCCCCAAGACTGGTGGCGACGCCCTTGCCGCCGCGAAACTTAAGCCAGACGGGGAAGAGATGTCCGAGCACAGCGAAGAACGCCGCCGTGGTCATGATGAGTTGCTGGTGCGGTCCGCTGAACAGCACCCGCGCCACGAGAACCGCAGCCAGACCTTTGGCGGCGTCGAGAAGCAGAGTCGCAACTCCGAGTGCGGTCGATTTGCGGGCCACGTTCGTCGCGCCAATGTTGCCGCTGCCGCTCGTGCGCACATCCTCACCTGTGAAAATCCGCACCAGCAGGTAGCCAAAAGGGATGGATCCCATCAGGTAGCTCGCGGCGGCGGTGATGAGGTACGCGTATGTGCTCATCTGGTCAATCAGCAGAGTGCAGTCGACTGTAGCGCTGCCGTCCCGGCGGCTGTCCGGCGGGCGTCCTCGCCCGCCGATCCGAGGGCGAGACGCCCTCGTGACAGCCGGCAAGATGCCGGCGCTACACTCACGTCTTCATCGAAAAGCGTTGCAGCTTCGTGTACTTCGATCCCGCCGGTGAAAGCTGGCTCTGGTAGAGAATAAACTCGTTGGCAGTCATTGTGCCGAAATCAATCTCGCCCATTGCGGCGAGCCGCTTTTCGAGCACTGCGAACGTCGCGTTGGGGCCGTTGGCTTTGCGCCATTTCAGCGAGCCCGAGCTTCTCCCAGCGACGGCGCGCGCCAGAGTCAGATGTGGGCTGTAAGGCCGGTCTTCACGCGGAACGCCGAGTTCGGCTGTCGCAATGTCGATGCTCCCGGCTAATTCCGCCAGTTGCTGTCCGGCGTGAATCCCGATCCAGAATACGCGTGGAGCCTTCGCAGTCGGAAAGAATCCATATCCGCCAGCGCGAATCTCGAATGCGCTGCTTTCGAGCCGCCGCAAGCGTTCGGTGATGGCCTCGACCCGCTCGGGCGGTTGTTCTCCGATGAACTTCACTGTAATGTGCAGCGACTCCGGCCGCATCCAGCGGGCTTCGGGCGCGAAGCCCTCGACGCCTTCGAGGAAGCGCTGAATTCGGCCGCGGACTTCAGGGTCGAGATCGATGCCGATGAATATTCGCATCTCTTAATAACTGCGCCTTACATCAGCGCCTTACAACAGCGCCCTGCGGATCATCTCGAGCGCTTGTTGGGTCGCGAACTGGCGGATGCGTTTGCGGTCGCCGGGAAAATTACGCTCGACGACCTGCGTGCCTTCTTCTCCCGCGAGTGCGATGTAAACCAGACCCACGGGTTTCTCTTCGGTGCCGCCCGTCGGGCCGGCGACTCCGGTGATTCCGACTCCGTAGCTCGCGAGGCAGCGCTTGCGGATGCCTTCGGCCATGGACGCCGCCACTTCGCGGCTCACCGCTCCGTGCTGGTTGATCAGCGCCTTCGGAACGTTCGCAAATTGCGTTTTCAATTCGTTCGAGTAGACTACGGCGCCGCCAAGAAAATAGCGCGAGCTGCCGCTGAGCGAAGTGATACGCTCGGCCAGTAGCCCACCCGTACAAGACTCGGCCACGGCCAACGTCATGCTGCGCATCTGCAGCAGATAGCTGACGATCTGCTCGATGGTTTCCCCTTTGCGCGAGAAGATGGCGTCGCCGAGTTCGTCTTCGATTTTGTCAGCGAGTTCCTCGACGCGTGCCTCGGCCTCCGCTTGCGAATCCTTGCGGCAGCGCAGGTGGAGTTGAATTTCACCCCGGCCCGCAAGGATAGTGGTCTCGACGTCGGTATAAGTTTTGTAGATCGGCGCGACCCGCGCGTCCACTTGCGATTCCGGCATCATCGCTATTTTGAGGATGCGAGTGGCGATGTGCTGAGGCGGGACCCGGGCGCGCAGCCGCGGGATGCATTCGGCTTCAAACAGCGCCTTGAGTTCGTGAGGCGGCCCGGGGAGGAGCATGAGGATTCGCTCCTGGCCATCATACTTTCCGGCAATCCACTGGCCGGGCGCGGTGCCGAGCGGATTCGGCAGCATCGTGGCGCTGGTCAAAATGTCGGCCTGCTTGGCATTGTTAGCGGACATTTTCATGCCGCGCTTGGCGAACCGCTCTTCGAGCTTCGCGATGAGCTCGGGATCGCGTTGCAGTTTCAAACCCAGAGCGTCGGCCACCGCTTCGCGCGTCAGGTCATCTTCAGTCGGGCCGAGGCCGCCCGTGAAAATGATGATGTCGGAACGCCGCATGGCGAGTTTGGCGGCTGCGGTTAGTCCTTCGGCGTCGTCGCCTACAATGCACTTGAAACGCACTTCAACGCCAAGGTCGTTCAATTTGTCGGTGAGGTAAAGCGAGTTGGTATCCCGGCGATGGGGGGTAAGCAACTCAGACCCAACGGCGATGATCTCGGCGTTCACGGGTAAGAGTGTAAATGATGAAGAAGGTAGCTGCTGGCTCGTAGCTCGCGAAACAGCCTCAACCACAGGGGACACAGAGAGACACAGGGAAACACAGGGGAAAGAAAACAATTCTTATACTCCCCTGTGTTCCTCCGTGTGCCCTGTGGTAAAGAATTTGACCTTTCGCGGCTCAGGGTCTCATCTTCCTGGTTGTTGCTGCGTCATGCAGTGCAGCGCGCCGAATCCCCAGATCAGATCGCCGCAATAGATCGGTACAATCTCGCGCGTTGGGAAGATCTCGGCGAGCGTGTTGAGCGCGATGCGATCGTTCGGATCGTTGAAGACCGGCACCAACACCGCGCCATTCGCGATATAAAAATTCGCGTAGCTGGCAGGTAACTGGCGGCCCTCGAACACGACTGGACGCGGCATGGGAATCTTGACGATCTCCAGTTTCTGTCCGGCGGCGGTGCGAGCGTTTCTCAGGCGGCCAAGGTTCGCATGCAAGGCGGCGTAATTCTCGCTCCGCTCATTTGGCTCGACCATCGTGACCACGGTATTGGGAGCGACGAAGCGAGTAATGTCATCGACGTGCCCATGAGTGTCATCGCCGGCGATGCCGTTGTCGAGCCAGATGACGGACTGCGCACCAAAATAGTCGGCGAAGAGCTGCTCGTAAGCTGCACGGTCCATGGATGGGTTGCGTTGTTGAGTCGTATAGAGCAAGCATTCCTCAGTGGTGAGCAGAGTGCCGCAGCCGTTGACGTCGATCGATCCGCCTTCGAGCACGACGCGGCGTGTCTTGCTGAACGGCTGCATAACGCGAGCGCCGGCGCCCTGCGCCATGCGCTCTCCAACTTTTTCGTCGAGCTTGTAATTCGGATACTTGGCCCACGCGTTGAACTGAAAATGCAGAGCGAGCAGTCCGGACTCCGCCCGATCGGCGGGCGGCGTCAGGAAGATGCAGCCGGAGTCGCGCGTCCAGACGCGATCAGTGCGCCAGCGATGAAAGCGAACCCTATCAGAGAGAGCGCCCGCCTTTTCGAGCACCATGCGTGCGCGCTTTTCCGAACTGGCGTCATTGACGATCAGATCCACAGGCTCATGCCGCGCCAGGTTGCGGACGATCTCGGCATAGACCCATGGGATCGGTTCGAACTTGCCCGGCCAGTCGCCGCGAAAATGTGGCCAGGCGAGCCACGTGGATTGGTGCGGTTCCCATTCGGCCGGCATGCGGTATCCCTGTGCGGCGGGGAGAAGCTTGGCGCGCGCAGATCCTCTAGCCATTTTCGGTCCCGTCATTTTCCGTCAAGCATGCGGCTGGTGATGGGGGCGTAACTGTCGATGCGGCGGTCGCGCAGGAAGGGCCAGTTGCGGCGAATGTCTTCCAGATGATGCAGGTCCACTTCGCCATGCAGAATTTCTTCTTTGTCGTGCGAAGCTTCCGCGATCACGCGGCCGAAGGGATCACAGAAAAACGAGCCGCCCCAGAATTCGAGGCCTTTGCCCGGCACCGAGTTGCCGCGGATGTCACCAGTCTCAAAGCCGACGCGATTCACCACGCCGACATAAACTCCGTTCGCGATCGCATGCGCCCGCTGTATGGTGCGCCAGGCATCGTGTTGCGCCACGCCAAAGTCAGCCTTCTCCGCGGGATGCCATCCGATGGCCGTGGGGTAAAAAAGAATGCTGGCTCCCTGCAGGGCGGTGAGGCGCGCGCCTTCGGGATACCACTGGTCCCAGCAGACGAGCGTGCCGAGCCTTCCGGCGGAAGTGTCGAAAGCCTTAAAGCCGAGATCGCCGGGAGCGAAATAAAATTTTTCGTAATAGAGCGGATCGTCGGGAATGTGCATCTTGCGGTAGATGCCGCGCAACACGCCATCTGAATCGAAGATCGCGGCCGTGTTGTGATAGAGGCCGGGCGCGCGCTTTTCGAAGAGCGACGCGATCAGCACGACCTTATTCTGTCGGGCAGCGGCGGCGAGCTTCTCCGTGCCTGCGCCGGGAATCGGCTCCGCAAGATCAAACAGAGCGGCGTCTTCGCGCTGGCAGAAATACTGCGTCTGGAAGAGTTCGGGCAGGCAGACGACGTCGGCCCCCTTTCGTGCGGCCTCCGAAACGCGATCGAGCGCCTTGGCGAGATTGTCGGCAGGCTCGGGGCCGCACGACATCTGGATAAGGGCGACCGTGAATTTGTCTCGCACTCCGACTCCCGTGAACTTCGTAAGGTTGTCATCCTGAGCGGTGCGAAGGACCCTACTCGCCCAAAACTTTTTGCAGGGAGTAGGGGTCCCTCGCTTCGCTCGGGATGACAATTTATAGAGAGTGTTGTTTAATGCAACAACACGGCGTGACTTCAACACGCGCTTTAGGATACCAAAGTGTTCTGGGTGCGCGTGAATGTTAGGACAATGTTAAAGCCGTCCCGCGTTCCTCTCACTTCTAGTAAATTGTTTCTTCGGCCGAAATCATTTTCATTTGGGAGGTTCGCCCCTTGAAGCAGAAAAGTGTCGCGAAGCAAGGCCATCATCACGGTGGCAATCACGAGGAAGGCGCTGGGATCGACCGCAAGCTGCACGATCCGGTGGCCGACCGTCTGATTCCGCTGGAGCCGCTCGACCTCGGGAAGATTCATTCGATTGACGACCTGGTGCGCGCGATGTCCAAGACGGCGTTTACCGGCCGCCAGCTCGGCGAAGCTGCCGACGTGCTGGAGGCCATGGCGCGCGATAAAGACTGTTTCGTTGTCATGACGCTTGCGGGCGCAATGACGGTAGCCAAGCAGGGACTGGTGATTGCCGAGTTGATCGATCGCGGCATCGTGAATGCGATCGTTTCGACCGGCGCGCTGATGGCGCATGGGCTGGTCGAAGCGACCGGGCGCGCGCATTTCCGGCACAATCCCGAGCTCAGTGACGAGGAACTCTACGAGGCTGGATACAACCGGGTCTATGACACGCTCGAACCTGAGCAGAACCTCGACGACGTGGAACGGGTGATGGCCGCGGTGTTTGGCGGCTGGGACGCGGACGAAGTGATGTGCTCGTATAAGTTGAACCGCGCGATCGGAGCGCATCTTGCGAAGCGCGGCAAAGAACGCGGCATTTTGAAGTCTGCCTACGAAAAAAATGTTCTGGTATTTGTGCCCGCGTTCTCCGATTCCGAGCTGGGACTCGACTACGCATTGACAAACCGTGAGCGCGACAAAAAAGGGAAGCCGCGATTCCGTTTCGATCCCTTCGAAGATCTGGAGCACTTTGCGGCAACCCTGCTGAAACAGAAGCGGCTGGGAATTTTTACCATCGGCGGAGGCGTCCCACGCAACTGGTCGCAGCAGTTTGGTCCGTTCATCGAGTTGCGCCACCGCCGGGGCGGGGAAGACCTGCCGCTGAAACGCTATCATTATGGGCTGCGCATCTGCCCGGAACCGGTGTACTGGGGCGGGCTTTCAGGCAGTCCCTACAGTGAGGCGGTTTCGTGGGGAAAGTTTGTGCCTCCGGCGGAAGGCGGAAAGTTTGGGGAAGTTTTCGTGGACGCTACAGTAGGCCTGCCGCTGATTGTCGCCGCCGTGCTGGAACGGCTGAAAAAGAAGCCAGCGCCGAAAAAGACGATTGCGCTCCCCATAACAGCCAGCAAGTCATAAGCTAAGCGGCGCAAGACGCGCTCGGAACGGAAATCCTGGTTGCGATCATCAGGGTGACGGCCTGCGATTGTCAGTCACTTTATTTGCTTGGCTTCAGCGAATGCATGAAGCGCTTGCTCGACCTCAGACGGAACCGGCGTGCGATGAAGAATGGTAAACGCCGAGAGAATGTCACCCGTTAAGAACTCACCTTGAGTCAGATTGCTAAATTCACCCGGCCCAGGATTGCTATCGGTGAAGGCATAATAGAAGCCGACGGTCTGCGGCCCGTGAAGATCGTGGAGCGTGGCCGTCTTTTCGACTGAATGAGGCAGTAAGGATTCGGCCGAACGCTGTACGTCGCCCTTAAGTGAATCGGTCGTCATTCTGGTTCGCTTGGCCGAATCCAGCCAGACCGCCGTAACCTGAACGTCGAAAGCGTCCCCGTTAGCGGGAACGAAATGTAGGGTGACCGAGGCCGGATCGGCCAGTTGACTTGAACTTGACTGCCATCCATCCGGCACTTTCAGTCGCAGGCTTCCATGGCCGGGAATTTGAAAATCTGCGCCTTGGGGTGCTTCTACGTTCGCTACCGCAGAAATTGTCAAGTTTTGCAGCGAGGCAAGCAAAGACTTAGGGGTCCTCCGAAAGGAAACCACACTCAGCACGGCGCCGCTTTCGAGTACAAGCTCTGGGTGGTCTGCCGTCGGACCCGACTCACCCCAGAGCAATGGCTTTATGAATGTTGCAGCGGTCTTGCGTTGTGCCTCGCTGCCAAACTGAAAAAAATAAACAGTTCCCTTGTCGCCATGGCACACGAACGACTGCGCATTTTTAGCAGTCGGAACCGGTATTACACTCTTGTACAGATCAGGTTTATCCCACAGGATGGCGGTTTGCATGTCCACCGGAAAGGAGCCGTCAACCGCCTTACACTCGGCGGGAACCTGTTCCGCTCTCAGACCCAATGCACTTGGCGCGGAGGTTTGCGAGTTCGCTGTTGGCCCGAGCAGCATGAAAGATGCAATCAGGGAAGCAAGTAGTCTCATTGCTGTCCTCGGCCGAGTACGTGTGTGCCGATTAATCCATTAAGGTGGCCAGACTGCCTAACTCACGACCTCAATCGAAGATGAGCACGGCCGCCGCGATCACCGTCGTCCACAGGCCGCGTTTATCGCCGACCGCCGATTGTGTCACATTGGCGGTGCGGACAATCTTATTAGAGATGCGATAGATTTCTTTTTTCTCGTCCCACGACCGGTCGGAATCAAATTCCACGTTCAGAGTGGTGGCCAGCATTTCGGCGGCGAGTTCTTCCGCGTAATCTCCGGCCGCGTCTTCGGTTTCGCCGAACGAGTGGTGCTCGCTCAGATATCCGTAGGTGTTGCGATCGGCGGGGATGGCGACGCCAATCGACGAGGCCAGCAGTCGGTGCGGCTCGTGGGTGGAGTTTTCGGCCACCACCGAAAATACGACTTCTCCGGGCGACAGATAAGTGAGTCCCTGAGAGCGCGGGACCAGTTTGCAGTTGGGTGGAAAGATGGAGGAGACGCGCACCAGGTTTTGTGCGGCGATGCCAGCATCGCGTAAGGCGAGTTCGAAAGAGGTGAGGCGCTCCCGATGTTTCCCCACTCCCTTGGTGAAAAAGATCTTCTTGGGGACCATGTCCTTGCCCAATTCAGTTTCCTCCAGGAAATTTTGAGTTGATCTGAAGGGCAAATCTAACACAGCGATTTATGAAGATTG
>Ga0193751_1001931_pt1 | contig 12913 bp, 13 predicted proteins | sample L1c2metaG_FD_143050 | JGI IMG/M metagenome (GOLD analysis project Ga0193751, IMG submission 143050) | Soil microbial communities from a riparian zone of the East river system, Colorado, United States - L1c2 | ecosystem: Environmental > Terrestrial > Soil > Riparian zone | place: USA: East River... | reverse complement strand
TGCCTTGGGCCCGTAGTCGTCGGTATTAAACTCGTCGATGGTGATGCCGTAATCAGCAGCGGTCGCGAGGCCGACGATCAGTGCGAGTGCGAGGACGCCGGCGCCGGCGAGGACGGCGCCATCGATCGCCCATCGTCGAGTTTGTGTTGGAGATGGGAAGAATTTCAATGCGTTCCGTCAAAGTGCCCGTCGTCGGCGCGCGTCAGAGCCTACTTTGAATTGCTTTTCGCTGATCCGTCACAGTAACTATCAGTAATTTTGCAGGCGTTCTTACGGGTCTCACCCGCTGTCGCCTGACAATTGGACAGCGCACCGTTTTTGGACGTTTGCTCAGTGTCGGCAACGGCCCAACCGAAGCCCGGTGTCTGCACTTGCGGATCAATTGCCACAGCGACGCACTTGTTCTCGAATGTTGCTACGACTTGGCAAAGAATGCCCGAAATCAGTGTCCCGCTATTTTTGCACAGGATCATCGAGCGCGCCTTCGCCTCGTCCATCGTGTCGCGGTTAGTCGAAAACCCCATCGAGATGCCACGCTTTGCCACATCGGGGGGGTGACCGACCGCTATAGCACCAGCGGCCAGGCTTAGATCAGTCTGGGCAAAAACGGCCGCCAAAATCACTGCAGTAGCTCTCCATTGCATTTGCCAACCTTTGCCGAGCGCAGCGCGCCTCATCGGCCGCCCCGTGGTCTAGATCAAAGTCTACCACATCATTTGATGAAAGGAGGCGGCGGTTGTTCGTCACAGGCAAAATCGGGCGCTCGACTTCCGAAATGGGGCAATCGCGTCGTCTCGAGCACGCGCCAGCTACTTCCGGTTTACCCCAAACTTCGGATATTTTCACTGCGCCGTATTAAGTGGCGCAACGGGCCAACACCGGAAGTGGCTCGTGAAAATCTGAGATGTCTGTAGTATCGTGCCGGTCGCAATATGCACAAACCGCAACGGGAGGCATTTATGATTAGATTGGTTACGCGTGGGCGGTTGACCGGGGATTACGCTAAGGGGTTGCTTGCTGCACCGGAGGACCGAGAACCGGCTGTGCGGAAGCTGATTGAGGGAGCCGGCGGCAAACTTTTAAACTTTTACTTCACGACTGGCGACGCCGACTTCCTGCTCGTCACGGAGGCTAACGACGCCGAATCCATCATCGCCGCGTTATTGGCAACGGCGGCGGCGGGAACGATTTCCGATGTGACCACTTCCAGGGCTTGGACCGCTGGGGAATTCAAAGCAATCGCTGATAAGGCTTCCAAAGCAGCGAAGTTGTATCGGGCTCCTGGCAAGAGATGATTTGAGCGGACATCGGATGCATCAAGCATCAATCACTCGCGCCCCGGCGGGTGAATGGAAACTGGCGCCGCGACAAGCCCAAACTCGACGCCAGCCCCGTTGGTCGCGATCATCACGTGATGGTCGTGTCTTGCCCGCCGCGCCGCAAGAAAATGAGACGGATAGGGTAGGGAAAAGGGATGGCGTAGCGCTCTGTCCGTATGGGGCGCATTTCGGACTCATGTCGGACATCGCGTTACTTCCGGGATGGGTCAAGGTCGGTCTTCGGGCAATGTCCAGGTCGCGTCCGCTTTCCTCTCGATAGCGACCACATCGCGGACATCGCAACAAGTCGGTTCGGGGCCAATAAGCGACATTGCACGCTTGGTTTGAAATGAAAGAGGCCGTCAACTGAGGCACTTATCCGGGGCGCTCCAGGGGTGGCTTGCTCGCGGATATAATTTGCGGACAGGACAACTAAGCGCGCGCTATTCTTTCTTCTGGTCTTTTTCTGGCTTTTTCTCGGTAGCTGAATTTGGCGGTGGCGATGCCGATTTCGCGGCAGGCTGGCCGGCCGGAGCTGGAGTCGCATGCGGCGGGGCTTCCGGCGCAGGCGATGGATGCGCCGCCGGTGCGCTGGGAGGCGGCGAAGGCGCCTGCCGTGCGGCCGGTTGCTCCTGACGTTGCGGAGCGGCGCGCTGTTCCTCGCGCGGCTGCGGCGGTCGGCCGCTGGCGGGAGCTTCATGCGGCGCCGTTGCCGGTGCAGCTTTTTCCGCAGGTGGCGTTCCCCGGGCGGCAGGGTCACCACTCGGTTTAGGCATTTGCGACCGCGGGGACGGGGGTTCGATCTTTTCCTTAGAAGTCGAACTGGGTGGCGGCGGCGATGAGCCCGGCCCTCGTTTTTCTTCTGTAGACTTTGGCGTTTCAGGCTTAACAGGTGGGGCGGATGGTTTGGCTTGCGATGGGCTGGGCGTTGGCGAAGACGGTTGCGTGCTTGGCGAAATCGCTGCGGGGGCAGAGGGCTGTTGTTTGGACGGCCGCTCAGTTTCCAATCGCGGTGACCGTTGTTCGTTAGAGGAACCCGGTGCGGCGGCGGGTGGCTGGTTGCCGCCTTGCGGGGCCGTGGTTGGAGTCGGCGTCGTACCTTTTGGCTCCGTCGCGCCTTGTGCCGCCTTAGGCGGGGTAGCACCAAGCCTACCTTTTTCCTCTGGCTTTAGCGGTTGCGGCGGCGGGACCGTCGCGGCGGGTTGAATGACCGTCGCGCTTTTTTGAACGACCGGCTGAGTCCCAGTGGGAGCGCCGGGGCGCTGGTTCGGTGCGTTGGAACGAAGTTCATTGGGGCGGACTTCGACGGCTCCTTGAACACCCCGGGTGCCAACGAGTACTCGCGGCTGGACCGCGAATGTCTCGACAGGACGACGCGCGGCCGCCGCAATATACGCAGGCGGAACGCCGGGATTTACCGCAACCGCCGCGCCTTGGTTATCGATTACGACCGTGCGATTTACCACCACGGTCTCTTGAAAATAAACAGTTTGTTGTCGCGGGGGCAATATCACAATGGTTAGACTTGGAGCGACCACATCGCGAGGTCGTACAAATATCCAATATTGCGGATCTTCGCGATATTCCACGACGACATCATCGGGTGGCAGCGCTGCCCAGCCGATGTAATTATTGCCTCGCCGCCAATCGACCCAAGCTGGAGCCCACTCTTGGCCCGGAACCCAAACCCAACCAAGGTCGCGGTCCCACACCCAACGGCCGTAGTGATAAGTCACCCAGCCGAAATCGCTCTCATCTCGCTCAGAAATCCAATACCAGCCCCATTCATCCGTATAAATCCAATGGCCTTGGGTGTAAGGGCGCCAATCCCGCGGGCGATGCTCAGGGACCCAGACTTCGCGGTAACGACTATGCGATACCCAGTGCCCATAAGGCTCGAGCGCGCTTCGGAACTCTATTGAAACACGGACGTCCTGCGCTTGAGCCGAGGAGTACGGCGCGCCGATAAACCCCACCCCAATCGGCACCGATACGAGTGCAACACCTATTAAAAGTGATGACCGCAGCCGTCGAACACTCAAAATTTGCATACGTCCCGCCTCGTTTGAAAGCAAAAGCGCTGCGGGAACTTCAACAAGGCGGCGCGACAAAGGTTCCCTTCCTAATGTGGGCCGCTGATGTAAACGACGTAAATTTGTTGTTGTGTCGGCCGCATACTCAAGGGCGAGAGGCCAGTGGACCTGCCAGTCCAGCAATCCACCAAGGTCGAGCTGATCATCAATCTCAAGACTGCAAAGGCGCTCGGACTCTCTATCCAGCTCTCACTGCTCGGCCGTGCCGACGAGGTTATCGAATAAGGGAGCACGACTTCCGCTTCGGGTCATCAACGGACATTCCACGATGTCCGTGTCGCGTCTGGTTTACCCCCAAAAGATGGGGTAATCGGCCGGCGAGTTTGTGGATAGCTGAAGATTTTGGGTGCTGCGCTTCAGGCTGATGGTGAATACGAGGTCCGTGTCTACGGCCTCAAGCATCAGAAGGAGAAGCGCAGCATGGACCATTTTGCTGGACTAGACGTGTCGGTCAAGGAGACCAGCGTCTGCATTGTGGATGACACGGGCAAGATCGTTCGGGAAGTGAAGGTAGCGAGCGAACCCGAGGCATTGTTGGCGGTACTGAACAACCCCGCCTACCACTTCAAGCGAATTGGATTGGAAGCTGGGCCGCTGTCGCAATGGCTTTACAGCGCGCTCGCCGAAGCGGGCTTGCCGGTGGTCTGTGTTGAGACCCGGCACATGCAGGCGGTGCTCAAGGCGCAGATCAACAAGACGGATCGCAACGATGCGCGCGGCATCGCGCAAATGATGCGGGTCGGGCTTTACCGCCCGGTGCATGTGAAGACCTTGCGCAGTCAGAAACTGCGAATGCTGCTGACCCATCGCAAGCTGCTGCAGTCGAAGGCCATCGCCATCGAGAACGACCTGCGCGGTACGTTGCGTAACTTTGGCCTCAAGGTCGGAATGGTTGGCACGGTGAAGTTCGAGGGACGGATCAAGGAGCTGGTCGAGAACCTGCCCGACCTGGCCCTTCTGGTCGAACCACTGCTCATTGTCCGGCGGACGCTACGCGAACAGATCGTCATTCTACATCGCCGTTTGCTGGCGATCGTCCGAGACGATGCGGTGTGTCGGCGCCTGATGACGACCCCTGGTGTCGGCCCGGTGGTGGCGCTGACTTATCGCGCTACCGTCGACGTGCCCGCGCGCTTCCGTAAATCCAAGTCAGTCGGTGCCGTTTTTGGACTGACCTGCTCCAAGTATCAATCCGGCGAGATCGATCGGAGCGGCAGAATATCGCGCTGCGGCGATGAGATGATGCGGGTCATGCTCTACGAAGCAGCGCAGAGCATGCTGCGTTCGAAGAAATGGTCCTGGCTCAAGGCTTGGGCGATGCAGATCGCCAGGCGCCGCGGGATGAAAAAGGCGATCGTCGCCCTGGCACGCCGGTTGGCCGTGATCATGCACCGCATCTGGGTTGACGGCACCGAGTTCCGCTGGACCCGGGAGGCTGCAGCAGCGTGACGACCGCGCAGGATCAAACGCGATAGGAGGAAAGTCGAACTCCACCGAGCGGTGGAATGATGTCCCTCGCGGGACGATGGATGAGGTGAGTTCGCATGTCCGCTTGGACCTGCCGTTCGTCTGACGGCAAGGCCGACCAAAAGATTGTTCCACCTCGTCTTCGAATCCCATGATGGAAGGGCCCTGGTGCCGATTCCGAAGAGAAGCACGAGCCCGTGAGTGACATCGACACTGTAGTGGTGGAAAGTCTGAAAGCGCTTGACCCCAAACGGCCGATTAGAGAAGCGGACATCGGCTCGCCGCCAAATGACCGGTCGATTTCATTCCCCGACCCGGAAATCACCGCTCCTGTGCATAACTGCCGCGCTCGATCTCCTCGATCAGCGATCGTGCCTTCGGCCGCCATCTGAGTTCCGCGCGCGCGCGCTTGGCGCGCACGCGGCTGTTGGAGCCCATGGTATCGTTGGCCGGTCCCTCGCCCCATTCGGTCGCCGCCTCCTCCACGGTCATGCTTTGCGTGCGCCCGCCTTGCCCGAGCATGCGGCTGATCGCTTCGCACACCTCGCGCATGGAATTCTCGCCGTTCTCGGCGTAATAGAACGCGCCGGCCGGTGCCTTCTCGATCGCCAGCACGTACAATGCCGTCAGGTCGTCGATGTGCACGTTGGCCCAGCGGTTCTCCCCCGGGCCGATGTGCTTCGCGACGCCGAATTTCTTCGCCACCTGGATCAACCACGGCACCTGGATGCTGTGCGAATTGAGGCCGCGCCCGAGCCCGTAGATCAGGCTAGGCGCGATCACGACCGAGCGCACGCCGTCGCCCGCCGCCCGCCGCACCAACTTGTCGAACTCCACGCGCGGCGCCCGCTGCGGCGTCGGCGTGAACGACGTGTCCTCATCGAACACTTTCTCGACCAGCTCGCCGTGCGCGCGGGTGCCGACGATGCTGGAGCCGTCGGTGTGCAGAAAGGTTTTGCCGGTGTCGGCAAGCGCCCTGAGCATGGCTTCGGCTGCGGCGCGGTGGCCGGCATTGGCGGCGTTGACCGTGGCGTCGGCGTCGTGCGCGGCCTTGGCCAGAACCTCGGCGTCGTCGAGCGTGCCGCGCACCGGTGTCATGCCGAGCTTCGCCAGCGCCGCGGTGGCGTCGTTCGAGCGCGCCAGACCGCTCACTTGATGGCCCGCCGCCATCAGCGCAGCGGCAACCGAGCCGCCGATATAGCCGCTGGCGCCGGTGATGAAGATTTTCATTTAGGCCGTCCCGTTCGACAAGAACGCAGAAGTGTGCATCGATTAGATTGATCGGACTTGGTGCCAGGGAATTAGGCTTTGTTGTCTAATTCTATTGTGCGCTGCCAAATAAAAATCCTGCCGACAGATCCGCTCACGCGGGCGATTTTAATCGAAAAACGCTGGTGCGGCGGTTCAATTGCGGGCTATCGTAGCGGGGGACGACCAATAATATAATTCAGTGGGCGAGGCAAATTCCCGATCTGGATCCGCCTCATCAAGCTGGAACTAAACACCAGTGGAGGAACCCAAGATGAGCACAGACAAACTTGCGCCTGTCACGAGACGCCGGTTCTTGAGGAGCACAGGTCTCACCCTTGCCGCCGCCGGCTCGGCACCGATGCTATCCGCACCATTCGTGTCGCGCGCCATGGCCGACACAAAGACACTGTCAATTGTGCAGTGGAGTCACTTCGTCCCGGAATACGACAAATGGTTCGACAATTTCGCTAAGGACTGGGGGACCAAGAATAACGTTGCGGTCACGGTCGACCACATTCCGGTGCAGGACGTCGCCGCGCGCGCGGCCGCCGAGGCGTCGGCGGGAGCGGGACACGATCTGTTCGGATGGAACGGCGCCGGCGGCGCGCACCTTTATCGCAAGTTTCTTGTCGACGTGGGCGATCTCGTCAAGGAAACCGAGAAAAAGTACGGCAAGGTCAGCGTCATCGGCCGGCAGCTCGGCTACAACCAGGACGACGGCACCTGGTCTGCCTTCCCCGATTTCTACATCAATTTCCCGGGCATGTATCGCAAGAGCATGTGGGAAGAGGCCGGCGTGATGCCGGACACCTGGGACAATTTGCGGATCGGCGGGGCCAAGCTGAAAAACAAGGGCAACCCGGTCGGCATTTCGCTCGGGCACAGCAACGACCCGAACACGACCTGGCGCGGCCTGTTGTGGAGCTACGGTGCCTCCGAACAGGACGACATCGGCAAGACAGTCGTGCTCAACAGCAAGGAGGCGGTGGAAGCGGTCAAGTACGCCGCCGCCCTGTACAAGGAGGCGATGACGTCGGACGTGCTGTCGTGGAACGATGCCAGCAACAACCAGTATATCGATTCGGGAGTCGGCTCTTATATCGTCAACCCGATCTCGGCTTATCGGACGGCACAGAAGCTCAACAAGACAGTGGCCGACGACATTTTCGTCATAAAGCCGCCGAAAGGTCCAGTGCGCCAGATCATGGGCGCCGCTTCCGAGTTCTACGGAATCTGGAAGTTCGCCAAGAACAAGGAAGCGGCGCTCGAGTTCCTCAAGCACTACTCCGATAACTGGCCCGAAGCCTTCAAGGCGAGCGAAGGGTACAACAATCCGTGCTTCGCCAATCTCGTGCCCAAGCCGATGCCGATCCTGTCCAACGATCCGACCTCGACCCCGCACGACAAGCTGGCGATCCTGCAGGATTCGGATCAGTGGTCCGCCATTCCCGGCTATCCGGGGCCGGCTTGGCCCGCTACCGACGAGATCTACAACGCCTTCATCATTCCCGACATGATGGCGAAGACGGCGACAGGTCAGTTGAGCGCCGAAGACTCGGTGAAGTGGGCCGCGCAGCAATGCGAGGCCATCTTCAAGAAATGGGCGGGCAAGACGTGATCGACGGCGTTCGCGCTGCGCGCCAGAGCGCAGTCCGGTGCATGCCGACACGTCGACTGTCGATGAAAGGAGGCGACACGGACCACGCTCCGCCCGGGGGAACGGCGGAGCGGGCGTCACACGTCAAAAATAACAATTCTGGGAGGAGCAATGGCTGCAGTATTGACCAGGGACATCGTCAAGAAATTTGGTGAAGTTCCGGCCGTGAACGGCATCAGTCTGACGGTGCCGGACGGCGAGTTCATGGTGTTGCTGGGGCCATCGGGGTGCGGCAAGACGACGTTTCTGCGCATCATCTGCGGGCTCGAGAAGCAGACGAGCGGCGACCTTTTGATCGGCGGCGACGTCGTCAACGACATTCCGCCGCGCGCCCGTGGCGTGGCGATGATGTTTCAGAGCTACGGCCTTTATCCGCATTTCACGGTACGCAACAACATCGCCTTTCCGCTGCGCACACAGCGCGTTCCGAGCGCCGAAATCGAAAAGAAGGTCGAGTGGGCATCGCAACTGCTCGGCATCGGGCATTTGCTCGATCGGCAGCCGCGTCAGCTCTCCGGTGGCGAACGTCAGCGTGTCGCGCTCGCGCGCGCGCTCGTGCGCGAGCCGACCGCGCTGCTGCTCGATGAGCCGCTATCGAACCTCGACGCGAAATTGCGCGCCTCGGCGCGCCTGGAGATCAAGCAGTTCCAGCAGCGGGTTGGCATCACCACCATTTATGTGACCCACGACCAGGTCGAGGCGATGGGCATGGGCGACCGCATTGCCGTCATCGACCATGGGCGGGTGCGTCAGGTGGGAACGCCGGCGGAAATCTACGACGACCCCGCCGACCGCTTCGTCGCGACCTTTGTCGGCACGCCGCCGATGAATATCGTCGCGCGCAACGGCGGCTATCTCGGCTTCCGTCCGGAAAACTTCCTGCCCAAGGACATGATCGACGACGGTGCTTTCACCGAATTTTCGTTCCGCGTCGATCGTTCCGAATATCTCGGCTCCGAGCGGATCGTTTACGGCGTGATGGAAGGCATCGATCCGAGCGAGGTGATCACGGCGAAATTGCCGCCGGCGCATGTCGCCGAGGAAAGCATCCGGCCCGGCGAGTGGCATCCCTACGCCGTGCGCAACAACGCGCTGCGCCATTTCGACAAAGATGGCAAGCGGGCTAGTCGCCAGTGAAACGAGTTTTCGCCGATGGTCGCAATCGCTCAATCAGTCCCCAAACCAGCCTCGCGCTTCCGGTTTATCTTCGACCGGCGCGACGTGCTTGGCTCGATCTTCGTCGCGCCAGCGATCCTCTACGTGCTGTTGCTGGTCGGCGTGCCGTTCCTGCTCGCGGTCTATTACTCGGTCAGCGCCTTTACGATCTACAATCCCTCATGGCGCTTCGTCGGCCTGGCGAATTTTGAACAGATCGTGCAGAACCCCGTTTTCCTGCAAACGCTGGGCAACACCTTTATCTTCACGTTCGGATCGCAAATTCTCGGTCTCATCCTCGGCAAGTTTGGCGCGCTGTTGCTGTTGCGGCCGTTCCCCGGTCGCAAGATCGTCAGGGCGCTGATCATATTGCCCTGGGCGGTGCCGGTCGCGCTCGCCACGGTCGCCTGGCAGTGGATGTTCGATTCGCTCTACAGCGTCATCAACTGGACGCTGATCGCGCTCGGCATCATCACCCGTTCGCAGGCGCCGAACTGGCTTGGCAACCAGTATCTGGCCATGCTGTCGGTGATTGTCGTCAATGCCTGGCGTTTCTTCCCATTTGCGATCGTGATCTTCCTCGCCGGCATCACCGCGATCCCGCAGGACGTGCTCGACGCGGCGACGATCGACGGCGCCGGTTTCTGGCGGCGCAATTACCAGATCATCGTGCCGATGATCCTGCCGATCGTGGCCGTCGGCCTTATTTTCGGCATCGTGTTTACGTTTACCGACCTTTCCATCGTCTTTCTGCTGACGATGGGCGGTCCCGTGAGCGCAACCTCGGTCTTGGGCTTTGAGGGTTTCCAGGTCGGCATCATTTCCGGCGACGTGTCCCATGGCGCCGCTATCTCGCTGTTCATGCTGCCGGTGCTGTTTGTCGTGGTGGTCTTGATGCTGCGCTTTATCCGGCGGCGGGAGATCTGACATGCAGCGTGTCATCGCTAAAACCGTCAAGGAGGCCCCGTTCTTTGGAGGGGTCGCATTCTTTGTCATTCTCTCCGCGTTCCCGTTCTATTGGATGCTGATCACCTCGTTCAAAACCAATAGCGATCTTTACAGCGTCACTAATATCCCCTTCTGGTTCAACGATCCGCCCACGCTCGAGCATTTCCGCTATCTGTTCCATGAAACCCTGTTCATGACTTGGCTGTTGAACTCCTTGATCATCGGCCTTTGCGTCGTGGCGATTACCCTCGTCACCGCGCTGCCCGCCGGCTACAGCCTAGCGCGGATGACCGGCCGCAAAGGCGAGGCCTTGGGGATCGGCATTTTCCTGACCTATCTGGTGCCGCCGACGCTTTTGTTCCTGCCGCTGTCGCGGGTCGTCGCCGATCTGGGCCTGCAGAATTCGATGTGGTCCTTGGTACTGATCTATCCGACCTTCACCATCCCGTTCTGCACCTGGCTGCTGATGGGCTTCTTCAAGGCGCTGCCGCCCGAGATCGAGGAGGCGGCGATCGTCGACGGCTGCAGCCTGTTCGGGGCCTTCATCAAGATGGCGATCCCGTTGTCGCTGCCGGGGATCCTGACGGTCGTGATCTTCACCTTCACCTTGACCTTGCAAGAGTTCGTCTATGCGCTGACCTTCGTTTCCACCTCGTCGCAGAAGCCGATCACGCTCGGCGTGGCGACCGACCTTATTCGCGGCGACATTTTCTACTGGGGCGAGATCATGGCCGGCGCGTTGCTCGCCAGCATTCCCGTGGCGATCGCCTATAACATCTTCCTCGATCGCTTCATCGCCGGGATCACCGGCGGCGCCGTCAAATAGGCGGATCGCCTGTGTGTACCGATAACTTCATCCGCATTGATTAGCCGAAAGAATCGCCCAACGTCAGCGCACCATGATCGCGCTGCTCTGTTTCATACTGGCCGTCTTGGTCACGCCATTCAAGTCGAAGAGCCGGCTTGAAGCCGAGAACGCGGCGCTCCGACATCAGTTGAGTGTTCTACGGCGTAAGATGCACGGCCGCGTTCGGCTCACGAACAACGATCGCTTGTTCTTTATCCGGCTGTATCGTTGGTTTCCATCGGTCCTGAAGGTCCTTACAATCATCCGTCCCGAGACGCTCGTGCGTTGGCATCAGGCCGGCTTTCGTCGGTACTGGCGTTGGAAGTCGCGCTCGTTTGGTGGGCGACCGCGGCTCGACGCGGAACTGCGGGCGCTGATCCGGCAGATGAGCATCGAGAACCCGCTGTGGGGAGCACCGCGCATTCATGGCGAACTGCTCAAGCTCGGGTTTGCGGTCGCCCAGTCGAGCGTTGCCAAGTACATGGTCAAGCGGAGCGGGCCTCCAAGTCAGGGATGGCGTACCTTCCTGCATAATCACGCGTCGGACATCGCCGCCATGGACTTGTTCGTTGTCCCGACCATTGGCTTCGACCTGCTCTATGCCTTCATCATCGTTCGGCTAGACCGCAGAGAGCTCGTCTGGATCAATGTCACAACAAATCCGACGGCAGAGTGGATCGCGCGTCAGATTACCGAGGCATTCCCCTGGAATGAGAATCCACAATACTTGATCCGTGATCGTGATCGCGTCTACGGCCCTATGGTCACACGCCGATTGCGCGCCATGGGCATCCGGGACAAGCCTATTGCACCAGCCTCGCCTTGGCAGAATGGCTTTGCCGAACGACTGATCGGATCGATCCGGCGCGAGTGCGTCGATCATATCTTGGTCTTGAGTGAGGCACACCTTCGTCGGATTCTGAAAGCTTACGCCCGCTATTACAACGACATCAGAACGCACTGGTCGTTGGACAAAGACGCTCCGCTCTCTCGCCCGGTTCAGCGGACCGGAATCATTAATTCACGCGCGGTCCTTGGCGGACTTCATCACCACTATGTCCGAATTTAGGTTTTCAGTACACACACGTTCTGCCAAGGCGAACCTGCGGCAATGGGCCTGTCACGGATGCCCATGGCTCGTAATCGACGCGTGACGGCGGCACCGTAGACCCGGTCCCGATCGCGGATCAGGTAGCGCGGAGCCTCATCCCAAGGGAATGCCTCCGTGATTTGGCGTGCAATCCATTCCGCGGTCGGATTTGCTGTGACGTTGATCCAGACAAGGTGTCGGCGCACCAACCGGACGATGACGATGGCATAGAGCAGGTCGAAGCCAATGGTTGGAACAACGAACAGGTCCATGGCTGCGATGTCCGGCGCGTGATTACTCAAGAAGGTGTGCCACCGCTGGCTGGGCGGTCCACGCCGCTTGACCATGTACTTGGCGACGCTGGACTGAGCGACCTCAAAGCCAAGCTTGAGCAGCTCGCCATGGATACGCGGCGCGCCCCACAGCGGATTGTCCACGCTGATCCGCCGGATCAGCGCCCGCAGGTCTGTGTCGATTTGCGGCCGGCCTCCCAAGGATCGGGATTTCCAACGCCAGTACCGGCGGAAGCCGGCACGATGCCAACGCACCAGGGTCTGGGGTCGGATGATCGTGATTGCCTTCAGGATCACAGGAAACCATCGATACAACTGGATCAAGAATAACCGATCGTCGTTCGTGAGTTGGACGCGACCTCGCACCTTCCGCCGCAGCACGGTCAGCTGATGCCGGAGCGCGGCGTTCTCGGCTTCAAGTCGGCTCTTTGACCTGAACGACGAAGCGAACAGCGTCAGGAAGAAGCATAACAGCGCGACCATTGTCTCTGACGTTAGGCGATTCCGTCACCAAATCAATACGCACGGAGTTCTCGGTACAGACAGGTATTCGATCGCCAGGTTTTGCCCTTCGACATAGCCGGCTTCTTTGAGGCCCTGACGGAACGCGGTCAAAAGATGAGGATCATCGCCGGGCGCTCTGGTGCCGAGGAACCCAATCACCGGCATCGCCGGTTGCTGCGCGCGCGCTTCGAGCGGCCACGCCGCTGCGCCGGCAAGAAGCGTGATGAATTCGCGCCGCCTCACGGGTTTCTCCAGCCTGAGAGCTACACCCTATCATACCAGCGACTGA
>Ga0193751_1001930_pt1 | contig 12915 bp, 18 predicted proteins | sample L1c2metaG_FD_143050 | JGI IMG/M metagenome (GOLD analysis project Ga0193751, IMG submission 143050) | Soil microbial communities from a riparian zone of the East river system, Colorado, United States - L1c2 | ecosystem: Environmental > Terrestrial > Soil > Riparian zone | place: USA: East River... | reverse complement strand
CAAGACCTACCGCATGGGGAGGGTCGAGGTCCAGGCGCTCCGCGGCATTGATCTGCACGTCGAGAGCGGCGACTTCGTCGCGATCATGGGCGCCAGCGGCTCGGGCAAATCGACGCTGATGAACATCGTCGGCTGCCTGGACGTCCCGACGAGCGGTCGCTACTTCCTCGACGGGACTGACGTCGCCAGGCTCGACGACGACCAGCTCGCCATCATCCGGAACCGCAAGATCGGTTTTGTCTTCCAGAGCTTCAACCTGATCCCGCGCACGACCGCGCTGCACAACGTCGAGATGCCGCTGATCTACGCCGGCACGCCAAACCGCCGTCCGCGCGCTCTCGAGGCGCTGGAAGCGGTCGGGCTTGCCAACCGCGCGGACCACCAGCCCACCGAGCTCTCCGGCGGCCAGCAGCAGCGCGCCGCGATCGCCCGCGCGCTCGTCACCGACCCGGCGATCCTGCTCGCCGACGAGCCCACCGGCAACCTCGACTCCGCGTCGAGCGTCGAGATCATGAAGCTGTTGATGGAGCTGAACGAGCAGCACGCTCGCACGATCGTTCTGATCACTCATGAGCGCGACATCGCCGCGTTCGCGAAGCGCACGGTGGAGCTTCGCGACGGATTGATCGTTCACGATGAGCGTCGCGCCGCATGAACATATTCGAGGCCCTGCGAGTTGCCTTCGCCGGCCTGCTCGCCAATCGCCTTCGCAGCTCGCTGACGATGCTCGGAATCCTCATCGGCGTCGCCGCGGTCATTCTTCTGGTCGCGGTCGGCAACGGTGCGAGCGTCCAGATCAACAATCAGATCCAGGGCCTGGGCGCGAATGTCATCTTCGTCTACCCGGCCAATGCCAAAGGCGCCGGCGGGGTCTCACAGGGATTCGGCACCAGCCAGTCGCTGACCATGGCCGATGTCGACGCCATCAACAGCAGGCAGCAGGACCAGGATGTCATGGCTGCGATTCCGATTGCGAACAGTGGGGGGCAGATCACGTACCAGAACCAGAACTACTTCGCACCGACCACCGGCACCACCGTCGACTTCCCGCAGGTGCGTGACTATCAGATCGCCGAAGGCTCTTTCTTCACCCAGGACGACGTGACGTCGCAGCATCGCGTGGTCGTCCTCGGTCAGACCGTGGTCCAGAACCTCTTCGGCGCCAACGATCCAGTCGGTCAGACGATCAAGATCAGCCGCCAGAGCTTTCGGGTCATCGGCGTCTTCGCGACCAAGGGCGGGAGCGGCCTCGGATCTCAGGACAACGTCGTCGTGGCGCCAATCACCGCCGTTTGGGCGTACCTGAGCGGCGGACGCGGCAAGGGCATCAGCCAGATCGTCGCCTCGGCCTCGTCGCCGAGCACGGTCAGCCAGGCGGAAACCGAGATCACGACCATCTTGTTGCAGCGCCACCAGATTTCGGATCCATCGCTCGCCGACTTCCAGCTGCAGAGCCAGCAGGACATCCTCAACCAGGCCAACTCCATCGCCACCGCGCTGACCCTTGTGCTTGGCGCCATCGCCGGCATTTCCCTGGTCGTAGGCGGGATCGGAATCATGAACATCATGCTGGTCACCGTCACCGAGCGAACCCGGGAAATCGGAATTCGCAAAGCGATCGGCGCGCGGTGGCGCGACGTGCTCATGCAGTTCCTCATCGAGGCGATGTTCTTGAGCGGGCTCGGCGGCGCGCTCGGCATAGCGCTCGGCGCCGCGCTTGCCGTCGAGGCACCCCACATCCCCGCGATCGCGAGCTCGACATTTCCGCCGCCGGTGGTCTCGATTCCGTCCGTGTTGCTCGCCTTCGGGGTCTCCGTCGGCATCGGCCTGTTCTTCGGCATCTATCCCGCCAATCGTGCAGCTCGCCTGCACCCAATTGAAGCTTTGAGACACGAGTAGAGGAGCGAATTGATGAAAACGTACGTGATTGCGTTGGCGGTTCTTGTCGGCGTTCTGGGCGGCTTCTATGGCGGCTATAAAGTCGGGCAGAACAACGTGAGCGCGAGCTCTCCTTCCGCATCTACGCGCACCGGCGCCCCCAACGGATCGAGCAACTTCACCGGAGGCGGACGTGGATTGGCCGCGGCCTGCCCGTCACCAGGGGCTACGCCCGCCGCCGGCAGCCAGAGCCTTGCTCGTGGGACTGTGACCAATCTCAACAGCACATCGATGACGGTCACGAACACAACCTGCGACGTGAAGGTGACGTTCGGGCCAACCGTGACCATCTCGAAGCAGGTGCTCGGCACGACATCCGACCTGCAGGACAACCAAACCGTGACCATCACCGGAACGCGACAGCCCGACGGCTCGATCCTCGCTCAGACGATTCAGCTCGGCACGGCTGGCGGCGGGGTGCGTACTGGCTCTGGCACCGGCGGCTAGGCATTCAGCGTGCCGACGCGGCTGGTCTGGGCGCTGGTCGCCTTGGTCCTCGGCCTTGGCGGCTGGCTGATGCTGATCGACGGCGTCATGGGCAGCGCCGGCTATGTCGTGGCCGGTGTTGGCGTTGGCATCCTATGCGCTGTGATTGGAAGCCTCGCCCACGATGCCCTGGCCGGGCCGCGCGAGCGTCTCTGACTTACGAGCCACCTAGGGGCTTCTCGTACCAACCCACGTCCCAGTAGCGATCGAACTTGCGGCCCTGCTCGGTGAAGTGGGCAACCCGCTTGAAGCCGAACCGCTCGTGGAGGGCGATCGACGCCTGGTTGGGCAGCGCGATGCCGGCGTAGGCCCGGTGTAGATCCTCACCCTGCACCAGCCTGAAGAGCTCCTCGTAGAGGCGGGTCCCAATGCCGCGTCCAACGTTGTCGGGCGTGACGTAAATGGTCGTTTCGACGGAGGTCTCGTAGCCAGGTTTGCTTCGGAAGCGGCTGGTTGACGCGTAGCCGATCACGGTCCCGTCGGAAACGCCGACCACGACTCGGTACCGCCCGGTGGTGCCGTGCTGGGCGAACCACTCGCGGCGCTCCTCCATCGTCATCGGGTCGAAGTCGAACGTGAAGTGCGTCTCGAGCACGTAACGGTTGTAGATGTCGTTGACCTTGCCCAGATCTTCCTCGGCCGCGGGCCGCACCGTGACTTTGGCGTTGCTGACTTGCATGCCCCCAGTTTATTGAAGGCGGTCAGGGCGCGAGAATTGCCGGATGGACCGGATCGTGCTCGAGGGCATGTCGTTCAGCGGGCGCCACGGCGTTCGGCCCGCCGAGCGTGAACACGCCCAGGACTTCGAGGTCGACATCGATATGGAGGCCGACCTGGCCAGTGCTGGGTCCAGCGACCGAATCGAGGACACCATCGACTACCGGGCGGCCCACGCGATCGCCAAACAGACCATCGAAGGCGAGTCGGTGAAGCTGCTCGAGACCCTCGCGGCTAGGATTGCAGACCGCGTCCTCACCCTGCCGAGGGTCACCGCTGTAAGCGTTCGCGTCGCCAAGCGGCCGGCGAGCATGGTGCCGATCAAATCCGCCGCGGTGCACATTAGAAGGACGCGCGCATGACGATCGCTTACTTCGACTGCTTCGCCGGCATTTCCGGCGACATGACGCTGGGGGCCCTGATCGACGCCGGCGCCGATCGGGCGATACTCGACGCCACGGTTGAGGCTTTGCGCCTCGGCGACGAGGTCACCATCGAGATTCGCCACGAGGAGCGTGGTCATGCGGGCGGCACTCGAGTCGTCGTTCAGGCACGCGATCGAGTTCCTCGAACGGTCCCCACCCTGCGAGGCGCGTTATCGAAGGCCGACATGCCTGATGAGGTGAGGCGCCCAGCGCTCGCCGCGCTCGAGCTGCTCGGGGGTGCCGAATCACGGCTCCACGGTCTTCCGGAGGCTGATCTTCATCTCCACGAGCTCGGCGGCGCGGACACTCTCGTCGACCTGGTGGGAGCTTTCTGGCTGCTTCGCGACCTGAGCGTCGGGCAGGTCTACGCGTCGGCTCTGCCTGCGCCGTCCGGCCGCGCCGGACAGATGCCTTTGCCGGCTCCGGCTAGCGTGCGCGTGCTCGAAGGCACGGGAGCTGTGTTTGTCTCCACTGACGAGACCCGCGAGCTGGTGACCCCGACCGGCGCCGCGATCCTGGCGGCCGCGGCCAGGTTCACCCGCCCCGCGATGTCGCTGCAATCGATCGGTTACGGCATCGGTTCGCGCGACGTTCCGGGCAACGCGCTCGCGGTCTGGATCGGCGATGAGGTCGCCACCCAGACTGGAGTCACGTTGATCGAGACCAACATCGACGACATGGCTCCCAACCTTATCGCCGCGTTGAGCGAGGATCTCATGGCCCTGGGCGCACTCGACGTGAGCGTTTTGCCGGCGGTGATGAAAAAGGGCCGTGCCGGCCACCTATTGGCGATCATGGCGACGCCGGACATGGTGGCCAGGCTCGCTGAGCACGTCCTCCGCCACAGCACGACGTTGGGAGTACGTCTGACCAAGGCCGATCGTGTGATCGCCGAGCGCAGGGTGATCGAGGTTCGGACCGCTTTTGGCGTCGCGCGGGCCAAGGTCAAAGAGCTCGGAGGCAAGGCTGTCGACGTTTCGCCTGAGTACGAAGATTGCCGGCGGCTGGCTCGCGAATCGGACCGCGATCTGCGTGATGTGATGCGCGCGGTGACCGAGGCTGCGCGGAGTGAGTTGGGCCTGGACTAGAAGGGCTGCTATCGGTCGATCAGCACAGGCGATTTGGGGCACCCGCGACAATAAGCCGCGTGACAGCTCGTGTGCTCGACGGCAAGGTGGTGGCGCAGCAAATCCTCGATGACGTGGCCACGAAGGTGGGGGCTCGGGTCGCGAGCGGCAAGCCGCGGCCCAAGCTGGCGACGGTCATCGTCGGCGATGACCCCGCGTCAGCGCTGTACGTCCGAAGCAAGCAGAAGAACGCCAGGCAGGTCGGTATCGACAGCGAAGACCATCGGTTGCCAACCGAGACGTCCACCGAGCAGCTCGTCGAGCTGGTCGGTGTCTTGAATCGGGACGAATCGGTGAGCGGCATCCTTGTCCAGCAGCCGCTGCCGGCACACATCGACGTGGGCCGGATTGTCGTCGCTGTGGATCTGGTCAAGGACGTCGATGGGTTCAATCCTTTCAATGCGGGTCTAGTGGCGCTGGGCCTTCCCGGCGGAATCCAGCCTTGCACGCCGACCGGGATCGTCGAGCTGCTCGAGCGCGGAGGAGTGCGCATCGATGGCGCCAACGCTGTCGTCGTCGGCAGGAGCAACATCGTCGGCAAACCGACGGCACTTTTGCTCTTGAGACGCAACGCTACCGTGACCGTGTGTCACACGCACACCAAGTACCTCGCCGGCCACACGCTGAATGCTGACATCCTCGTCGCCGCGGCCGGAAAGCCCAACCTCATCACCAAAGAGATGGTCAAGGTCGGCGCCGCCGTCGTCGATGTGAGCGCCAATCGCACCGAGCTGGGCCAGGTGGGCGACCTCGCTCCTGGCGTGGCCGACATCGCGGGATGGCTCACGCCGAATCCGGGCGGCGTGGGCCCGATGACCAGGGCCGTACTGGTTCGCAACACATACGAGGCCGAGGTCCGGCGCCGCCCCTAGAACGTGTTCGTCTGTAGGATGCCAAGTCCGTGACCTACCCCGACGCACTCGCTTATCTATCCCGACTCGGCCGGTTCGGGATGAAGCTCGGGACCGAACGAACGCGGGCGATCCTGGATCGCATCGGCCAACCAGACCGCGGTCTCACGGGTGCGCTGATTGCGGGCACGAATGGCAAGGGCTCAACCGCGGCCTGCCTCGCCTCGATTCTTCAGGCCTCAGGCCAGAGAGTCGGCTTCATGCCCAAGCCGCACCTGGTCTCATACACCGAGCGCATCCAGGTCGATGGCACTCCGATCAGCGAGAGCGATTTCGTTGAAACGTTGCAGAACCTCGAGCCATCGCTGGACGCGATTGCGGTCGAGATGGGCCAGGCGACAGAGTTCGAGATGCTCACGGTGATGGCGCTCGCCTACCTCGCGCCCCGGATTGACCGATTGGTCTGCGAAGTGGGACTCGGTGGCCGGCTCGATGCGACCAACGCCATCGACCTTGGCGTCGCCGTCATCACCAACGTCGACCTTGACCATCAGAAATATCTAGGCAACACCATCGAGCAGATCGCCCATGAGAAGGCCGCGATCATCAAATCGGGCAATCGGGTGGTCACAGGTTGCCAAGGCGCGGCACTGGCGATCGTTGAAGAGCATTCGCGCAATGCCGGAGCGAGCCTGTGGAGGCTCGGACGCGAGATCAATGTCGAATCTGAGTCCCGAGGTTGGAACGGGCACGACGTCTCTATCACCGGCCCCGGCTTCGAGCACAGCCGTCTTGCCCTGCCGCTTGTTGGCGACTACCAACCTACCAATGCGGCCCTGGCCGTGGCGGCCGCGCACGCGCTCGACGACGTCACCGACGACGCCGTGCGCGATGGCCTCGCTGCTACCAGGTGGCCCGGCCGGCTGCAAGTGATTGCGACGAATCCGCGCGTGGTTCTCGACGGCGGGCACAACCCCGCCGCGATGACCAAGTCAGGCGTGTCGCTGCGCCGCTTGATCGGATCGGAGCGACTCGTGACGGTGTTCGCGATGCTCAGCGAGCGAGATCCGGTCGAGCTCCTGGCGGCATTGCGCACCCTCAGGCCAGATCGAGCGGTATTCACCGAGCCCGCGAGCGCGAGCGGTCATTCGGTTCCAGCTCGAGTGCTCGCCACGATATTCGGTGGCGATGCGGAGGCTGTCTTGTCTGCACACGATGCCCTCGAGCGAGCCAAGCAGCTCGCTGGTGAGAATGGCAATGTGCTCGTGTGTGGCTCGCTTTATCTCGTCGGTGAGATCCTAGCCGCGGTGGCCAGATGAACGGACAGAGGCTGTATCGCAGCAGCGACCGGATCATCGGGGGGGTGTGCGCGGGTCTGGCTGAAGGGTTTCACGTTGACGCCCTCTGGATCCGGGTGGCCTTCCTCGTACTGATCTTCGTCCAGGGGATCGGAGTCTTCCTCTACATCGTCCTCTGGCTGGTCATGCCGGAGCGCGCCGAGGGCGGCGGCCGGCGGAGCGGTTTTGACGCGATGACCGCCGACATCAGGCGCATCTGGGGCGAGCTGCAGCACCCAACGGCAGCCAAGCCGCAAGCGGGCGCCTCCGCGCCGGCGCCCTCAGGCGTCCCTCAGAACCAGAGTCTGGTCTTCGGCCTCATCCTGGTCGTCATCGGCCTTGTTCTGCTGGGGGGCAACGTTGGGATCATCAACTGGTCGGTCGTATGGCCGGCGGCGCTGATCACGCTTGGGATCGTGGTCCTGGTTCGGAATCTAGAGAAGCGGCCCTGATCGGCTGGCCGATCAGCGATTTCCCCTGAGCTTCTGCAAGTCGATCGTCCACTCCCGCCGTTCCGCGCGAGCGAACGAGACACAGAGATAGATGCAGCCGGCGATCATCGGCAGAAGCAGGACGCCCCCTAGCAACGCCCACGAGAAGCCCGCTGTCGCAGCGATCCCGGCCATCAAGACTGCCGAAATCACCAAGCCGGCGACTCCAACGAGCAGCTCGCCCGCGTTATGGACCTTCTCAGTCGCTGGAGGTGCGATTCGAAGGGACTGCGGAGTGCGTCCGGCCCGACTCGTCGGTGCCACCAAGCCGTACAGCAAGAGGCTGACACCAGCGAGGCCGGCCAGGAGCGTCACCACCTCGTAGATGAGGCCCTCGCGCGTGTCGGCCACGCGGCTCCCGGCCAAAAAGGCGACCACTACGAGGATCACACCCGCGCCCAGGGCCGCCCAGCGCATCCTAGTTCGAGCTGGCCAGTAGGTTGGCTCGCAGCCTCCGCATGCCGCGCAACCAGCGGTCGTAGTCCTGGGCCTTGCGGTTGAAGTATTCGGCCACCTCGGGATGCGGAAGAATCAGAAATTTTTCGGTTCTGATGCCTTCGACGACAACGTCAGCCACCTGCTGGGGTTCGAGAGCGCCTTGGGTCAAGAAGTTATGACCAAGCACGCGCTCCTCGGCCGCAAGCATGTCGGTCTTAACACCTTGTGGGCACAGGCAGGAGACGCGGACCCCATCATCGCCATGCGCGATCGCGAGCCACTCGAAGAACGAGAGCGCCGCGGCCTTGGTCACGCCGTATGGAGCTGCGAAGACGTGGTTCAGGAGGCCCGCCGCGGACACCGTGCCGAGCAGGTAACCCTCCTTGCGCTCGAGCATGCGAGGCAGGACGTGCCGCGCCACGAACACGTGCGACATCACATTCACGTCCCAGATGCGCTGCCAGTCAGAGGTGGCCGCTTCGGGTCCGCCACCGACCCCGATACCGGCGTTGGAGCAAAAGATGTCGATGCGGCTGTGTGCGGTCTGAGCTTTATCCACAAGGTCGGCGACGTCGTCCTCGCGGGAGACGTCGCACTTGATCGCCATGCCACTGATCTCCCGCGCGACGGACTGCGCGCCGTCTCCGTCGATGTCGGCAACGACGACCGCCTCAGCACCCTCTTTGGCAAATTTCAGCGCCAGAGCCCGGCCGATGCCTCGGGCTCCACCGGTGACGACGACGACGCGATCAGTTACGTCCACGCAACATTGCCTCTTGCGAGTCTATCCCTCGAGGCGTCCTTGCCGGTCAGGGCTTGATGGGCGGCAACCCTCACAGAATTTTTTCGCGAAATTGGGAAAACGAGTGGTTTCCGAGACGAGCGATAGCGAATAGAATCTCTCCCCATGGTCGGTGGGGTTCTCGACTACAGCGCGCCCTTTCAACGCGCCATCGAGCTGATAGGGAAGCGCTGGACCGGGGCCGTCGTCAAAGCCTTGCTCCCAGGACCTGCGCGGTTCAATCAGCTGCTCGCGGGCATCCCCGGAATCAGCGATCGAGTGCTGACCGAGAGGTTGCGAGAGCTGGAGACAGAAGGGATCGTCGAGCGGCTCGTGGATCCAGGGCCACCCGTGCGCGTGAGCTACAGACTCACCTCGCGGGGTCGTGCGCTGCAGCCGGTGTTGGCCGCGATCGCGGACTGGGCCGAAAGCTGGCTTGTCACCACCGCGGCCGCCGTCGGCTGATAGACACACCTTCGCGGGCCCTCCCTTCCCGTTGGGCCCCTCCCCCAGCCCGACTCACCGTACGCGCCGACTTTATTCGACTCGACGCGACCTCACAAGCCTGGTTGTTAAGGCTTGATTCGCGGTACTAAACGGTCCTCTTCAGCCGCCCGCACTCCGGCTGGTAGGCTTTACCGAATGCCGATTGGCGACTTCCTGCGGCGCCGGCCGGACGCTCTGACCTGCCAAGCATGCGGCTCACCTCTTCCCTCGGGCGCGATCTTCTGCCCCTCGTGTGGAGTCAGGGTCGATGACCCACAGGCCGAGCCCCTTCACATCGTCGACCGCACGACGGGCCTCTTCAACGATCGCTTCGTGCGACCGGTGCTCGAGGACGAGCTCGCGCGCGCGCATCGATACCAGCGCAACCTAGGCGTCCTCTTGATCGAGGCCAATGGCGTCGGCACGGCCGACGAAGCCCTGAAGACCATGGCTGCGGCTCTGGCGGGCACTGTGCGCGACGTCGACACTCCGGGTGTCCTGGGCCGCACGCCGCCTCAATTGCTGGCGATACTGCCGGACACCGACGTCGCCGGCACCGCGCACGCCGCCAACCGCGTCCTTTCCGCTGTCAATGAAGCCCTGAAGTCGACCGGCGGCAATGCCGCTGTCGGACTCGTCTGCATCCGTCCCGGCCAGCGGGTTCGCGCCGGAGCCGTCATCGAGAGTGCGAGCCGCTCACTGCGTTCGGGCCGACCCGAGATGATGGGCAAGCCCGCCTGACGCTCGAAATCTACCTCGCTCGGCACGGCGAGACGGAGTGGAGCCTCTCCGGCCAGCACACAGGGGTTACCGATCTTGCCCTCACGGCCGAGGGCGAAGCCGAGGCCCGCGCCCTCGGCGCGCGGCTCAGCGGATTGGCTTTCGATGCTGTCTTCTCCAGCCCCTTTCAGCGGGCCTGGCGGACTGCCGAGATCGCCGGCTTCCCCGATCCGAAGCTGACGCCATTGCTTAGCGAATTCGATTACGGCGTTTACGAAGGGCTCACCACGATGGAGATTCAAGAACGGCAGCCGGGCTGGGAGCTGTTCAAAGACGGATGCCCCGGCGGGGAGACCCCCGCTCAGGTTTACGCCCGCGCGTTAGGGTTCATCAGCCTGTGTGAGGCTGCCGGCGGCCGCGTGGCGGCATTCGCCCACGGCCACATCCTTCGTGCAGTGGTCGTCGCCTGGCTTGCGCTTGACATCACCATTGCTGCGGGCCTGCGGCTCGACGTGGCGACCTTGAGCCGTCTTCAGGAGGAGCCGGAGCATGGCCGCCTGCTCGCCATGTGGAACTCGCCTTAGCCGAGCCGTCAGCGCTTTCGGCGCAGGGTCCATGTGCGGCTTCGGACTCCGGGTAGCCCCGCGAACACCAGGTACGCCGAAGTGTCGATGTCCGCCCGATAGGTATGCCGCTCTCCGGGGTTGATGAGCAGCATCTCGCCAGCGCCGACTTCGCCTTGCTTCAACCCGTCGTCGAAATGAAGACGGCCTTCGGTCACGATCAGCGCGACGGGGATCGCGTTTCGGTGCTCGGGCACGTTCTGCCCCGGTTCCAGTCGCAGGCCGACCACGCGCATCGATCCGCAGTCAGCGATCTGCTCGAAACCAAAAGCGCGATGACTCTCGCCCGGGCCGGTCGATGACACTCGCGATATCATGCCGCCCCCCGGGAGGCGTCAACATCGACACGTGGAGATCGTTCACGCCACGGGACTCGAGGGCGCTCGCATTGCCACAGGCGTTGTGGTCGTCATCGACGTGCTGCGCTCTTTCACCGTCAGCGCTTACGCGCTCGCAGGCGGGGCTCGCGAATGCCTCCTCGTCTCCACTGTCGAAGATGCGCGCGAGCTCGCGCAGCAAATTCCCGACGCGACAGTCTGCGCGGAGGAGAACGCGCTTCCCATCGCTGGGATCGCCATCAGCAACTCGCCGACACAGGTCGCGGCGGCGCAAATGCGAGGCAGGACGCTCATCCAGCGCTCGACCGCGGGCACTCCAGTCATGGGCGCCGTCAAGTCCGACGAAGGCATCTTCGCTGGGAGTCTCGTCGTCGCGAGCGCGACGGCACAAGCCTGCCTGTTAAGGCGCCCGGACACGGTCACGCTGGTCGCGTCAGCCGACTTTCCAGAAGACCACGCGTGCGCCAAGTTCATCGAGGCGGCCTTGCGTGGCGGACACGTCGATCTCGAACCGCTTATGAAGCCGTTGCGCAACAGCGATCGATATCGGAAGGTCATGGCCGGCGAATGGCCCGGCTTTCCGGCCACAGACATCGAGCTGGCAATGGCGGTCGACCGCTTTGACTTCGCGATGCCGGCCGCCAGGCGCGAAGGTTACGTCAGCCTGACGGCAAGCTTTCCGGTCCGTTGAACGTCTTATTCAGTTGGGGGCCGTGCGTATCCATCTCGTCGCCGGCATCACGCTGGCTGTGTTCGCTGCCGCTTGCAGCTCGCCTCGAGCGAGCTCATCCGCGGGCCAGTTCACCTCTTGTGTGAACGGCACTGCCGCGCATCACGCATATGTCGTCGTCCAGCATCTGTCTGGCGCTTCCCTACAACGTTGCATCGGGTTCGACGGCTCAGAGATAGACGGCCAAACTCTCATGGATCAATCTGGCATTCAATACGGGGCGCACGCACTGACTTCGGGCAAGGCCGTCTGCCAGGTCGACCACGAGCCTCAGCAATACACTCAGTGCTTTCCTCAGAACCAACCCTACTGGGCCCTGTTCGTAGAGACGAATGGGGCGTGGGCCAGCGCGCCGGGCGGTATCGCGGACACGAAGCTGCACGACGCCGACGCGCTGGGATGGCATTACGTTCTCGCCAGCCATTCCTCGCCCGCTCCGCCGCCGCTCCCGCATTCCGCCGCGGGGTAGCGATGGCTTAGGTTGCGAGCAGAGCGACCGCACCACCGAGCTCGAGGCGCGCGGCGAACGCATCCGCCACGGTCTCGCCGGTGATGATCGACCGCAGCACGGCCAGGGAACCCGCGTGAGCGACGATCGCGACCTCGCCGCCCTCACGGCCGAAGGGACGCAGCGAATCCCAGAACGCACCGACGCGACGCTCTAAGTCGAGGACGCTCTCGCCGAAGCTTGCCGGCGTCATGCGGATGTCGGTCTCCCATGCTCGTGCCGCCGCCGGCTCTTCCGACCAGAGGTCGCCCAACGACCTGCCCTCCCAAGCGCCGAAGTCGAGCTCGCGCAGCGTATATGTGGACTCGACCGGCAGGCCACGAGGCGCCGCCAAAATACGGGCGGTGGCGAGGGCCCGCTCCCGGTCGCTCGACAGCATTCGCACGAGAGGGCGACCTCTTATCAACGCCGCAACCTGCCGAGCCTGCGCCCGCCCTTCATCGCTCAAAGGAGGATCGGTGGCGCCGATTGCAGAAGCACGCTTCGCAGTCGACGCGCCGTGCCGGATCAGCCAGACGCGGGTCATAGGTGCGCCGCGAATACGACCAGAACGCCGAGCTGGCTCAGCTCGGCGGTGGCTCCGTACACGTCCCCGGTCGCCCCACCGATTCGCCGTCGGGCGATCAAGGCCACAACCGCCGCGATCACCAACGCCACCACGACCGCAACCACTGCGCGGCGCCAATCGAGGACGCAGACGATGACAGTGATAGCCGAGCCGAGCACCAGGTCGAAGCGACGATGCCGGCCGCGGGCGGCGACACCGAGTCCCGACTCACGGATATATGGCAATGCGGCTATGACCAGAAGGAGCGCCCATCTCGAGACAGCACCCGCGATGACGAGCGCGACGATCGCCCGCGCTGGCGATATCGAAGCGAGCGCGGCTACGTCTCCGAGCAGCACGAGCACGACGGCG
>Ga0193751_1001928_pt1 | contig 12919 bp, 7 predicted proteins | sample L1c2metaG_FD_143050 | JGI IMG/M metagenome (GOLD analysis project Ga0193751, IMG submission 143050) | Soil microbial communities from a riparian zone of the East river system, Colorado, United States - L1c2 | ecosystem: Environmental > Terrestrial > Soil > Riparian zone | place: USA: East River... | reverse complement strand
CGACTACACCGTGTGGACAATCGACAATCCGCGAGCGCTCAAGAAAACGGCGTTCAATCCGAACACGCCGAATCTCGTGGCAAGCATCCTTCCCGTCGATACGACGCCGGTCGTCAAAGCGCCGGATTCGCTGACGCTGCGGCCGCGGACGGGGGAGCCGACATCGACATACCGCAGCTCGGCGGGCTCGCGCCAGTCGTCAATGCTCCCGATTGGAGAATCCACTCTGGAACTGCCGCCGACGGTGGCGGTGCTCAACTCTGATCCGCTGTACGGTCTGCCCGATACGACTCGGTTCAAGGAGGGGCCGTATCACGCTTCGTTCCATCCCGATTACATCGCCGATCCCGGGATCGGCTACACCCCCAACTACGGGACCTTCGCTGGTGGCACCGCGTTCGTCTTCAGCGACCTGCTAGGCAACCACCAGCTCGCAGTCTCAGGCAACGTTTACGGCAGATTGAGCGACGCCAGCGTGTTCGTAGGCTACGCCAATCTGAGCCACCGCCTTCAGTACACCACCGGAGTGTCGCAGGACCCGGTGTACGTTCCGCTTGGCTACGGCGCGATTCCGATAAGCAGTCAGGTCACCCGCTACGAGAGCCAGTATCTGCGATATGTGGTGCGCGACCTTTTCCTGGTGGGACAGTACCCGTTCAACCGCTTCACGCGCATCGAAACCGGAGCGGAGTTCAACAGCATCTCCGAGGGAATCGTTCGCGTCTTTCAGGACTGCGCCCAGGGCGGATACTGCACGGACGTGCAATTCGCGAACGACACAACGCTCGCGACCATCAATTACGTGACTCCAACGGCGGCGTTCGTTTCCGACAATACACTCTTCGGCAACACCGGCCCGGTGATGGGCCGCCGGATGCGCTTCCAGGCATCGAAGAGCCTTGGCCGGCTGAACTTCGCGAATTACCTGGTCGACTACCGCCGCTACGATCCGATCATCTTCAACACCCTTACCTTCGCGACGAGGTTCTACGGCTCGCTGGCAATCGGGCGCGACGAGGCCTTCTTCCCGAAGTACATCGGACGTCCGGACTTCGTTCGCGGATACGATCGCGCGAATTTCAACTACTTTGATTGCACTTCAGTCATTGGCGCGCAGTCGACATGCAACAACCAGCAGCTCGCTGGCAGCCGCGTTGCCGTCTTCAACGAGGAGCTGCGCTTTCCGATCATCCGTCGTTTCGACGTTGGCAGCAGCTTCGGATTGCCGCCTGTGGACGGGCTCCTTTTCTACGACGCTGGTCTGGCGTGGGGAGCTGGCATCACACCGCACCTGGGGAACGCTCCGCAGGGCTTTGATCCAAACAAAGATCGCTGGCCGCTTGCGAGCTGGGGCGCGGGTTTGCGCGTAAACCTTTTCAACCTTGCCATTCTTCGTTGGGATTACTCGCGGCCACTGGTCGGAGGACGTAAGCCGAACTGGACGTTCTCATTGGGAGCGAGCTACTAACCGTTGCGCCGGCTTCTACTGCTGGCGCTGCTCTGTGCAGCGTGTAATAAGGACAGGGCGGCGCCTGACAGCACCACACCGTCACTTGTAGAGAGTCACGGCCCTGAGCCCCTCCTCCTCCGAGTCCCGCGCGGAGGAGGAACCGGGCGCATCTACAGGTATCCGAAGCTCGACTCGACCGTGTGGACGGTCGATGAGGCGCCGGCAATCGACCGAGTGCTCGCGTTCGACGCCGATGCCGGAAGCATCGCGGTGGTGGACTCGAAGGGGTATGCGGGCCGCCTGGATCTCCGGGAGACCGATGTGACCAAGGCAGCCCGGACGAAGCTCACATCGCTCTCTTCGGCGAATGGGAGCGACATCTACGGGATCAACCCCAAGGGTGAGATCGTCCGCCTCAACCCGAACGGCAGTGACTGGAAATTCAAGCCGCCGGTTCCGGCGCGTACCGTCTTCGCGCAACCAAACGGTGAGCTCATCGTGACGGGGAATAAAGGCGCGCAGACTCTGCTCTGGAAAGTGCGCCCACCCGACGAAGTCGTGCAGGACAGCGCCGTTCTTCCTCTCTCCGGCCGAGGCGTTCGTACGCAGGTCGGCGACAGAATCTACTTCACGGTCGACAGCGGTCTGGTCGGTATCAAAGTCAAAGATCTTTCGCCCCTTGGCGCGATCAAGCTGGCCAACCGGGTTTCGGCGCTCGCTCCTACGCCAAGTGGAGACAGGCTGTACGTAGCGATGGCTGGCGACAGCGGTCTCTCCGTTGTGGATCGGTACACTGAGAGCGCCAAGACGAGTATAGAGCTGCCGCAGCCCCCGAGCGAATTGCGAATGGACGCACTGGGAAGGTATCTGCTCGCGCGTATCCCAAAAGCGGACTCAGCCTGGGTGATCGCCATCGGTGACAACAGGCTTGTGGGCGCCGTTGCAACGCGGTGGGAGACGGACCTCCCTGCGGTGACGCCGGATGGAATGTTGGCTCTCCTGGGTGGAAAGGACGTCTCGCTCGTGGATCCCGAGAAGTTCAAGGTGAAATCCACAGTCGCGGGTGGCGCAAAAGATTTCTGGTACTTCTTTGCCTGGGACGGTTTCCGCCCGCGACCACAGGGTCTCGACCAGCCGGTCACATTCCCGAGCGACAGCTTGCAGCGTGATTCGCTCTCTGCCAGCTCCACACCATCGGGCCCCGGTGCATCGCTGCCGCCGCCTTCTGTTCGGGATACAAGCCGAGCACCCGCCACTGCTGTAGCGCCGTCGCCCGGCTTCACGGTTTCTTTTGCGGCGCTGCTCAGCGAGGAAAAAGCGCAGCAGATCGCGAGCACCATCAAGGTCAACGGAAACGCGGCCCACGTGGTTTCGACGACGACCGCAGGCTCGCCGATATTCCGCGTCGTGATGGGACCGTTCGCGACGCGCGACGAGGCGGACAAGATCGGCCGTGCGGCGAGACATGAATACTGGATCTACGAGGGCTCCCCTTGAGCCAGAAGGTTTCCGGTGGTCGCCCCGTAGCATGGGAAGACGCCGGAAGGCAGGTCGCGCCAGTCCTTGGCAGTTATTCAGCAATCGTCGTCATATCCATTGATCCCCTCGCCGCCGCTTACGTCGCGCTGGGAATAGCGCGGGCGGAAGCAGAGCACAGGCGCTCAGTCGTAGGCGATCTCGTCGGTGATCTTCCCCCGCTGCGCTCTCTGGTAAGGGAAGAAGATCCGCACGGCATAACGGACAGCTTCCTCTATGGAGTCTCGCTCAACAAGATCGGCTACGATGTGGAGGGCATTCCAAATCTCTTCGTGATGCCGAGCGGGACTGATCCGTTGATCGACGCTGAGATCATGCGGAGTCAGAGGTGGAAAAAACTCGCGAGCGGCTTTGCGGAGGCTGGGGCGTTTCTCGTTCTCGTCGCGAACAGCGATGCCCCGGGACTCGCTGAACTCGTCGAGCAGCTCGATGGAGCGGTGCTCGTCAAGGATGCGGAGCTTCTGAACGCGCCGTCCGCGCTGGTGCTCGCGCGCGTCGCGGCCCCTACGCGCACACTGAAAATTCCGCTCCACCGACTCACCGCGGGAGCAGCGCACTGGCCGCGTCACAAATGGCTTTATCCAGCGCTCGGCGCTATCGCGGTATTGGTGTTGGGCGGCTTGGGGTTGGCGCTCATGCTCGGTCGGGCTGGTCAAACGGCTGAACCCGCCGGCAGCGCTGTTGCAGCCCGGGCAGTCCCCCGACCCGTGCCGCCGCCACCACGACCCGCGCCGGAAACGCTTTACATCGCTCCGCCCGCAAATGCCATCGATTCCCTGTCGGCGTCGGCCTTCTCCGTCGAATTACTAGTCGCAAACACCGCCGAAGGTGCTAACTTGTTCGTGCGGAAAAATGGCGCGGCACTTCCAGCCGCAGCCGTGTCGCCGGTTCCAATTGGTCCGGAGCGAGCCACATGGTACAGGGTGACGGCTGGTGCTTACACGAGGAGAGATCAGGCTGACTCGCTGCTGCGCGCGCTGCGGGAGTCGAGACTCCTTGCCAACGACTCCGTCGAACACGTCATGCAAACACCACTGGCGTTGCTGGTCGACAGCGTGCCGACTCAGGGTGGGATCGGCGACGCCATTCGCGCGGCGGTCCAGAAGTACGCATCTCGCGGCTTGCCCGTGTACACGCTGATGCAGGACGATGGAGGCGCGCGGATCTATGCGGGCGCTTTCACGACGGCCAGTCAGTCGGCCGAGCTGACTAAATCATTACGTGCGGCGGGCCTCAAGCCCGTTCTCGTTTACCGAACCGGGAGTGCGCCTTAGTGCGTTTAACGAAGCTCGAGATTCACGGATTCAAGTCGTTCGCTGACCGCATCGAGATGGTGTTCGAGCCCGGTGTGACCGCGATAGTGGGCCCCAACGGCTGCGGAAAATCCAACGTCTCGGACGCAGTGCGCTGGGTGCTTGGAGAACAGCGGGCCAAAACCCTGCGCGGCGCGAAGATGGAAGAGGTGATCTTCCAGGGATCTTCCGCGCGGCGCGCCGTGAACGTCGCTGAAGTGTCGCTGCATTTCGAGAATGACGATGGCTCGTTGGACATTCCGTTCCGCGAAGTGGTGATAACGCGGAGATTGAGTCGCTCCGGCGAAAGCGATTATTTCCTCAACAGCTCACCCTGCCGACTGCGCGACATCCACGACATGGTTCGTGGCACCGGACTCGGGGCCGATTCCGGCGTGGTCATCGAAGCAAGGATGGTAGACGCCCTCCTCTCCGACCGACCCGATGACAGGCGTGAGCTGTTCGAGGAAGCCGCCGGCGTGGGCCTCTACCGCGACCGCAAGCGGAGCGCCGAGAGACGTCTGGAGGAAACCGCCACCGACCTGGCTCGCATCGACGACCTCATTTCGGAAGTCCAAAGCCAGGTGCGTTCGCTGGCGCGCCAGAGAAAGCGCGCCGAGCGCCACGGTGAGCTGATGCGCCGCCGGTTTACGCTCGAAGTCGCGCACGCTTCGCGCGAAATGGACGCGTGGCGCGGGGATCTCCTCCGTCTCGAGGAGCGAGTAACCGCCCTTCGTACTGAGGTGCCCGCTGAAGAAGAGCTCCTTCGCAGCGCTGAATCAGCGCGCGACACTGCTCTCGCCGCCCGCACCACCGCTGAAGCCAGACGCACGGAGCTCGGCCGACTCGTCACGGATCAGCGCGAGAGTACCCAGCAGCTGCGCGGAGAGATTGCGGTTGCCGAAGAGAGGCTGCGCAATTCGACGTCGCGTCGGGAGCGCGCGGAAGAGGAACGACGCGAGGGCGGTGCGGTAGCGGGGCGCGTCAGCAATGAGCTCGAGCGGGCGTCGAGCGAGCTGGCGCAGCTCGAAGCCGCGCTCGGCGCAGCTGACGAAGCGCTCGGCGCTCACGCCCGGCACGAGGAAGAAGTTCGCGGCGCCCTCAGCGTGGCGCGCTCAAATGTCGAGCAGAGTGACCGGACGCTGCGCGAGCTGCGCGAGGAGCTGCACCGCGCGGATCTTGATCGACAGAGCAGTGAGCGGGAGCGGTCGGAGATTGCCGCGCGAAGATCGACACTCGAAGCCGAGCAAGCGCAGCTGTTCGACGCGGCGGAGGCATCGCGTCGCGATTTGGCCGCAGCGGAAGACGCCGCCGCCATCGCGGCGACTCGTGTCGCCGAAACCACCGCTTCCGCCGATGACTCGCGAGATCTTGCTCTCCAGGCGCGGGAGCGGGAGAACGCCGCGAGAACGGATCTGCTTCGCGCCGACGAGCTGCACACTGGATCAGTCGCCAAGCTGAACGCCCTCGAGGCTCTCGAGAGAGAGCGCGTTGGACTCGCCCCGGCGGCCGCGCGACTCCTGAAGGAGCGTGGCATTTTCGGAGACGGGGCCGTGCTGGGCCCGCTCAGCGACTTCATCAGCGCCGATGTGAATTCGTCCGCGCTGGTCGAGCGCTTCCTGGGCGCCACTGTGAACGCGGTGCTCGTGCGCGACCGAGCTGTCGCTGAGGCGGTGCGCGCCTGGCATGCGGCGGCTGAGCCCGGACCGCTGCTGCTACTGCCTGTGGACTCATTGGTCGAGCAGCGAGCAGATGCTGCGGAGATCCCGAACGCGCTTGCCGGGCTGGTCGCGGCATCTTCGCCGGCGAGCGCGTGGGTCCGTTCACTCCTGGGACGCGTAACCCCAATGGAGAGCGGCACCGCATTCGTGGATGGACGGGGCGCGATCTGGCTGCCGGCGCCTGAGTCGGGACCGGGTCCTCTGCGGCGGCGCGCCGAAATCGTCGAGCTGAGGCATGCGGTAACGAACAGCGCGACTGCTCGCCATAACGCCGCGGCCGCCGCGGAATCCGCGCGGGCTGCGCTCGCTTCTGCGGAGCGTGCGGCGATTGTCGCACAGGAAGCCGCTACGCATGCCACGCGAGGAAATGTCGAAGCAGCTGACCACTCCGCGACACTGGCGCGACAACACCAGCGGGCCGCCCGCGAGGCCGCGGAGGCACGCGCCCTCATCGAGAGGCTCGGTGAGCGCGAAACTTTGACAATCACGCGTCTGGATACACTGGCAAGCAGTGCACGGGAGATCGGCGCCAGGATCTCCGAGCACGAAGCCGCCGTGGCCGCTGCGCGCGAGATGCTCGGGACGGCCGAGCAGAGACAGGACGAGGCGCGCGACCAGCGGACCGCGAGTCAGATTCGGCGTGCGCAGGCGCAGGCGCAGCTCGAGGTGGCAGCGGATCGCCGGCGGCACCTGAGCGACGAGTTCGCTTCGGCTACGGGACGCCTCGAGTCATTGCAGCTGGAGCTCACTACGCTGTCGAGCGCGGACGCGCAGCTCACTCAGCAGGTGTCACAATGGCAAAGTGATCTCGACGCGAGACAGGCCACACTCGAGGACGCCGAACAGAAGCTTGCCGATGCCGAGCTGGCGGTCCGTGAAGTGGACGAACGTTTGACGAGCGACGAGCACGTGCTCACGGAAATGCGGCACCACGTCGCGGCATTGGGTGAGGCGCTCCACTCCGCGGAGCTGCGGTACACCGAGCTGTCGGGACGAAGAACGGCAATCCGTGAACGGCTCGAAGCGGAGTGGAAGAAGCCGGTCGACGAGCTGCTCGCGGGCGCGGAGAACCTCCAGCTGGACGACGAGTCGCTCCGCGCCGAGGCCGCGGTGGTGCGCGAGCAGCTGGAGGCCCTCGGGCCCGTCAACCCGCTGGCGATCGAGGAGCACGAAGAGGAGACAAAGCGCCTCTCCTTCCTCACGACCCAGCGTGATGATCTCAATTCCGCGAAAAGCTCGCTCCAGCAGGCCATTCGCGAAATCGATACGACGGCGCGGGAGCTATTTCTCCAGACCTTCGTCAAGGTGCGTGAGAACTTCCGCAACATCTTCATGACCCTGTTCGGCGGCGGCGAGTGCGATCTGAGGCTCGAGAATCCGGAGAGCCCGCTCGAGGGGGACATTGAGATCCACGCATCACCGCGCGGGAAGCGCACGCAGCGGATTCACCTGCTTTCGAGCGGAGAGAAAGCACTAGTCGCGCTGTCATTGCTCTTCGGCATTTTCCTGACGAAGCCGAGTCCTTTCTGCCTGCTGGACGAGGTTGACGCGCCGCTCGACGATCAGAACATTGGACACTTCGTTCGAATGCTCAATCGGTTCAAGGCCAATACTCAATTCATCGTGATCACGCACAATCCGCGTACGACCACGGAGGCCGCGGATGCGGTGTACGGAGTGACGATGCAGGAGCCCGGCGTCTCGTCGCTGGTGAGCGTCCGCATGCGCGGCAGAACCGTAGATGAGACCATTTCTCCGGCGCATCCCGCGCACACACCACAGCTGCATGACGAGCCCGCAGAAGTCGCCGACACAGCGCCAGTCACCGCTTAAATGCTAGTAGTCATGCAGCACGACGCGACGGCGAAAGACGTCGATCGCGTCGTCAACGTCATCAAGGAGATGGGTTACGAGGCGAGACCGATGCCGGGCGCACAGCGCACCGCGGTCGGACTCGTCGGGAACGATGGGCGCGTAGACTCGTCGCGGATCGAAGCGCTGCCCGGCGTCGCGCAAGTCATTCACGTCACCGAGCCTTACAAGCAGGTCTCGCGCGAGTGGAAGCCGGAGAGCACCGTCGTAACCCTGGCCCCGGGCGTGTCCGTGGGCGGTGATGCCGTCGTCGTCATCGGCGGGCCGTGTTCGGTTGAATCCGAGGCGCAGATACTTTCCGCCGCGCGAATCGTGAAGGCCGCCGGGGGGAACGCGTTGCGCGGTGGCGCGTTCAAGCCGCGCAGCTCTCCGTACTCCTTTCAGGGAATGGGACGGAAGGGCCTCGAGCTTCTTGCGCTCGCGCGCAAGGAGACCGGACTTCCGATCGTGACAGAGGCGATGGACTCCGAGGGGGCCCAGATGGTCGCGGAAGTAGCCGACTGCATCCAGATAGGCGCGCGCAACATGCAGAACTATTCTCTGCTCAAGACCGTCGGCAAGATGAAGAAGCCCGTGCTGCTCAAGCGGGGCATGGCGGCGACCATCAACGAGCTGCTGCTGAGCGCCGAATACATCCTCGCGGAAGGAAATGACAACGTCATCCTATGCGAGCGTGGCGTGAGGAGCTTCGACCCCGCGGCGCGCAACATGTTCGATCTCACCGCGATCCCGATCGTCCACCGGCTCTCGCATCTTCCGATCATCGCCGATCCGAGTCACGCCACGGGGTTGCGGGACAAGGTCATTCCGATGGCCCGCGCGGCGGTTGCCGCGGGCGCGGATGGTGTGCTCATCGAAGTACACCCCGAGCCCGATCGCGCGCTTTCGGATGGCGCACAGTCTCTGTATCCGGAACAATTCGCTCAACTGGTCGGCGAGCTTCGCGCGGTGGCTGCCGCCATCGGCCGCAGCATTCCTCCTGCGAAAACAGGAACGGCATAGCTGTCGCAGGGTAAGCTTAACATATGAAAAAGCTCACCTTCCTCCTGGCGATCGCGTTCATCGCGCCTCCAATCGCGGCGCAGGCGCAAAACGCTGAAGCGATCATCGATCGCGCAGCGGCAGCGTATGCCCGTCTCAACAGCATGCGCGCGGAGTTCCGGCAAACGCTCACCAATCCGCTCACTGGCACCACGCAGACGACGAGCGGCGTGATCCTGCGCAGGAAGCCCAATCTGCTGAGCATCAACTTCGAGAGCGGCGATCGAGTCGCCGCCGACGGATCGACGCTCTGGTTTTATCTCCCGAGCAGCGCGCCCGGACAGGTTATTCGGATGCCGTACAGCGGCGAGAACGCGAGCACGATGGATCCGGCAAACCAGTTTCTGAATTCTCCTCGCACCCGATTCACGGTCTCTTCAGCCGGCAGCGCGGCTCTCGGCGGCCGCGCGACCCACGCGATAACCCTCGTGCCCAAGCGCCCCAACCCGGCTTTCACGACCGCGAAGGTGTGGATCGACGACAATGATTCGAGCATCAGGCAGTTCGACCTGGAGACGGCGAACGGGTTGAGGCGCCACGTCGTCATCACGAGCTTCACTCCGAATCCTGATCTGAGGAGGTCGAGTTTTCGGTTCTCGGTACCGAAAGGCGTGAAGATCGTGGATCAGGCTTCTGGGGTGGCGTTCTGAGTCTGAAGGCGACACGTGAGGCCCTACTCCCGCTCTGACATCCACCAAACCAAAGCAGGGAGCCGCAAGCTTCGCAGCTCTCTAGCTAGGAGCTCTCATACTGGCGTTAGGGATTTGCGGAGTCTCGCATCGCGCTTTCCCTCGAGATCTCCCAGCATGCCGTTAGAGATATGACTCCTAAACTCCGTACGCCGACGGAGAAGCTCCCAGCAAAGGAGCTGCAAAGCTTGTAGCTCCCTGCTTCAGTTTTGTGGATGCCGCTGATCCACCGTGAAGCCTAAGTGTCGCCCCTCACCATACCCGCGAGCGCGGCCAGCTTTTTCTGATCAGCTCCGCGCCGCCTCGCAATCTCCACAGCCGCCGCCGACAACGCCCGGTACACATCAAGCGCCGCCCCGTGCCCCTGCAGTGCGCGCACGTGCTTCCCCACAGTCTCCACGTCCCCTCGCACGATCGGGCCGGTGAGCGCGTCGTCCGGAAGCGCCTGCTTCATGTTCGCCAGCGCACCGCTCATCAGGCTCTCGACGGCCTGGTAGGCGCTCGAGTCGGGAACGCCGATATCGTGCAGCAGGTGCCCGGCGACTGAGGCGAGCACGACCGGGAAGTTGGAAGAGATCACTGCAGCCGCGTGGTAGGCGGCCTTTTGTCCAGCGGGAATATCGAGCGTCCGCGCGCCTATATGCCCAGCCAGCCGTCGTGACGTGCTCCTGGCAGCGTTCTCCCCATCGATGCCGACCCATCCTTTGCGCAGGAGCTCCGCGGCCACCTCGGGGTCACTGAACGGCACGAGTGGGTGAAACGTGCCGCCTGGAAACCCGGCCTCATTCAACGACTGCAGGCCAGCCGGCTCCGCGATCGCTGAGGTGTGAAGAATCACCGTACCGCGCGCAACGCGTGCGTCGCGGGATGCGGCGATGACCTCGTCGATAGTTTCGTCGAGCTGTGGGTCGCGCACGCAGACGACGATCACATTCGCGCTCGCCAGCTCCTTCGGGAGCGCACCGGTCGAAGTCGCGACGCCGGACGGACGCTTGCCGTGAAGACCAACGACCTCAACGCCTGATGCACGAAAGGCGCGGAAAAGTCCGCGCCCCACATGACCGGGCCCGATGATGAAAACCCGCTCACTCACTGACTTGCCAGGCTGTCGGCTGGATGCGCCTGGGTAGTCGCCCTGCGGAGCAGCTCGCTCTCGGTACGCGAGCCGTGTGCCAACTGCAGCGCCCTTTGCAGTGCCGTGTCGACGGATGCCCGACGCCTGAACTCTGCCTCGCTTCCGAACATGTAGCGCGCGATGTCGTACCCGATGAGCCGCGTGACGAGCGGCTCGCCTTCATCGAAGACCGGGCGCGGAATGTCGATTCCCCGCTGCTTCATCCGGTTCCAGACTTCCTCGCGCATCGCGGGAGTGACCACAAAGTCAGGAGATGCTACGCCGTGATTGGCCTTGACGTAGAGAGCGTAGTCCGTGACCGCGTCGCGAAAATGACCCCCATTTGCGCCGAGGGCGTGAATGAAGTTCGCCTCCGGGATGGGGATGATGCTGTCTCCCGCGACCACATCCGGGGTTATGCCGCCTCCTCCGTAGACCACCCGGCCTGCGTCAGTCCGGAATCTTTCGCGCTTCACGGGTGGCGGCTCATCACTCTCGTCTTCGTTCGGTCGCGGGCGCGTGATGGATCGGCCCGCCGGAGTAAACCATCTGGCGGTCGTAAGCTTGAGACCACCCTGGTCGCCAAAGGACACGACACTTTGTGCGCTTCCCTTCCCGTACGTCGGAGTTCCGACGATGACCGCGCGATCGTGATCCTGCAGCGCGCCTGCCACGATTTCGGCGGCGCTGGCGCTGCGTCCATCGACGAGAACGATCAGCGGGAGGTCAGGCCACCGTTGTTTGGCGGTATCCGCGAACTCACGATTCGCTTCGGGAAGCCGGCCGTGCATGCTGACGATCTTCTGTCCGGGATTCAGAAACAGATCGGATACTTTTACTCCCTGGTTCAGCAAGCCGCCGGGATTCGTCCGCAGATCGAGCACCAGCGTCTTCATCCCGTGCGCAAGAAGACCGTTGATCGCCCCATTCAGCTCCTTCGCCGTCGAATCGCTGAACGCCTTGAGATCGATGTAGCCAACGCCGTCTCCGAGCATCGACGATCTGCGCACCGCGCTCTGATGAATCGTCGTTCGCACGAGCCTGATCTCCATCGGATTCGGAGCTCCAGGCCGCTCGATCTTCAATGTCACGGCAGTGCCTGCCTTGCCCCGCAGCGCCCTGGATGCTTCCTCGCTCGTCCATCCCTTTGCGGTCTTGTTCATGATCTCAACGATGCGGTCCCCGGGCTGCAATCCGGCACGCTCAGCGGGGCCGCCTGGCAGCGGAGCGACAACGATCAACCAACCGTCTCGAAGATCCGTTTCGAGCCCCAGGCCTGCGTAGTTGCCGCTCGTGGTCTCATTGAGCCGGGCGAATCGCTCCGGCGGAAGAAACGTCGAGTAAGGATCCCTCAGCTCGTACAGCATCCCGTCAACGGATTTGAGGTAGAGCGCGGAATCGCTGATGGGTTCGACGAAGTCGTTCTGCACGTGGCGGAGAACGTTGTCGAACAGCTGCGCGCCCTCGAACTCGGTGAATGCTCCGGTGCGCGAGCCCCGTTGCAGCAACCATCCACCAGTGATGAGCGCTCCGAACAGCGTGCCGGCGACGATCACCGCGCGAGTGCGCGCCGAGGCGTTGGGAAGTCTGAGTTTCATGCTCTATTTAACCTTGATGCTGCCGAAAGGTTGCGGGAACGCGGATGCCAGCGCGGAGACGACACGCTTCAGCACCGTCGCTTCGTCGCCCGTCCCATCTATCAACTTGATCGGACCGCACTCGGGATGCGAGTGCTGCCACGCGGGCTCTACGAACCTTCGGAACGCATTCCCGACGCGGTCGTGGAAATCGTCGCCGGAGCGCTCGATGCGGTCACGCTTCCCGCGCGCATCCGCCCGTCCGAGTCCTTCCGCCGGCGCAACGTCCAGCAGCAGGGTGAGGTCCGGCACCAGGCCCCCCGTCGCCAGCCTGTTGGCGGCGCGCACTTCCTCCTCCGGCAGGCCGCGACCCACGATCTGGTACGCGTAGGTGGAAAGAAAGAAGCGGTCGAGGAGAACCACACTGCCTTTGGCCAGCGCGGGCAGGACCTCCCGCCCGATCAGCTCCGCCCGCGACGCCATGAAGAGCAGCGCTTCGGCCGCGTCGTTCATGTGATGGTCGGATTCGAGGACTATCTCCCGAATCGCGTCGCCTACTGGAGTGCCACCCGGCTCGCGGACAGCGATGACGGGGATGCCGGCAGCCGTCAGTCGGTCAGCAATCAG
>Ga0193751_1001927_pt1 | contig 12923 bp, 8 predicted proteins | sample L1c2metaG_FD_143050 | JGI IMG/M metagenome (GOLD analysis project Ga0193751, IMG submission 143050) | Soil microbial communities from a riparian zone of the East river system, Colorado, United States - L1c2 | ecosystem: Environmental > Terrestrial > Soil > Riparian zone | place: USA: East River... | reverse complement strand
CAGCGGCCACTTCACCTTATATATATGTCTTCTACCCTGGTGCTGTTGGTCGGGTTTGGGGTGGGATGGCTGGCGTGGCAACGCAAGCACCCTACCGGAATGGCGCTTGATCGTTCTTCACAGGCAATCGCTCCGGTTCCGCTGCGCAAATCTGTCGCCGTGCTCGGTTTTCACAACGTCTCTGGCCAAGCCAATGACGCCTGGTTAGCCACGGCATTTTCCGAAATGTTGAGCACAGAGCTGGCCGGAGGCGAGAAGCTGCGGCTGGTTTCTGGGGAAGATGTGGCCAACCTGCGGTTGTCATCGCCGTGGTCACAAATCGACACGCTGGATCAGGAAACTACAGGACGCATTGGCACTGCTCTGAATAGTGACTTGCTAGTCCTGGGTTCATACACGACAATCGGCCGACCCGAGCGGGGACAAATGCGGCTCGATGTCCGCCTGCAGGATGCCAGAACCGGCGAAATCCTCACGGAGATCGCAGAGATTGGCAGCAGCGAGGATTTGTTCCACATTGTTTCTCGTATTGGCGGCAAGCTTCGGGACCGCCTCGGAGTTCCGCGGCTTGACGATCCTGACGAGACCAGCGTGCTTGCCTCTTTGCCCGCGAATCCGGAGGCTGCCAGGTTTTACTCGCTGGGGCTAGTCAAGTTGCGCGAGTACGACTATCTCGCGGCCCGCGGTCTGTTCGAACAGGCGACCAAGGCGGACCCGAAGTTTCCGTTAGCATTTTCCATGCTTTCCCGCGCCGATATTTGGCTTGGACATGACGATCAGGCCAAGGCGGAAGCGAAACGCGGTCTTGATCTGGCGGGCAGACTGTCTCGTGTTCAAAGAATGGAAATCGAAGCTAGCTATTATCATGCCAACGCAGACCGGGCTAAAGCAGCCGACATTTATCGCGCCTTATTCAACCTGTTTCCTGACAGTCTTGACTATGGGCTGCAGTTAGCAAAGTTGGAACTCGAGTCTTATCATCCCGACGAAGCCCTGGAGACCATACATCAGCTTCGCCGGCTTCCTCCTCCCGCCAGGGACGATCCAGGTATTGACTTGCGCGAAGGCGGGATTCTTGTTCCCCGAGATCCGGCGGCAACCGATCGGTTATGGCACAGTGCCGCTGCGAAAGCCGCCGCACAAGGGAAAAAGCTCGTTTATGCAAGGGCCGAGGAGAGCCTCTGTTACACGAACCGCCAACATCTGCAATCTCCACCCGAATGCCGAGAAGCCTATGAAATCTACCTGGCTGCCGGCAATCGAATGGAGGCGGGCTCATGCTTGCAGCTTATGGCGGAAGCAAATCGTCTGACCGGTCACGGCCAGGAGGCCATCCCCCTTTATGAGCAGGCTCTGCGCATGTCCAAAGAGGCGGGAAGTCGCGAGATGATCGGGGTTACGCTCAACAATCTTTCTCTCGTGCTGGAGAATGAGGGCCAATGGGGCCGTGCCGAGCAGACCTATCGTGAGGCCAAACAGGATTTTGAAGCCATGAACGATTGGGCCAACACCAGCGAAGCTATCGCCAATATCGCCGACCTTGAAGTGCTGCGCGGCCACTTGCGGATCGCTGCGGACATGTACCCTAAGGCCTGGGAATTGGCCGTTTCGAGCGGCCGGGGACGCCCTGAATCTCCTCATTTTCAATATGCTTCTCTGTTGCTCATGCAGGGAGATCCCAGGCGCGCGCGCCTCGAAGTGGAACCGCAAGTCGCTTCGCTGCGGGCATATGGTGGAGATCCCTGGCAACTGGCGACTGCACTCTCGGTACTCGGCGATGTTCAGAAAGCGGAGGCGAGCTTGGACGCCGCGCGCGAGAATTACCAGCAAGCCCTGGAAATTCTTAGGAAGGCGAATTCTTCAGTCGCGAAGACACAAATCTCGCTCGCCGAGTTATCGATAGCTGAAGGACACCCCGATGCGGCCGAGCCGCTCCTGCGCCAGGCCATTGCGGAGTTCGAGAAGGACAAAAGCGCGGGAGATGAGGTTGACGGTTATGCTTCGCTCGGTCGCGCACTGCTGGGGCAAGGAAAGGTAGCGGATGCGCGAGATGCCATTGCTCACGCTTTCAAGCTGGCAGACCTTCAGGAGTTCCCCGTGTTGAGTCTGCCATTGCAGATCCTGCAAGCGCGTGTGACCGCTGCAGCGGCCAAGCCTGGGATTGCGGGACGACATGATCTGATGGCCGCCTCGCAAACGATACGCGCGGTAAGCCAGAAGTCACAACAATTAGGGCTGTACAACATTCACTATGAAGCTCGCCTTGCCCAGGGAGAAATCGAGATGAGACTCCATCCTGCATCAGGCCGCGCTCAACTTGCCGCGCTTGCGACGGAAACCCGAAGTCACGGCCTTGAACTTCTAGCGCGCCAGGCCGAGCAGGCTATCGCAGCTGCGAGCACCGTGGTTGCCACCGACAAGCCAGCGCGTTAATTTCTTCCCGCACCCAAAAACCTGGCTTCTGCATCCTCCCCGGTTAGCACTCGTTCGCTTCCGAAGCCAATACACTGCGGGTCATCTACCCACACAACGCATTCAGCCAATAAGACTTAGCAGGTCACTTCCATATCAGACTCAGTTCCTTTGACCCCTGGGGATCTCTGCATTATTCAAGCCTGAGACTCAAATGGAAACCGGCGCGCTGTGTGTGGCCAAAGAGCTTCAGGTGGCTGAAATTGCAATTGGAGCATAGGGTTCAGGCATTTTTACTCATCGACCGCAACTCAAAACAGAGGAGATTACCAAAATGACTAATGAAGAGGATGGCAAACTTGTAGCGACATCAGAAGACTCGGCGCAATCGGAGAGAAGGGCTTTTCTCAAGAAAGTGGGAGTAGCCGCGGGTGGAGTACTTGCTGCAGCGACTCTAGGTAGCGAGGCTGACGCCCAACAAGCGCAGGGTGGCCTTTTACAGAAAGCCGCCTCTCCTCAAGCCGAACGAGGTCGGGTATCAACCACGATTGCCAACTTGCGGCAACTCCAGAATGAAGACGTTGCCCGCGGTGCGATCACCAACGCAGCCATTGGCATAGCTAAGAATCTTGGGGGAGCGGCGGCAGATTTTGGTCTTAGTTTTACGTTGAACTGGTTTCCGGGCACTGAAGTCTCGGGGCGCTGAAAGCGGACGACTGGACGGCGGAACAGATCCCGCCGCCGGTTTCGCTCTGGCCTGAGGGTATGCAAATGCTTCCGATAGGATCGTTCATTCTGAAAGCTACCGGCTGGTGCAATCTCAACTGTAGCTACTGCTACATGTTTAATCTGAAAGATCACTCTTATCTGGCGCGGCCACGCGTCATGTCACGCGAAATTGTAAAGGCATCCGCGAAGTCCATACATGAGTATGCAGTCAGTCATGGACTCACCGATGTGGGCATCACTATTCACGGTGGGGAGCCACTATTGGCAGGGAAGGAGTGGTTCCGGTTTCTGGTGCAGAGTTTTCGCGAGACGAGCGATCAAATCTCGTATCGTTTTACCGTTCAAACCAATGGCGTGCTAATCGACCCCGAGTGGGTGGATTTATTTCGAGAACTGGGAATTGTCATCGGACTTAGCATGGATGGACCTCGTGAGATCCACGACCGTAACCGCTACAACCATGCGGGCCGCGGATCATACGACGAAGTGGTACGCGGTCTGAATCTTCTCTTGACTGCGCGTGACTCAAGCCAGATTTTCGGGGGCGTATTATGCGTGGTTGATCCTCGGGAGAATGGATTGTCGGTCTACAGGCACTTCCGGGCTCTCGGAGTTCGGCGAATTGATTTCCTCCTACCACTGGAGTACAACTGGGAACAACTTCCACCGCAGGGAGCTTCTTTCTCTGAATATCTGATCCCGATATTCGACCATTGGTGGGCCGAGGACAACCCGGACATATTTGTTCGGTTATTTTACGAGATTATGCTCCTGGTCTTCGGAGCCAAGAGGCATATTGACTCTCTGGGAGGCGATGGGATCAACCTTGCGGTGATTGAGACCAATGGTGATCTTGAGCCGCTCGATGCGCTCCGAGCCTGCGGAAACGGATTTACTTCGGTTGGATTAAATATTCAGCAGCATGCGATCGTTGCTTTGCATGATAAGCGACTGTTTCAGGCCGCAATGAAGGGCCAGGATGGCTTATGTGCAACCTGTAAGGCATGTTCACTGCAACAGATTTGTGGCGGTGGGTATCTTCCCAACCGGTACAGCCTCTCGCGAGAATTCGACAACCCAAGCGTCTACTGCGGAGATTTGTGGGCCTTGATCAATCACGTCATTGAGAGTATGGCCAGACGAGAACTGCTCAGTGACAACTCGGCGAACGCCCTGGTCGGATCGACCATGTCGCACTCAAATCCTCTGCGAGTGCTGTCACAAATCCTGAACTGATGCGCTTTGGAAAATTCTGGCCCCCACCGTCCTGCGCACTACACGGTTCAGTTCTTCGCATAAACCCCTCAGCCAAGCAGACTTAGCTGGTCACTTCCATATCAGGCGCAGTTCCTTTGACGTCTGAAGCGTTCTCCTCTATTCAGATTCCACACGCGGCGCGTTGCCCGAAACGATCACGCTTTTCACACACGCCAGCCACAAAAGGAGGATCGCAATGAGCAGAAGTCATTTCGCCGCGTTGCACGGTTTAAGAGCTAGTTCCGGAGGTGCAACCCAGATGCGTAGAAATTTGATCGGGATTTTTCTGGTGATCGCGGGGTATGGCCTGAATAGTTCAGCGCAGCAGTCCGTTCCCGTCACACCGACCAGGGCCTCGCAGATGTCAGCGCCCGGACCGCAGAGGCAGCAGCCGCCTGCCGGCCAACAACCCTCAAGTTCGAGAACCGCCCCATCGCCGGTGCGGGCCCTTTCCTACCCGGGAACGGTCACCGGATATGTCTATTGGGACACAAAGGTGGTGCAGCATAATCCGCCGCTTGCCTGTAACGGACTAGCGGTCACCGTAAGCGTCGGAACTCCTCCGAGTGGATCCACGCCGGCATTTGAGCAATTCAAGGCGCTGGGAACCTACAACAACCTCACGTATCTGAACAACGGCAGCACACTCGCAGTCTGCGCATACGCCATAAAGCAGGTGCCGGTCGGACAAGATCTGCAAGTTCAAATCACTGCTCCTCCGTCCGCGTTCTCGCCTGTCGTAACGCCGGCCACGCCACTAACCGCTAACAATCCGAACGGCCCCATCAAGATCATCGGTGGAAAGTGCAACAACCTTCCGCCGGCAGTTCCGTCGCCATCCGTTCTGGGTTCTCATTGGTGGACCTGCGGAGATTACGCATACAACGTGAACTTCGTTTTGCAGGCTCCCGGTTCCGTGCAGCTGATGAGCGCTGGAGGGGGCTCAACTCTTCTCGGACAGCAGTCGGTTCCGGGAACGCAGCAGCCTGCGCCCCATATGATCGGTTCCGGAACCCCGGCGCAAGTTCAGTCCGGCAGATCAGATCAGAAACCGCCCCTGACCAATGCCGATGTGGTCAAGATGGTGAAGGCCAGTGTCCCGGAGTCCGTCATTGTTTCTTCGATTCAATCGAGTCCGGCCAAATTCGATCGTTCGCCCGACGCGCTGCTGGCTCTCCACCGAGCGGGAGTAAGTCAGAAAATCCTGGAAATGATAGCGGATGGAAGCGCAAAGCGAGGCGCGGCATCACTCAAAATCAAGCTCGGCCCAGCGAAGACCAGCTCGATCGTAAAGAACCCGCGCGCGGTCCAGGCTGACGCCGCAATCATTGCTGTCCTGGACAAACAAAGGCAGGCTGCAGCAGTCGAGGCTTCGCAGATGATCAAGACTGGAGTGCGCCCGGCGGGATTGACGGCTGGCCCATCGCAGCCGATGTCTGCCACTGGCGGAAGCGGGGCACAGGCCACCATGCCCGCGACTATCCAAAAGGCCCCGATCCCGGGAAACATTCCACCTGGCACCGCTTCCGATGTTCAAGGAAATTCTATCGCGTCGTTGACACACGCGTCCCAAGTTCAGACTATAGCCTTGCCCTGCGCGCAAGACTCAACCATGAGAATTTTCAACGTGAGCGGGGAATTCTATCCTGCCACTTTTACCCCGGACGCGAAATACAACTTCTACACGATCACGGGTTGTTCCTTCGGCGATCCTGGTCCCAACTCCAAGGTCTATATCTACTACCAAGACACTTTTCATCAGGAATTTCAGATTCAGGAATGGAACGAGAATGGGATAAAGCTCAACCTCGATCCATCTCTTAGCGGCCTGTTGGATCACGACAATCTCACTCTTGTTGTTCAGCGCTCCGACGGCAAACAAGCCACCAAGAGCGGCTTTAAGTTCTATGCGGCACGCGCGACCACACGCCTTACCCGAATACCGAGTGCCTCCTTCTCCCTGAACCATTTCGTTCTCAATCAGACTTCAAACCTTTCACCGCCGCTGTACACATCTCCCTCGTCCCCCTCGGTGGCTCCAAGAATCAGCGGCTGGACCGCCGAAGTTGAGTGGTCCTCAGATGACTTGACGATGGATCCTGGCGAAGACATTTATCAGTTCAAGCAACTTCAGCCAGGCTTTTCGGCAGATAGTGCGCAGATGACTTGGGTCAACTTGGACTGCGGCGACTATCAGTTTGTCAACCTTGGCGGAAACTTCGACTTGCAATGGGTCGGAGACGACCTACACGCAACCTGGCAAGCACAGTACTGCAAACCTATAAACTGCGGAGGCGCTTTTCAAACTGATTGCTTCGTTTCGCCACCCAGCTCGAACTACGCAGTAAACGTGTGGGCAACCGGCCCGCGCGGCGTTGATCCCTGGACCGGCAATCCACAGCCACCGAACTGAGGTCAAGCCAGGGGATGCTTTCAGTATTGATGAGAGGGTTAAGCAATGAAAACAAAGAGAACGACTGTAGTCCTGACCCTGATCGAAATCGCAATCGGCGTGGCTTCAGCAGGCCTGCAACCTGCCGTTGCGCAGGGCGTGCTGACTGCAAAGCCCCTGTACTCCGGCCTGTGCGCCATTGCTGCTTGCCCTCAGCCACCGAAGCCCGTGGTTAAGGCGTTGGATTCAGCCTCAGTGGTGAGTCCTGGAGACGGAAACCCGGGCCAAATTGTCTTGAAAATTGGGAGCAAATTTTCAATGAGGCTGATCAGACTTGGTGACAATGGCTATCGCCCGCCTTACGTCGAGCGCCAACTCACCGTGCTGGGTTGGGCCGACGGTCACGCTTTCGGTCAGATCCCCACAGATATTTCCGGAGTCATGGACGGAACCGCCACACTTGAAGTTTGGCGTAGCGACGGCAGCGGCAGCAATGCCTTGCCCGTCCAGTTCAAAGCAGCAATCGATATGAAGTTGCTTCCCATGGTCGATGTTGCCGTTCAATCTTGTTCCAACCAAGCTGACGCGAACCTATGCAATAACTCTTCCGATTCTGCGCAGCTAAGCATTCCTCCGAATCTTAAGCCTGCTCCAACTCTGTTTGCGGTGCACGACAAGTTCCTCTACCAGCAAAACCATAGAGACTACGGCTCCGACGTCTTCACCTTCACTCTTAACAACGGATGGACGTGGGACCGGGCATTTTCAATGCTGTGGCTCATCCCAGGCTGTCCTAACGATCCTAGCAATATGGAGCCTGGTCTTGACACCACGGGTTCCACTGCAACAACGGCGAAACTGACGGTCAAGTGGTCCTCTGTCTGCGACGACGAGTACTCGGGCACGGTGCTTATGCAGGGGCCTATCGGAGTGCCTTGGAAGTGACCGCCGAAACAAGGAGGCTACAAGTGAGCTGCTGTAAAGCCAAATCCGTAATAAAGGCTGGTGCTGTAATTGCGACACTGACCGCTCTCACCTTGGGCTGGCCGCAGGACAATAAAAGTGATGTGCACCCAGCGCAGAAACCCGCAACTGCAGCAGCAAAGCCAGCGCAATCTCCCTCACCGATGGCCCCGGGCCAAACCAAGGGAATGCTGATCCCAACACCCCAGCCGAGCGGCGGCACTCTCCTCAAGCCCTTGTTACAAGGCAACGATGTTGAGCACATGTCACAACTGCAATTTCGCGCAATCCCGGACACTGCAATGGTCCGCTACAAGGGTCAGAGCCTGACGAAAGCCAGCTTCATTCAGCAACGCCTTAAGGAACTCCAAGCCCAGACGAAAACCGTGCAAGCGAAATTAAGCCTAAGTTTTGATGCCATAAAGGCGCAGTTTCTACAAAAGCAAGCCGCGGAACTGGCGATGGAAAATGCGCGGGTGCAGGCGGTAATGGACAACTTAAATCGGCAGACCAAACAACTCGAAGATTCCCCTGCCTATTCGGGGCTGGTCAAAGAAGCCCATGATCTCCAACAACGTTACTCAAGCGCGTCTGTGGCGGAACAGCCCAAACTGAAGCTGCGGGCGCTGGACGTACACAATCAGCTCCTGAAGATGGAGCAGAACGTGACTTTGAAGAACCCATGAATCGAACGCGATATTTGTGACAGACAAGAGAAGGAGCAACACCATATGATCTCGAGAAAAATCACGTTGATAGCAACGCTGGCACTCATCGGAATCGCGTTATGCGCGTCACTGCGCGGCCAGCAAGCGCAAAAGCCTTTAACCAACCTTGACGTGATCAAGATGGTGAAGGGCGGGCTACCCGAGTCGGTCGTGGTCTCCACTATCCAGTCGCGTCCGGCGAAATTTGATACTTCTCCGGATGGTCTGATTGCGCTGCGCAAAGCCGGAGTCACGCCCGGCGAAATGGACGCCATCATGGCCGCGTCGGGCAAGGGGCCGTCATCATCTTCAGGCAACGCAGCCGCTCCCTCCGCCACCGCGAGCGCGGATGCGGTAACCAAGTCGCATAGACCGACGGTGATGTTGGTCCAGAATGGGGCTTCGCAGCCCATACCGCTAGAGAAGACACAGCTGGCGCAAACCAAAACTAAGCCAACCTCCATGAAAAGCCTGGCGGGGGCACAGGGTTTGCAAGCCGGGATTGGCACCGGGACCATGGGCGCTGCTGGGCACACGAACTCCGCCATGGGAGGAACTGCCATACAAGAAGGAGGCAGTGTTTTGTCCGGCATCATGGGCAACCGCAAACCGACTGTCACTTACGTCTGGGGAGTTACGAACCCTGCGTCGAGCACGGTGTTGCAAACGGATTTACCAAAGTTCCAGGTGGATTTCTCCCGCGCCATGAGAGTGAATCCGGACGATTACGAGCCGGCCATCGTGAAGCTGACACCCGCCCAAAACACATGCCGCATTGTGGGTGCGACCCAGGGAAAAGAGGACCTGACCTCCAGCCCGGCGGCCGACTGGGAGGTCTATTCGCACTTTCTGGAGGAACGCGTGGCCGTCCAACCCAAGAAACTGGGGCCGGGAAAATATGAGATTTCGCCGGGCGCTGAACTTGAGCCCGGAGAATATGCGGTGGTGCTCCGCCCAGTTTCCAAAACCAAGAAGTTTTCCGGCGGAGACGTAATGCGCGCCCAGGGCGATGGATTGCTGTTCGATGCGGTGTGGACGTTCCAGGTACCAGACTCGGCGGAGTGAACGCACGTGGGTACGTGGATCTTAAGTTGGTGGGTCAGGTCCGATTGCGAAAGAGAAAGGTTTTTAGCATGTCATTCTGCGCAAACTGCGGATAACTTCGCTGAACGAATCGAAATAAGGTTACGCAAAAAGGGAGACACGATGCCTGGTCACAAAAGAATATCTCTGCTTGTTGCCGCGGTCATTTTGGCGCCCCGACTGATGTCGGCGGCCAACTTTGCTGTCGGAACCTGCAAACCGACCCTTAAAAGCTTCTCGACGATCTCCGCTGCTGTAGCCAGCGTACCCCCAGGATCCACCGTGTTCGTTTGTCCGGGGGTTTATCCTGAGCAGGTTGCCATCTTCCAACCGCTTACCCTTCAGGGCGTGCAGTACAACAACGCCGACCGGGCGGTTATTACTGTGCCAAGCTTTAACCCCTTCAGCGGGGGTGGACTCCAAGTAAATGTAACCAGCCAGGAAACAGGTGTCTTCCTTGGGGGCTTCTTTCCGTTTGCCGCGCAGGTGCTAGTGGAGACTCCTGGGCCAGTCGCGATCAATGACATCACGGTAGATGGAACTGGCGGCGATATGGGGTGTTCAACGTCTAATATTTGGCTCGCGGCAATCTTTTATGACAGCGGATCCTCTGGAACCGTGAACCGGGTCACGACGCGTCAGCAACTCGACGAAGGTTGTGGTAACGGTATCTGGGCTGAAGACACGACTGGGCCCAACCAGACCATCACGATAGTGAATAACAGCGTTCACGATTTTGACTACGCGGGTATTTTCGCCGGCACAAATGGGCTTGATCAGTGGCTCACCGCCACAATAAACGGGAATTTCGTTCACCAGGGCGCGGGCAGCTCGCCGTTCTATGGTAGTGCTGGGATCGCGTCTGCTTTTGTCACCGGCGCTGTGGGCGGCAATGTCGTGACAGGCGCAAGTATTGGAATCTTCAACTTAAGTAGCGCTCCTCTGACTGTGATCTCCAATAACTCGGTCGCAGACACGAACATTGGAATTTCGACCGGTTTCGACGGCGGTACCATCAAACACAACGAGATATCGAATACGTCCACAGGCATTGATTTGGAGTCCAACGATGCCACCGCGACCACCAACCTAATCAAGAATTCTAAGGTGGGGATCGAGGTCAATTGCAACACTGACTCCGTGAGCGGGAACAACGTCAACGATTCGACTATTGGTTTAGAGAATGTTCCTGCAAGCTTCGCTAGTAGCAACAACTTCTTCAACGTGGACACGATCATGACGAAATGCAGTTTCTGAAGAAGCAAGGTAGGAGTCAATACGGGAATCAGGTGTAAAAGGAGATGACCGTGCAATCACGAAGAAATCGCCAGATCGAGAGGTGGACAGGGTTCCTCGCGGCGGGCGCGGTCCTGCTGGTTGTCGCAGGCTGCAACAAAAACAAGAGTGACGGAGACGCAAGCCAGAATCAAAGCACAGGCCGACCCGAACAAAGCGGTGCCAGTGAAGCGCCAATAACCCAAGGCTCTGGTTACGCTCACGTTACGTATCGTCCCAACGTTCACACCATGGAGGCGGAAGAGGGAAAGAGAGCGCTCATTGGCGTCAGCAGCAACGATGCTGGACTGCTCTTTGACGCTTCCGATGCCACAGCCCGCGCACTGCATGCTGGAGACGTGCTGCTTATTAAAGGATCGCTGGCGCGTAACATAATCGCAGCCGAGACAACCCCAGATGGAGTGATGGTGTTGACTCAGCAAGCCAACCTGACCGACGTGATTCAGGACGGGCAGATTCATGTGCAGGTGCCGGTGCGTTTTGGCATGGCCAGAGCGGTACTCCAACCCGCGGGATACCGTGGATTCTTTTCATCGCTGCACTCGGAAACCGTATACGCGCAGAGCCCCGAATCGAACGCTATGAGCAAAGCCGAAGCCAAAGGCAGGATGGATGCGTACGGAAATATGGTCAAAGGAGCGTTCAATTCCGTGGTCGAAGGTTGGGACACAACGTTTCAAGCGACTCCGGGGGAAGGAAAAACCGATCTCAACCTCACCTTGAAAAAAGACGTCGGCGGGTTTGTCGCCCTGATCACCGGTCAGGGCTATATCTCGAATTTCGGTTTCGCCTCAACCATTGCAATCAATCAGAGCAAGCTGCAGAACATGGAGACATCTTTTCAAAACCTAAACGGACGGATGAATTTTCAGTGGGTAGTCTCGAAAGATTCGCCCGGCGTCATGGCGGAAGAAAGCCGTATCAAGCTGCCGGGTGCGATCGAAGTCCCGCTCGCGCAGTTTCTCGAAGGGCTGCCGCTGTATCTCTCGGTGAGCGGCGCGCTGATGATCCATCCGGCGATCACGGGTGGCAAGGAGTACAGCAAGGGCCAGTTCCGGATTTCCTACGACGGCTACCAGCATTTCAAAGTGAAGCCCGGGAACATCGACACCAATGGCAACGTCACCGGAGACGTCGAATTACTGGAGCATCAAGACCTTTCGCCTTCCGCGCCTTTAGGGATGCTGGTAGCGTTCGCCGCTCCGCGCGTCGAGCTCATGCTTGGCCTCAACAAGATTTACGACAAAAGTGACATCAAGAAAGCCGCCGATTATGTGGACAAAATTGCCGATCAGGTCGCGAAGCATCTTTTGAGCCCCGACAAATACGCCGACTATCAGAAAAACGGCCTGCACCTCGGGCAGACTTTCAAGAACGCGTTGAGCACCGACGGCGCAGTGTATTTCGAGATGATCGGAACCTCGGCGTCCAGCTACACCGGAATGTCCACCATTACGCCATGCGCAAGATACGATCTGAGCCTCGTCGGCAAAGTGGGAGCTTCGGCAGAGGCGTGGGGCCAGTCGATAGGGACGGTCAGCAAGGATATCTTCAAGAAGGCGATTACAAAAGTAGATCCACCAGGCATGAAGCTCTGCGAAAACATTGGCAAGAGCTAATCAGAAAGGAGTTACTCACATGGCATTCTGTGCAAATTGTGGTGCAGCTTTAAGTCAGGAAACGGGCTTTTGCGGAAGTTGCGGTAAACCAGTTGGGGCAAGCAATCACCCGGTTGCTATTGCGCAGCTTGCAAGCGCGGGCGCTCAAGCAGCCGCTGTGCAGCCGCCAGTTGCGAACGCGCAGCCCGTGTCCAGCGGACTGACTTCCAACGTAGCGGCAGCGTTGGCCTACGTGCTCGGATTCATCACGGGGATCGTTTTCCTCGTGCTTGAGCCGTACAAGCATGATCGTTTCGTGCGCTTTCACGCGATGCAGTCAATCTTGTATAGCGCCGCGGGCCTTGTGTTCAGGATCGCCTGGAGCATTCTGGTGAACATCTTGATGAGTTTCACGGTCTGGACGGGAGTGGTGTTGGTGCCGATCGGTCTGGTGATCTCTTTAACACTTTTTGTCTTCTGGCTGTA
>Ga0193751_1001926_pt1 | contig 12926 bp, 10 predicted proteins | sample L1c2metaG_FD_143050 | JGI IMG/M metagenome (GOLD analysis project Ga0193751, IMG submission 143050) | Soil microbial communities from a riparian zone of the East river system, Colorado, United States - L1c2 | ecosystem: Environmental > Terrestrial > Soil > Riparian zone | place: USA: East River... | reverse complement strand
CGGCGGTGGCGGCGGGGCGAAGCCTGGACCCTCGAAGATAATGACTGGCCGTTCGACAAAGACCACCTCGGTGGGCGGCGGCGGCGCAATGCCGAAATCGAAATAGACAAAATCCGGCGGCGGCTCGAGCGCCGCCGCAAGGAATGCCAAGCGGCGGCGGGCGTCCCAGGCATGGGGGCCGTTGGGATAACGCCGCAGATATGACCAATAGGCTGGCGGCGTGTCGGCAATCACGCAGCGCCGCCAGATGATTTCTTCACGGCGAACGGCGAGCATCGCGGCGATGCGGCGCGAATAGGGGCCGTCGGGATAAACGGCGAGGAAGCCCTGATACGCTTCAATGGTGTCCAGGGCGACTGCCGCCGCATAGGCCTCATCAGGGCCGCCATAATCGCGGAACAGACGGTTGCGAATATCGGCGATCGGAAGCGCGTTGGGCGGCGGCGGCGCGCCGGCCGTTCGCTCGGTCATGAAAAATGGGTCATCGAGCCGCGACGCGTACCAGGGCACTTCAGTGCCTTGTGTCTGCGCGCTGACGCGCAGGCGGACGCGCGCGAACATGTCGTCAAACGTCAAACCGCCATAGCCGATCATCTCGGTGAGCGCGGTCGCATAGGCGCCGTAGGGACCCTGCTCGTCCGGCGGAACTGTCCCTGGTGCGGCGTTAAATGCGATCGCCAAGCCAGGCTGCGGATCGACCAGCGCGAGTCCGCCTGCCAACGGCCGGCCGCCGCGCGCGAATGGATTTTGCCGCGCTGCATCGAGTATGACGATCTTCACGCGGCCGGGAAGCGCCGCAAGCGGCTGGGTGAAGTCCGAAACGCGAATTGCCTGCAGCGGCACGTCGACGTCGCGTTGAATATCGGCATCGATCGGCACGAAATAATTCTCGCCGCCGAATTGCAAACCGAAACCGGCGAGATAGATCACTGCGACTGCGTTGGGTCCGGCCGACGCGACTTGACCAATAAATTCCCGAAAAGTTTCTCGCAGCGCCGCCTGATCGAGATTCCTCGCTCCGGTGACCGCGAACCCTGCCGCGCCCAGCGCGTTGGCGACGAGACCGGCATCGTTGGCTGGCGTAGCGAGCGTAGCCGTCCGGTATTGATCATTGCCGATCACCAGCGCGAAGCGCACCTCCTGGGCGAGGCTGCTGTGCTGACCGAGCAACAAAACGACTAGCACCGCGAGCCACAGCGATGATGCGCGGACGAAGTTAGCCATCACGAATCTCCCCACTCCATCGTGTGATACAGGGTTGAGAGCCATTTTGACAATCAATGGGCCCGAATAATGTCGAACCGCTGTCATCCGACGGTTGGCTCGCGCTCACTCCTGAATTGATACATTTTCGAGCGACAGCGTTTTCGAACGGCAGCGTTGCGATGGAACCGTTTGCTTCGCGGCAGCATGCGCGCTAATGATCTAAAAGAACTTTTTGTTTCAACGCGCCATCATGCATTTGCAGTCCGGTGGACTGTTTCCGGCTCGCAATAAGTGATAGGACGAAACGAAACGCCGAGTGATGGACCGATAAGCGTGATGGACCGATAAGCGTGATGGACCGATAAGCGTGATGGACCGATAAGCCCGATTGTCATCTGTTGGCTTTTCTTTTGTTCGCGTTGGGGATACAAGCTGCCTTTATTGAAAGGGAGGTGTTATGGCGAAGAGGAAGAAAAAGCGGCGCGCGTGGACTTCAAGCGAGCTCCGTGACCTGAAAACGATGGCGCGCAAGAAGACCAAAGCATCGCAGATTGCGAAGAAGCTGAGGAGAACCGAAGGCGCGACGCGCCAAAAGGCTTTCAGCATCGGGCTCTCGCTCGATTCCCGTTCCTGATTTTCAGAGCACATCGGAACTTCGTCGCAACGGCATGGCCGGCTCGGTTAAGATCCGACCCGGCCGGGCTTTGTTTGTTTGTTGCAAGAAACCGGAGCGCACGAGGCGTCTTGCGCCTCGTGCGCAGCTTTATTTCTTTGTCTGTAATTTTTTTCGGCTGGGTTCTTTCGGAGCCGGCGTTTAGGAATAAATCCTTAATTTACATGGGCTTGGCCGGACCGATGGATCGGGTGGTGCGACCACGTTGCTGCCCGGTGATTAACTAACGGCCGTGAACTCCCCCAAAATGTGTTGTAATGTGGGTATATTCGACGCCTTACAGTCTGCGGTGAAGTTCCCCGCGACGAGCCAGGATGGTCGACCGCCGGTCATTGCAAGCCGCGCGTAGTCTCGCGTCCTCAAGATATGGTACGCAGCGTTAGATGAACCACGCCACCGGTCCGGCGCAACAGCAGCCCGTGAGTTCTGAACTTGGCGCCGCGCTCGGCGCGTGCCGGCGAGCCTTTGTCGCGACCGCCGCGTTCAGCGGCATGAGCAATCTTTTGATGCTCACCGGCGCGCTGTTCATGCTTGAAGTCTACGATCGCATTCTGCCAAGCCGCAGCGTGCCGACGCTGGTCGCCCTGCTCATTCTGGTTGCGGGCCTGTACGCCGCCCAGGGCATGATTGACACCATCAGGAGCCGCATCCTGGTGCGGGTCGGTCATAGCCTGGACGAGTCGATGAGTGGGCGCGTCTATGACGCGATCATCCGCCTGCCGCTCAGGATCGGCGCCAAAAGCGAAGGTACTCAACCGATCCGGGACCTGGATTCGGTGCGCAGCTTTCTGTCAGGAACCGGCCCGGTGGCGTTCTTCGATCTGCCTTGGATGCCGGTCTATCTCGCGATCTGTTTTTTGTTCCACACCTTTATAGGCCTAACCGCACTTTTCGGCGCCATTGTCCTCGTCATCCTGACACTCATCACTGAAGTCAAGACGCGCCATCCGACCCGAAGCGCGGCGCAATTTGCCGTGGCGCGCAACGCGCTATTGGAGGCAAGCCGCCGCAATGCCGAGGCGATCACCGCGATGGGGATGGTCGGTCGCACTGCGAAACGCTGGCACGACCTCAATCGCAATTACGTCGTTACCAGTGGGCGCGCCAGCGATGTTGGCGGCGGGCTCGGTGCGGCGTCGAAGGTGCTACGGCTGTTGCTTCAGTCTGCCATCTTGGCGGTTGGCGCGTGGCTTGTGATCAATCAGCAGTCAACGCCCGGAATTATCATTGCCGGTTCGATCTTGGGCGCCCGCGCTCTGGCACCGGTCGATTTGGCAATTGCCAACTGGCGCGGATTCGTCGCCGCTCGGCAAAGCTGGCAGCGTCTGTCCAAATTACTCGGCCATTTGCCGCCGCAATCCGATCCGATGCCGCTAAAACCGCCGGCGCGTACGCTTGTCGTTCAGAACGGCGCGGTTGCGCCGCCCGGTCTTCAAAAGATCGTCTGCCAGGAGGTCAATTTCACGCTTGCCGCGGGAAAGGCCTTGGGTGTGATCGGACCGACCGCGTCAGGCAAGTCCTCGCTGGCCCGTATGCTTGTCGGAGTTTGGCGGCCGCTGCGCGGTACCGTCCGGCTCGACGGTGCAACGCTCGATCAATGGTCGTCGGAAGCGCTCGGCCGCCATATCGGTTACGTGCCGCAGGACGTCGAATTGTTCAACGGAACGGTGGCACAAAATATCTGTCGCTTCGAGGATCCGCCCGATCCCAACGCCGTCATCGCCGCCGCCCAGGCGGCCGGCGTTCATGAGCTCATCATCAACCTGTCCGAGGGCTATGACACTGTGATCGGCGATCACGGCAGCGCGCTCTCAGCCGGACAGGCGCAGCGCATTGCGCTTGCTCGCGCGCTCTATCGCGATCCATTCCTGGTCGTGCTCGACGAGCCCAATTCGAATCTTGATGCCGAAGGCGACGAGGCTTTGACCCGCGCAATTCTCGGGCTGCGCGCACGCGGCGCAATCACGGTGGTCATCGCGCATCGCCCGAGTGCGATCGCCGGCGTCGACTACATTCTGGTCATGGCCAAGGGCCGACAACAGCAATTCGGCCCGAAAGAGGAAGTTCTCAGCCGGGTCATGCCGGCAAATGCCGCGCCGCGGTCTTTGAAACTCGCCGAGCACGGAGGCGCAGGTTGATCGGAAAGCTTCGAGCGCAACTGTATCGGACCGTCGGCAAGGTCGCCGAGAGCGCCAGGACGATCGCCGCTGCATTGCCTTGGGGCCTTGGCCAGCCGGGGCCTAATACAAGCGCGAGCGAATCGATCCGGCGGCACATTCTAGCTGGGGCGGTTTTGGTCGGAGTTCTGGTAGTCGGGTTGGGCGGCTGGGCATCGACTGCGCAAATTTCCGGCGCCCTGGTCGCGCAGGGCTCAATGGTCGTCGATTCGAACGTAAAGAAAGTGCAGCATCTGACCGGCGGCGTCGTTGGCGAATTATTTGTGCGCGACGGCGATCACGTAAAAGCTGGCGATGTCCTCGTTCGCCTCGACGAAACGGTGACGCGGGCGAATTTGGCGATCGTTAGCAAAGGCCTGGTCGAACTCTACGCGCGCAAGGCGCGGCTGGCTGCCGAACGCGATGGCGCGGATACCATGTCGGTGCCGCCCGAGCTTGCCAGCCGGGTGAACGAACCCGACGTCAAAGAGGCGCTGGCAAGCGAACGCAAGCTGTTCGAATTGCGCCATCAGGACCGCCTCGGTCAGAAGCAACAGCTGCAGGAACGCATCACCCAGCTGCAACAGCAGATTGCCGGGCTGGCGGCGCAGCAGACGGCCAAAGATAAGGGCATGGCGCTGATCGAGCAGGAGCTACAGGGCGTACGCGACCTGTGGCAGAAGAACCTGGTGCAGCTAAATCGCTTGACCTCGCTGCAACGCGAGGAAGCGCGTCTTGAGGGCGAGCGTGGCCAAATCGTGGCCCAGGTGGCAGAGGCGAAAGGCAAAATCGCCGAAATCCAGCTGCAGATCATCCAGGTCGATCAGGATGTGTCCAGCGACGTCGCCAAGGAGATGCGCGAAATCGACAGCAAGATCGGCGAATTTGTCGAGCGCAAAGTCACCGCAGAGGATCAGCTCAAGCGCACCGACCTGCGCGCTCCGCAAGATGGAATCGTCTTTCAATCGACGGCGAATACCGTCGGTGGAGTGGTTGCCGCCGGCGATCCGATCATGCTCATCGTGCCGGAGAGCGACAACTTGATGGTTGAGGTCAAGGTCGATCCCAAGGACATCGATCAGGTCCAGTTCGGGGAGCCGGTCGTGCTGCGTTTCACGTCGTTCAATGTGCGGACGACGCCGGAGCTCAAGGGGACGGTGTCGCGTATCGCGGCAGATACCAGCAGCGACCAGCGGACCGGCCAGAACTATTTCCTGGTACGCATAGCGATGAGTGCCGACGAAATGAAACACCTCGGCGAGGTCAAGCTGACGCCGGGAATGCCGGTCGAAGCCTTCATTCAGACCGGCGAACGGACGATGCTCTCGTATCTGCTCAAGCCCTTGCACGATCAGCTGATGCACGCCTTCCGGGAGAAATAAGGCTCCCGTCGGGTAGGCGGCATAGCATTGCCGTTTAGACCTGCCGTTTTTCTTGCCATTTGCGGAACCAGCGAACCCGATGATCCTCCCCTCGCAGCGCGGGCCAGGCTAAAATGGTGCGCGTTCATGACAACGTTCATGCCGACGTTTATGGGTAACAGTCACCGATGAAAGGCCTGATCCGGCGTGCGCAACAAGTCGGCCTGGCGCGAGCGGTGTGTATCGTCCTTTTATTCGCGCTGGTGCCGCTGCGGCTGGCCGATCCTCGGCCGCTTGCGGAATTGCGCGTCCGCACTTTCGACTTCTTCCAAGTACTGCGGCCGCGTCAGCAAGACATACGACCCGTCGTTATTGTCGATATCGACGAAGCGAGTCTCAAGGCTATCGGGCAGTGGCCGTGGCCGCGCACGACCGTCGGGGACCTGATTACGCAGATCACGCAGCTTGGCGCGGTCGCGGTTGGATTCGACATCATCTTTCCTGAGCCGGACCGCATGTCGCCGGCGATTGCCGAGCGAAGCTTTCGCGGCATCGACCCCGAGACCCGCGCCAAGCTGGACAGCCTGCCGAGCAACGATGAGGCGCTGGCTGAGGCGATCAAACATTCGCGGGTCGTGGTCGGTCAGGCCGGCGCGGCTGAGCCGGAACCGAAAACCGCGGCCGACGCAGCGCTGCAAACCGGCTTCGCCGTCCGCGGCCCCGATCCGAGCCCCTATCTGGTCACTTTCCCTGGTTTGCTGCGGAACGTGCCGCCGATCGAACGGGCGGCGGCCGGCCGCGGTTTGTTCTCGATTGATCCCGAAAGCGACGGAATCATACGCCGCGTCCCAGTGATCATGATGGCGCAAGGCAGTCTGGTGCCGTCGCTGAGCATGGAATTACTCCGCGTCGTTACCGGTTCGAGCGCTATCCTGGTGCGCGTAAACGACGCCGGCGTTCAGGCCGTCGCCGTCCCCGGTCTGGAACTGCCGACCGATCGCAACGGCCAGTTCTGGGTGCACTTCAACAAACACGATCCGGCGCGCTACGTCTCGGCCAAAGACGTACTGCAGGGCAATGTGCCGCCAGATCGTCTTGCCGGAAAACTTGTCCTGATTGGCACGTCGGCGATCGGGCTCCTGGATCTGAAAACCACCCCGGTCGATGCGGCAATCCCGGGCGTCGAGGTGCACGCGCAAATTCTGGAAAGCGTGCTGAGCAAATCAAGCCTGGTTAACCCGAATTACGCCATCGGCGCTGAGCTTGCCATTGCGGTCTTGTTTGGGCTCGCCATCATTGTCGCGGCGCCGATGCTTCCCGCCAGCATCGTTATTGTGCTCGGCGGGTGTTTGATCGCCGGACTGATCGGGCTCTCGCTGTACCTTTTTGTCGCGCACAATCTGCTCATCGATTTCACTTATCCGCTGATTTCGAGCTGGCTGATTTATCTCGTCCTGACGTTCGTGAATTATTTCCGTGAGCAGAAGCAACGCCGGCAAATACGCTCCGCCTTTGGCTACTATCTCTCCCCGCACATGGTGGAGCAGCTGGCCCGCTCGCCCGAGAAGCTGGTGCTTGGCGGCGAAGAACGCCGCATGACCATCCTGTTCAGCGACGTCCGCGGATTCACGACCATCTCCGAGTACTATAAGGATGATCCGCAAGGACTAACGCGGCTGATGAACCGATTCCTCACGCCGCTGACCAACGCCATCATCGAACGCAAGGGCACAATCGACAAATATATTGGCGACGCCATCATGGCGTTCTGGAACGCTCCGGTGGACGATGATGAGCAGGAAGCAAATGCTTGCGAGGCGGCGTTCGAAATGCTGTCACGCGCCGAGATGCTCAACGGCGAACTCAAACACGAGGCCGAAGCCAATGGCGGCGTATACATGCCGCTGCGCATCGGCATCGGGCTCAATACCGGGCCGTGCGTAGTCGGCAATATGGGATCCGATTTCCGCTTCAACTATTCGGTACTGGGCGACACGGTCAATTTGGCGTCGCGTCTGGAGGCGCGGACCAAGGACTACCGCATCCCGATGGTGATCGGCTCGCGGACCGCGGAGGGCGCTAAGAAGAAATTTGCGGTTATGGAAATCGATTTGATCATGGTGAAAGGTAAAAAGCAGCCGGAAGCGGTGTTCACCGTGTTGGGCCGTTCGGAAGTCGAGACCGATCCGCGCTGCCGCGACTTGCGCGAGGTCAACGCCCAGATGCTGGCGCGCTTTCGCAAACAGCAATGGGACGATGCGCTGGAAATGGTGGCGCGCTGCCGTAAATTCGCCAATGGCTTTGATATTTCCGGCCTGTACGACATGTATGAGGAGCGTATCGGACTTTATCGTGCCCACCCGCCCGACGCGGATTGGGAAGGCGTCTACGAGGCCGAGACGAAGTGATCACAGCGCGAGCTGCGGAACGGCCGCTAAAACGAGCCGGGTGCGATTTCCTGCAGCTTGGCAATCGATCCTGGAGCCACAAACTGGCGCACGCCATTATCGTCAAGCACTAACAACGGGGTTGCCCACGACATCTCATTGTCGCGCACCAGCGCCAGCGAGCGATTGTCGAGGATGATCCATCCGCCGTCGAGCCGGACTGCGACCATCGCATGATTCTCTTCGGCGGCAGTGTCGCGAACGACGACGAGCTTCACGTCCTCTTCGGCCACGTCGGCGGCTCTTAGCGCGACATATTTGGCAATCGCGTAATCCTCGCAATCGCCGCGGCGCGTGGTGAAGGTTTCGAGCGGCGCGCTCCAGCGGTCGGCGACGCCCCATTGCGCCACATCGCTGGTAGGAATAATCGCCAAGTTTATGGCGCGATTGATGATGCCGATGCGGGCGCGGCCATTTCGCGCGCGACCCTCATCGATGATGGCAAGGAAACGACGCGCGGCACTGGGACACGACGCCCCCTCGCGGCAGCGGGCCAGAACTTCGTCGTCGGCGCGAATCTCCGCCACGACGCCGTTCCATTTGGTCAGAATCTCTCCCGCCGCAACGGGCTTGGCGTTGAGCCCGAATGGCTCGGGCTCGCGGCTTCGTGGGCGCTCAATCTGGCGCTCAATCGACATGGCCGCACCGGTATCGGCCGGTTCTGCACGCGCGATTGGCGTCGCAACGTAAGCGTCGCGCTGCGGCGCTGGTTGGTTTTCAACTGGCGTATCGAGCCGGGGCACATCTGGGGCCGGCTGCTGCGCGACGAATGCAGCGGCCTGCGGCCGCGGCAACGCGGTGCTGCCGTCCATGCCGGAGCAGACCGGCGAGAGCAAAAACAACGCGGCGCATGCCGCAACGCGAGCGAGCATATTGATGCCCCGAACAGCGGGGTCAGGCGCTTGTGAGCGCTAGCCCGTACTTCTCGAGGCGTCATAACGCTGCGGCTGCTGCCGCTGGGTTAAATGGAAACGTTCACTGCCGTTGAAAGTGCAAACAGCGTGAAACTTTCACCGCAGAGGCGTCGACGATTTTAGCGATTGCAACGGATTTGCTTTTACCAACGGGTTTGCCGTTCAACTGCGGCCGCCGCCGGCGAGCACGGCGCGGGTCGCGCGATCAGGACCGAAATCGTCGACGCTATCGATGGCGAGGAGATCGGCTAGCCGCGTACGGGCGCGATTGACCCGGCTCTTGATGGTCCCAACTGCGCAACCGCAGATCGCGGCGGCATCGTCATACGAGAAGCCGGAAGCACCTACCAGGATGAGCGCTTCGCGCTGGTCGGCCGGCAGCTTGGCAAGCGCTGTGCGGAATTCCTCGAATTCCACACGCCCGGTCTGTTCGGGATGCGACTTCAAGGTTTCGGCAGAACGCCCGTCGGCGTCCTCGACCTCGCGGCGCCGCTTGCGATACTCGGAACGGAACAGGTTGCGTAAGATTGTGAACAGCCAAGCCGGCATGTTGGTGCCCGGCTCGAACGAATCGATATGCGCAAGCGCTCGTAGCAAGGTCTCCTGCACCAGATCGTCGGCGCGATCGATATTGCCACAAAGCGAAATGGCGAAGGCGCGCAGGCTGGGCACCGTCGCAAGGACTTGGTCGCGAATCGCAGGATCGAGCTTCATGCTCTGTCCACCTTCAGTCCTGGTCTTGATCGCTGAGGCGGCGAACGAGGTCGGAGAGATGCGGCGGCACGCCTTGATTGACGAAGTCGTTGTACATGGCGCGCAGTTGCTGCCCGATACGGGCCTGTACCTCCCGGCCCAGACGGGCTTCTTTGTGGGAAGTGGTGGCTGGCCTAGCCATTGGGTCTTGGCTCTCCGGCTTGTCCGTAACGGCTTCGAGGTTGGTCTTACGGTGCTTCATCGCGTCGTCTTTCCCCCGATCGCCCATTGCCGTAACTCTCAAAGCCCCAATGCCAACATGCGCTCAAAGCCCCAATGCCAACATGCGCTAACGCCCTGACAGGCCCCGAAGTTCCGCCTGTCCGGGTTCGCATGGAACTTTTTTTGCGTTGCGGGGTTTTTCCCAATAACCTCAGCGCACTATGGAAGGGGAGGGTGCCAGTGTCCACCTCGCAAGCCGTACTCCAGCATCTGCCTTCGCTGCGCCGCTATGCGCGCGCTTTAACCGGTAGCCAAGCCTCGGGCGACGCCTATGTGGTCGCGGCCGTGGAATCCTTGATTGCCAGTCCGCAGGTGTTGGAGGCGAGCTCCAATCCGCGGGTGGGCCTTTATCGGCTGTTCACAAAAATCTGGAATTCGGTGGCGGTGAACGACAAAGCCGAAGCCGGCGATATTGTGCTGCCGCCTGAGCAGCACCTCACCCAGATAACCCCGCGGCCGCGCCAGGCTTTCCTCCTCGTGGCCTTGGAGGGCTTCTCGGAAGACGACGCCGCCGAAGTTCTAGACTGCGATTTGCCGACGCTTCGCGCGCTGGTCGAGGAATCCGGCCGCGAGCTGGCGGCCGAAATCGCGACTGACGTGCTTATTATCGAGGATGAGACCTTCATCGCCATGGACATCGAGGCCCTGGTTGAAAGTCTCGGCCATAACGTAATCGGGATTGCGCGCACGCACAGCGAGGCGCTGGCGTTAGCTAAACAGAAGCGGCCCGGGCTCATTCTCGCCGACATTCAGCTCGCCGACGGCAGTTCGGGGCTCGATGCGGTGAACGAGCTGCTCGGCTCGTTTGAAGTACCGGTGATCTTCATCACCGCTTATCCGGAAAGATTCTTAACCGGACAGCGGCCGGAACCGGCGTTCCTGATCGCAAAGCCGTTCCAAGTCGCGGTGGTCTCGGCCGTGGTCAGTCAGGCGCTCTTTTTCGGCCGTAAGGCGCGACAGCGTGAGCGCAAGCCGAGCGAGCGCCAAGCGACGCTATAGTTTCTGCTTTCATCCGAATTCGCCGTCACGTGAAGCGCCAAAGCGCCTCGCGTAATTTGTGCTGCGCGTTTTCCGGCGATCTTATTCGCGCCAAGAGGTCTTATTCGCGCCAAGAACAGACAAAAGTCAGGGCGCAGCCGATCGGCATATCGACTGCGCCCAACTTTGAACGGCCAAGCACGGGGGGAGGGGGAAAGGATGGCCGTCCGCCATGACAAGCGCCGAGCGCTATCTTTGTTCCTGCTGCTTTCCACTTGTCGCAGCTTGGCAATTTGCCACGGGGAGGTGCAGCGACTGGCATCCAACAGTGGCCTCCAACCATCATGGCAGGGCGATCGGCGGCACGTCATGGAACCGAGTTCGGTGACGCACGTTAACTACTCGGTGTTGTGGTCAGCTCGGGGGCTTTTCGTGTGCCTGATGGATCGCAGGGGTGGTCGCATCAGTGCTTCGGAGCAATCCGATGGCCAAGCTGTTCGTTCGCATCGCAGGCGCGTTGGGAATAACGGCGCTCGCTCTGTTCTTCGTGAGCGTCATTCCGTTCTTTGCCGATCCGATCGTCGGCGCCGGATTCGCCGCCAAGTCGCCTAGCTTCTCGGTCAACCGGGAATTCAAGGGCGACCGGCTGCCCGCTTCCAGCATTGCTACGGTCGCGTCGCGAAGCCGGCCGCAAAACGGGCCAAATACGCGAGATCTTGGCACGCGAGATCTTGGCGCGCGAGATCTTGGCGGGCAGGACCAAGCGCAAAAGCCACGCAGAATTCCAGTTGGGTGCGAGGGGGCCTTCTCGCCAATTTCCTCGCCGCGACTGGCTCACATTCTCGGCCGCTGCATGACGTAATCGAGCTACGTCGATTCGCCTGATCTAATCGCAACCGGCAGGCACGGCGGCGGTTCGCGATCGATTTTCTTAGACGGATTTTCGGTAAATAAGATTGGAAGAATTCGATGCGGCCCATGCGGCCGCATTATTCATTTGTTTGTTTTGTTTCTCTTTCGCGCTGTCTTATTTGATCGATTTGTTTGATATCGAAGTGGAACTTTTAGTTCCCGCTCATGGTTGATGCAAGTAGAACGGCATTTCAGCACGGGAGGTTGTGTCGTGTCAGCAAATAGCCGTACGCGTCTTTGCAGCGCGATGGCATCGCTCGCGATGCTGGCGATTTCCGCGGCCCCTGCGGTTGCGCAAGCGCTTTCGTTCGCACCGGTATTCCGCTTCGAGCCGGCAATGCCCCGATATACGCCGCAGGAGCAGTCCGAGGACGCCGGGTCAGAGCAACTTTCGGCGCAACTGCGCCGCCAAGTCGTGCCCTATCAAACCACCGAAGCGCCCGGCACCGTCATCATCGATACGTCGCATACTTTTCTTTATCTGACGCTCGGCCATGGCATGGCAATGCGTTACGGGATCGGGGTCGGCCGGCAGGGCTTTACCTGGTCCGGCGTTGAAACGATTGTCCGCAAGTCTGAATGGCCCGATTGGATTCCACCGGCCGAAATGGTCGCCCGGCAACCGTATTTACCGCGCTGGGTCGGCGGCGGGCCCGGCAATCCGTTGGGCGCGCGCGCCCTTTATCTCGGTAATACCGCGTATCGCATTCACGGTACGAACGATCCGACCAGCATCGGCAAACACGTTTCCAGCGGCTGCATCAGGCTGCAGAACGCCGACGTCATCGATCTGTACAACCGAGTTGGAATAGGAGCCAAAGTCGTGGTCCTGGCGAACGATCAACGGCGCGTTTCACTGGATGAAGACAACGGCATTGTGCTGCAACAAGCACCAAGCGGCCGGATGACAGCGCAGATCCCAGTGCAAGCGGCTGACCAGCGAGCCCCGTCCCGTGGTGTTTCAGCGAGCCGGAGCGGACTGTCCGGTCTTTATTGATCGCGGGCCTGTTCCGCAGACTGGCGATGATCATGGCGGGGCGCGACGCAAGACGCGCCGATGCGCCCTTTTCAACCACGCTGCAAATAACAATCTATTTGGTGAGGTGCCGCCAATAGAGAGACGTTAACGGCTTGAATTATGGTTGAGGCCATCAAGCGGCCAGAACTCGGTTCGGAACGCCGGCCGGCGCAAGATAAAGCGCAAGATAAAGCGCAAGAAAAAGCGCAAGAAAAAGCGCGAGAAAAAACACGAGAAAAAACGCAAGAAAAAACGCAAGAAAAAACGCAAGAAAAAACGCAAGAAA
>Ga0193751_1001925_pt1 | contig 12931 bp, 9 predicted proteins | sample L1c2metaG_FD_143050 | JGI IMG/M metagenome (GOLD analysis project Ga0193751, IMG submission 143050) | Soil microbial communities from a riparian zone of the East river system, Colorado, United States - L1c2 | ecosystem: Environmental > Terrestrial > Soil > Riparian zone | place: USA: East River... | reverse complement strand
CGTGGCCCGAGCTGAGGAATCCACCGTCATCGCTGAACTGAAGGCGGGTTCGGAAGAGGCCTACTCCTGGCTGATCGGCGAGTTTCACCAGCCGATCTACGGACTCATCTATCGCATCGTGAACGATCCGTCGGATGCGGCGGACACTACGCAAGATGTGTTTCTGAAAGTGTTCCGCGGGATGAAACATTTCCACGGCGAGTCCAGCCTGAAGACCTGGATTTACCGAATCGCGCTGCACGAGGCGGCCAATCGAAGGCGCTGGTGGTTCCGGCACAAGGCGCAGGAAACGCCGATTGATCCCATTGCGGCGGGCGAGTTTGAATATTCCGGAGAAGAGCGGCTGGTCGATCCGGGCGAGTCTCCGTTTGAAAAGTTCGCGCATACCGAAGTGCGCGCCGCCGTGGAGCAGGCGTTGCAACAGGTGCCCGAGCCCTATCGGACGGCATTGATCCTGCGCGATCTGGAAGAGATGTCATACGAGGAGATTGCGGAAGTTTTGGTGATTTCGCTGGGAACGGTGAAGTCACGTATCACGCGAGGGCGCGACGCGCTGCGCAAGAAATTAGCTGGATATGTCCGGGAAGTGGGTCCGGAGTTGGGGCTGCTCGTCCCGGTTGACGTTCCTGCCAACGAGCGGCAGAACGAGGCAAGCCAGAGTTCGAGGGAAAGTTCGCGGGAAGGTTCGCGTGGTGGCAGAGAGGTTGAGGTGACGCCATGAAATGCGCTGAGACTAAGAAGTTGTTTTCGCCGTATCTCGACGGACGGGTGAGTGGGTCCGAGATGCGCGCGCTCACGCGCCATGTGGCACAGTGCGCTGGTTGCGAGCGGGAATATGCCGCGATGCAGCGCACGCAGCAATTGCTCGCCAGTCTGGGTCCGACGAAGGCCCCGGCCGACCTGGCGTTGAAGTTGCGGCTTGCGATTTCGCGCGAGGCCGCGCAGACACGCCGTCCCCGGTTTGAAGGAGCGCTGGTAAGGCTGGAAAATGCGCTCAATGCCTTCATGGTTCCGGCTACGGCGGGACTGCTCAGCGCGGTATTGACTTTCGGTCTGCTGCTGGGCTTCTTTGCCTTGCCGGCGGAACTGCAAGCCAGCAGCGGAGACGTTCCGCTGATGCTGTACACCGGGCCTCAACTCGAACAGTCAGCCTTCGGCACGTCGCTCGGCAATATGGGCGACGATGCGGTGGTGATTGAAGCCTACGTGAATGCCAATGGGCGCGTCGAGGATTACCGCATCCTGTCGCAGCCGGACGACGCTAAGGCGGTGCTGCCGCAGTTGAAGAATCTGCTGATTTTCACTACATTCCATCCTGCGCTTTCGATGGGACGGCCGACGGCGGGGACGGCGGTGCTGTCGTTTTCGAAGATCAGCGTCAAGGGGTAGCGGCCCGGCCCCTAAAAGGGGCATCTTGATTCCCAAGGAATTTGCGGCATCGCTAAAGCGAAGCCCTGATACGAAACCTGAGCTTGCGGCAAGCTGCCCTCGCCTGCCCGGACGAGGGCGTCCGGGCCTACGTGATTCTGAAGTCGCGCCATCCCCGCACATTTTCATGGTTCTCCGTTTGACCGCGAATTGACCAGTTCGTACACTATTTTCTAGCCATCCATCTATCTATGCCTGAGATCAGAAGTGGTTTCCTGGGACAACAACGGGTTCGACTGGCATTCGCTCTGAGCCTGGCGGTCGTGCTGTTCGTGTCGACTGGCTTGGCGCAGAACCGGCCGCAGGTGTCTTTGGAAACCAGCGAGACGCTGTTCACGGTGCTCGCCGCCATCAACACGTGCGGCTATGACCAGGAGCTGAATGCTTCCGATCCGCTGCGGACGCAGATCCGGTCGGAAGTTGCCAAGGCAGTTGCGAATACTGCCGGGGCTCAGGACGTGATCGCTCCGATGTGCGGGTTCTACCGCCAGCACCAGGCGACTGAGGCTGCCCGCGATCTGTCCCAGTATGTATCGCTGGCGCTCTATCTGGAGGAGCCGCCGACTTTCACGCCGAAAGTGAAGCAGACAGAGCTGCCACCCGATGCCGCAGCGTTAGCAGACATCGTGCCGATGATGCAGGCCTTCTACCAGAAAATCGGTCTGCACGCGATCTGGGAGCGTCACGGCCCGCGCTACACGGAATTGACCGAGATCTATCACGATCCGCTGGCGAAGATGACGTTCGACACGGAGATCTATCTGAAGCTGCCATCGTCGGGCTACCTGGGGCGGCAGTTTACAGTCTATCTGGATGCGATGGGCGCGCCCAGCCAGACCAACGCACGCAATTACGGATCGGATTACTACGTGGTGATTTCGCCGACCTCGAGCACGACGATCAAGATGCAGCAGATTCGGCATACTTATCTGCATTATCTTCTGGATCCGCTGGCCATGAAAAACGGAGGCTCGTTCAAGCGCCTTGAGCCGTTGCTCCTTGATGTGAAGATGGCTCCCATGGATGAAGCGTTCAAGAGCAACATTTCGTTGCTGGTCACGGAATGCCTGGTGCGGGCGATTGAAGAGCGATTGACCAAGATTCCGGAGGTGGAACGCGCCCAGGGCATCGACGAAGCTGACAAGGAAGGGTACGTCCTGACGCGGTATTTCTACGACGCGCTGGTCAAGTTCGAAAAAGATCCGGCGGGCATGCGCGATGCCTATGCGAGCCTGGTCGGCTCGATTGACGTCGGCAAGGAAATGAAGCGGGCATCGCAGGTTCAGTTCTCGGGCGAAGCGGCGCCGGAGCTGTTGCACCTGGCTGGCCGCCGGAACGAGCACTTGCTGCTGAACGCGGAGCGGCGGCTGGCGGCTGGCGATCCGGAAACCGCGCAGAAACTGGCGCAGCAGGCGCTCGATGAGCAGGAAGAAGACTCGGGACACGCGCTATTCATCCTGGCGGAAGTCGCAACGGCGAATCGGGACATGGATGGAGCACGCAAATACTTTGAACAGGCGCTGCAGACGGCACATGAACCCAAGGTGATTGCCTGGTCGCATATTTATCTAGGGCGCATTTTTGATTTGAAGGAAGATCGGTTCGCCGCCCTGGACCAGTATCGGGCGGCACTGGATGCGGCTGGAGCGGTTCCGGAGGCGAAGCTAGCGGCACGGCGGGGACTGGAACAGCCGTATGAGCCTCCGGTGGCGAAGCAGCCGGAGTGAAACAGGTTTCAGGTTTCAGGTTTCAGGTTTCAGGTTTCAGGTTTCAGGTTTCAGGTTTCAGGTTTCAGGTTTCGGGTTTCAGGACTTGCGGTATCGCTGAAGCGATACCCTGATACGAATCCTGCTTCGCTGACGCGATTCGTTGATACGCAGCCTGAGTAGAGCGGACAGCCGAGGGCGGCTGTCCCTACGTGAGAAAATCTTAGGTTTGAAATTTTGCACTAGGGGAGACAGCATGAAGCGAGCAGCAGTCATTCTAGGGATAGTGACTCTAGTTATTACGAGTGTCGCGGTTCGGGCCGGCGCCCAAAATAGCGAAAAAACGGCGCAGCAGAACCCGCCCGCCGCGGGCCAGGCGGCGCCCGCGCAGGGTGCGACTCCGGGTGCGACGACGCCGCCAACGGGAAAGGTTCCACCACAAACCAAGACGCAGCCCGAGTTTGATGCCTGGAAGGCGGCGGCGGCAAATACTACTGATGCTGCGGCGGCGGAGAAGGCGGCTGACGACTTTGCCAGCAAATTCCCCGACAGCGAAGTTCGCGTGTTGCTCTATCAGAACGCGATGCGCCTCTACCAAAATTCCAACAACGCTGAGAAGACCGAGGCCATGGGCCGCAAAGTCCTGAGCCTTGACGGGGACCATCCCGAGGCTCTGGTGATCGTCGCCGAGGTAATCGCCGAGAGAACGCGCGACTCGGATCTCGACAAAGATCAGCGCTTCGCCGAAGCAGCCTCGATGGCGCAGAAGGCCACGCAGACCGTGGACACCGACATCAGCGTTCCAGCGGGCACGCCGCAGGAGAAGGTCGACGCCTACAAGTCATTTCTACGTTCGAGCGCGTATTCGAGTCTCGGTACCATTGAGTTCAAGAAGGAGAATTATCCGGCAGCGCAGCAGAATTTTCAGAAGTCCATCGACGCGTTCCCTAGCAGCCCGGAGCCGACCGTGGTTCTCCGTTTGGCGCTGGCGCTCGACAAGCAGGGAAAATATCCGGACGCGCTCAAGGTGGCGAACCGCGCCGTGGAATTGACGCAAGACAATACCGCGATTGGAACGCCGGCGCGCCACGAACGCGATCGCTTGCAACAACTCACCGGAGGCGCGGCCCCGGCCCCACCGCAGAACCCGCCGAAGAACTGATTGAATCATTGAGGCATTGAGGTATTGAGGCATTGTCTCGATGATTCAATGCCTTAATGATTCAATGTCTCAATTGCCCTTTTGTGATGAAGTCACGCGAAATCATGGCGCTGGAAGAAAGCCTGGGTCACCACTTCCAGCGCCGCGAACTGCTCGAGCAGGCGCTTACCCACAGCTCGCAAGCGCGCGAGGTGGAGGCGCTGGGCGCTGGCAGCGGTTCGTCTGGCAGCGCCTTGTCTAGCGGGGATAACGAAATGCTCGAGTTTCTGGGAGACGCCGTATTGGGACTGGCCACGAGCGAGGCGCTCTTCCACCGCTTCCCTAAATTCCAGGAAGGGCAGCTTTCCAAGCTGCGCGCGCATCTGGTAGGGCAGCGGCATCTGCTGCAAGTGGCGGAGCAGCTTCAAATTGGCCATTACATGCGTCTCGGCCGCGGCGAAGAAAAAAGCGGTGGGCGCAACAAGGCGAGCCTGCAGGTGGACGCGCTCGAAGCGATCCTGGCGGCGCTCTATCTCGACGGGGGGTGGCCGGTGGCGCGAGACTTTATCGTGCGCGTGATCGTGGAACCGGAGCTGGCCCATATGAAACTTGAGACCAGCGCCATTCCGGTGATGGATTTCAAGTCCGCGTTGCAGGAAGCGCTGCAGGCCAGAGGAGGATCGCAGCCGGTTTATGCGCTCGTCAAGGAGGAAGGGCCCGAACACAAAAAGACTTTTACGGTCGAGGTGAGATTGCCGGAGCCGGAGATGGGGCAATTCGTGGGGCGCGCACAGGGTGCGACTAAGAAACGGGCAGAACAGGAAGCGGCGCGGCAGGCTTTGGAGCACCTCGATGCACTGCCTGGCACAGGGCCTGCCAATACTGTGAAGGACGGCGGCGCGGCATAGGAACTTGCGATTCAATTACGTTTCGTATCATTGCACGCTTCCAGGCGCCGTAACTGCTCCGCTTTGAGAACGCAGTCAGGGCATTGAGGCCAGAGATGGGAGATGCGCAGCCCCTGAAGGGGCATCCAATCTCGTAGACCTTTCGACATCGCTAAAGCGATGCCCTGATACAAAACGAGAATTTTCCACAGCCGGTTGGGTTGTGTCGTAATTATGTCGTGGAGTGAGAAAATTTCGGCTGGGGATTGGCCTGCGACCATTCAGTCGGTCGCGGGAACGGTCGTGATTGCCGTTTTTGTGGTTACCTTCCTCGCGCAGGCGTTCACCATCCCCTCGGAATCCATGGAACAAACGCTGCTGATCGGCGACTACCTGCTGGTGGATAAATTTTGCTACGGCGGCAGCACGGGGTGGAATCGCCTCATGCCCTACCGCAACGTGCGGCGCGGAGACGTCATCGTCTTTCATTATCCTGTGAATCCTGCGCAGGACTTTGTGAAGCGCGTGGTGGCGTTGCCGGGAGACCGCCTGCGCCTCATCAACAAGCGCGTCTATGTCAACGGCGCTCCGCTGCACGAGCCTTATGTGCAATACATCACCGCGCTCCGCAATTTTTATCGCGACGACTTCCCGCGCACCGATTCTCCCGACTACGGAGTGGATGCGAAATGGTGGAAAGAAATGCCGAAGCTGGTGGAAGACCACCAGTTGATTATTCCCGAGGGCCACTATTTTGTTCTGGGCGATAATCGTGATGACAGCCAGGACAGCCGGTATTGGGGATTCGTGCCGCGCGAAAATATCATTGGACGCCCGCTTTTGATTTACTGGTCGTCGGGCAATTTGAACAACGATCTCCCCGGATCGCCAAGCGTGGGTGATAGACTTTATCACCTCGCCTACGCGGTAACTCATTTGTTGCAGATAACGCGCTGGGAACGCACCTTCAGGCTGGTTCGCTAATGAAGGTGCCTTGATAAACGGGCACTGACGGAAGTTTTCTAAACGGATACCGAACTTGCCGAAGAAAGAAAAAGAAATCGTAGATAACAAAAAGCCGGTGGATGAGAAGCAGCGCGAGACGACGGTGGAATTCCTGGCGTCGCTCGCGGCAGTGCTGGTTACCGGCCTATTTATCATCACGTTTGTGTTGCAGGCGTTCGAGATTCCCTCCAGTTCCATGGAGGACACTCTGCTGATCGGCGATCACGTATTCGTGAACCGGGAGCAGTTCGCGCCGCCGACGCATTGGATGGGGCCTCTGTTGCCGTATCGCGATATTCACCGCGGCGACATAGTTGTGTTTCTATCGCCCGAGGAAAAGGGTCTGTTCGTGGTGAAACGGGTTATTGGTATCGCCGGTGACCGCATTCACTTGCGTGATGGTGCGGTGTACCGCAATGGCGAAAAACTGGTTGAGCCATACGTCCAGCACAAAGTAGCGAATTACGATCCCTACCGTGACAACTTTCCCGCCGTGCCTCCGTCGGAGCTGTACGGGGTGACCAGCCAGGATTGGCAAACCACTCTGCCCTCGCACATACAGGGCGACGACGTGGTGGTTGCTCCGAACAGTTATTTTGGCATGGGAGACAATCGCGACGTGAGCAAAGACAGCCGTTACTGGGGATTCATTCCCCGTGAGAACGTGATCGGCCGGCCCATGTTCATCTACTGGTCGTTTACTACTCCGGCCGACCAGTACCAGATGCGGAGCGCGGGCGACCGGCTGGGATTTCTGGCGCACATTATCATTCACTTCTTTGATGAGACGCGCTGGTCGCGCACGCTCCAGCTGGTGCGCTGAGAAAAGTTCTGAAACGGGTACCGAACGTGCCGAAAAAAGAAGAAGTCCGAGGTAACGAAAAGCCGGTGGACGAAAAGCCGCGCGAGACGACGGTGGAATTCCTGGCCTCCCTGGCAGGAGTGCTGGTCACCGGTTTGTTCATCATTACGTTTGTGCTGCAAGCGTTTGAAATTCCCTCCAGTTCGATGGAGGACACGCTGCTGATCGGCGACCACGTATTCGTGAACCGCGAGCAATTCGCGCCACCGACGCACTGGCTGGGGCCGCTGCTACCTTATCGGGACATCCGCCGCAATGACATTGTTGTGTTCCTGTCGCCGGAGGAACAAGGTCTGTTCGTCGTGAAACGGATTATGGGCGTCCCCGGCGACCACATCCATTTGCGCGATGGCGTCGTCTATCGGAACGGCGAGAAGCTGGTTGAGCCATATGCCCAGCACAAAATCGCGGACTACAACCCCTACCGGGACAATTTTCCTGCCGTGCCGCCTTCGGAAATGTACGGGGTAAGAAACGAAAAGTGGCAGCAGGAACTGCCTTCGCATCTGCAGGGCGGTGACATTGTCGTGCCTCCGGACAGCTACTTTGCCATGGGCGACAACCGCGACGTGAGTTACGACAGCCGTTACTGGGGCTTTATTCCGCGCAAGAATGTGATCGGTCGTCCCATGTTCATCTACTGGTCATTCGTTACACCAGCGGACCAGTATCAGATGCGCAGCGCGGGCGAGCGGCTGGGGTTCGTGGCGCACATCATCATTCACTTCTTTGATGAAACGCGCTGGTCGCGCACCCTCAGGATCGTGCGGTGAAGTTTATACGGTCTAAATTTCTACGATCCAGGCGCGGGGTGGCTGCCGTCGCGGCTCTCCTGCTGATCCTGTTTCTGTTCAGGCCTGGCGTGTATAGGTTGCGAAACCGGATTGCCACGTCGATCGGAAGCGCTCTTGGACGCAGGGTTGCGCTCGACAACGTACGTTTTCATCTTCTGCCGCGGCCGGGCTTCGATCTTGAGGGACTCGTCATCTACGACGATCCCGCATTTAGCGCGGAGCCGATGATCCGCGCGCAGGACGTTTCCGCCGCGATCCGGTTTCGTTCCCTGCTCCGCGGGCGACTTGAGATCGCCACCCTGAGCGCAACCGATCCCAGCATTAATCTGGTGCGCAACAACCAGGGCCGCTGGAACCTGGCGAGCCTGCTCGAGCGTAACGCGCAGATTCCCGCGGCTCCGACCGCAAAGGGCGTTTACGAGCGGCGACCGGCATTCCCCTACCTCGAAGCCGGCCATGCTCGCATCAATTTCAAGCTGGGACAGACGAAGAAGTCGTACGCGCTGATGGATGCCGACGTGGCGCTATGGCAGGATTCGGAAAATTCCTGGAGCGCTCGCATGAAGGCCGCGCCCGTGCGCACGGATTTTAATCTCACCGATACCGGGCTCCTTCAGATCAACGCAACGTGGCAGCGCGCGTCCAGCTTGCGATTGACGCCGGTGCAGCTGACCGTGCAATGGCAGAACGGGCAACTCGGACAGATCACCAAGTTGCTCAGCGGAAAAGATGGAGGATGGCGCGGCGGAGTAAATTTCGCGGCGAACATATCCGGCACTCCGGAAGCGCTGCGGATTGAGAGCCAGACCGCAATCGATGGTTTCCATCGCTACGACATTGTCGGCAGCGAGAACGTGCGCCTGGCAACCGGTTGCTCGGGACAGTACAACGCGGTCACCGGCACACTCGCCGACCTGCTGTGCGAATCGCCGGTCGGCGGCGGGACCATTCGCCTGCGCGGAGCATTGTCCCTGGTGGCCCAAGTGCTCAATTATGATCTGACGCTGGAGGCCGAGAAGGTGCCGCTGACCTCCGTGGTTCGATTCCTGCGTCAGGCGAAAAAGCAGATCCCCGGCGATCTCACCGCGAGTGGATTGCTGAATGCGGAGTTCCACGCTACGCGCAACGGGCCTCCTGTTCCCGAGGACGCGCGGCTCGAGTTGTTGGCGCACTGGAGTGGCACGGGCGCGGCGACCAATGTGCGCGTCGGATCGCGCCTTTCTTCGAACGCTGGGAACACGGGAATAGATGAGGTTGCCTTGGGCACGATTCCACTGGCCCTGGTGGCCGCCGATTCGCGGACGGCCAAGCCCGGTCACCTTGGGGCACGTTTGAAGACAAAAGAACAAGAACAAGAGAAGAACCAGGAGCCGGCTGAAACTCACCTGCGGATTGGGCCGGTCGCACTGGCGATGAACGTCTCTGCGCCCGTAAACGCCGGTGGGTGGATATCCGCTGCCGGTTATAGTCTTTTTCTGCGCGGCGACGTGGAACTGAAAGACATGTTTCGTCTGGAAAATGTTATGGGATTGCCGGCAGCGCGCCCGGCGGCAGAAGGTTCGGCCAAGTTAGACGTGACTGTCTCCGGGCCGTGGCAGGGATTTGCAGCTCCCGCCGCCGTTGGAACCGCGCAGCTGCGAAACGTGCGCGCCGAGATGCACGGCTTGAACACGCCAATTGAGATTGCCTCAGCGAGCATGTCTCTCGATCCGGACGCGGTAAGGATGGATAAGATTTCCGCGCGGACGGGAAGCACTCATTGGAGTGGCGGAGTTACGGCGCCGCGGCATTGCGCGGCTCCAGTCGCCGGCCCAGTTGTCGTTCCGGGCGCCGCTCCGGCCGTCGCTGCGGGCGCCGTTCCGGGCACGGCTCCAACTTGTGTGTTTCAGTTCGATCTGACGGCCGACCAGCTTTCGACCGGAGATCTCGCCGAATGGTTCACGCCGCATCCGGCCAAGCGTCCGTGGTATCGCATCTTGAATTCCAATTCCAATTCTAATGAGCCGTTGGGCTCTTCGCCGCTGCTTGCGATCCAGGCGCACGGCAATTTGCATGTCGGCCGGTTCGGATTGAAGAAGGTGTCGGCTACCCAGGTCGCGACCCAAGTGGAAGTAGATCGAGGCAAGATCACACTGACGGCTCTGCGCGCACAACTGCTGGAGGGCACGCATCAGGGGAACTGGGTCGTTGATGTGTCGAATCGTGATGTGTCGAATCATGATGTGGCGAATCGTGATGTGGCGAATCATGATGTGGCGACTCAGTCCGTGCGCTACCACGGCACCGGCACGTTGCAAGACATTTCGCTGGCGCAGGTGGGCGCTCTGATGAACGATGACTGGATTTCCGGGACGGCCGGCGGGAATTTCGATGTCGACGGATCCGGAGACAGCTTCCGTCAGCTGCTGGAGCGCGCCGATGGCAGGTTACAGTTCGTGATGCGGAACGGCAGCCTGCCCCATATTGAAATTCCGGGCTCGGCCGCTCCGCTGCCGGTGCACCGGTTCGCCGGAGAACTGCATCTGAAAAAAGGCGCTTGGGAACTCTCCGCGGGCAGACTGGAATCGCGCGACGGCACTTACCAGGTAAGAGGAACGGCTTCCCCAGGCAGCGGTTTCGACTTCGTGCTGACTCGTGGTGACGAGCAATCATGGACGCTCACTGGGACGCTCGCCAAGCCGCACGTCGCGCCAGTCGGTCATCGGGAAGCTAATCGTACGGAAGCCAAGCGAGTGGAAACAGGCGCGGAGACCGTCAAACCGTAAAACAGCTGTTAGCTCTTGGCTATTAGCTCTTGGCTATTAGCCTCTCCGCTTAAATCCGCGACTGATTGGCTTGTCATCCTGACGAAGCGAAGGATCTGCTGTCTCTTGCAGTGAGAAGAAAGCAGGTCCTTCGCTTCGCTCAGGATGACAAAACTCGCAGGACGCGAGTTACGGCACGTACCCGGCTCCGCGCAACACTTTCCCGGGCAACGCTCCGGTCATCTTTCCGTTCTCGATCACGGGCACTCCGTTGATAAGCACGTACGCCATGCCTTCCGACAGCCGGTTCGGATCGTCGAAAGTTGCCACATCACGCACCGTCTCCGGATCAAACACAACCACGTCCGCCCACATACCCAACTTCAGCACGCCACGATCCGTGAGCCGCATGCGCTGGGCGGGCAGCGCCGAGAACTTGCGGATTGCCTCTTCGAGCGTCAGTTTGTTTTCTTCTCGAACATATTTGCGCAGGATGCGCGGGAAGGTGCCGTAGGCTCTCGGGTGCGGGTGCTCCTCGCCGAGAATGCCCTCGGGCGACGTACCGGACGAGTCGTTGTCGACGGAAACCCACGGTTGATCGAGGGCCAGCGCAACGTCGGGCTCTGACATACCGAAGACCGCGCATTCGGTGAACGCCTTGTCTTCGATGAGCAGATCGAAGAGCGCGTCCATCGGATCTTTATTCAACGTCTTCGCGACTTCCGTGAGTCGCTTGCCCTGAAACTTTTTCAGCGCGGGATTCTCGACCACGCTGATCATCACGTCCTGCGGGCCGCTAATCTCGTCCCACTCGTTGTCCCAGTCTTTGGCAGGCGTCTCCATGTCTTTGCGAATGCGCGCGCGGGTTGCGGGATCTTTGAGGCGCTCAATCAATTTGGCATCGCCGCCGTCATGCGCCCACGCTGGAACGAAGGCCGACATGCTGTTAAACCATGCGGTGTAGGCATAGGTGTCCGCCTCGACGTCAACGCCTTCGGCGCGCGCCCTGTTTACCCGCGCCACCAACTCCGGCATGCGTCCAAAGTTGGCCTTGCCCGCCACCTTGAAATGCCAGATCTCAACCGGAATGCGCGCCTCGCGCCCGATGCGAACCGCTTCGTCGATCGACTCCAGAACGCTGTCGCTCTCGTTGCGCATGTGAGTCGCGTAGATTCCACCGAAGTTCGCGGCTTCCGAGGCGAGCGCAATGATCTCTTCCGTTTTCGCGTAGGGAGCGGGCGCATACATCAGCGAAGTCGAGACTCCGACAGCCCCGTCGCGCATCGCGTCGCGCACCAGAGCTTTCATCTTTTCGAGTTGCTCGGGAGCAGGCTGCACGTCGGCGTCGCCCAGCACCATTCGCCGCACCTGAGTCGCGCCCACGTAGCTGGCGAGATTGATGCCCATGCCCTGCTTTTCGAGCCGCGCGAAATATTGACGGAACGTCCGCCAGTCGGGATTGATCTTGTAATGTTCGTATCCGGCGCGATCCGCCGCGATAATCGCATCGTTTAAAGGAGCGGCGGATCCACCCTCTCCGGTAATCTCGGTGGTAATGCCCTGATAGATCTTCGAAAGCAAGCGCGGATCGACCAGGATCGTCGCTTCCGACTGGCCGAGCATGTCGATGAAGCCGGGAGCAACGGCTTTGCCCTTGGCATCAACCGTACGCTTGCGCGCGGCAGCAGAAAGATTGCCGATGGCAGCGATGCGGCCGTCGCGGATTCCGACGTCACCTGAATACCACGGGGAGCCGGTGCCGTCGACGATGTGTCCGTTTGTGATGACTAGGTCGAAGGGCGAGTCGGCGGCGAAGGTGAAGGTGGAGACGATCAGTAAGAATGCGAGCGTGAGGCGGCGAGTTGCGGTCATGTGTTTCTTTCCTGGTCGGTTTTTCCCGTTGCAAGTTGTGTGCCGCCCGGGCGGCCAATCGAGGTGCGGCCAATCAAAGTTCCAAAGATAATCCACAGCCCGAGCACGAGCCACTCCCAGCCGGAAAAGTGTCCCGGCACAAAGGGCATTAACTTCATCAGCACCATCGCGAATCCAACCAACGCGCCCAGCAGAGCGATCAGGCGGTCGGCGATTCGGGGCTTCATTAACAGATAGGAGGCGCACACCGCGAACCATCCAGTGGCGGAGGCAACTGATCCTACCTCGGTGATCGGAACCAGAATCGCACTGCCAAGAAACATACACAGAGCAGTGGCGATCCCAACTGAAACGACAGCCGCAGCAGGTGTTTGATTCTTGGGATGCACGCTGGCCAATCGTGGATCCACCAGTCCACGCCGCGCCATGGCAAACAATAAGCGGCTGGCGGCGATAAAATTTCCATTGAATACTTTGAAGAGCGAAAGCAGC
>Ga0193751_1001924_pt1 | contig 12933 bp, 13 predicted proteins | sample L1c2metaG_FD_143050 | JGI IMG/M metagenome (GOLD analysis project Ga0193751, IMG submission 143050) | Soil microbial communities from a riparian zone of the East river system, Colorado, United States - L1c2 | ecosystem: Environmental > Terrestrial > Soil > Riparian zone | place: USA: East River... | reverse complement strand
CAGGTCGGTCGCAAAGTGTGACGGTCCGTGCGCCAGGACCGGCGCGGCGAACGTGCTCGCTGCGAGCACAACGAAAATGCGGGAAAGCCTTATGTTATGGATCATTATGTGCTCCTTCGAAGTGTCCTTCGATGACGCGCTATTTGAGCGGAACGGCGGGCCTCCTGCAATTACGACCGCATCGCCGTTGATGACCCGCTGGATTGCTCCCCGGGTTAACCGGAAGGTAAACAGGAATGCGGGCGGGATTATTTCGAAGCTACCCCACAATTCCTGACGCGGCAGCTCGCGCTTACGCCTCGTTCCGCCTGCCGTCGTCCCGGTGGCAGGGGGCAAAGGGAGAGCCTAAAAAGCCGGGTACGGAGGTTCGTGCCAGGGGAGACGCGCGAGTGCAGTCCAGCGGTCTATTCGCCGCTGCTGTCCTTTAGACTCCCGGCGTTTCAGCGCCTGCGAAAGCCGCCGGACGCATGTCCCGGCCGCTGCGCAGCAAAGTGGCGGCCACCGTGCAGCACAGTTGGGAAGTGCCGGAAGTTCCCCGTGCGCAGCACGACGACGCTCGCAGGATAAATGGCTTGACCCCAGCCGAGCCCGCAGCCCATCCAACTGAGATCGCACCCGACAGTCGCAGATGGCGCCATGTCGGCAGCGTATTGCACGGGTGGTGGCGCCGGCTCGACTTGGTAGGGTATCGCTGGCGGCGGGATGGCTCGGTAGTCCGCCTGCACCGGCACTTGCCGCCTGGCACGATCGACCTCGTCCTGGAGCTGTTGAACGCGCTCCGCGAGCGCCTGCACCTCGGCCTGGCGCGCCGCGTCGCGGGCGGCGTCCTCGCGTGCTTTGGTGTTTGGCGCACCCTCGCGAATGACCTTGGTCGGGCGGACACCCTCGGGAGGAGCGAGATTGCTGACGTTGACGGTTCCGGACGCATCGACCCACGTGTAGATGTCCGCATGAGCCGGCCGCAGCCCAAACGTTCCGGCAAGAACCAGCGTGAAAGCCGTACAGTGGAGACGCGTGAACATTGTCGAGGACCGATCACAACCACAACAATTGTAGGCCGACGCGCGCGCGTTGTGTACTGTGTCGCAAGGTGCGGCTAGCATCCGCCGGACCCGTGACGTGTCGCACGCATGACCGCTTGGCCGATTTCTCAGATCAGTTGTCGGACGGCAGGGCACGCAGCGCAGCCAATCCGTTATCGTGCACCGCGTCGAACATTGCTTCCAGCCGGCGGTGAGCTCCGCGCAATCCATCCACGACATTTTTCGCCCACTCGAAGTATTCGAGCTTGCGTTTCAGCGGCCATCCGGTCGGCGGCGCGGCGACCATGTCGCTCAGATTGCAGATCTTGTCGGCGAGCTTCACGAGCTTGGCTCGCTTGGACAGCGACATTGCGTGAGCGACCTGCAGTCGCTTGCGCTCGGCCTTTTCCAGCGTCGTGTCGTCGGTGACTTCGAGCACGACGTCGGTGATCGCGTCTCCGAATTCGCGGCGCAGCTCGGCGACGGTGGTCTCGGTGTCCTCGATCGTGTCGTGCAGCAGCGCCGCGCACAGCACGACGACGTCGTCGACGTCGTGCTGCTTCAGCAGGCTCGCGAGCGCGATCGGGTGATTGATGTAGGGCGACGCTTCGGCGTCCTTGCGCCGCTGATCGCGATGCTTCTCCGCGGCGAATGCGACCGCTTTGAGCAGGATGCCGGTGGGATCGCTTTCCATGACATCGCCTTACGCCCGGACCGATCTTTTCGACGGGCTCAGGGCTGCGCGAGCCGGCGGTTCGAGCTCGTGCCCCCACGCGCTTAGATCGGGTTGGCGTAGATGCCATTCGGTCGCATGCTGGAATGCGCGTCCTGCGCGAATCAGGGTCGCTTCGGTGAAAGGCGCGCCGATCAACTGCACGCCGATCGGCAGGCCGCCGGTCGACATGCCCCCCGGAAGCGATAGCGCGCAAGCCGTCAAGTAATTCGCCAGACGGGTGAAGGTCGCGAGCGGCGATGTCGCCTCGTCGACCTGGTCCAGCGGAAGCGCGGTGATGGGCAGCGTCGGCGTGAGCAGTGCATCCCGTCCGCGCATCCATGCGCAGAACGCCGCCGCCGTGCGCTTGCGCTGCGCCAGCTCGTCGATGTATTCGCCGGCGCTGATCGACTTGCCGCCGATGGTCCGTCTGCGCACCCAGGGATCGATCGCGAGCGTTTCATCCTCGATGTACGCGCGGTGTACCGCCCACGCTTCGGCGGCGATGATGCGGCCGTTTCGGGTGGCGACCTCGTCGAGGTCGAACGGAAAGCGCGCTTCCTCGACGATCGCACCGAGCTTGCGCAGCACGGCGATGGCTTCGTCGCGTGCGCGGACGATATCGGGCAGGATGTACGATGGAAACTGATCGGCAGCCAGCGCGGCGATGCGCATGCCGCGAATATCGGGCTCCCCCGCGAGCGCGGCGTCGAAGTCGATGCGCGGTATCGCCAGCGTCGCGGGGTCGCGCGGGTCGGGTCCGGCGATGGCCGCCGTGATCAGCGCAGCGTCTTCGACAGTGCGAGTCAGAGGCCCGAGCGAGTCGAGCGTCGTCGCAAGCGGTACGACGCCGGCGAGACTGACGAGCCCGTAGGTCGGCTTCAATCCGGTGATGCCGGTCAGCGACGCCGGAATACGGATCGAGCCTCCGGTGTCTGAACCGATGGCGGCCGGGGCGAGGCCTGCCGCCACGGCGACCGCCGAGCCGCTGCTCGATCCTCCCGCGACCCGATGCGTCGCGGTATCCCAGGGATTCCACGGCGCGCCCATCGGTTGATTGCGGCCCCACGCGCCGAAGGCGAACTCGACCATGTGGGTTTTGCCGAGCGGGATCATTCCGGCGGCAATGAGTCGCTCGACAGCGGTTGCCGTGTCATGCGCGACCCGCCCTCGCCATGTTGCCGATCCGGCCGTCGTGATGCGCCCCTTGACGTGCAAGAGGTCCTTTAGCGCGATCGGCAGGCCGTGCAGCGCACCTCGCGTCATGCCGACCTGGCGCTCGAGGTCCGCTGCATCGGCGCACGCGAGCGCTTCCTCGCGATAGATCTCGACAAAGGCGTGAAGCCGCGCATCGAGCGCATCGATGCGCGCCAGACAGGCCTCGGCAATGTGTCGAGACGATGTCTCGCCGCGATCGAGGCGTCCGGAGAGCTCGGACAGCGGAAGAAACGGCAGAGTCTCGTTCATGGCGATTGCTGCAGCCGCCATCATAGCCGATCATGGATGACACCCGGTGGAGGCGCGATCAGCTAATGTAGCGATCCTTAAGGACTGCATTACTTTCAGCCGTTCATGGTGAGCTAGCCTGTCCTGAGCTTGGCGAAGGAAACCATGAACGGCTCGGCAGACCGGCCCCTTCGACGCTGCTCAGGGCAGGCTTCGACAAGCTCAGGCCGAACGGACTTTATCAAATTGCTTGCGGAACACCACACTACCGCGGCCGCACCGCCATGCTGAAGCTCGCGACCGACAAGACGGCCATCACCAGCAGAATCATGAGCCACCCGAACGACGAGGTATCCGGCACCGCAAGCGGCGCGAACGCGAACGGCGCAACCGCGCGCGCGAACAACGCCGGCGCCGCGAGATTGCCTAGGGTCGATCCGTAACCTGCGCGGCCGAAGAGCTCGGCCGGCACCGTGCCGCGCACGATGGTGACGACGCCGTTACTGAAGCCGAACATTACGGCGAACACCAGCGCAAGCGCGACCGAGCCTCGCTGTGCAATCAGCACGACCAGCGCGGCGACGAGCAGCCACAACGCGGCCGCGCCGATGGTCCGCGAGGAGAATCGCCTGCCGAACGCAAATTCGATGATGCGTCCGGTCACCTGCATCGGACCGAAGAACGATCCGACCCACACCGCGGTTTCCAGCGCGAGGCCCTTGCCTTGCAGCACCGTAATGAGATGCACCGTCAGCACCGATACGATGAAGCCGTTGAGCGCGAATGCGATCGCAAGCGAGATGAATGCGCCGCGGCGCGACCGCATGGAAAGCGTGCCTGCTTCCGGCATAGGACCTGCCCTGCCCGATCCTTCCGGCGATGCGAGCCGTGGCAGAAGCAGGAGATGCAGCGGCAGGCAGACAGCGATATGCAGCGCCGCGAAGAACATCATGGTATCGCGCCAGCCGAACCACTCCAGCCCCTTGAGCGATGTCGGCCAGAACACGGTGCTGGCGAGGCCCCCCATGAGCGTGAGCGCGGTCAGCGCCGTTCGATAGCGCGAGCCGCTGTGCTGGCTGAGCGTGGCAAACGCCGCGTCGTACATGGTCAGCGCCATGGCGAAACCCGCGAGCGCCCACGCCGCATAGAGCGCAAACGGCGAGTGGACACGGGCGATACAGAACAGCGCCACCGCAGCGGTCGCCGAGCCGAAGCTCATCACGGGACGTCCGCCGTAGCGATCGATGGCGCGTCCCGCCAGGGGCGCGACCAGCGCAGACAAAAGCAGGCTCAGCGAGTACGCGCCGAACAATGCCGCCGACGAGATGCCGAGCTCCTCGCGGATGCTCGCGCCGAGCACGGCAATCGAGTAATACAGCGTTCCCCAGGAAATGATCTGCGTGACGCCGAGCGCCGGCACCAGTCGCCAGACGATCGACCGAGTCATGTGCCGATGTTACCGCGGCGGGAGGTATGCGGTGCCGCGTCTACGGCGACGCGCGCTCGGCGTCGATCGCACGCCAGAAGAGCGACGCGATCAGCGCGCCCGCCAATTGCGCGGCAACGAACGCCGCGACGTCGACCGGGCGGATTCCGGAAAATGTCGGCGTCAACCCGCGAGCGACGGTCACCACGGGATTGGCAAACGATGTCGACGCCGTAAACCAATATGCCGCGGCGATGTAGGCGCCGACCGCGGCGGCAAGTGTCACGATGCCGTAGCGCGCGCAGCCCAGGATGGTGACCACGAGGCCGAACGTTGCCGTCGCCTCGGCGAGCCATTGCGCCGGGCCGGTGCGAGCGTGCGCAGACGCAGTCCAGGGCGAGAGCTCGAACATGGCGTGGGCCCAGGCAACGCCGGCGAGTGCGCCGGCGAGTTGCGCGATCGCGTACGCCGCCGCGATGCGCGGCGGCAGCGCGCCTCGCAACACGAACACCAGCGAGACCAGCGGATTGAAATGTGCGCCCGACACGGGCGCGAAGATAAGGATCAGCGCGAACAAGCCGCAACCGGTGGCGGCGCTGTTGGCCAGGAGCGCAATCGCGGCGTTGCCTGCGGCCATGCGCTCGCCCATGATGCCGGAGCCGACAACGATTGCGACCAGCAGCGCGCTACCGAGGCCTTCGGCTGCAAGCCGCGACCGCAGCGATACGGCATCCGCGGTCATGGATTCGACTTGCCCGCTTCCTGCAACTTTTTCTGAAGCTCCTGCCGATCGAGCTTATCCAGGGTAAGACGCGTCAGGATCTCGATGCGGTGCCGGAGTATCCGCTGTGTCCGCGCAAACGCGGCGCGCTTCTGCGCGTCGCTCCCCTGTACTACCGCCGGGTCCGGGACACCCCAATGCGCCGTCACGGGCTTTCCCGGCCAGATGGGACAGATCTCGCCCGCCGCGTCATCGCAAACGGTGATGACGACGTCGATCGGCGGCGCACCTTGTTGCGCAAATTCGTCCCACGGCTTGCTGCGAAATCCTTCGGTCGCGATTGCGGCGCCGGCGAGTTGCTCGAGCGCCAGCGGATTCACCTTGCCGGCGGGATGGCTGCCCGCGCTGTACGCGCGAAACCTGCCTTTTCCCAGCGCATTGAGGAGACCTTCGGCGAGGATGCTGCGGGCGGAATTGCCCGTGCACAGGAAGAGCACGTTGTAGGGTCCGCGCGCAGCGACCATGACGGGCTTCAGCCGGTAGCGCAGCACCCGCCCCGCTTGCTGCCGACGCGCTCGCTCACCGTGGCGACCGATGCGGCGCAGCACCCGCTCGCTTCCGTCACTCCTGGCGATGCGCCACATGCCGAGGCTGTGTCAGGATCGCCTGCTTCGCCGAAGTAGCGAATCTCGCCCAGCGTGTGATATCCCTCCCAGGCGATGCCCTGCGGATCCGTGACCCAATGCTTGTCGCCGTGGGCATAGCAGCAGTTCGCGCCGGGCTCGTCCTGCAGCGTTGCGTGGTCGGCCGCGGAGAAGTTGGCGCGAATGGCCGCGAGCTCTCCGGCGTCCTCGGCCTGCAGGCCGAGATGGTTGATGCCCGCACGGCCGCCGCGTGCCGAGATCGCAAAGTTGAGCCGCGGATCGTCGACCATCCACTTGGCGTAGTCCGGCTTGCGCACGCTGGGCTCGGCGCCGAACAAGCGGGAATAAAAGCCGATGCTTTGCTCCAGGTTCTCGACCCCGAGGTGAACGTGAAATCGTTTCATGCGGATCTCCTTTTCGGCGTTGACGGGCGGCGCTTGCCGGCGGTGGCGCGCCCTTGCTTGGGCGGCGCGCAAGCCGGAGCGCATGTGCTCGCGCGGCAGCAGTTTTCGGTCAGATAGGCGACGAGCCCGTTCATCGCGGCGTAGTCGGCGCGGTAATAGATGAATCTTCCATTTTGCCGCGCCGCGATGAGCCCCGCGTGTGAGAGCTCCTTCAGATGGAACGACAAGGTGGCCGGCGCGAGCTGCAGCCGTTCGCCGATCATGCCCGCGGGAAGACCGTCAGGACCTTGCTCCACGAGCACGCGGAAGATCGCCAGCCGGTGCTCCTGCGAGAGGGCGGACAGCGCGGCGAGTGCGTTTGTCGTTTCCACGTTTCGAATAATATGGAAATGTCGCGCCGCTGTCAAGCCCCACTTGCTGGCTCAGCATGGCAGAGGATATTGTCATTCCGAACTTAGTGAGGAATCTGCTCTAGAAGCAGGTCCTTCGCTTCGCTCAGAGCCTGCCCTGAGCCTGCCCGAAGGGATGACAAAGAAAATGGTGTCAGCAGCTCTTTTGCTGCGCTCCGCTGCGGGGGCGCGCGTGTATGGCGCGCGAACATCCACTGTCGATGGACGTGCAGCCTTGACTACGGATTCGGCGTCGAACCCGCCGGGGCCCGGCCCATCATGCGGCGCTGGATGACGGTCACCATGGTGTCGCGAAGTCTCTGCTCGAGCTGCGGCGTCATTGTCATCGGCTCCGCCGCGGCGGCGCGCATGGAGGTTTCTGCTGCCGACCGCGCCACCGCCAGGCCCGGCGAGCTCACCAGCGTCGCGAAAATATCGGTGCGGTCAGCGAGGCCGGCGTTGGTCTGCGCATAGAAGGGTACAAATGTCGTTCCGACGCTGGTGAGTCCCTCGTAATCGCCCAGAAAGAAGCCCTCCGCGACAGGCGCGATGGCCAGGTCGAACGGCCCGGTGATGCGGCTCTCCACCCAGGTGACCCCGTCGGTCGATCGTGCGAGCCAGTAGTCGGTGAGCAGTGTCGTCGTGACTGCGGTGTTGCTGCGGAAGTCGTAGTAGCTCACGCCGTATGTGCCGTCGCTGCGTATCGTCACCGCGGGAAGGAATGCTGGAACGCCGGGATCGCGATTGACGCGGGTCGCCGGCGACCAGGTGAGTCCGCCGTCCTGCGAGCGCGAAAAAGCGATTCCGTCCCGCACTCCGCTGCTGAAGCGCGCGTCCTGCCAGACCGCAACAAGCGTGCCTTGCGGGCCGACCGCGATCGATCCGAGGGTCGATCCATCGCGTATGAAGGAGCCGGTCTCCGGGTCGCGCGTTCCGAGCGACTGCACGGGAGAGATCACGATCGGCGCGGACCACGTCACGCCTTTGTCCGCCGAGCGAACAATGGATAGCGTGACAATCGCCGGCGCATTCGGCGCGGTGTTGAATTGCGTGAAGAAATTGACCAGCGTGCCGTTCGGAAGCACCACAATCTGGTTGTTGATCGTCTGTGCGAGCGGGCCCGGATCATAGATTGCGCGAGCGGATTCCCAGGAGACACCGCTGTCGGTGGTGCGGCTGAAGTAACTCGGCCCGTGCGTCGCGCTGTCTAGCCGGTCCCATACCGCGTAGACAAATCGTGCATCGGTGGGATCTGCGGTTATCGAGTCCTTGTCGTTGAAGAACCCCGCTTCGTCGCGGATCACCGTGACGGGATTCGTCCAGGTCATGCCCCCGTCGGTCGAGCGGCTGACCAGGATGGCGCTCGACGATCCCGCTGCCAGCACGGCACCGTTGAACGAAAGCGAAACCTGGTAGGCGCTGCCGTCGGGCGCGAAGCTCACCCACGGGTCCGACGCGCGCGCATAGTCGCCGCCGTTGGCCGCGCTGCCGCCGGTGCAATGTGAAAACGCGGCCATGCTCTGCACCCAGGTGCGACCGCCATCCAGCGATGCGCCGCTCACGAGGCCGCGCGCACCACCGTTCGACCAGCGGTCCTGCTGCCACACGCCGACGAGATTGTTCGGGTTGCGCGGATTGACCGAGATCATGGGCTCGACTTCGCTGTTGATATACAGCGTGCCCAGTGCCGGTACGCCGTCGCACCCCGCCGCAAACGGCGAAGTCGCGGTGACGCGGAATTGCGGGTCGGGAAGCGGCGGCGTCGTGTCGTTGTTCGACCCGCCACCACCGCCGCCGCAGGCGCCGACGCCGATCGCGCAGGCGAGCGCCATCGGCCATCGCCAGATGCACGATTGCGATGTCCATGCGCTGAGCAGGACGCGGGTTTGAACGATCATTCGGCGCATGAGGAGTCTTAGGTTCCTTACTTGCGGGATCGCAGGAAAGTGTAGCAGCACGCAAACGTGGGTCCGAGCGTTAGATAAAATCGATCGTGTAGACGAAAGGACAAACGGTCCCGGGGTGCAGGCCTTTGATTAATTTGCGTCTACACACTAAGATAGCCCCTCTTGCGTGCCCTGGCGCATATCGCGGATGGGCCGCTGAACGCGAAAGTGACATGGAACCGCTGGTTTTGACCGTCGATATGGCCGGGCTGCCGCAAGCCTGGGTGGAGCTCGAGGAGGCCGTGACGTACCACGCCAAGCAGCTCGTGGCGTGGTCGGTGGGTCAATATGTGCGCGAGTTTCGCGGTGGCTATCAGCGAAACGGCGAGCGTTCGCGCATCGCGACCAAGCTGATCATCGCCATCAAAGGAAGCGGTGCAGCGAAGTACGGTCACGTCCCCGGACTCACCAATGCGCTGCTGTTTGCCCGTGACCATCAGCTGTGCGCGTATTGCGGCCACCGTTTCATGGTGCGTGATTTGTCGCGCGACCACGTCATGCCCGTGTCGCGCGGCGGGCGCGATGCCTGGACCAACACGGTGACCGCATGCCGTCGCTGCAACACCCAGAAGGGTGGACGCTCGCCCGATCAGGCCGGCATGCCGTTGCTGTACGTGCCCTATGTGCCCAACCGGCACGAGCACTTCATTTTGCGCAATCGCCGCATCCTGGCCGACCAGATGGAATATCTGCTCGCCGGCGTTCCCAAGAGCAGCCGCCTCTATTCGTCGCTGACGTAGGTTGGACGTCCCTGCCGAGCGGGCGGTATGATGCCCGCCCTCGAAGCTAAGGTCCGTTGACCGCTTGTTGACAAGTCATCCCGGCGTAGGCCGGGATCCAAGTTTATACGCCGTTGGAAGACCGAACTTGGGCCCCGGCCTCCGCCGGGGCAACGACTTCGCATGGTCGATCGCGATTTTCGACAGTATGCTAACGATGGACAAGATGATGCTGCACGTGGCATGCCTGCTGCTGGCGCTGCTTGCCGCTGCGCCAGTGCAGGCGGCGGCCGCGACGGAGGCCGAGGACGCAGAGGCCATTCTCGCGCGCTACAAGGCGACGACCGGCGCAGACGCATGGGACCGCCTCAGGACGCGACACGTCACCGGAAAGCTGAGTGCGGGCGGCCTTTCCGGGGTTGCCGAGCAATGGGACGATCTTCGCACCGGCCGAACCCACGGCACCTACAAGCTGGGCCCTCTGTCGGGGGCGCAAGGGTACGACGGCAGCGTGGTGTGGACGCAGGACGAGTCCGGGCAATCGCGTGCCGAGACCACGCAGGACGCGATCGAAGCCTCGAAGAGCGCGGCGTATCGAACGACGTTTTCGTTCTGGTACCCCGACCGCATCCCGGGAAAGGTCGAATACGTGCGCCGCGAAAGCATCGACGGCCGCGAATACGACGTGCTGCGCATGTTGCCGGCGGGAGGGCGCAGCTTCGAAGTGTGGGTCAACCGCGAAACCAATCTTATCGATCGGCTGAGCGAACGCGAGGCGACCGAGACGCGTATCGAAACGTATTCGGACTATCGCGACGTGGGCGGCGTGCGCATGCCATTCGCGCTGCGCTTTTCGCACGGCGATCCCAAATACGATCAGACGTTCACCGTCGACGCGATGGAGTTCAACGTTCCGCTCGACGATGTGCGCTTCGCGCAGCCCTCGCCGCCTCCGGCCGACTATATTTTTCCCGCGAAGCATGCCAGCGTCGAGGTTCCGTTCAAGGTCTACAACGGACACATCTATGTGGAGGTCCGGATCAACGGCAAAGGCCCGTTTCTCATGCTGTTCGACTCGGGCGGCGCGAACATCCTGGAGCCCAAGGTCGCACGGGAGCTGGGCCTCAAGGCCGAAGGCGCGCTCGGGGGCTCCGGTGTGGGCGAGAGCAAGCAGGACGTCGGCGTTACCAAGGTCGATACGCTCGAGATCGGCGGCATCGTCGTCAAGTCGCAAGTTTTCTCGACGCTCGATCTGGGCGATTTCGCGCGCCGCGTCGAAGGTCTCGACAATTTCTCGGGACTGGTGGGCTACGAGCTCTTCAAGCGCTTTCCCGTCATGATCGACTATCAGCGGTCGCGCGCAATCTTCTACGATCCCCGGAAATTCAAATACGCGGGGCCCGGGACCCGCGTGCCTTTCCGGTTCAAGGGCCACGTTCCCGAGGTCGACGGCACGATCGACGGGATCGCCGGCGCCTTCGACATCGATACCGGCAGCCGCTCGTCGCTGGATCTCGCGGCGCCGTTCGTGGATAAGCATGGCCTGGTCGAGAAGCTCGATCCCAGAGTCCGCGTCGTGTCCGGTGCGGGGGTCGGAGGTCGTGTGTATTCGCTGCTCGCGCGGGCGCACTTGCTCACGCTCGGCAGTGTCAAAGTGGACAAGCCGGTGGCGTATCTGTCACGCCAGGAGAAGGGCGCCTTTGCCGATGCCTATATCGCGGGCAACGTGGGCTACGGGGTGCTGAGCCGCTTCAACATCACCTTTGACTATGCGCATCAGCAGCTGTTTTTCGAGAAGAACTCGGCGTACAACCAGCCTGACGTCGCCGACCGCTCGGGTATGTGGCTCGAGCAGACCGAGCGTGGGTTCGAAGTCTTCGATGTTGTCGCGGGCGGGCCGGCGGATCGGGCAGGCGTAAAGGCAGGCGAGGTGATCGTTGCGATCGACGGCAGGGCCACCGCGCACTGGACGCTCGCCAACGCGCGCATGCGCTTCAAGGCGGCGGGCGGCACGCGTGTGCGCGTCAAGCTCGACGGCGAAAAGCCGCGCGAGCTGGAGATCACGCTGCGTGATCTCGTATGACGGAGCGCATTGCAAATACCGCAAAAAAGGGCCGCCCCGAAGGACGGCCCGGTTCGCGACATCTTGCGCGTTATAAGACGCGCGTCGCGAATGGGTGAATCGAGCTAGTTGGCGTGGTCCGAGCCCTTCAGGCATTCATCGAGGGCGGCACCCACCGCGACCTTCTGACATTTCGGGTCGACGCTCGCCCATTTGCTGGAGAATTGCGTGCGACACGTTTCCTGACCCGCGCCCGGGGGCTGACGATCGCACGCCGCGCGCCCGTCCTTGTACGCGCGGATGTCGGCGTCGGACAACGGCTTGTAAGTCGTGGTCTTATTCATCGTGCCTGTAGCAGCGGGAGTATTCATCGTCCCCGACGTGCCGTAGCCGGTCCCCGAAGGAGTGGTGCTGCTAGGCTCTGTCTGGGTCCCGCTTTGCGGGGCGGTCTGGTTCGCATTCGTGCCCGCGGGGTTGTCGCGCGGCGCGGCGTTCTGGGCGCTTGCCGTGATCGCCATCGCTCCAAACGACGCGACGAGCAGGGTTTGAAGAAGTCTTGATTTCATTGCTTGGTCCTTTCCTCAAAAAGTTGATCGCAGCCGCGGCGCCGCTTCAAGCTCCAAGGACTCCGGCTAACGAATTAGCGGCGGCTCCCACGGTCATGCTAGGATCGCCCGAGGCTCGGTTTTCAACCATCGGCGTATGTCTGTTTTTCGCTTAGGACGGCAAGAGAGCCTCGTTAGGAATTTCTCCTACATCGCTCGGTGCGCGACGTGCACCGCCCTATGACAGTGCAGGCCGGACGATCTGCGGCTGTCCTACGGCGAAATCAGACCCAGTCCGATGGTGGCCTCGCGGCGGAACGCCGATAGTACGGGTTCGGACGCGTTTCCCGCGTCTCATCGATTTCGTCGTCAATTTTCCCGAAAGGACACATCATGGAGCGAACCACGACGTTAGGGGGTAATGGCAATAACACTGTTCCCGGCGGCTCAAATCCCATTCCCGCCAGCGCAAAGGTCGAGAGCGCCGCCATGGCGGCACACCAAACGGTCGATAAGGTAGCGGACAAAGCGACGGTGCAGGTCGATCGCCTGAGCGGGACGGCGCACCGCGCGGTCAACACCGCGGCGGATGCGGCGGCCTCGGCGGCGACGTGGGCTTCGAACATTCCTGACAAGGCCAACCAGCTCACCGAAGCAGCGTGCACGTCGATTCGCGCGCGTCCGATCGCGACGGTCGCGGGCGCGCTGGTTGTGGGATATCTGCTCGGCCGCCTCGCGCGTCTGTAGACCGCGAATTGTCGACATCTTCAACCGCAGGAGATTTACCCATGCCCGGAACAGCATCGCGGACAACGCGCAGCACGAAGAGTCAAAGCGCACTCGATTTGCTGAAAGCGGATCACGCGGAGGTCAAGAGACTTTTCAATCAATTCGAGA
>Ga0193751_1001923_pt1 | contig 12944 bp, 16 predicted proteins | sample L1c2metaG_FD_143050 | JGI IMG/M metagenome (GOLD analysis project Ga0193751, IMG submission 143050) | Soil microbial communities from a riparian zone of the East river system, Colorado, United States - L1c2 | ecosystem: Environmental > Terrestrial > Soil > Riparian zone | place: USA: East River... | reverse complement strand
GCACACGTCCGCGGGGCGCGTGCCGACGGAGCGCGGCTACCGCCTCTACGCCGACGAGTTGCTCGGACGGCTCGAGCCGCAGCCGACTGCGTTCCCGCTCGACCTCACGTCGACGAACACCGAGGTCGAGTCGGCGTTGCAGGCGACGACCGAGATGCTCTCGCAGGTGACGCGGCTGCTCGCGCTCGTCTCGGCGCCGCCGCTCGAGGCCACGCACGTGCGGCACATCGAGGTGCTGCTCCTGCAGCCGCAGCTCGTCATGGTCGTCGTGATCACGTCCGCGGGCGGCGTCTCGAAGCGGCTCTTCCACTTCGACGAGCCCGTCGACGCGGGGCTCGCACAGTGGGCGGGCGACTACCTGAACGAGGCCGTCGCCGGGCTGCAACTCGGCACGGCGCTGCTCCGGCGGCGCTTCGAGGACTCCGCGCTGAGCACCTCCGAGCGCGCGTTCCTCGGGGCGCTCCTTCCCGCGTTCATCGAGCTCGTCTCAGCCGAGCAGCGCCTCTACGTCGGCGGTGCCGCAGACCTCCTCGGTGAGGTGCGCGCGGAAGAGCTCGACGCGTACCGCAGCCTCTTCGAGCTCGTCGAGCGCCGGGCCGACCTGCTCGACGTGCTCGGACAGCCCGGCTCGTCGCAGCGGCCGTACGTCCGCCTCGGGCACGAGCTCGTGCATCCGGCGCTCGCCGAGATCGCGCTCGTCGGCGCGTGCTACGGGCTCGTCCATCGCGCGCTCGGTGCCGTGAGCCTCGTAGGCCCCGTGCGGATGGACTACGAGAAGGCGGTTGGAGCCGTGCGCTCGGCCGCGGTCGAGTTGTCGCGCTTCGTCGAGTCGATCTACGACGAAGCCTGAGCACCGGGTAGACCCCGGCTTGGGCGGCAGACGCCGACGCTACATTCCGAGCGATGGCGACCCCCGACCGCGAGTACTACGAGCTGCTCGGAGTCCCGCGCGAGGCGAGCGACGGGGAGATCAAGCGCGCCTTCCGGCGGCTCGCGCGCGAGCTCCATCCCGACGTGTCGGAGGCGCCGGACGCGCAGGAGAGGTTCCGGGAGGCGGTCGAGGCGTACGAGGTGCTGTCGAAGGCGGAGACGCGGCAGCTCTACGACCGCTACGGCCACGCGGGGCTGCGGAGCGGGGGCTTCCAGGCCGATCACGTCGACTTCGGCAGCCTCGCCGATCTCTTCTCGGCTTTTTTCGGAGACGACGTTCTGCTCGGGGGCCGCGCCCGCAGCAGCCACGCGCGCGGCGCTGACCTCGCGGCGACGGTCGAGATCGACCTCGTCGAGGCGGCGCACGGCGTCACGCGTGAGGTGCCGTTCGAGGCCGCCGTCACCTGCGCGCGCTGCAAGGGAGATGGCGCGGAACCGGGCAGCGAGATCAAGACCTGCCCGACGTGTGCCGGCTCGGGCCGCCGGGTCGAGCAGCCGTGCGCCGAGTGCCGCGGCGCGGGGCGCGTCGTCGAGGAGCGGACGCTCTCGGTCGAGATCCCGCCGGGAATCCACCACGGCCAGCGGATCCGCCTGAGCGGCGAGGGGCACGCCGGCCTTCCCGGTGCCCGGGCCGGGGACGTCTACGTCGAGGTGCGGATCCGGCCCGATGAGCGATTCGTGCGCGAAGGGGACGACGTCTACACGACCGCCGACCTGACCTTCACGCAGGCCGCGCTCGGCGCCACGTTCGCCGTCCCGACGCTCGACGGGGAGGAGGATCTCGAGCTGCCGCCGGGGACGCAGCCCGGCGAGATCGTCGTCCTGCGCGGTCGCGGCATGCCGGTTCTGCAGGGTCACGGCCGCGGCGACCAGCGGATCCTCGTCAACGTCCTCGTGCCGCACCGGCTCACAGACGAGCAGCGCCGGCTCCTGCGCGAGTTCGATGAGCACGCGGACGAGCGCACCTATGGCAAGGTCGAAGGGGGACTCTTCGACAGGCTCAAGAGCGCGTTCCGCTGACGCTGAAGCGCTACGTCGTCGTCGGCGGCGAGCCGGAGCTCGCCCTCCTGCTGCACATCTTTCCGGAGGGCGTCGAGGAGCTCGACGGCGCCTTCGCCGTCTACGCGGACGAGCCGCCGCTCGGCTTCGACGTCGTCGAGGCCGACGAGGTCGAAGAGGGATGGGAGGACGCCTGGCGCGACTTCCACCACGGGCTCAACGTCGGTCGGCTCTGGGTAGGCCCGCCGTGGGAAGAGCCGCCCGGGGACGCGGTCGCAGTCGTGATCGACCCGGGCCGCGCCTTCGGCACCGGCGCCCATCCCACGACCCGGCTCTGCCTCGAGCTCCTGCAGGAGCTCGAGCCGACGAGCCTGCTCGACGTCGGCTGCGGCTCGGGTGTCGTCTCGATCGCGGCCGCGAAGCTCGGCTTCGCCCCGGTGAGAGCCGTCGACCTCGACGAGACGGCGCTCGAGGTCACTACGGCGAACGCGGCCGCGAACGTCGTCGTCGTCGACGTCGGAGTCGAGCTCTTGCGGTCGGAGCTGGCCGTGATGAACATCGCGCTCGACGTCGTCGAACGGCTGCTCCCGGCACTTCCCGTCCGGCGGGCGATCACGTCGGGCTACCTCGACAGCGACGAGCCGCGCGCCGAGGGGTGGCACAGCCTCGAGCGGCGCGTGCGCGACGGCTGGGCTGCGGACCTGCTCGAATTGCGGCCGTGACGACGTTCTCCGTCCGCTTCCTCGGCTGCAAGGTCTCGCACGTCGACGCGCACGCCGTGCGCGAACGGCTGCTCGCCGACGGGCACGAGGAGCGGGACGGCGGCGCCGACGTGGCGGTCGTCAACACATGCTGCGTCACCCACGAGGCGGTTGCGAAATCGCGCAAAGAGGCGGCCCGCGCTGCCCGCACGCACAGGCGCGTCTACGTCACCGGCTGCGCCGCGAACCTCGCCGGCGACGCCTTCGCGGGACTGCCCGCCAACGTGAGTGTCGTCGCGCGCCGGAGCGAGGAGACGCCCGCCTTCGTCGCGGGCGACGTCGGCGCGATCGGCTGTGTGCAGGCGGACGCCCGCCTCGACCGCGTCCGGGCCTTCGTCAAGGTGCAGGACGGCTGCTCGTTCTCGTGCCGCTTCTGCGTCATCCCGCTCGTCCGCGGCGCCTCGCGCAGCCGCTCCGCCGAAGCCGTGCTCGGCGAGATCCGCCGCCGCGTCGCGCAGGGCCACCGCGAGGTCGTCCTCACGGGGATCAACCTCGGCTGCTACCGCGACCGCGCCGCCGGCTACCGCCTGCCGCGGCTCGTCCGGGAGGCAGGCGCGACGCCCGGCCTCGAGCGGCTGCGCCTCTCTTCGATCGAGATCAACCACGTCGATGACGAGCTCGTCCGCGCACTGCGCGAGACGCCGACCGCGAGCCGCCACCTGCACGTGCCGCTCCAGTCGGGCGACGACGCCGTCCTCCGGGCGATGGGCCGCCGCTACTCCACCGCCACGTATCTCCGCCGGCTCGAGCCGCTGCGGGAGGACTTCAACCTCACGAGCGACGTCATCGTCGGCTTTCCGGCGGAGGACGAGCGCGCGTTCGGGAACACGCTGGGTGTCGTGGCGGAAGCGGGTCTGACGAAGGTGCACGTCTTCCCGTACTCGCCGCGTCCCGGCACCGGCACCGCCGCCGAGGACCCCGTACCGCCGCAGGTGAAGAAGGAGCGGAGCGCGCGGCTGCGGGCGGCTTCGCACGCGGCGTGCCTCGCGCACTGGGGCTCGAAGGTCGGTAGCGACGACGTCGTGCTCGTCGACCGGCCGGGGCGCGGCTACGGCGACGACTACTCCCCGTGGCTCGTGCCGGCGCCGGCGTCGGTGGGCGAGCTCGTCCGCGTCCGCGGCGCCGCCGTGTCGGAGGAGGGGATTCTCGCTGCCTGACGACTGTCTTTTCTGCCGGCTCTACCGCGAGGGCGACCACGTGGCCGCGACCGAGGGCTTCGTCGCGATCCGCGACATCCACCCGCAGGCGCCGGTGCACCTCCTCGTCATCCCGGAACGCCACGTCGACTCGTTCCGCGAGATCGGCGAGTTCTCCGCCGAAGAGGACAAGCGGATGCTCGAGTTCATCGCCGAGGTCGCTGCACGCGAGGGATTGACGGATTACCGTGTCGTCGTCAACGTTGGCCCCAGCGCGGGGCAGACGGTCTTCCACCTCCACTGGCACATCAAAGGCGGCTGGGCTTGAGCTTGATCGACGAGATCGACGACGAGCTGAAGGATGCGATGCGCGCGCGCGATGCCGAGCGCCGCGACGCGCTGCGCCTGATCCTCAACGCCCTCAAGAGCTCGCAAAAGGAGCTGCAGCGGCCGCTGAGCGAGGAGGAGGAGCTGCAGGTGCTGCAGCGCGAGCGCAAGCGGCGGCTCGAGGCGGCGGAGGCGTTCCGGAACGGAGGGCGTGAGCAACAGGCGGCGGCGGAGGAGTTCGAGCTCGAGGTGCTCGAGGAGTTCATGCCGGAGCCGCTCTCGGAGGACGAGGTCGAGGAGATCGTCGACGACGTGATCGCCGAGGTGGGAGCAACGAGCATGGCCGACCTCGGACGCGTGATGGCCGACGTCATGCCGCAGATCGCCGGCCGCGCCGACGGCTCGCAGGTCAGCCAGATCGTCCGCGAAAAGCTCGCCTAGGCTCCGGCTACGGAACCCGGCGGGCGCCGTCGAAGCCGCCGAAGTTGGCGAGGCTGTCGATGCGGACGACGGAGCCGGTGTGCGGCGCGTCGACGAACTGGCCGCCACCGATGTAGATCCCGACGTGGCCAAGGCCGTTGAAGAAGACGAGGTCGCCGGGCAGCATCTGCGACTGGGAGATCGGCAGCGTCGCGTTCCATTGCGCGACGGTGTAGTGCGGCAGCGAGATCCCCAACTGCGCGTAGACGTACATCACGAGGCCGGAGCAGTCGAAGCCGCTCGGGCTCGCGCCGCCCCAGACGTACGGCACGCCGAGGTACTGGAGGGCGATAGACGCCGCCTGGGGATGGCCCACGCCGGGATTCCCCACCGGGATGGTCACCGGCGGCGGCACGATGGCCGTCGGCTGATGCGCCTGTGTCTTTGCCGCGGCCTGGGCGGCCTCCCGCCGCGCCGCGAGCTCCTGCCGCAGGCGTGCCTCGGCCTCTGCCTTGAGCCGCTGTTCCCGCGCGGCCTCCTGCGCCTGGAGGTGCTGGATCGTCGTGTGGATCGAGGCGAGCAGCCGCTTCTGTTGTGCGAGCTCCGAGGCGACCGTTCGCTTCTCCGCCAGGCGCTCGGCGAGAACATGCTCGCGCGTCTGCTTCAGCTGCTTGAGCTGCCGCTCCCGCCGCTGCACCGAGCGCTCGAAGCCGAGCGCCTGCCGTCCGAGCGCCGCGTCCTGATTCGAGAGCACCTGAGCCGACTCGGAGCGGTCGATGAGCTGCGAAAGGCTGTGCGCGCCGGCGATCACGTCGATCGCGCTCGGGGCGCCGTTCACGTAGATCGAGTAAAGGCGGCCCATGAGCCGCTTCTGGGCGGCGTGGAGGTTGCCCCGGGCCACATGCAGCCTGTACTCGTTTCGCGTCAGGTTCTGCTTCACCAGCTGGAGCCGCTGCTTAGCGTTCCACGCTGCGTCCTCGACCACCTGGAGATTGCGGCCGATCCTGTTGACCTCGGCGACGACCGACCGCGCGTGCGCCTGCTGGGCTCGGATCTGCGGCGTGGAGTGCGCCCGCGCCGTGGCCGCCACGAACGAGGCTAGGGCGAGCGTGCAGAGGAGTACGAGACCGTAACGGCGCATAAGAACGGCGTAGAAAGACGACCCGAGGCTCGAGACGGTACAGCAACGAGCCGACGGAGTCACGTTCGTTACCGACGCAACGAACCCTTCGACGCCGCCGAGGGCGAGGAGGAAAGCGCCGCACAGCCCCCTACACTGACCGCGTGCAAACGGTTTTGGACGTCTCGAACGAGGTCGCGGCGGAGCTCGCGGGCATCGGCGACGGAGTCCTCGAGGCGCTCCGCGACCGGCTCGGCTGCACCGTCAACCTGCGCGGCAACCGGCTCACGCTCGGAGGAGAGGACCTGAAGGTCGCCGAGGCGCAGGCGGTCGTCGAGGAGCTCGTCGAGCTCGTCGAGGGCGGCCAGGAGGTCGGCGCCGGCACCGTCGACGCGATCCTCGGCGCGATCGACCAGGCCGAGGACGTCCGCGAGATCTTCGCGGACGTCGTCTGGTCGCACCGCGGCAAGCGGATCACGCCGAAGACGGTCACCCAGAAGCGCTACGTCGACGCGATCCGGGAGCGCACCGTCACCTTCGGGATCGGCCCGGCCGGCACGGGCAAGACGTACCTCGCGATCGCGCTCGCAGTCGCCGCGCTCTCGGAGCGGCAGGTCGGACGGCTCATCCTCACCCGGCCGGCGGTCGAGGCGGGCGAGCGGCTCGGCTTCCTCCCCGGCGACGTGCTCGCCAAGGTCGACCCGTACATGCGGCCGCTGTTCGACGCGCTCTACGACACGATGGACCCGGAGAAACTCAACGCGTACATGGAGCGCGGAACGATCGAGGTGGCGCCCCTGGCTTTCATGCGAGGCCGCACCCTGAACAACAGCTTCATCATCCTCGACGAGGCGCAAAACACCTCGCCCGAGCAGATGCAGATGTTCCTGACCCGGCTCGGCTTCGGCTCGAAGATGGTCGTCACCGGCGACGTGACCCAGGTCGACCTGCCGCGCGATCAGGCGTCCGGGCTGATCCAGGTGCGCGAGATCCTCGCCACGGTCGACGGGATCGCCTTCGTCGAGTTCGGCCACGAGGACGTCGTCCGACACAAGCTCGTGCAGCGGATCGTCGAGGCGTACAAGCAGCACGCCGAGCAGACCGGAACCCAACGGAGCCGGTGATCGAGATCGAGGTCGACAACCGCTCGGGCACGGAGGTGGACGAGGCGGCCGCGGTCGAGCTCGCGTGCTCCGTGCTGGCGGGAGAGGGCGTCGGGGCGGGCGAGCTCGGGCTCGCCTTTGTGGGACCGGACGAGAGCCGAGCGCTGAAGCGGGAGCATCTCGGCGTCGACGAGGCGACCGACGCGCTCGCCTTCCCCATCGACGGGCTCGCAGTACTGCCGGACGGCGTGCCGCGCCAGCTCGGCGACGTCGTCGTCTGTCCCGACGTGGTGGGCGAGGAGTGGCGACGGCCGCTCGTCCACGCGCTTCTCCACCTCGTCGGCTACGACCACGGTCCCGAGATGGAGGCGCGCGAGGCGGTGTACACGGCGTGACCGTGACTCCGCTCCCGCGCGGTCCCGAGGACGAGGAGCCCGAGCGGTCGCGTCGCTCTCCGCCGCCGGCCCCCGGCCGGGCGCCGTCGCTGCTCGACAGCTTCAACTACGCCTTCGAGGGGATCATCCACGTCCTCCGCACACAGCGGAACCTCCGCATCCATTTCCTCGTGGCCGCCCTCGTCTTCGGCGGCGCGATCGCCGTCGGCGTGTCGCGGCTGCAGTTGATCGCGCTCGTGCTCGCGATCGCGTTCGTCCTCGTCGCCGAGATGCTGAACACCGCGATCGAAGGCGTGATCGACGTCTCGACGACCTCGTTCGACCCCAACGCGAAGCTCGCGAAGGACATCGCCGCCGGCGCCGTGCTCATCGCCTCGATCACCGCGGTCGCCGTCGGCTACCTCGTGTTCGAGAGCGCCGCGGGCAGCCGCGCGACGCATGTGCTCGACCGAGTGCGGAAGGGACCGGCGGACATCACGCTCGTCGCGCTCGTCCTCGTCGTCCTCCTCGTCATCGCGACGAAGGCGTGGACGGGGCGCGGCACGCCGCTGCGCGGAGGTTTGCCGTCGGGCCACGCAGCGCTCGCCTTCGCCGGCTGGATCGCGGTCACGTACCTCGTCGGCGACCACCACCGCTTCGTCGTCTCCTCCCTCACTCTGATCATGGCGCTGCTCGTCGCGCAGACCCGGGTCGAGTCGGGCATCCATTCGCTCCTCGAGGTCGCGTATGGCGGCGCGCTCGGGGCGCTCACGACCCTCGTCGTCTTCCAGCTGGTGGGGTGAGCGTCCGGCTCCTCATCTGGGACTTCGACAGGACGCTCGCCCACCGGCGGGGCGAGACCGGCTGGAGCATCCTGCTCGCCGAGGCGCTCGACGCCGAGGAGCCGGGTCACGGGTGCTCGGCGGAGACCTTCCGGCCGCATCTGCGCGACGGCTTTCCCTGGCACCGGCCCGACGTGCCGCACCCGGAGCTGTGCGAGCCGGAGGCGTGGTGGGGCTTCGTGCGACCGGTGCTCGCGCGCGCGTACGAGGCGGCGGGCTACGTGCCGGCGCGGGCGCTCGAGTTGGCCGACGCGGCACGGCGGCTCTACGTCGACCCGACCGTGGGGTGGGCGCTGTTCGACGACACGCTCCCGGCGCTCGAGCGGCTCTCTGAGGCGGGCTGGACGCACGCGATCCTCTCGAACCACGTTCCCGAGCTGCGGCAGATCGTCGCCGGGCTCGGGCTCGACGACGTCGTCGCTGTCGTCTCGTGCTCGGCAGAGACGGGCTATGAGAAGCCGCACGCGCGGGCGTTCGCCTCGGTGCTCGACCGGCTGCGTCCGGTGGAGGCGTGGATGGTCGGCGACAACGTCGCCGCCGACGTGCTCGGCGCGGAGGCCGTCGGCATCCCGGCGGTGCTCGTGCGCCGGCCGGACCCTCGTGCCGCGCGCTACGCCGATTCCCTCGCCGGCGTCGAACGTTTCCTAGAGGAGGCGGTAGCCGCGTGAGCACCGAGCGTAGGCTCGACGGAGCTCGGCAGGGAGCGGAGGTGCCGGCTTTGCCGGTGCCGGAGCGGGAGAACGTCCTTGAGGAGCAAAAGCGCTACTACGCGGCCCGAGCACCGGAGTACGACGACTGGTGGTTCCGGCGGGGGCGCTACGGGTTCGGCCCGGAGGAGACGGAGAACTGGGACGCCGACGTGGCCGAGGTCGAGGCCGCGGTCGAGGCGTTCGTACCGCGCGGCTCGATGCTCGAGCTGGCGGCGGGGACGGGAATCTTCACCCGGAAGCTCGTCCGTCTCGCCGAGCGTGTCGTCGCCGTGGACGCGAACGCGGAGACGCTGGCGCTCAACACGCCGGAGGCGGAGCTCGTCCAGGCCGATGTCTTCGCGTGGCGGCCCGAGGAGCTGTTCGACCTTGTCTTCTTCTCCTTCTGGCTCTCGCACGTGCCGGAGGAGCGATTCGACGAGTTCTGGGAGCTCGTTCGCTCGGCGTTGCGCCCGGACGGTCGCGTCTTCCTGATCGACAGCGGCCCGAGGGGCGACGCGACCGACCATGGGGAGCAGCTCCGACAGCTCGCCGACGGACGGGAGTTCACGATCGTCAAGCGCTATTGGACACCGAGACAGCTCGAGGCACGCTTACGGCCGCTGGGCTTTGCCTTGGACGTCCGCCTCACGGCGAACACGCACCTCCTCTACGGCCGCGGAGTCGCCGAGTGACGGCCGAAGAGCTGCTCGCTCAGGCGGACGCGGCGGCGGCGAACGCGTACGCGCCCTACTCGAATTACTTCGTCGGCGCCGCAGTGCTCGCGCACGACGGGCGCGTCTTCGCCGGGGCGAACGTCGAGAACGCGGCCTATCCGCTCGGAATCTGCGCGGAGCGGTCGGCGATCGCGAAGGCGGCGAGCGAAGGACTGCGGCCGGGAGACCTAGAGACGATCGCGATCACCGCCTCGCCGTGCGGCGGCTGCCGCCAGTGGCTGCACGAATGGCGGTTCGAGCGCGTCCACTTCCGCCGTGCCGACGGGACCGTCGCGACCTACGGGCCTGATGACCTGCTGCCGGAGACGTGGGACCTGCCGTGATCTCTGTCCGGGGCGCCCGTCCCGGCGACTTCGAGCGCGTCCGTGAGCTGACGTTCGAGTCGAAGGCGCACTGGGGCTATGACCGCGAGCTCGTCCGCCGCTGGGCGGACGGCCTCAGCTTCGAGAGCGCCTCCGAGCGCTGGGTGGCCGAGGTCGACGGCGAGATCGTCGCCTGGGCGGCGCTCACACCGCCGGCCGACGGCCCCGGCGTCCTCGACCACCTCTGGGTGGATCCGCCGGCGATGGGGCGCGGCCTCGGCAGCCGGCTCTTCCGCCTCGCGGCCGACCGCGCGCGCGAGCTCGGCGCGCAGCGGCTCGAGTGGGGCGCCGAGCCGAATGCCGTCGGCTTCTACGAGAAGCTCGGCGGCCGGAAGCTTCGCGACCACGTCACCGAGTGGGGACGGGTCGCGCCGTGGATGGGGCTCGATCTGTGAAGTCCGGAATCGTCGCCGTCGCGGGCCGGCCGAACGTCGGAAAGTCGACGCTCGTGAACGCCGTCTGCGGCGTCAAGGTCGCGATCGTCTCGGACAAGCCGCAGACGACCCGGCGGCGCATCTTCGGGATCGCGAACGGCGACGACTACCAGCTCGTCCTCGCCGACCTCCCCGGCTTCCAGCGACCGCTGGACGCGCTCACCGAGCGGATGCAGCGGACCGTCGACGCGGCCTTCGAGGAGGTCGAGGCAGTTCTCTTCGTCCTCTCGGCGCGGGAGCGGATCGGCGCCGGCGACCGCTTCATCGCCTCTCGGGTCTTCGCGCTCGGCGTCCCGGTCGTGATCGCACTCAACAAGGTGGACCGGCTCAAGCCCGGCCACGTCGCGCAACAGATGCAGACGGCCGCGCGGCTGGGAGATTTCCACGCCCTCCATCCGGTCAGCGCAAAGACCGGGGACGGCGTGCAGGCGCTCCGCGAGGAGCTCGTCGGCCTGCTCCCCGAGGGGCCGCTCTACTTCCCGCAGGAGCAGCGCACGGACCTCTCGCTCGAGCTGCAGCTGGCCGAGCTGATCCGCGAAAAGGCGCTCTGGCTGACGCGCGACGAGCTGCCGCACGCGATCTCCGTAGAGCTCGAGGAGATCGAGGACAAGGTTGTGCGCGCCTCGATCCTCGTCGAGACCGAGTCGCAGAAGCAGATCGTCGTCGGCAAGGGCGGCGCGATCGTGAGGGAGATCGGGACGCGTGCCCGACCCGAGATCGAGGCACTGCTCGGCCACCCCGTTTTCCTCGATCTCAAGGTCAAGGTGCGGCCGAGGTGGCGCCGCGACGCCGCGACGCTCGAGCGGCTCGGGCTCTAGCTTCCGACGGGTACGGCGGCCGCCACCGCGAACGCCTCGACCGGCTTGCCGAAGCCCTTCAGCTCGAGCCTGCCGAGCGGCCGCGCCTCCACAAGCTCCTCCACCTCGGCGAGCACCCGCTGGCTGACGACGATCTGGCCCGGCGCGGCCGCGTCGCAGAGCCGCGAGGCGAGGTTGAGGACGCTGCCGACGGCGCCGTAGTCGTAGCGGCCCTCGAAGCCGATCCGGCCGATCGTCGCGTACCCCAGCGCGACCCCGATCGAGAAGTCGAGCTCGTGGCCGCGCTTTCGCCACCCGGCGGTCAGCGCCGACATCGCCTCCCGCATCTCGACCGCCATCCGCACCGCGCGCGCAGCCGGGTCGTCGCAAGGGATCGGGTCGTTGAACCACACCATCAGCCCGTCGCCGGCGAACCACCCGACCGTTGCCTCGTACTTGAGGATGAGCTCGCCCATCGCGGAGTGGTACGAGCCGACGACGCTCATCACCTCCTCCGGCTCCGTGCCGGTGCTGAAATCCGTCCAGCCGCGCAGGTCGGCGAAGAGGACGGCGAGCTCGCGCCGGTGACTCTCGAGCACGCTGTCGCCGCGCTCCATGACGACCTCCGCGAGCGTCGGCGAGAGGAACCGCCGCAAGCGCGCCATCCGCCCGAGTTCCTCGACCTGCTCGGCGACGCGAGCCTCGAGTGTCCGGTTCCACTCGGCGAGCTCCGCCGCCTGGGCACGGATCGTGTCGTGGTACCGCTTGATCCGCAGGAGCGACCGGACGCGGAGCAGCAGCTCCTGCTGGTCGAACGGCTTCGTGACGAAATCGTCGGCGCCGGCCCGGATCCCGTCGATGCGCGCCTCGCTGCCATGCGAGGTGACCATGACGACGGGGAGGAGGGCGGTCGCCTCGTTCTCGCGGATGCGGCGGCAGACCTCGTAGCCGTTCATCCCGGCCATCTGGACGTCGAGGAGGACGAGGTCCGGGAGGTCGGCGACGACCCGCTCGAGCGCCTCGGGGCCGGACGACGCGGTGCTGACCGAGAACCCCGCCGGCTCGAGGATCGCCTCGAGCAGCCGCACGTTTGCCGGCAGGTCGTCGACGACGAGGATTCGCGGCGTGGGCTCCGTCTCGGCGCTCATCTCAGTCGCGTAGGAACTTCCGCACCTGGTCGGGAAACTCGCGCACGCTGATCGGCTTGGCGAGATAGCCGTCGAACCGCTCCTCGTCGCCGCGCATCGTCGACGAGGTGAGCGCCACGATCGGGATCTCGGCGGTGCGCGAGTCCTCTCGCAGCAGCTTCAGCGCCTCGGTACCGCTGAGATCCGGCATCCGGATGTCCATGAGCACGAGGTCCGGCTTGCGCTCCATGGCCAGGGCGACCCCCTCGACGCCGCCCGTCGCCTCGACGGTGCTGAAGCCGGCGAACTCGAGCACGTCGCGCGCGAGCCTACGGTTGTTCTCGTTGTCGTCGACGATCAGGATCAGCTGAGTCACGAGACCTCCTGCCGGACGGGAAGGGTGAAGCGGAAGGTGCTGCCTTGGCCGGGCTCGCTTTCGACCCAAAGGCGGCCGCCGTGCAGCTCGGCGAGCTTGCGGGAGAGGGGCAGCCCGAGCCCGGTGCCTTCGGCCTGCTTGCCGTCGGCGGCCTGCTCGAACTCCTCGAAGATCGTCTCCAGGTCGTCTGCGGAGATGCCCGGTCCCGTATCGGCGACTGCGATTTCGACAAGGCCGTCGTCGAGGCGGGCCGAAACGTCGATGCGGCCGTCCTGGGGGGTGAACTTGACGGCGTTGGAGAGGAGGTTGAAGACGATCTGGCGGACGCGGCGCTCGTCGGCGGTGATGGTGAGCTCCGCCGGCTCTGTCGTGAGGCCGAGTTCGATGCCGCCGCGGCTTGCCCGCTCGCTGTG
>Ga0193751_1001922_pt1 | contig 12951 bp, 11 predicted proteins | sample L1c2metaG_FD_143050 | JGI IMG/M metagenome (GOLD analysis project Ga0193751, IMG submission 143050) | Soil microbial communities from a riparian zone of the East river system, Colorado, United States - L1c2 | ecosystem: Environmental > Terrestrial > Soil > Riparian zone | place: USA: East River... | reverse complement strand
GCTCACATCGGGCGACTATGGGTGGCTCACATCGGGCGGCGATCAGTGGCTCAAACCGCCCGACTATGCCCGGCTCAAACGACCCGACTACCAGTGGTAAACATACGGGCGGTCAGTGACACGCGAAGACCAACGCGGCCGAGAGCAGTCTGCTTCGGCCCCAGAATTGCACTCAGCGTGCCGGCCGCCAGCGGCCGCCTCTTCGGAGCGATCGCCGTCGAGCGATGGGTACCGTCAGGGAATCGCTTGGAAAAGTAGATGCCCTCGCGGGTGAATCCGCGCCGTTCCTGCCAGCCGTCCAACCGCAACAACCGCACGAGCTGCGTCCCGGTGATGGCGGCGAGCTCTTCGGCCACCGCGCGTTAGGCTGGCGCAGATTGGGGCAGCTTGCCAACCGGAATGGACTTGAGCTCAATGAGGGTTTCGCCGGTACTAACTGGCAGCTCACGCTCCACGGTATGTGGGGGTTGATCCGTGTAGAGCTTGATTCCTCGCTCGGCGAACAGCCGGTCGCGCTCGCCGTCTGCTTCTAGCCCGTTGAGATGGATCGTTATCAGCTTGGTCAGTTCGTCCTCGACCCTGGATAATGAGCGGCCATCGGTCGCGGTGCCGAGCTCGCGACATTCGCCGACCCAGAGGCGGCCCTCACGATGGAACTCAAGCGTTAGAACCGCGAACCCGTGCACCGTCTACTCCAGTTGCTGGCTCACGCACTCAAGTATAGTTGGCGCTCGGGGACTGTCGGGATCGAGCAGCTTGGGGCCGATCTCCCGGCCCCGCTTCGCTCACGCAACCCACCCCCGGCCTCACCCGCACTTGGAGTAGCCGCAGCCGCGGCAGATCATGCAGCCCTCGGCGAAGTGGAGGAGGGAGCCGCACTCGGGGCAGGCCATGCCGGTTTGGGACGGGACCACGTCCAGCACCTCGATGCTGCCCTTGAACAGCGACAGTTGCTCGTGCGTGAAGCCGCCGCCATCCACGAACTTGTACTCGAGGAAGCGGAAGATGTAGTCAACCAGTGACGTGGCCGTTCGCAGCTCCGGGTGCTCCGTCATGCCGGAGGGCTCGAATCGGGAGCCCTTGAGCTTGCTCGACAGCACCTCCAGCGGCACTCCGTACTGCAGCGAGATCGACGTCAGCAGCGCAATCGTGTCCATCAGGCCGCTGACGGTCGATCCCTGCTTCGAGACCTTGATGAAGACCTCGCCCGGGCTGCCATCCTCGTACAGGCCGACCGTCAGGTAGCCCTCCTGGTCGCCGACGCGGAACTTGTGCGTCAACGACTGCCGCTCGTCCGGCAGGCGGCGCCGGCGGGGCGCCGCAGGCTCAGCTAAGCCGGCCACCGTCAGCGCGCCACTCGTGTCGGACTTCTGCGCTCCCTGGTGCGACAGCACCTGCAGATCGCGGCTGCCGTCGCGATAGATCGTGATGCCCTTGCAGCCCTGCTGGTAGGCGAGCAGATAGGCGTTCTCGACGTCGTCCGGCGTCGCGCCGTGACCGAAGTTGATCGTCTTGCTGACTCCGTTGTCGATGTGCCGCTGGAAGGCGGCCTGGATTCGCACGTGCCACTCGGGCTCGATGTCGTGCGCGGTGACGAACACGCGCCTAATGTCCTCCGGCACGTCGAGGCGCTCGATCAGGCTGCCGCCCTGCGCCAGGTAGGACATCAGGTCCTCGGAGTAGAAGCCGCGCTCGTTGGCGATCTCGAGGAAGTACTCATTGACCTCCGTCATCTGCGTCGGCTTCTTCGCTTCCTTGCGGTCGAGGTAGTGCTGCCGCATGAAGGCGAGGGCAAAGACCGGCTCGATGCCAGAGGAGCAGTCGGCGATGATCGAGATCGTGCCCGTCGGCGCGATCGTCGTGCGGGTGCAGTTGCGATAGCGCGGCCTGTCGGGGTAGATGTCAGGGCGGGTATCGAAGATGCTGCCCTCCCAGGCAGGGAAGACGCCGCGCTCCTGCGCAAGCTGCAGCGACGCCACGTTGGCTCGGCTCTCGATGAACTGACCGATCCGCTCTGCCCATTGGACCGCCTCCTCGGAGTTGTAGGGCACGCCAACCTTCATCAGCAGGTCGGCGAAACCCATCACGCCGAGCCCAATGCGCCGGTTCGCCCGCGACATCTCGGCGATCTGCGGGATCGGGAACCTGTTCATGTCGATGACGTTGTCCAGCAGCCGCACCGTCGTCGGGATGACGGCGCCGAGGCGATCCCAATCCACCTGCCAGCCGTTCGATTTGTAGACGGCGAACTTGTCGAGGTTAATCGAGCCCAGGTTGCAGGAGTCAAACGGGCCCAACGCCTGCTCGCCGCAGGGGTTCGTACTCTCGATCGGGCCCCACTGCGGAACAGGATTGGCGGCGTTGATGCGGTCGATAAACACCAGACCCGGGTCGCCGTTTCTCCAGGCGTTGTGGACCAGCTTGTCCCAGAGCTCGCGCGCCCGCTTGTGGCCGGCCACCTTCTGCGCGTGCGGATCCCAGAGGTCATACTCCTCATCCCGCTCGAGCGCCTGCATGAACTTGTCCGTGATCGCGACGGAGATGTTGAAGTTCGTCAGGGTCGTCATATCAGCCTTGACCTCGATGAACTTCTCGATGTCGGGATGGTCGACCACGAGGATGCCCATGTTGGCGCCGCGGCGCGTGCCACCCTGCTTGATCGCCTCGGTGGCGCCGTCGAACACCTTCATGAAGGAGACAGGACCGCTGGCGACACCGGCGGTGCTGCCGACCATGCTGCCCTCAGGGCGCAGGCGGCTGAACGCGAAGCCGGTGCCGCCACCGCTCTGATGGATCATCGCCGTGTACTTGATCGTATCGAAGATGCCCTCGATCGAGTCGGGAACCGGCAGCACGAAGCAGGCCGAGAGCTGCTGCAGCGGCCGGCCGGCGTTGAACAGCGTCGGCGAGTTGGGGAGGAAGTCGAGCTGGAGCATCGTCCGGTAGAACTGCTCCTCGACCTCAGCCATGCGGGTTTCATCGGCGCCGTAGTTCAGCTCTGCCTGCGCGAGGTTGTGGGCGACGCGGCGGAACAGCCCTTCAGGCGTCTCGACGATCTCCCCCTGATTGTCCTTCGCGAGGTAGCGACGCTCCAGAACGATGCGGGCGTTCTCAGCAAGCTCCACCTTGGTCTCCGAGTTGGGCGCGGTACCGTTTGTTGCCTTCGCGATCGCTACCACGGTGCTTCTCCTCACGACGCTTGATTTAGGACATTACAGCTTTCACTGTTATGCTATTTATATGCCCGCCGGAACGAACCGCTGGAGCCGCGTACCCTCACCCTGGCCCTCTCCCATAGGGAGAGGGGAGGACTTAGACGCTACTGGCGGTTGGCGCCGGCCGCGCGGGTCCTTCGCCGGCTACTGTCACGAAACGGGATTAGTCGCGACTGCTCGCGCAGTGGTTGCTCTCGAAGCTGCTCCAGCGTGGTCTCGTTCAGCAGCGGAAGCTGCTCGCGCGGCGTTCGCGGACGGCCGCCTTCAAACTCATCCAGGATGTCTCGCAGCTCGCCGACGTCGGCGAACGAGCGATAGACACTGGCGAAGCGAACGTACGCAATCTGGTCCAAGTCACGCAGCCCGTCCATAGCCCACTTACCGATCAGCGAGGCGGGGACCTCAATCAGGCCCTGTTCCTGCACGTGTGCCTCAATCCGGTCCGCCAGCGCCGCTATCGCCGCCGCTTCCAGCGGCCGCTTTTCGCAGGCCCGCTGTATCCCGCCCAGGATTTTTTCACGGCTAAACGGCTCCCTGCGGCCGTCCTTCTTGACGACGAGCATTCCCGCGGTCTGGACCCGTTCGTAGGTCGTGAACCGCGTACCGCATTGGAGACATTCCCGACGCCGGCGAATACCGTTATCGATACCGCGCGAATCGGTGACCCGCGAATCCTCGTAACTACAGTGTGGACACTGCACCGGCAGACTTCCTTGGCCCGATCGGGCGCTTCATGGGACTACATATAGGTCAGCGCAAATGGATACTACCACATGTAGTGGTTCCCGACACGCTGCCGGCGTGTGTGATGGTATTACATTTTTGCACAGCTCGGGGAGATCAGCGTGGGAAAAGGGGGCTTCGCCCCCTTTACCCCGAGATGGACACTCCGTGCACATTATCCGCAAATGTTGTCAGGGTGAGACGGCGCATAGTGCGGCCGAGCAATAGGGCGGGGCACCAGCGCCCCTCCCGTAGCTCCCCTTCCCTCGCGGGGAAGGGGCTGGAGGCTAGGTGTGCTCAGTCGCCGGCGGCGGCGGGCTCGCGGCGCGGGGCATCGCGGCCACCGCCGGTCTGCCGCGCCGTCATCTCGTCGAGAGACTCCTGCAGCTTTGTATCGATGATCTCGTGACCGGGGTCGCGAACGATCGCCAGCGGGTCGAGCCCCATCTGCACCTGCTCGATCTGCTCTCTTAGCAGCCGCCGGTACATCACGATGCCGCGGTCCGACCAGCTCAGGTGTTCAACCGTCCGGTCGACGATTGGACCCTGCGTCTCCCACATCGTCATGTCCTGCGGCTGGACGTTGTGCATGGTGTAGTGCGCCTCCGGGTGACGCTTGTCCGCCGGCTGCTTGATCGGGCCCTCGTAGGTGACCGGAATATCGGTCTCATCTTGGACGACGCTCCCATCCTCGCTCGGGAGAAATCGCACGAAGACGATGTAGGTGTGCTTGTCGTCGAGCGGTACACGTATCTGTGTGCCGTTCCCTTGGCGGAGGATGTTCGGGAACAGGATTGGGTGCTCGTCGGTGTAGCCGTTGGTGTAGGTTCGCTTCTTCATCAGCCCATATGAGGTCTGATAGAAGTCAAACGTCTCCACGTCGTCGGTGAAGCCTCGGGTGGTGTTGACAGGGGTGCGGCCGCGCATGGCGGTGTCCTGATGCAGGATCTGCAGATGCGCGGGGTCCGCCGAGTTTTCCATCGGCTGCACCCAGTTCGCGGACAGAAGCGGCTGGATGATCACCTGCTGGCGGCCGTCCCTGCGCGCCCAGACGTCATACTTGGGTATCTCGGGAGCCGGCTGCGGTCCGAGGTAGGCCCAGTAGAGACCGATCCAGCGCCGCACAGGGTAGGCGGTCTGATGAACACTCTTTATGACGGCGTCGTTGCGCTCCGGAGGCGTCTCGAGGATGTTGCCTTCGGTGTCGTACAGCCAGCCGTGGTAAGCGCAGGCGATCCCGCGCTCCTCCACGCGCCCGTAGCACAGCGAGGCGCTCCGGTGCGAGCAGTGGTCGGCGATCAGGCCCACGCGGCCCGACTTGTCGAGAAACAGGACGAGGTCCTCGCCGAGGATTCGGGTGAACCGCGTCGGCCTCTCGTCCGAAAGCTCCGATACCGGAGCAACCGGATGCCAGTAGCGGCGTAGCAGCTCGCCACCCGGCGTGCCGGGGCCGACCTGTGTCAGGAACTCATTCTCGGTCTGCGTCAGCATCGGTTTCCTCCCGAGCGCTTCTTCTTCTCTCCCGCTTTTGCCGTCAGTCTACGCTGATCCAGAACCACCGTCTCCTGTCACACGACGGGTATCCGCTATGGACCCGGGTGGTTCATCGTCCAAGTCGAGCACCTCGCGAAGCGCCTCGTTCACTTGGCTCATGATGACGGGTGAGAGCTGCGCGAGCGGACCCTGCGCCAGTCGCCGGTTGTCGATCGCTCGGAGCTGATGAACAAGGAGGTCGGAGGGCTCCCGTAGCTGTCCGGAGACCGGCACCCGGACGCGTAGGGGCTCGGCGTCTTCCAGGAGGTTGGTGGTCATCGGGATGATGACAGTCGAGGGGTGCCCGGCGTCCAGAAGCGCCTGGGCCTGCACGATGAACACCGGGCGCGTCTTGCCTGGCTCAGTACCGTGGGGCGGGTTGAGGTTGGCGAGCCAAATCTCGCCCCTACTGGCCATGCGGATCCCGTTCGATAGCCGCGAATTCGGCGTTGACCCGCATGCTCTCCTTGCGGTCCCGACGGGAGACCTCAGCGAGGCGCTCGGCCCGAAGTCGCGCTCGGGTCTCGTGGTTCATGCGCTCAATGGCGCGGCGAATGTACTCCGCCCTGGACAGCCGCAGCGCCCGCGCGTATTCGCCGCTGGCCGCGGCCAATCCGTCGGGCAACTTAAGGGAAATAGCAGTCATCGCACCCTCTCCGAATACCCAGCTCCGATACTCGATTGTTATATCACGGGAAGGGTGCCCACTTGGGCGCGGCGTGCCCGAGCGGCAAAACCCCCGTCGTAGGGGATCTTGCTGCCTACTGCCCGCTCCAGGTGACACCGACGCCGTCTCCCTTGGAGCGCACGCCTCTGGCCCGCCTCTGAGGCGCCGTTGCGGAAGGTCTGGCTCGCACCAAGCGCCCAGCCGCAGACCGGCAAGATGCCGGTGCTCTCGGCAGTGCCTTGAGATTGGTAGCTCGCCGCGGGCGGGTCTGAAACCCGCCCCTACAGGAGCATTCGCTTACTTCCCTGTGCTCTACTACCTCGTCCCTTAATCCCGCTGGCTAATCTGCGTTGGGCCGACCTCGCCCGTGCAGTACGGGACAAACGCCTTCATCCGGCATGTGGCGCCGTGCCGGGCGATCTCGTCCTCAAAGATCTCGTGGATCTTCGGGTTCTCGTCCTCGTACTCGACCTGCCAGCCGCCCTGCTTGATGCTGACATCAGCACCGCCGCCTGGGGGGCCGCTGCGTACGCCGAAGCGCGCGCCGCCGCCGCGCAGCGCCAAATACCGCGCCGGGGTGGTGCCCGAGTTGAAGTGCTGGTGGAAGCAGGCCTCCGATGGCACGATCACCATGCCGCCGACCTTCCACGGCGCCTTCTGCGGCTCCTCACCGTCGTGCCAGAGGAGCGAGAAACCGTCGCCGGAGAGGATGACGAGGTGGGCACCCGGACCGTGCCTGTGTGCCTTCTTGTAGGTACCCACCGGGAACTGCGAGATGTGACATGCCGTCGAGTTCGCCGCCAGTTCCAGCATCACGTTGATGCCGCCGGCGCCGCGCTCCTTCCAGCCGTAGAGCGGCATGTTGATGGCGTCGGCGACGAAGTTCGTTTCCCAGATTCGGCGCGTGTACAGCTTGCCGTCGCCGTTGAAGTAGGCGTCCTCGCCGCCGAAGCGGTCCGTGAATGGAAAGTCGCAGTTGAAGATGAAGTCGTTGTTGTGGAACTGCCGCATCATCGGCGGCGCGTTCGTCACGGCCAAATAGCGCGCCGGGCCCTGGCCGCTGCCGTTGAAGTGCTGGTACCAGGCGTTGATCGGGATGGCGAACAGGCTGCCGGGGCCCCACTCAAACGTCTGCTTGTGCTTCTCGTCCTGCCAGATACTGGTCGCGCCACGTCCGGAGACGATGTAGACCATCTCCTCATAGACGTGGTGCTCCGGCTCCGACGCCCCGCCCGGCTTCAGTTCGACGAGGTGGCAGTCGTTGGGAAGGTCCTCGATCGGAATGTTGATAATGGCGCCGCGGCCGCCCTTGCGCTCCCAGGGACCGAGCTCAACCGTGTCCATATTCTCGAAGGCAAAGTCGCGGATAACCTTGACGCCCTCGCTCGCCTGCCATTCCTTATATGCGTCGACCCGCTTGAGCTCCTCAGTCGGCGCCGCGACCGCGGGGTCCGGCTGCTTGTACATGGTGGTCATCGGGCTTAGTCCTCTCCCTGCTCTACCGGCATCTGATAATTCGGGTCTGTGTAGACCTGATCGTGCATCAGGCTCTTGAGGCCGCGCTTGCCGAGCTCATCCTGAAAGCGCTGCCGGACGGCCGGATCCTCGGCCGTGTACTCGATCTGATCGCGCGCCACGTCCTCGAGGCGCTCGGTGTTCTGCGTTGCGCCCGGCCGGATCGCGTGGAAGGCAAGGTAGCGCGCCGGCGTCTTGCCGACGTTGAAGTGCTGGTGGAACCAGCGGTCCGGCGGGACGAAGACGCTCGCCTCGTGCCAGGGAACGTAGACCTTCTCGCGTCCCTCCAGATTCATAAGCGAGTAGCCCTCGCCGCCGGGGATGATGATCACCACGCCCGGTCCGTGCCGGTGGCCCTTCTTATAGGTTCCCGCGGGGAAAACGGACATGTGGGCGGAGACAGGCGAATTGGGGAACTGAACGCCGACGCGGCTGCCGCCTGCGCCTCGATCCTCATAGTTGTGCAGCCGGTCCCAGGCCAGCATGTCGGGGAAGAAGTTGCCGTACCACATCTCGCGCTTCTTGCCGAAGCGGTCGGTCGATGGATAGACCTTCGCCTGCGAGTAGAACTCGTCGCCGGTCGCCTCCAGGCTGGTCGAACCGGCATAGGGATTGTCGAAGAAGAAATTCGCGTCCGGCAGGATGTGCATCGCCATCGGCAGGTAGTTGTAGTGCAAGAGCCGCACGGGGGCATTGCCCTGCGTGTTGCTGTGCTGGTGGAAGCTGTTACGCGGCAGCATAAACATGCTGTGCGTCGTCCATTCGAAGGTCTTCTTCGCGGTTTCGTCGGCGCCCCAAGTCGTCGTCAGTCCGCGGCCTTCGACGACGTAAACGACCTCGTCCAAGGCAAAGCGCATCGGCGGCAACGTCTTACCGGGGGCGATCTCAGTCACGCGCGCCTCGCTCACACCCTCCTGGCCGGCCAGCTCCAGGAATGCCGCGCTGCAGTCGCGCTCGTCCCAGTGGCCGAGCTCGATCGTGCGCAGATCCTCAACGTAGTAGCCCCTGTGGACCGGCACACCCGTCGATTCGATCCACTGACTGTACGCCGGCTTCGACTTTGGCGGCGCCGCTGCCTCAGTCTGCTCCTTGATGCCTGTTGCCTCTGCCATGTGTCGTCCCCTTTCCCGAATCGCTAATGGCCCACTGATCGTGCGCCGCGGTTCACGGCGCTCTATGCATCGAGCCAGCTCTGCGTGAGTGGCCAACCTCGATGCCCGAGACTTGGATAATAATCGCGCAGATATGGCTGCCAGAGCTGATAATGCGTGCTGTAGTAGAGTGCCGTTGACCACGCCCCCTCGGCGACTGCCTGGGCGAGCCGCCGCCAGATGTCGCGTCTCTTGCTCAGATCCGGCTCATGCCGCTGAGCAAGTACGAGCTGGTCAAGCGCGGCATTGTTGATCCGGCCGTAGTTTCCAGCCGACTTAGAGTAGAACACGGTGTAGACCGTCTCGTCGAGGTCACCCTCGAGCATTTTGGGCGTGATCTCGAGCTGGAAGTCGCCGGTTCGCTTGCGGTTCGATTCCTCGGTGGGGTCGACGTTCTGCAGCGTCAGATTGATGCCTGTCTTCTTTACCTGCGCCTGAATCAACTGCCACTGATCGACCAGCTCTTGCCCGTACTTCTGCCCTGGGTACATTGCGGTTAGGTCGACCCCGTTTGCGTATCCCGCCGCGCTCATTAACTGCTTCGCCTGTGCCGGATCGACGGGCAGCATCTGCCGCACCTCGTCCGGCGTGAACAGGCCGGGCATGCCGCCGGCCACCGCCCATTCACCCTTGCCGCCGGACAGGGCCTTGATCATGGCGTCGCGGTCAATGCTGAGCAGAAACGCCCGCCGCACCCGCTCGTCGTTAAGCGGAGGCCTGCTCACGTTCATGTAGAGATGCTTGCCTTCGGTCGACAGGTAGCTGAATACCACGGCGCCGGGAAGGGAGCGCTTGATCTGCGCCACCAGGTCCCCCGTTAGTCCCGTGTAGTCGAGGTAATCCACCTGCCGCGTCTGGAAGGCTGCGTTCGCGGTGGCGTCATCAGGGATGATGAGTTGGGTGATCTGGTCCAGGTACGGCAGTCCCTGCCGAAAGTAGGTCGGGTTCTTCTTGTACACCCAGCGCAGCCCCGGCTGAGACGAGGCGGGGTCGAGCTGCCAGGGGCCAGTCCCAATGACGTGCCGCTCGTAGCCGCCGTCGAGGCCGGCTACCTCCGGCGGCAAAATCCCGCTGTATTCCAGCGCAATCGTGTTCACAAACGGAGCGAACGGCTCCTTGAAGTGCACAACGGCCGTCGAGGCGTCCGGCGTCTCGACGTGCTCCAATCCCTCGAGCATCGCCGCGGCCGGCGCCGGCTTAAGCCCGCTTGCCGCCCCCGTCCGCGACAGGAACTCGAGCGTCCATTTCACGTCAGCAGGCGTCAGCTCGCGGCCGTTGACAGGCGCAATGTTCGCAAACCTCACACCCGGCCGTAAATGAAAGGTATAGGTCTGCGCGTCGGGTGTCTCCCAGCGGTCGGCCAGACTCGGCTCGATGACGAAGTCCGTGTACTTAACGTCGGGACCGGTCTTCCAGGCCAAGAGACGGTCGAGTGGATAGCCAAGCACCTGTGCTGTTGTAACGAAACGCGTGGACGGGTCGAAGCCGGGCGGGTCTGCCTTTGCGGTCTGAGTAAACTTGCCGCCCGGCTTGATCTTGTCGGTGGTTGCCGGCGCGTTGCTGGTTTTTCGATCGGGCGCGCAACCGGCGACAAGCGCCGCCGCGCCCGCCGTCGCCACGAGATGGCGGCGGGTCAGCCGTGGCCTGCGCCGCATACGCTCCGTGCTGCCTGAGGGGGAATGATCCATGCTCATAGATCCAGGTCCGACGCCCGCGCCTGCACGGCTACTTATCGAGCCAGCTCTGAACGAGGTAGCGTCCGCGATAGCCCTGGTTCGGGTAGTAGTCCTTAAGGGACGGCTGCCAGAGCTCGTACCTGTTGGTGTAATACAGGTCCGCAGACCACCACCCCTGCGCGACCGCAGTCCCAATCTGCCGCCAGATATCACGGCGCTTGGCAATGTCCGGCTCGCGTCGCTGAGCAAGCACAAGCTGGTCCAGCTTGGGGTCGTTGATTCGTCCGTAGTTGCCGGCCGACTTGGAATAGAACATCGTGTACACGATCTCGTCCAGGTCGCCTTCCAATGGTTTTGGCGACATCTCGAGCTGGAAGTCGCCGGATCGCTTCCGGTTGGATTCCTCCGTCGCGTCGATGCTTTGCAGCACGAGATTGATGCCGACGGGCTTTAACTGCTGCTGCATAAGCTGCCACTGGCTTATGAGGTCCTGTCCGTATTTCTGTCCTGGGTAAATCACGGTCAGGTCTACGCCGTTGGCATAGCCGGCCGCCGCCATCAACTGCTTCGCCTGAGCGGGATCGTGCGGCAGCAGCTTGTTTACCTCGACGTCGGTAAACAGCCCCGGCATCCCGCCCGAGAGCGCCCACTGCCCCTTGCCACCGGCAAGGGCCTGAATCATGGCGTTGCGGTCGATAGATAGATTGAAGGCGCGCCTAACGCGCTCATCGTTGAGAGGCGGCTTGCTGACATTCATGTAGATGTGCTTGCCGCCGGGATCGAGCGTCGTGAAGAGCACCGCCGTTGGAAGCGCGCGCTGAATCTGCGCGGCCAAGTCCCCCGTGAGGCCGGTGTAATAGAGGTAGTCGAGCTGCTTGGTCTGGAAGGCTGCGTTTGCAGTGGCGTCGTCCAAGATGACGAGCTGAGACACCTGGTCAATGTGCGGGAGACCCTGCCGCCAATAGGTTGGGTTCTTCTTGTAATTCCAGCGCACGCCAGGCTGCGACGAAGCCTTGTCCAATTGCCACGGTCCCGAGCCGACAACATTCTTGTCGAAGCCCCCGTCAAGGTCCGCCACTTCGTGTGCAAGGATTCCGCAGAACTCGATACCGACAATGTTGAGAAACGGAGCAAACGGCTCCTTGAAATGCACGACGACGGTACCGGGATCGGGCGTGTCGATCTGGTCGAGGCCTTCAAACATCGCCGCCGAGGGGGCGGGTTTGAGTGAGCTCGCCCATCCAGTCCGCGACAGGTACTCGAACGTCCATTTGACGTCGGCAGACGTCAGATCGCGGCCATTGACCGGCGGAAGGTTCGCGAACTTGACGCCAGGGCGCAGACGGAACGTGTACGTCTGGGCGTCTGGAGCCTCCCATTTGTCCGCCAGCCGCGGCTCAATGAAGAAATCAGTGTATTTGACCTCAGGCCCCGTTTTCCAGCCAATCAGCCGATCCTGTGTAAATTCGATCTCGGCGGCCGTGGTTACGAAGCGCGTGGCGGGATCGAAGCTGGGCGAGTCGGCCTTGACGTTCTCCGCGTACTTGCCGCCCTCTTTGACCTTGCCGTCGCCGGAACGGTTCGCCGCTCCGCTGCCACCCTGCTTCACTCCACAGCCGCCGAGCAGCGCGGCGCCGGCTGTACCCGCCGCGCCGGCCATTAAGCGGCGCCTGGTCAGCGCCCGAGTTCGCATTCCCCGCCACGAGAACGAGGCGTCCATTCCGCATCCTCCCTCACGCCTGCAACGCGCCGGCGAGGTCCTCACCGAGCAGCGCCTCAGACTAGCACGCAAGATAGTCATGTGGCTAGCAGACTGTTCGCCGTGCTGGGCAAGCCATGCGCGCCAATCTTGCCGTTCCACTGTAGTACTCTCGTATGAGATTGCCACGGTGCCCCATCCGTGTTGTGCTGGATTCGGTGTCCGCCATAATTCGACGCCTTTCCCGCTCGCGTGTCTCTATGCTGGCCGCGATACTGCTCGCGACGCTGCTGGTCTGCGCGTTCAGCGCGCGCCCAACTCGGCGCGCAAACGCAGGCGCGCCCGGCGGCGCTGCGAGCGCCCAGGTCATGCTCTCGGCGACCGTCGAGAACGCCGACCCGACGGTCTCTAGCGCACCCCAGGACCTGTTGGTCCAGGTCACGATCGACAACGGATCCGGTCCAGCGCTCGCTGGCATAAGCGTCCAGTCACCGATCCCCGCGTATACGCGGGTCGTCGACTCGTGGACCGGAAGCTTCGGCCAGGGACCTGCCACGATTCTGGGCGGGCAAGTGGTCTGGGACGGGCTCTCGCTGGCATCGGGCGCGCGGCTGGGGCCGTTTGCGTATCGAATCGTTCCATCCGACGGAGCCGATGGCGGCACGATATTCGTCCATGCCCACATCGTCCCGTCAATCACGTGGGCCGGCGCCGCCCCTCAGTGCTTCATACCGGCGGTGATTTTCCAAAGCTGGTCGGGCGCGCCGTTCCC
>Ga0193751_1001921_pt1 | contig 12953 bp, 13 predicted proteins | sample L1c2metaG_FD_143050 | JGI IMG/M metagenome (GOLD analysis project Ga0193751, IMG submission 143050) | Soil microbial communities from a riparian zone of the East river system, Colorado, United States - L1c2 | ecosystem: Environmental > Terrestrial > Soil > Riparian zone | place: USA: East River... | reverse complement strand
GCCCGCCATTGAAGAACCGACGGCACCCGACAGGAATCTCACCAACCCGGCGGACAAGGGAAGCTGGTTTGGCCACCCGCGCCAGCTCGCGCGGCTGTTCACTACGGAGATGTGGGAGCGGTTCGGCTATTACGGCATGCGGGCGCTGCTCACGCTCTATCTGACCAAGCATTTTCTGTTTTCGGACCAGCAGGCGACGGGCCTCTATGGCGGCTATACCGCGCTGGTATATCTGACTCCGCTGGTCGGCGGCTTCCTCGCCGATCAGTATCTGGGCTCCAAGCGATCGGTGAAGTTCGGCGCCCTCGTCATGGCCGCCGGCTATTTCACGCTCGCGTTCGGCGGAACGCCGGCCAAGCCCTACGCGGTGGTCGACGGACAGCGATACGAGGTCGTCGTCGATCATTTCCAGGACCGTCCGACGAGCGACCCGCGCGAGGCGCGCTTCATCGTCGACCAGGGCAAGAAGCTGCAGATCCGCGGGAACGAGGACGGCTCGATCTCACTGCTCGACAGCGGCCAGGAAGCGAAACGGCTGCCCAAAGGAGCGATGGAAGCGGGTGGCGACCGCAATCCCTTGACGATTGCGATCATGCTCGTCGCGCTGTCGCTGATCTCGGTCGGCAACGGCTTCTTCAAACCCAACATCTCGACCATCGTCGGCACGCTGTACGAACAGGGCGACCGCCGCCGCGATAGCGGTTTCACCATCTTCTACATGGGTATCAATCTGGGCTCGATCCTCGGACAGGTGGCATGTCCAATCCTGGCCGACTGGCTCGGTTGGTGGGCTGGCCTCGGCCTCGCCGGCGTCGGCATGACAATCGCCTATCTCCTCATGCAGTTCGATGGCGGGCGGCTGGCGGGATATGGCGAGCGGCCGGCGAGTGCGCCGAACAAGGATATCGTCATTTACCTGGGCGCGCTGATCGCAGTTCCGGTCGTCGTCTTCCTGTTCAGCAATCTCATGAACACCGCACCCGCCGCGGAAGGGTCCGGCTTCATCGGCTATCTCGCCTCCTTGTCGCTGATGGGCAAATTGCTGTTCGGGACCTTCATCCTCGGTGTTCCGGGGATCCTCGCCTGGTCCTACGCCAAGGGCACTCGCCAGGAAGCGCAGATGATGACCGCCGCGATGATCCTGATCATCTTCAACGTCTTCTTCTGGACCCTGTTCGAGCAGGCGGGATCCTCGCTGACCCTGTTCGCCGACCGCAACACGGATCGCAGTGTGTTCGGGCTGTTCAGCATCTCGGCACCGCAGACGCAGAACTTCAACCCAATCTGCATCGTGCTGTTCGCGCCGCTGATGAGCATGCTCTGGACCGGGCTCGCCCGGCGCGGGCTCGAGCCTTCGATCCCGGTCAAATTCGCGATCGCGCTGGTCGGCGTCGGCGCGGGCTTCCTGTTCCTCGTCTTTGGATCGACGTTCGCCGGGGCCGCGAGCAACTTCCAGGTCGGGCTATGGTGGCTGGCCGGCCTCTATTTGATCCATTCGCTCGCCGAACTGTGCATCTCGCCGGTCGGATTGAGCATGATCACCAAGTTGTCGATCGCCAGGGTCGTCGGCCTGATGATGGGCGTCTGGTTCCTGTCGATCTCGGTCGCGCAATATTTCGCGGGGCTCGTCGCTCAGTTCATGAGCGTCGAGACGGTCGGCGGCCAGGTGACCAACCTCAAGGTCAGCCTCGACACTTACACCTCGACCTTCACCTTCATCGCCTGGATCGCGATCGGCGCCGGCGTGGTGTTGTTCCTCCTGTCCTGGCCGCTTCAGAAGTGGATGCACGGTGTCAAATAGAAGCTGGATCGCGCTCGCGCTCTCGGCGGCGCTCGTTTCGGGCTGCGCGGAGCTTGCGCCCAAGCCCAAGCCGGCTCCGCCGGTCCGCCTCAACGAGGATCCGTACCCTTCGACCTACGTCCGTTATCCGGGCGTCCTCACGGCCATCCGCCATGCCACCGTGTTCACCGGCGACGGGCAGCAGATCAATGACGGCACGGTCGTGTTCGCCGACGGCCTGGTCCAGGCGGTTGGCGGGCCGGAGCTCGCCAGCCCCGCCGGAGCGGTCGAGATCGACGGCACCGGCAAATATGTGTCTCCGGGCATTATCGACGTGCACAGCCACCTCGGCGACTATCCCTCGCCGGGAGTCACAGCCAATTCCGACGGCAACGAAGCGACCTCGCCGGTGCGGCCCGAAGTCTGGGCCGAGCATAGCGTGTGGCCGCAGGATCCCGGCTTTTCCCGAGCGCTGATCAACGGTGGCGTGACCACGCTCCAGATCCTGCCCGGATCGGCGAACCTGTTCGGCGGCCGCTCGGTGGTCTTGAAGAATGTGCCTGGCCGGACGGCGCAGGACATGAAATTCCCCGGGGCGCCCTACGGCCTCAAGATGGCGTGCGGCGAGAACCCGAAGCGGGTTTATGGCTCAAAGGGCAACATGCCGCAGACTCGCATGGGCAATATCGCCTTGGCCCGCGAGACCTGGATCAAGGCCCAGGCCTACAAGCGCAAGTGGGACAAATATTACCGCAACGGCGGCGACATGCCGGAGCGCGACCTGGCGATGGAGACTCTGAAGGGGGTGCTCGACGGCAAGATCCTGGTGCAGAACCATTGCTACCGCGCCGACGAGATGGCCAACATGATCGATATGGCCAAGGAATTTGGCTACAAGATCACCGCGTTCCACCACGCCGTCGAAGCCTACAAGATCGCCGATTTGCTCGCCGCCAACGACATTTGCGCGGTGATGTGGGCCGACTGGTACGGCTTCAAGATGGAAAGCTACGACGCGATCAAGGAGAACATCCCGCTGGTCCACAATGCCGGGGCCTGCGCGATCGTCCACTCCGACGATCCCAACTACATCCAGCGTTTGAACCAGGAAGCGGCCAAGGCGCTCGCGGACGGGGAGCGCGCCGGAATCCCCAACCTGTCGGAAGCGGTCGCGTGGGAGTGGCTCAGCCGCAATCCGGCCAAAGCGCTCGGGATCCTCGACAAGACCGGGACTCTGACTCCGGGCAAGATGGCCGACGTCGTAATGTGGAATGGCGATCCGTTCAGCGATTATTCGCGGCCCGAGCGGGTGTGGATCGACGGCGCCGAAATGTACGACGCGAATGATCCCAAGAAGCGACCGGTGAGCGATTTCGAGCTCGGCCAGCCCGGCGAAGGAGACGTCAAATGATCCGTCGCGTCCTCGCCGCGGTCCTGCTGGCCGCCGCCGCGCCGGTCGGCGCGCAGACCTTCGCCATTGTCAACGGCATTGTCGCCAAGGGCGACGGTTCGCCGCCGATCCAGGGCGGGATGGTCGTGGTCCGCGACGGGCGGATCGTCGCAGCCGGCGATATACGCATGAAGTTGCCGGCCGGGACGCCGGTGATCGACGCGACCGGAAAGTGGGTGACTCCAGGAATCGTCGCCGGCTTCTCGCGGCTCGGGCTCGCCGAAGTCGATCTGTCGGCCGAAGGCGCCGACGACACCACCTCGAACGGTCCGTTCAACGCCGCCATCGACGTCGTCCCGGCGATCAACCCGCTCGACACGACAGTCGCCGTGAACCGCGCCGACGGAGTCACGCGCGCCCTGGTCGCGCCGTCGGCCGGCCGCAACATCTTTGCCGGCCAAGGCGCGGTGATCGACACCGGAGCCGACATGGACCCCATTACTGCTCCTCGAAAATTCCAGTTCGTCGAGCTTGGCCAAACCGGCGCCGAGAAGGCCGGCGGATCGCGCGCGTCGACGCACATCCTGTTCCGCAACGCATTGCGCGAAGCGGGCGAGCTGCGCCGCTTTGCCGCCCCGATCCAGGCGGCGCGCGCGTCGGTACCGAGCGAGCTCGAGCAGCCGATCGTCCGCAATCCCAATGAATCGCGCGTTTTGGGTCCCGAGGCGAGGCGCAGCGAGGATGTGCTTCTGACGCGCTTCGATGCCGCGGCGCTGGTCCCGGTGCTGCAGGGCCGGCAGTATCTGCTCGTCCATGTTGAGCGGGCGAGCGACATCTTGCAGGTGCTGGAGCTCAAGCGCGAATTCCCGGCGCTCAAGATGGTTCTCGTCGGGGCGAGCGAAGGTTGGCTCGTCGCCGACCGGATCGCGCACGCCGGGATCCCGGTGATCGCATCCGCGGTGAACGATCTTCCCGCGTCGTTCGAGGAGATCGCCGCGACCCAATCGAACGTCGGCCGGATGCGCGCGGCGGGCGTCAACGTCTCGATTGGAATGATCGATGACAACGACACCCGCAACCTGTTCATGGAGCGCCAATATGCCGGCAACCTTGTCGGTCTCACCAAAATCCCGGGCGCGACCGGGGTCAGCTGGGGCGAGGCGCTGGCGATGATCACGTCGAAGCCGGCTGAAGCGATCGGCATGGGCGGCGAAATCGGCAGCCTCGCGCCGGGACGGCGCGCAGACCTGGTGATCTGGTCGGGCGACCCGCTCGAAGGTTCGAGCGCGGCCGAGCAGGTCTATATCGATGGCGTCCGCCAGCCCCTCGAAACGCACCAGACGCGGCTGCTCGAGCGGTATCGATATTTGCCGCGCCGAGACCTTCCCGAGGCGTACCGGCATTGACCCCGCAGCTCGGCCTCACGCTTTCGGCGATCGCGTTCCTCGGGACGCATTTCCTGCTGTCGCATCCGCTGCGCGGGCCGCTGGTTCGCGCGGCCGGCGAAGGGCCGTTCCGAATACTCTACACCGTCGTCGCTTTGGTGACGTTTGGCGCGATGATCCATTTCTATTCGGTGATCGGCCGCGAGCCGCCGCTGTGGACCGCGGGCGATGCGCTGTGGATCGTTGCAAGCCTGCTGATATGGCTCGGCTCGATCCTGTTCGTCGGCTCGTTCGTCCACAATCCGGCGCTTCCCGGGGCCAAGCGCCCAGCGGGGCCTCCCGGCGGCGTATTCAGGATCACGCGCCACCCGATGATGTGGAGTTTCGCGATCTGGGCAGCGGTCCATTTGACCGTGATCGGCATGCCCAAAGCCCTGGTGTTCGACGGCGCGATCATCCTGCTGGCGCTCGGCGGCTCGGCTGCGCAGGATTCGAAAAAGCGCCAGCTGATGGGCGAGGACTGGCACGACTGGACCGCGCAGACGGGCTTCGTTCCGTTCAGCCGCGGGGTCGGCAACCCCGGGCTCGTCGCGCTGGTCGGGGGGACATTGCTGTTCTTCGTCGCAACCTGGGCGCACCCGGTTCCCGCAGGCTTCTGGCGCTGGATCGGCTAAACGCGCTAAAGCGCCGGTAATGACACGCAAATTCTTCGGCACCGACGGCATTCGCGGCACCACCAATGCCGAGCCGATGACGGCGCAAACCGCGCTGTGCGTCGGGATGGCCGCCGGCGCGCATTTTCTGCGCGGCGATCACCGGCACCGCGTCGTGATCGGGAAGGACACGCGCCTTTCGGGCTATATGATGGAATCGGCGCTGGTCGCGGGCTTCGCCAGCGTCGGCATGGACGTGGTGCTGCTGGGACCGATGCCGACTCCGGCGGTGGCGATGCTGACGCGTTCGATGCGCGCCGACCTGGGTGTGATGATCTCCGCCTCGCACAACCCGTTTGCGGACAATGGCATCAAGCTGTTCGGGCCTGACGGCTACAAGCTCAGCGACGAGGTCGAGCGGGCCATCGAGAAACGGATGGAGCAGGGGCCTAAGCTCGCCAACGCCGACATGATCGGCCGCGCGTGGCGGATCGACGATGCGCGTGGGCGCTACGTTCAGTTCGCCAAGGACACGTTCCCCGAGCATCTTCGTCTCGACGGGCTCAAGATCGTCCTCGATTGCGCCAATGGCGCCGCCTACCACGTCGCGCCCGACGCCCTGTGGGAGCTTGGTGCCGAAGTGATCCCGCTCGGGGTCACCCCCAACGGCACCAACATCAACGAGGATTGCGGGTCGACTCATCCGCAACTGGTCCAGGAAACCGTCGTTGCGAGCGGCGCCGATATCGGGCTTGCGCTCGACGGCGACGCCGACCGGCTGATCGTCGTCGACGAAAAGGGCCATTTGGTCGACGGCGACCAGCTGATGGCGCTGATCGCGCTCGGACTGCACAGTCGCGGCCAGCTCAAGGGCGGCGCCGTGGTCGCAACTGTGATGTCCAACCTCGGGCTCGAGCGGAAGCTCGAGGGGGTCGGGCTCAAGCTCGTCCGGACCGCGGTCGGCGATCGCTATGTGCTCGAGGAAATGCGCAAATCGGGCTGCAACGTCGGCGGCGAGCAATCCGGGCACATCATCCTCGCCGATCATTCGACCACCGGCGATGGCCTGGTCGCGGGACTGCAGGTGCTTGCCGCTTTGGTCGAGGCCAAGGCCCCGGCGAGCGAGCTGTTGCGCCAGTTCGAGCCGCTTTCGCAGCTCTTGAAGAACGTGCGTTTCAACGGTGGCGCAGAGCCGCTCGAGGCCGACAGCGTGAGGAAGCGAATCGCCGCTGCCGAGGCCGAGCTCGAGGGCCGCGGGCGGCTGGTGATCCGCAAATCCGGCACCGAACCATTGATCCGGGTGATGGCCGAAGGTGACGATCCCGCGCTGGTCAAGCGCGTGGTCGACGACATCTGTGAGGCGGTCCAGTCCGCCGCGTGAACCATTTCTTGGTAATTGTCGGCCAAACCACGTCTCGTGCACATGGAAAACTTCGCCGCAAAGAGCAGGTCGAAGGCGAGTAGCGTGACGTCAACGGCTCGGATCCTCATCATCGCCGGCTCGGACTCGGGCGGCGGCGCCGGGATTCAGGCGGACATCAAGACCGTCACGATGCTCGGCGGGCACGCCATGACCGCGGTCACCGCGGTCACGGCGCAAAACACGATGGGCGTCACTGCTGTCCATCCCGTCCCTGCCGAGGTCATCCTCGCCCAGATCGATGCGGTGATCGACGATTTCGGGGTCGACGCGGTCAAGATTGGCATGATCGGCGGCGCCTTTGCCGCCAACCAGGTCGCGAGGCGGCTCGAGCGACTGCGGAAAGAACAGCCCGGTCTTCCAGTCGTATTCGACCCGGTGATGGTCGCGACCAGCGGTGCGCTGCTTGCCGACGACGCGACCATCGCGGCGTTCGGCCGGCTGATGAGTGTCGCGACGGTCGCCACGCCCAACCTGCCCGAACTGAAGCGCCTGACCTCGGATGAGGACCCGGTCGCGGCGGCGCTCAGCCTCGTCGGCCAGCATGGCTGCGCGGTGCTGATCAAAGGGGGGCATGAGGAAGGCGACGCGCTCGCCGACGCGCTGATCGAAGAAGACAATATGACCAGCTGGCAGGGCCAGCGGATCGACACCACCAGCACCCACGGCACCGGCTGTACGCTCGCGAGCGCGATCGCTTATTTTCTCGCCGAAGGTTCGTCGCTGGCCGACTCGGTCGCTCGGGCGCGTGAGTTCGTGCGAATCGCGCTGCACGACGCGCCGCAGCTGGGGCAGGGCGCGGGCCCCATCGGGCAGGAGCGCGTCCGTCTCGACGTCGGCGCGGGGCCACGGCTCAACCAGGTTACGGTCACCGGGACTAATTACGAACGCTCGGTCGAATTCTACCGCCGGCTCGGCCTCAAGCAGATCGTCGACAATCCGCCCGATTATGCCCGGTTCGAGACCGCCGGCGGAGCGACCTTCTCGGTCCAGATCGACCCCGAGGAAAAGATCGTCGCGACGACCGCCGTCTATCTCGAATGCGACGACCTCGATGAGCGCGTCGAGCAGCTGGCCCGCGGCGGAATCCCGTTTGAGCACGGCCCCAGAAACCAGCCGTGGATGTGGCGCGAAGCGCGCCTGCGCGACCCCGACGGCAACATCATCTTCCTCTACAAGGCCGGCGAAGCGCGGCGGTTCCCGCCGTGGAGAATGGAGCAATAGGTTCCTGGCTTCCTTGCCGATTATCGACCGGCGAATGGCTGAAGGCCCACTTCGCGGCTGGGCGAAAGAGCTTCTCGATCCGAATGCGATTCGATCTGAAGGGTGTTTCGACGCGGACGGTGGTGGCACGGTGGCAACAGCATCCACGCGGAACGCGCGATTCCACCGCTGTTTTATGGGCAATTGTTATGTTTCAAGCGTGGCTTGGAGAGCAGAATTCGCTAAGCGTCGCCGCAGCTTAAACGTCGACTGATGTTTCTACGCCCCATTCGCAGAAATTTTTAACTTCACTTCGGCGCATTGAAACTTTAGTTCGGACAACGTGTTAGGGGCAACGTTGCGCAAGGCAAGGCGTCCCGCGTACGCCAGGAGGCTGGAATGGGCTCGCGTTTGAACCGGTTAGTTGGCGTGCTTATCGCCGGATCAATGTTTGTGAGTTCAACTGGCGCGGTCGCCGCGACGAGCACGGTGCCACAAATCAATCCCTGGGCGGCTTTGACCGCCATGACCGGCGGAGCGCCCGCTGCCGCCCTGTGCGGTTCGGCTGCAGTCGCCGCTGCCGTTGCTGCGCAAGCGCCCAGCGGCTGCGTGTTTCCGGCAGTGGATATTCCGCCGCCGGTCGCCCAGACGGCGCCGCCTCCGCCAATCCCGGTCCCGCCGGTCGAGGCGGCTGGTGGTGGCCTGGAGTTCGACCCGCTGCTGCTTGGGCTGGGTGCTCTCGCCGCCGGAGCGCTGCTCTATTTCCTGGTCTTGCGCAAACACCACAACGCCAGCCCGGCCTAAAGAGGACTGAACGGCGGTCTTGCTGATCAGAAGGGAAGAAGCGTCATGAAGAGCTTGTTTGCACGCACCGCGCTTGGATTGACAGTCCTGACGGCCATGCCCGGAATTGCCCTGGCCCAAGGCGCGTGGGTCCCCGGATCCGAGATCGTCGGCCAGCCGATTACCGTCACCACCAACGGCGTGACCAACACGGTCTATCTCGATCCCGGCGGCACCGCCCGGATCGTGACTCCTGGCGGAAACACCGTTCCAGGGACTTGGACCGCGGCCAACGGGCAGCTGTGCATCAGCAACGGCAGGTCGCAGGAATGCGTGCCGTACACTGGACCGTTCCAGCCTGCCGTGCCGCTGACGCTGACCAGCTCATGCGGGGCCACGGAGACCTGGCTTGCCCAGTCGACCAACCAGCCGCCGACCCAGGGCCAGAAGGGCGAACGCGGCCGCTAAAAGCCGGTTAGGCATTTGAAATTCTCTTCGCGGCTGCGCCCTATGGCGTGGCCGCGAAACGTTTGTGGAGCGCCTCGAGCGATGGCTCGTGAGTCAGGTCGAGATGGAGCGGACTGACTGAGACATAGCCATCGGCGATCGCTTCGAGGTCGGTCGAATGGCCCGGCGTCTCGACCATCGGGCCGAGGCCGAACCAATAATAATCATAGCCTCTGGGGTCGGTGCGCTGGACGATCCGCAGGCGCCCGTAATCGCGAAGACCCTGGCGGCACACGCGGATGCCTTTGACTTCGTCGGCCGGCAGCGCCGGGAAATTGACGTTGATCAGGGTCCTCGGTTCGGTCGCGAACTCGACCAGCGGCGCCAGCACGCGCTCGGTCCAGCCTTCCGCCGCCGCGAACGGCACGGTGTCCCCCATGCCTTCGCGCGAATAGCTCTGGCTGAGCGCGATCGAGCGCACCCCGGCGAGCGCGCCTTCCATCGCCGCCGACACGGTGCCCGAATAAGTGACGTCCTCGGCGAGATTGGCGCCGCGGTTAATGCCGGACAGGATTACGTCGGGCGGCGAATCCTTCATGATGTGCGCGAGCGCCAGCATCACCGCGTCGGTCGGCGTGCCCGTGACCGAGAAACGGCGATCGCCATGCTTCCTCAGGCGAACCGGCTGGGTCAGGGTCAGCGAATGGCCCGCGCCGGACTGCTCCTCGGCCGGGGCGACGACCCAGATGTCGTCGGAAAGGCGGCGCGCGACCGTTTCGAGGAGCCCGAGCCCACGCGAGTTCACGCCGTCGTCGTTGGTCAGGAGGATGCGCATTTCCAAACGCTATGGCGACACTGCCCGCAAGCGGCAACCGCGGTTGATTGCGCCATATTCGCAACATGTTGGCGATTTCTTCACTTGGGTCATGTCAGTTCTTGTTAAGGGTCAGGAGCCTATCTATAGGCCCGCGTTGGGGATGACCGACTTACCCGGTTCTAAGTCCCGGGAAAGTCAGTAGTAATCGCCTCCGGCTGCACCGGTGGCCCGGCCGCAGCAGGGGGCTGCGTATGGGGCTTTCGCGGAGTTTCGCGAAGTCCGACCGGGGAGGGAATATGGCGACCGCACTTGTCGACCTGTATGGTGGCGACGACTTCGAGCGATTTGATCGAATAATTCTGACCGAGAGCTATCGGCCCTCGGACGGCGAAGAATTCATGTGCGCGATGCACCGCGCTTACTTCCTGAGGAAGCTCAAGGGGTGGAAGGAAGCGATCATCGAGGAATCGCGCGCGACCATGGCTCAGCTCCAGGTCGACTCGCTGCGCGAGCCCGATCTTGCCGACCGCGCGTCGTGCGAGACCGATTGGTCGATCGAGCTTCGCACACGTGACCGCCAACGCAAGCTGATCGCCAAGATCGATTGCGCGATTCGTCGCCTCTACGAAGGCGAATATGGCTATTGCGAAGTCACCGGTGAGCCGATTTCGCTGGCGCGGCTGGAAGCTCGGCCGATCGCGACAATGACCCTTGAGGCGCAGGAGCGCCACGAGCGGATCGAGAAGGTTTCGCGCGACGATTGACGAGCGCGGTCAGTCCGTGGGATTGGCGAGCGCGGCAATTCCGCCGCGCGGCATCGCCGGCCTAATGCGTTACATGGCCGGCGAGTTCGTCTTTAAGCCTCAATTTCTCTTTCTTCAGGCGGTGGAGAAGGTCTTCGTCGGGATGGCTGCGATGCTCTTCCTCTTCGATAAGAGCGTGGAGCGCCGCATGCTTCGATTCCAATTCCTCGACCATTGCCTTGTCCATTGGTGCTGATCCTTTCGCGAAAGCCAGTGTCACCACCCCGTAATAAATCACGAATCACTGGATTTGTCTTGACCCATCTCTCAGCTCGGCGGGTTCGCCGAGCGGATTGTCGATCCGCGGCCATGGTTGGGGACGGCGCGGACTTGGGGTAGAATTCGCCCAACATGAACGACGATCACCCGGCCGCCGAGCTCGATATGCTCAGGGCCGAGCACCGCAAGCTCGACGAGCAGATCCAGGCCTTGTCTGCCGACGGCAGCGCCGACCAGCTCGAGCTCGCGCGGCTCAAGAAGCGCAAGCTCCGGCTCAAGGACCAGATCCAGGCGATCAGCAATTCCAACATCCCGGACATCATCGCCTGAAGGGCTAGTTTTCCCGTCCCGATGGGGGACAGTCGGGATGCGGCACGTCCCAGGCGTCGCACTTGGGCGTTTCCACTCATCATGAACGGTGGCACTCTTACAGAAATGGACGAATCGGACCTACCAGGCCCACAAGTGCGCATTACTTCGCGCCTGATCGACTCGCTCTACACCGAGGCGATGCTGCTCGCCGACGAGGCGCGGTCCTATTTCGACGATGCGGGCCGTGACGAGCGATCGACGCTCCATCCATTCGCTCGGGTCGGGTTCGCGTGCGAATCGCTGAAGGTCACGACCAGGATCATGCACATCGTCGCCTGGCTACTGACCCAGCGGGCGATCGAATCGGGCGAGATCCCGATGCTTGAAGGGCGGCGCCCGGAGCGGCGTCTGGGGCACGCGCAGGACAGCGACCAGGCGGTGGTCGTCCAGCTGCCGGAGGCGGCGCAGCGGCTGATCAATTCGAGCGCCGACCTCTACGCGCGGGTCAAACGGATCGACGAAGGCAGCGTCGAAGCCGAGGTCCCGCAAAGCCCGGCGCGGGCGCTGATGGGCCGGCTCGAGCGCGGTCTCGCGCGCGGCGAATAAGCCTTACGACGCGCACAGGCGCGCTTTCGCCGCTTGATATTGCTCCGCCAGTAGATCGACATATTCGGCCGCGGGCCGAACCCGATCGATTGCGCCGATGCCCTGGCCCGACCCCCAAATGTCCTTCCAGGCCTTGGACTTGTTCGACCCTTCCGAGCCAAACTTCATCGTCTCGATATTGCCTGCGGCGAGGGCCGCCGGGTCGAGGCCCGCGGCTTCGATCGAGCAGCGCAGATAATTGCCGTGAACGCCGGTGAAGAAGTCGGTGTAGACGATGTCGGCCGCGCCACTGTCGACGATGCCCTGCTTGTAAGCATCGGGCGCAGTGGCTTCCTCGGTCGCAATGAATGGCGATCCGACATAGGCGAGGTCGGCTCCGGCGGCCTGAGCGGCGAGCACCGAACCGCCGTTGGCGATCGCGCCGGAGAGGATCAGCGGCCCGTCGAACCACGCGCGGATTTCCTGGATCAGCGCGAACGGTGACCAGCGCCCGGCGTGTCCACCCGCGCCGGACGCGACTGCAATGATCCCGTCGGCGCCTTTCTCGATCGCTTTGCGCGCGAAGCGGTCATCGATCACGTCGTGGAGCGTGATCCCGCCCCAGCTATGCACCGCTTCATTCAGCTCGACGCGCGCGCCCAGCGAGGTGATGACGATCGGCACCTTCCACTTGGCACAAACCGCCATGTCGTGCTCGAACCGGTCGTTGGAGCGGTGCACGATCTGGTTGACCGCGAACGGCGCCGCCGGCGCGTTGGGATGATCGCGGTCGTAGGCCGCCAGCGTTTCCGCGATCTCGTGCAGCCATTCGTCGAGCTTGGAGGCTGGACGGGCGTTCAGTGCCGGGAAGCTTCCGACGATTCCCGACGTGCATTGCGCGACGACCAGCTTCGGGTTCGAAACGATGAACATTGGCGCGCCGATGACCGGCAAGCGCAGCCCTAAAAGGATCGGCGGAAGGCTCAAACCTTGTGGTACTCGCGATACCATTGGACGAAGCGCGGCACCCCTTCGTCGATCGAAGTCTGCGGCACAAAGCCATGATCGCGCTCCATAGCGCTGATGTCGGCGAACGTATCCTTGACGTCGCCGGGCTGCATCGGCTGAGGGTCGAGCAGCGCCTTCTTGCCGGTCG
>Ga0193751_1001920_pt1 | contig 12955 bp, 8 predicted proteins | sample L1c2metaG_FD_143050 | JGI IMG/M metagenome (GOLD analysis project Ga0193751, IMG submission 143050) | Soil microbial communities from a riparian zone of the East river system, Colorado, United States - L1c2 | ecosystem: Environmental > Terrestrial > Soil > Riparian zone | place: USA: East River... | reverse complement strand
ACGCTCGGTCTCGTGCGAGCTTCGGGCCAATCACACCGGTCAACCTCTCAACGGTAGTACTCAAGTCTTTGGCATGCATCTGCTGCAATTCAACCACAATTGTGATGTCGAACAACCCACTTTCGCATTCTTGAGAGTGTTGTGCCTTATGCACGAGCAAACTGCCCCCGAGCATCCGAGCAAGGCTCACGAGCGAGCGGCTCTTGCACGCGGGGCATTCCTCACCTTGACTGCTACTGATGACCTCGCAATCCAGGCAGAAGACTGCATTCCAGAGAGGGAGAACTCCTGCGTCCAGATGGTTCCTTTTTCCGGCGAACATATACACCTACCTCTGTCGCTGAGATGTGGGCAGCTACATTCAACAAGAATACAGCGTTATTCTCAATGTGTAACCTGTCAGAGTTTTCAGTACCTGAGCCAACTCTGGTCGCAGGCACGATTTCCCGGAAGGACAACTGGGCAGCGTGGCGCATACCTCGTTGCAATATTGTTGGCGAAAAATCGCCATTTCACTCATAACTCAGCCCTACGGGTCGAGCGACCCCAGGCCCTCTGTCCTAATCGCGGGTTTCGAGCGCCATCGCCTGAGTACAACAAGAACGTTTTTGCCTTGCCCGGGGATAGCTACCTCGACCGCTGTCGCTCAAAGAAAGCCCAGATCACTGCCGGTCCGTTCGGTTCCTTGGGAGACGGGCCTAACAATCGCGGATGGCGCCCGTATGGCTGAGGGATACCATGCCCGCCGCCATGAATGGCAACCAGTTCGACCTCCACTTTCGGGTCGTTGCGCCACAGTATCTGCTCAACGCCAACGCCGTCTTTTCCTTGGGTCTGGTTCGTTTCAGGCGTGCTGCTAATTCTGTTGAGGTCCGCAAAATATTGCGCTGACTCTCGCGACGACCGGACCTTGCCGCGCCTGAGCAAGCCGAAGAGTTCGACCTCTCCACCATCGAACGGGTTCAAGGGATCCTTCGTACCGTTCATGATCAGGACAGAAGAAGTGCCCTGTCCCGCGGGCTTGCATTTGAAGTTCTCAGGCGCCGGCACGTTTGCCGCCACCGCCGCAACAGCGCGAAAGCGGGAAGGAGCTTCGAGCGCAAGACGAAACGCCATATGGCCGCCACGAGAAATACCGGTCGCAAACACGCGGCCGGGATCGATACCGATTTCGGTGATGAGCTTGTCGACCATCGCCGTCAAAAATCCCACGTCGTCGACATTGAGTTTGTTCGCGGTGTAGTCACCGACGATGTTGCACGCGTTCCAATAACCTTCGTACCCATCGGGATAGGCCACGGCAAAGCTACGTTCGTCGGCAAGGCGCTCGAATCCATACCCAGTCTCGATTCGTATTCGCGCGCCGTTTTCGCCCGAGCCGTGCATCACCACTACGAGTGGTGCTTCTTTCGCCAGCCCCCGCGGCACGTAGGTCAGATAAGTCCGCTTTAGCCCGCCAACCTCAATATTCCCCTTGGTGAGCGTGCCAGACAATTGTGGAACCGCGGGAGCAGGCGAATAGACGAAGTAGCCGAACAGCACACCACCTAACCCAGCAACGATGATTAAGCCCCAAAGGAATATCCCTAGAACTTTTCTCATGTTGTCTCCCTGCTTTCCTCGTGCCGTCCACGCGTTCAGCCCGCGCTTCATCAGAGTCAGTACTCATTTACCCTGACGGGATATTAAGCGATAACGCCTGGAGAGACTGCTCTGCGAAACAGGCCGAAGCGCCAACTTTAACTGCCCAGCAACGGCGGCCCGACTAGCTTCATGCCGTGTCTCTCGAACCGACTTGGGTCGTTTACCTTAGCGTCCGGCTTGCTGGTCTCCTCGAAGAAGCTTTCAATCCTCGCCGCCGGGGTGAAGGCAAATAGCATCCGCCCGGGCTGCTGGCCGAGGTAAGCCCACACGTGCGGGACGTTTCTTGGGGCCAAAACCGAATCGCCAGGTTTCAGCCGCAACTTCGTTTCGCCGACCTCCATCAGCACTTCGTCGCTACCTTCGACGAAGTAAAACCATTCCTCCTGCTCGTAGTGAATGTGTCGCGGTGGTCCGCCGCGGACCATATTGCGGTTCTCCATGATGAACAGAGCGCCGTTGGTCTCGTGGGTGAGGACTTTGAAGTCCAAATGGCTGTTGGCACGTGCGGCCTTGTGCGGCTGCCCTGTGCGATCAGCACCTGCTTCGACGAAGTGAAGAGTGTTCTCTTTTTCGTCCGCAAGGGCAGAATAAGGACCCAACGAAAGGGCAGCGACTACTTTCAGCATCGAACGACGGTCGAGCTCATGCATAGAGGAGTTCCTCCCAACGAACGTTGCAATGCTAGTCGATCACAGCTGGTAAGAAAAAGGTCAATTGGTGAAAAATCCCCATTACGCTCATTGAGACTGCGGGTCGTCAGAACTGGCGCCGCCACTTTTACGCTGCTTTCACGAACGTTTTCTCCTCAAGAGCCTTCCGTATATAGCGCATGAGCGTGATTGCCTTCATCTCAGCAGACAGTGATGCACCAGCGATGTCCTCAAGGCTCACCGGAAACATCCATTTCGTTCCGTTGACGGTCACGGTGTAGAACATGTTGCCGCTCCGGTAGAAGGAGAAGTGGGCCTTGTTGTCCTTTACGATGTCCTTAATCGCGAATTGCATCCGAAATCACCCGAGCGGATATAGTACCCTTCTCGCGTTATAGATGAAGAGTGTTACGTTGATTGAGTGCAAATGTTAGATTCATCGATTCATCTGTCGGCTTCTCATCATCCAAGAAGGAGCGGAGCACGCCTAATGGAGTACGCAAAATGAGCAGCCTCGCGATCTTGCAATTACTGAAGGAAAGCATTGTGACGGCGAACGTGAAAGCCGTCTATGGTGAACCTATCGCCGCACAAGGGAAGACGGTCATCCCAGTTGCCAAAATCATTTACGGCTACGGCGCTGGAGCCGGAACTGGAAGTGTTGGCAATTCGGGCGCTAGTGGCGAAGGGGGCGGGGGCGGTGGGGGAGCAAGAGCCGTTCCCGTTGGCGTGATTGAAATCAGTAACCAGCAAACTCGTTTTATCCCGATCAGCGACCGAAGAAAGCTCGCAGGAGCAGTCGTAGTCGGCGTCGGTCTGGGCATCTTGTTAGGTTGGCGCAGACGGCGCTGAAGCTGCGGTGGTTCAACGCTCGAACACTGGGAGAGTCATTGAAATAAGTATAGATGGTCGCGATCCGAGCAAATCTAGCTCTCAATTTCGCCCAGCCGCAGTGTCGGGGACTCGTCTCGGCAACAGACGCCATAGTGTTGCCAGAGCCGAAACCACGGGCTATGCGCATTCATCTCGTCATGCCTTCGATTTGCAGAACAGATGTCACTTGCGCTGAGTGGTCTAATGTCCGGCGCTTCGAACATTTCCTGTAGCTGCTCGATGTCGTCAATGATGCGTTCAACGTCCATGCGTCACAATCATTTAGTACGAAGTGCGAATGGGCCAAACGGAAGCGGGATTGGTCTTTCGTTAGCGATTCGTGCATTGCCAGTCAATGCGCCAGCGCCCGCAAATACCACCCGCTGCTCTCGCCAACGTGCACGAGTAACATGTATACATGTGCAGAATACGCTCACAATGCCTCGACGCAGAGTATTCGGATCGCTCGGCACGAAGTGATGTCCTTCTTCGGGAAGAGCCAGACGAGGAAGAGGACGATGAGGAAGATGAAGGAAACGTCACGGACGATGAGGGTGACCACGATGAAGAGGATGACGGAGGCTACTCGGTGCGGGTGTGCAGTTTGTGTCAGTGGTGAAGGATGAAGCGCGAAGATTTCGTCAAGGTTGCAGAAGAGACTTTGGATTCGTTGCCGGAAGAGTTCCGAATCCGCATCCAGAACGTCGCGATCCTCGTTGAAGATTTTCCGGCGAACCAGCGACCACTCAAGCTGGGGCAGCATAGGCGACTGCTTCTAGGCATCTTTCACGGCGTGCCTGCGACGAAGAGGAGCGTCTTCAACCTCTCCACGGGACCGGATCACATCGTGCTTTATCAGCAGAATATTGAGGCGGTCTGCTCAAGCGAGGCCGAAGTGCGTCATCAAATTCGCCAGACTCTCATACATGAACTGGGGCACTACTTCGGCATGACAGAGTCACAACTTAGGGACGTTTAGGGGTAATTGCTGCCACGCAAAATCCGCGAAACCTCACGAAAAGCTCGGGACGCAACCACGCAGAATTCGTGACCTCCTCGGCAGGCCTCGAGAATCCAATCGTGATGAGAAGACGTCCCCGCCAACTCCGGTCTTTTTGTTCCGATTCTGGAAAAAAGTTATGGGAAGTTCGTGCAAGACATTGAAACTCATCATGCACTCGAAGAGAACAAGGGGTCATCTTTTTGTTGGCTGAGCAGCCTTACTTGGGGAAAGAGCAGTCCCACCTGGTCCTTCCTTCTTGGGTGCCTCCTCCTGGATGTTGACACTTCCCTTTAAGTGTGCGCCTTCCTCAATGGAGATGCGCTGAGTCGTGATATCGCCCACGACAATGGCCGACTGCTTTAAGTCGACCCGGTCGCTCGCATGAATAGTGCCTTCCAGCTTGCCCTGCACGATTACAGCGCAAGCATCGACGTTGGCCTTAACGCTCCCGTTCGGTCCGATGATCAGGCGGTTTCCTTTCGGGCCGATGGTGCCTTCTACCTGGCCGTCTATATAAAGGTCTTCGCTGCACGAGAGTTCCCCTTTAATCACGATCGACTTGCTGATGCGGGTCATTTCCCCCGCGGGTGGCATCCGGCGCTTTGAGCGTTTCCATGAGTGCAACCACTCTTCTCGGCGGACCTTACCTCTTCAATGGTTGACATGGCTGTTTGCTTCATCCGACGGCCCGAGGGTCGAGAATCAGGGATGTAGTGGGTTAGCGTCGGAGAGGCCAAATTAACGGGCACCCTCAGTTTCGTCCCACAATCATTGTGTCAATCGGAGCAAGATCGTTTCAACCTTGCCTACTACCCGCACCTCATCTTGAAATCGTCGGTGCCAATCGTGTCCGCTGTTGGGTTCTCCGACCCTGTCAAATCTGGCAGGGCTATGAATCCAGCTTAGCTTGTGGGCACATGTTCGCACGGCAACCAAACGCACAAAGGCCGCTAAACCGCAGCGGCAAGCCGACCGGACCGATTCGTTCGCTCGGTGCACGTTGGGCGTTCTCGTTTCAGCGGTGCTGCCATCTGATCGGCGACCTGTCGTTTTACGGAAAACTGGAGGTGCGCCAAGCGATTAACGCAGTCACCGGAACTCGGCGTTTTGGACTTTGTCTTTTCCCTTCCCAAGAATGTTTTTAAGCAGCTGCATTGCAACTGACCCTACTGTAGAGCAAGCTCGGCGCTTTCCTGTCCGCTGTTCGGACGTTCCAGGGTGTCGTACAGCGGCTGGGCTGGCCAAGCTTGAGTTGGCTCGTGTGCGACCGTAGCAGCCAGGATGCGGACGTTCGGATTGTGGGAGAGCGTGAGCGTCTTTGCGCCAGCCGGGATATCCACCGGGTAGACGAAAAGATAAGAATAACGGTATGCCTCGTTAGCGGCTGCCGAGTCGTGGCGGTGCGACGCAAACCATCCGATATCAGCACGCTTGATGAAGGCCGGACGAAGCCCGATCATTTCGGCGTATTCGTTCAAGCGAACGCGCGGCGGACCTCCGGTGCCCGGTCGCGCTGGCATTTGCTCTTCGGCTGTTTTCCAGATACGGTCGTCCCACTGGCCGACGAATCCTGTCCATTCCTCGATTCTCAGGTGCAAATCCTGATCCCGGATTTTGAAGGTAGTGTTCTGGTCGCCGTTGGCTGCCGCGGCTAGCAAGTAGAGACGGTTGAAGTTACCCGCAGGAAGATGGACGGTCTGTCCAGCGGCGGTTACCGCGTTCGGTTTTGGTCCCCCGGCCGCAGCCAGCGTGAAGCTGATGCCCGCATAATCGACTTTCTCGGGCAGCATCTCGGCAGGTAAACTTTTGCCTTGAGGCGAGAAATTTGGTCGGTCGAAGTTGCAGTCGAAGCAGCCGCTCGCTGGCTTGTTGTCGAGACTCGCTACTGAGGTGTCATACGGCAGATTCACTGGCGCGAATTGCAGTGGAGCTACCTTTTTCGGGGCGGCGGCAAGTCTCACGGCGAAGCTGCGCGGCTGGTATGCGGTGAAAGAAGTCACGAGATCTCCACTCTGGATCATCGCGGAACCAAGCGGCTGCTCTTGCCCGTTTATCTCGCGCGCTGCAGTGAGTGGCGCCGCGAAATGGATGTGAATGTTGTTTGCAGGTTTTCCGTCTAGCTCGACCACGCGGACCACGATCTCGTCGCTCTGTTCGGCCTTCTTCAGCGCCAGCATACGCACACGGTTGTTGTCGATTCTGGCGAGAGAGAACTCCTTGCCCAAAAATCCCGGATGCTTGGTGCTTTCAAAGGCAACCAGGGGATCATTCAGCCGATGTGCTTGCCAGTCGGTTTGACCTTGCCGCCAATCGCCGTCGTGGCCGGCCAGGCCAAAGTTGATGTCGTGATGCCCGATGTCCTGTGTGCCCTGATCGGTGTAGCCGCCGCGAGTTCCCGGAGTTCTGATCAGAGTCAGGCGAATGGTGTTGTCGCTGGGCTTGTCGGAACCGTTTTTGCAGTCCGCGAGCACGGTGGCGCCATAACTTCCACTTTGCTCTGTGAGATCGACCCACTGATGCGAAGCAACCTCGAACTGGCGCTCATCTTCGGTGGGGCGCTGAATGGTGCCGATATCCCAGTTGTAGGTCGCCATCCGATTCGTCGCGCTTAGCGGGAACGTGGCTTTCAGATTGGCTTCCTTTGTTTTCCAATCGATGGCATTGACAAATTCGACGCGATTACCGGCGTTGCCCGCCGCCAGACGGACCTGTTGTACAAATTTGGAGCCTTCGGTTTCGCGTTCGACCTGAACTGCGACCCGTGCCGGGCCATTTTCGACCACGGTGATCTTTGGCGATCCGCTCACATACGAGCGTGGAGGCCGCTGTTCATCCGCGAAGTCCATGTTCCATGCCGGGTAGTGTTCAGGATTGTCGGTCGATATAGCGAGCCGCATTGGCCCAGACAAGAGTTCGCGATTGAGCTTTTTGTCAAAGATGCTGGAAACGTCGCCGTTCTGATCGAGCTTTACCGTGTATCGGGCGTTTTCAAGTGAGGACTCGGACACTTTCAGTTCCGACGAGGCCGAGCCACCTTCGCCTGGTCTCACGTCGAACACCGAGTAGCCAACCGACGGCACGCTGGCCAGAAAGAGAATCTTGGTAACTCCGTCTTTTTCTCCAGCAACTTGCGCGGGAACTTCTTTACCGTCCGGACCGGTCACGCCCACGCCTGAAGGGGTCCCATTGGGGAAACGGATCGAAGCTTCAACGACATCGGAGCGAGCGATGTTAAGCGGGTTATAGACGACGATAGGAGTGCCTTGAGTCTGCGTGTCCATCGCCGAGGCAACCGCATCCGTGGCGCTCGCGAGGACGCCGGCGAATTGGTTCATCGCGATGACGTCATCGTTCCACGCAAACTCAAACGCCTTTGGAGTCGCCGTTCCAGGAAGAATGTCGTGGAATTGGCCACCCATCACGAGCGTCCAGGCTGCGTTCAAACGCTGTTGCGGATACGTTCTACCGCCTAACCACGCAGCGGCGGCGGAAGCCTTTTCGGCGGCATCGGCGAGCAGTTCATTCTTGCGAATCCAACGCTTCTGGTATGCCTCGGAGGTCAGAGAGCCGGCAGAGTGGTTGATGAGTTCGAGGTCTCCCTTATACCGGGGCATGCGGTCGGTTTTGCAGCACTTGAGGATGTCCTCGAACATCTGATCAGCTCTCGACCACACGACCTGAATTGGGCCATCGCCAACTTGCGCTGGGGCAGACTGGGCGACGCCGGGTTCTTCATCGGACTCCCACTCACGCGGACGAACTGGCGGCGCCGGGATTACGGTTTTACTCTTCGTGACGATCGCCTCCATCAATTTGACGGAGGATTCGTTTGGCGCGCCGCCGATGTCGCCCGTTCCGACATAGTGATAGTCCGCCTTGATTCCTGTAAGGTCACCGTTGATTTGAATGCGCTTTACCCAGTCCTCCTTTGGGCGCGCCCGAAACGCGTTCTCCTGTGCTGTCAAATTGGGATCCGGCGGAGGCGGTGGCGGGGGTGTCTTGCTGAGATCGTAGCTTACCTGGCTGCCATAAGTGAGAGGATTGAGAGCGGCGATCACCGTGCTTCCATCTGTGCCCTCCCAGATTCCCACATTAAATGGAATGCCTTCAGGCGTTTTCTCCGGAGAGTCCGGGCCGCCAACATGCGGAGCAGGCTGCCATGCTGCCGAAAGTTTTTGCGTAGAGAATCCTTTCACTCCGGCGTGATGCAAAATGCTCGGTAGAGAAGCGGGAAAACCAAAGCAGTCCGGCAGCATATATTCGTGGCTAGCTACGCCGAACTCGCGCCGAAAGAAATTGTTGCCGTACAGAACCTGGCGGATGATTGATTCGGCGCTGGGCGAGTTCACGTCGCCTTCTTCCATCGAGGAGCCGGCCGGGAACCAGCGGCCAGCAGCCACGTACTGCTTCAGCTTGGCAAAATCGGCAGGAAAGTATTCCTTCATGAGACGGTAGCGGTTTGCGCCTGTGAAGTTAAAGATGTAATGCGGATACTTCTCGAATAAGACAAAGTTATTCCGCATCGTCTTGCTCAAATACTCCTGGATACTTTGGGGATACTCCCATCGCCATTCGGTATCTAAGTGTGCGTAGCCGACGTTGTAGAGCGTTGGCTGCTTTGTCAAATCGGGAGACGTAGGCGTGGTTGAGGTCTTGCTTTGAGAAGTGGAATCTGACTTCGCAGGCGTTTGCGCCGCTGTGCACAGCAGCAGGCCCAGGACTACAAACAGCAGCAGCAACCGCTGCTTGGTCTTTGACATTTGTAGCTCTCCATGGATCGTCTGAATTCAGAATTGGATGAACGAATGTATTTCAGTTTCATTGTGGACGGATCTGGGGAAGGCACAAATTTATCCCTGCCCTAAGCCATTTGGTTATCTGGCTTGAGCCGCTGAGGTAAGCGCCATCCAAAACGCGGAAAACTAAAACACGCTTTAGATGGCGCGACTCAAGTCTTGCCTTTTCCTAAACCCAGTCACATCGACAGCGAAGCATATTAGCCGAACAACAAGAGTTGATCGGCTCGACTTCAGGTTCAGAATTCGGCTCTCAGCGAGAGTTGCAGGTTGCGCTCGCTGCCCTTGGTAAGTACCTTCCCGAATGTGGATGCGTTGCTGGGATCGAGCTGGAGGCCGCCGCCGCTAACGCCGCCCCAGTTCGGATGGTTCCACAGGTTGAACGCCTCCGCACGGAATTGGAAGTTCACCCGTTCATTCACTGGAATCCGTTTGAACAACCCCATATTCCAGTTCTGGAATCCGGGCATATAGATCAAATCGCGGACTCGCTGAGCATTGAACGTTCCCTTAGCAGGGGCAGTGAAGTCGGAAGCGCAACAGACCCACTGACCGTTCGTTCCAAACGTGTGCGGCTTGCTCAACTTGCCGTCCCACGCAAAATACTGACCATTGACACCGCAACCGAAGTTTGAGTCCAGTCCCACGCCAGCGAAGTCCTTGGCTTGGGCTGCGCTGCAAGGGGTGCCGCTCTGGAACTGCGTGATGCCGCTGAGCTGCCATCCGCCGAGCACTTTCCCAACGACGCTAGACTGCTTCCGGAAAAACGGAAGCTCGTACAGGTAGTTGATCATCACCATGTGCCGCGTATCGAACTCCGACGGCCCCCACATGAAGCTGGTGTCGTACGTATCGGGAACGACATCGCGCTGGTTCGAGCCACTATCCATGCTCTTGGAATACGTATACGACACACCAATCATGAGACCGTTCACAAAACGACGACTGAAGTTTGCCTGCAAGGAGTTGTAAAGCGAACTGGCCACGTTATCGGTCTCGCGGATCGAGCCAAAGCCCTTGTAGGGCCTCAGAGCATCGACGTTCTTGACGGTGGGATTCGCCAACACGGTAGCGATCGTCGGCTGGTTGATGTTCGCCTCGCGCTGCAGGTGCAACCCCCGGCGGCCGACGTAACCAATGCTTACAAGCGACTTCCAGGGCAACTGACGCTCAAAGGAAGCGTTCCAGTTCCAGGCTTCGGGATTGCGGAAATTCTTACTCTGCGTAGTTACGACGAGCGGAATAGCAGCAGCCATGCTCGGCCCAAGGGCGTCGACCGAACCGTTTGTCAGGCTCGCGCTTGGCTGGAAGGGTGGATTGCCGCCGAGGAACACTGAGTCGCTGACGCCCAGGCGGGTATAGAAACGCCCTGCACCGGCGCGTACGACGGTCTTATCGTTTACTTGGTAAGCAACACCCAGCCGTGGCTGAATGTCGTTCCATTGAACGTCCGAGTAGTGGCTCGACACTCCACGGAATAGGAAATTCCACTGAGTTGTATTGGCTTCCGGAACGTGATTCTTTGCGTCAGACGAGAATCCGCGGCCGGGAATGACCATGCCGTTATAGAGTTGCTGCAGCGTTGGAGTGCCAAGAATCAATCCGGTATTGGGATCAACCGTTACCGCCTGCGACGGATCGTAGAATTGCGGATCGAACACGGCCTGATTTCCCCACCAGGTGTGGTATGGAACGATGACTGTGTAGCGCACTCCAGGTGTAAGCGTGAGCTTCTGGGTCACCTTCCACGTATCTTGCGCGAAAGCATCCCACATGCTCCCGCGGAAGATGGTGTAGGCGCGGTGGCCGATTTCTGAATAGCGATCGAACAGACCGAGAGCAGCGTTTGCAGCGGCCACTCCCGTTCCCCCCGCGCGGCTGTCTAGGAACTGGAATTGACCGTTCTGATTATTGGTGCAAGTCGAGCAAGCCTGTACGTTGATTTCATCGTTGTCATTCTCGCCCGAGTACTCGTACGAGGCGCCGAATTTCCAGGTGTGGTTTCCTTTCACCCAGGTGAAGCTGTCGGAAATGTCTCCAATCGGCCCGGCCGAGTGCGAGGGATACGGTCCACCGTTTAGTGTGGACATTTTCGTCATGTTTACACTGGGGATGCGGGTTGGCAGCAACTTCCCATCACTGAAGATGTAGTTGTAGTTTGTGCCATATAAGCCAGGGCCCTGCGCTGCGCCTTTGGTGCGATCCAGGAAGTGCGCTGCGTCCACTGGAATGCGCACCACGTCCTGACTATAGGTCAGTAACACCTCGTTCACCTTTGTTGGACTGATTGCCCAGGTGTGATTGAGCGAGTAGGTATAATTGGGCCGATTAAAATACTTCGGCGTTTCATTGGTATTGCCATCCAGGGGCTGGTACTCGAACCAGGCGTAATACATGCGGCGGAAGCGCACGCGCTGGTTGTCAGTAATGTTCCAATCCAGTGAAAGCGTGTCCTTCCGCTGGTTCTGCGGGTGCGGCGCGTAGAAAGTCCAGTTGTTATTGTTGATCGGCACCGTGAGGTTCGGCACCGGCCAGGCGTTCAAAATACCCAGCCCATTCTTGCTAACCCGCGCTACTGGAATCACGTTCGGGCAGGAAGTCGCACTCGTGCAGGCGGGGCTGTAATTGGGATCCGCAGGATTGGACGAGGCGACGAACTGCGTACCCGTGGTCGGATCCTTAATGATCCCCGTGGTGGCGCTGTAGCCCCAGATATTGCCGGGGACCAATAGATCTCTGAAGTCGCCTTGGCGCATTGCCAGCGTGGGGACCGCCAACGACTGGTTATCGGTAAAGACACGTCTCACCCACTCCTGTCCCCAGTAGAAGAAGAGTTTCGTCTTGTTGGAGTTGAAATGGTCGGGGATGTAAACAGGCCCACCGATGTTGTAGCCGAACTGGTTGTAATGATCCGGAGCTGTGACGAAGCGGGTAAGCGGGACCTGATTGCGCGACCATGAATTAGAGTTGAAAATCGTGTTACGGACATATTCGAAGGCGGCGCCGTGGAAAACCTGCGTACCGCTCTTGGTAACCAGGCGAATCTGTCCGCCAGATGAGCGGCCATATTCTGCCCCATAATCGGCTGTGAGGATCTGAATTTCCTGCGTCGAGTCCACGTCAGCTTGGCCGAGAACGGCGCCGTTGGAGCGGGTGCGCATGGCCACAGCGCCATCGTAGGTCACCACGCTTTCGGGGGTACGCGCGCCGTTGATGTTGGTCGATAATCCTCCCACACCGATGGAGAGGCCGACAATGTTGGTGCCACGGACGCCGGGAACCAGGTTGGCCATGAAGATCGGGTTGCGACCGTTGAGCTCGAGTGCGTCAATCTGCTCGCGAGTGACCACCTTTTGTACGGACGCTGATTCGGTCTGCAGTTGCACCGCCGAGCCTGAAACTTGGACAGTTTCCGTGGCTGCGCCGACGGACAGCGTTTCATCAACAACGAGATTGCTGGCAGGATCGAGTTTGTTGTCGGCGCTCTGAAACTTTTCGAATCCGGGCGCCTCGGCAATGACCGTGTACAGGCCAGGTGGGACATTGGTGATGGCGTAGTATCCGGACTCGTTGGTCGTCGTCGTGCGCTGGAGTCCGCTCTTGTTCTGAACACTCACTTTGGCATTGGGAATGGTCGCGCCCGTCGGATCTTTAATAAAGCCTGAGATCCTGCCGAGATCGGATTGGGCGAAGGCAGTCGTCGCACTCAGAGTGATTATGAATGCCACGCACGCGAAGAAGCGGGGACAACGGCTGATTTTTGTGGGCATCTCAGTCCTCTCTCTCGTCGTAGTGGTTTTAGTTTGGAACTCGGAACCCGCTTGAGAAGCCCGCACTCTGCCCCGCGAAACATGAGGCAGCGGGGTTTCGACGGCTACAACTTGGCTGCCTCGGTGCAAAAACTGAGGAAAGCACGCCACAAGGGGGGCAACGGTACACTACTTCCCGAAAATTTGCAATAGGAAATCCGATGTGCGGATGCCCAGGCG
>Ga0193751_1001919_pt1 | contig 12955 bp, 19 predicted proteins | sample L1c2metaG_FD_143050 | JGI IMG/M metagenome (GOLD analysis project Ga0193751, IMG submission 143050) | Soil microbial communities from a riparian zone of the East river system, Colorado, United States - L1c2 | ecosystem: Environmental > Terrestrial > Soil > Riparian zone | place: USA: East River... | reverse complement strand
GGGGCCAAGGATGCCGGCATCGGCCATGCGGTGATACTCGTCGGCCGAGAAGCGCCGCCGCGCCGGCAGCACACCCGGCCTGCCGCCGGCCATGCCTTTCTTCGCGTCGGTCTCGCTCATGGCGCAGCTCCGAAACCGCGATTCCTCTCCCAGACCGGCATCCGTGACCGAAGGATAACACCGCACCTGCGACATCGAGACGGCGAACCTCGTGCGCAGCTTCGCCCCTGAAAAGGTACTAGTTGCATGATTCCGGCCCGGATCCGCGACGCCGCTCGGGCTGCACCCCTCACTCCCGGCCTCTCTCCCTCACGGGGAGAGAGGAGAATCGAGAAGGGCCGTGAACTGGGATGATCTGGCGTAGAACGACCTCGCGCGCGAGCACCCCCGCCGGTAGGCTCCGTGCCGTTGTCGATACCAATCTGCGTTTGCCGGCCAGCGTACACGTCAGCACGCCATCACAGGTACCGTTGGAAGTCCTCTGCGGTAATGCCGGCGAGTTCGAGGATACGGCGCAGCGTTCCGCGCGGGACCTCGTAGGCCAAGCTTTACAACAGTGGTCCTTGTTGCGCCGTCGGGCGTGTGCCTCTTGAGCGTCAGGTGGCTGCCCCTCGTGTGTGCGTCCCTGAATCCTGCCCGGCGCAATGCGTTGACCACCTCCGCGCTAGAGCAGAGTGGTGGCCTTCTCATGCAGCTCCCGCTGGGATGCGTACGGGGTGTGGCGATACCACCTCATAAGGTCGGGCCTTGAGAGAAACCTCCTGGCCGTCGCGCGGCGGTGTTCCAGCGTGGATTTCGACGTGCCGTTCATTGAAGACCCGCTCCAGGAAGACCCGCTCCAGCTCCCCTTCCTCGTCCGCCAGAGTCTCCAGGTAGAGGAGTGTCGCCTCACCCAGGGAGTCAAGCGCTTCCTGGATGGTACCTCCGCAACTCGCGACGCCCAGCTCTTCGCATTCCGACACCCACTGAGCGTCCTCCTCGTACGCGCGAAAGGTCAGGAGGACGTATCGGGCCTGCTTTGCTGTCATGCTGGCTCCTCGGATCTCCTACGATGCCGTGCGTCTGCCAGGGAGCCGCCCCGACGTGCCGGCGTGCTCTCTGTCTCACCGAAGTAATACCTGCATGATACCGGCCGGCCGATGGACAGCGAACAAGAGTCCGGCTCTGAATGATGGTGGCCGTGGACGTGAGCAGCGTGGTGGCTGCCTGCGCCACGCCGCGATGGGCTGAGGGGAAGCCCCCTTGACCGTCCGCGCGTTGGATGGCCCGATGCAAGCGATGAGTTGGGGTGGGCCAAGACCTACGGTGCCGAGTATGTCGCCCTGGCGCGCGTGCTCGGATGTAGGCTCGTAACGCTTGACGCTTGGCTGCGCCGCGGCGCCAGCGCCATGATGAGCGTGGCGCCTCCGACCGAGCTGTAGCCTGCTGATCGCCAATTCTTGACGGTCAACCCGATCTAAAGCGAGGACCGCATGCGTATATTTGAAGACTAGGAATGCCGCTCGTCCAGCTATAATCTTCTATAAGGTACGGCCATGGAAGCGACCAAGTCAGGTGCAAAGCGCACGCTTGTCCGGATTCAGGACAAGGGCCAGATAACCTTGCCCGCCGCACTGCGCCGCAAGCTGGGGCTGAGAACGGGCGACCTCGTGGCCGTGGAGGAGACAGCGGACGGGGTGCTCCTTCGGCCGCAACGAGCCGCGCCGGCAAGCGTCCTGGAGGCGGCCGGCAAGACCCTCGCCGAGCAGGGCATCTCCTTGGCCCACATCCGGTCCTGGGCTGAGGCGGCGCAGACGCCTGAAGGCATTCGACTGCGGGATTACACACCGGAAGAGTTGCAGCAGTTTCTCGTCGATGATGTGCTAACGGAGGAGCAGTTGGCCATCGTCAAGCGCTTCGTACCCGACGAGCCGGCGCGCTAACCGTGCTGCTGCATGCCCGTCGATGAGACCACGCCGGTCTTCTTCGACGCCTCCTGCTTGGCGGCCGCGGCCGGGTCACCGGCTGGTGGGTCCGGCTATCTGCTCACCCTATGCCAGCGCACCTTCCTGCTCGGATTCGTTTCCCCTGGCGTGTTGGCAGAGGCGGAGCGCAACGTCGTGGCAAAGCTCCCGCGTGCTCAGTCGGCCTACCAACGCTTGCTCGCGACCACGCCGCTCGCCTCGGTATCAATCGATCCACCAGCAGCCGCTCCCTTCGCCGAGCTCGTCGGACAGAAAGACGCCCACGTCGTGGCCGCTGCGCTGGCCGCCGGCGCAGCCTACCTGATTACACACGATAAGCCGCTCGTCCAGCGGGTGAGCTCGGCGCAGCTCCCGATCGTGGCTCTCTCCCCGGGGACGTTCATCCAGACCGTACTTCCCAGCCATCCGGGACTACAGCACTATCCGCGAATAGCAGATCCCTCGATCCCCACGGGCGGTCTTAAACGAAACTTTCTGTCCGTCGCGCAGCCGTGTTCCGGGATGGCTTGGACGTGCCGTTCATTGAAGACTCAGGGAGTCGAGCGCCTCCTGGATGGTGTCTCCGCAACTGGGGACGCCCAGCTCCTCGCATTCCGACACCCACTGAGCGTCCTCCTCGTGTGCCCGGAACGTCAGGGGGCATATCAGGCCTGCTTTGTTGTCATGCCGGCTCCTCGCATACCCGTTACGACACCATGCGTCAGCCACGGAGACGCCCCGACGGGCCGGCGTGCTCTCGGCTCGGGGTCACCAGGGTAAATGCCGCTCACGCCCCCGATACAATGCGCAATGGAGGAATGAGCTATGGCAGAGGAAATCATCCCAATTGACGTCAGCGCCATGCCGGAGCTGCGGCGGCTCGCCGAGGACGTTGCTCGCACCCGCCGGCCAAAGGCCTTGCGTGTCGATAGCGAGGACGTGGCCCTTATCGTGCCGAAGACCTCACGACGCTCACGAATCCCTCGCGGCCGGCCGACCTCAGCCGACGACCCATTCTGGAAACTCGTAGGTATTGGGCGCTCCGGCAAACACGACATCGCAGTAAACCACGATAGGTACCTTGCGGACGCGAAAACGTCTACCTCGGAATGAGCCAAGCCTATCCCACTTCATACCCGCGCCGTGTCTTCGTTGACAGCTCGGCAAACTTGGCGCTCCTAGACGCAACCGACGACAATCACGGCGCCGCTCAAGCAATCTCGCAACGCCTGATAGGATCCCGCTCTCGTCTCTTCACGACCAACTTTATTATCGACGAGTCCTACACCCTCATCATGAGCCACCTCGGCACGACTGCCGCCATTGCTTATCTTCACGATATCCGTGCGAGCTCTTTTACTATTGAACGCATCTCGCTCGTTGACGAACGGCGTGCAGAAGAGATTCTCAGACAATACGAGGACAAACGATTTTCGTACACCGACGCGACGAGCTTTGCGATCATCGAACGGTTGAGGCTCGACGCCGCCCTCGCCTTTGACCGGAATTTCGGACAATACCGCATCGTGGTTCTGATGCCCTAACTCGCAGACAGACGGGCACGATTCATCGCGTCCCTACGGGAGGCCGGCAGCGCACGTTTGACGGGGCTAGTGCCGGCGAATACCTCGCCGGCCAGGTCAGCACGGTCATGGGCCACGCCTCAACAGCTTCGGGCCCGATCCGTCCGACGCCCCGGCGCCCTCTCGGTCTCACCAAAGTGATACCTGCATGATACTGACCGGCCGGCGAGGACCAGAATCAGAAGGCGCGTCTATATTCCCCTCGCGGGGAAGGAGCCAGTGCACCGGTTCGGCCTGCCCCGCCGGCGCTCAGATTACACAGAATCCCCAGAATCGCGTTCGGGCGGCAATTCCGTGGTAATCCGCGGGCCGCTCCGCATGAACGCCTGGCCGCCCTCGCTCGGCGCGGCGCGCTCGTAGACGATCGTCTCCCCTTCCCTCGCGGGGAAGGGGCCGGGGGATAGGCCCGCGCCTCGCTACTCGCCCAGGCTGGCCTCGCCGCCGCTCATCTGCCGCTCAGGTGGGTCCGGCTCATCAAGGGCCTTCGCGATTCGGTGCAGCAGGGCTTCCTTCGACACTCTGTCGACACAAGAACATACCAATTCACTTCCGCTTCGATGGAGCGAATTTGGTAGGGAGGCGGGCCAGCGTTTCACCCCTCATACCCCGGCCCTTTCTCCCTCATGGGGAGAAAGGGAGACCGAATCTTGGCAACGTCTCCAGGGGCACGGCCCGGATCCGCGACGCCGCTTGGGCTGCACCCCCTCACTCCCGGCCTCTCTCCCTCACCGGGAGAGAGGAGAGGGAAGGAGCCAGTGCACAGGTTCGGCCTGCCCCGCCGGCGCTCAGATTACACAGAATCACGTTCGCAATATCTACTGTGGCCGTTCCGCTGAGCCTTGGCGATTTCCCCCACACTCATTCGAGCCGGCTCAGCGATTGGTCTGCGAGCGGCGGAACAGCAGGTAGCCCACCGCGACCACAATCACGACGATGACAATCACGATGCCAGCCATGGGATCCTCCTGTAGCACTCGGCCAACGGCGCGGCGCGCTCGTAGACGATCGTCTCCCCTTCCCCCCAGGGAAGGGGCCGGGGGATAGGTCCGCGCCGCGGCTACTCGCCCGGGTTCGGCGGGTCGGCATCATCGCTGTCACAAATGGGGAGTTACCAGTCCCCGTCCGAGTGGTGGCGAAGACAGCTACGTGCAGGCAACAAGGCGCACCACCAGGATGAAGTCGTGCGGAGCTTCGCCGATGAAGGGGTAACTCCACGCAAAGGGGGTGACCAACCGCGGACCGAACAGCGAGCCGAGCTCCAACAGTTTCGGCGTGATGCCGGCTTCTATCGTGGCCACCACCATGAGCTCTTGGCACAGCATCCTGAGCAATGGGTGGCGATTTTCGACCAGACCGTCGTCGGCGCTGCCCCAGGATGCGCTGTTGGACGACCTAAGTCGCCGTGGAGTGCCGGCCGAACGGACGCTCGTCAAACATGATGGAGATCCTCCCGGTGATCCGGCGGGAGCACTTCCGCCGCGATGGGATTTGGCACTGGCATCTGCGGCAAACCCCTGGAATGCTTATAGTGCAAAGCATGACATACAAGGAGGGGAGATGCGCGAGCGCGATCAACCCGTGACTCAGACCATCAAGGCATCCGAGGCCCGAGCGCAGTGGGGACAGCTCCTCAACGCCGTCTTTCGTCGCCAGAAGCGCATCGTCGTTGAAAAGGGCGGCATCCCCGTGGCGGCTCTCGTCTCCGCTGAGGATCTACAGCGGCTCCGCCGCTGGGAAGAGGAGCAAACGCGCCGCTTCGAGGCATTGCAACGCGTGCGTGAGCCTTTCAGGGACACCCCGCCCGAGGAGATCGAACGCGAAGTGCGCAACGCGATAACGGCACTACGGGCAGAGGACGCCGAGCACCCCGCGCATCAGCGCGTGTGATCGACGCCGTCCTCGATGCCAACACCCTGGCTTCTGGTTCTCTTGCATCCTCCGGCACTATCGCGCTCCTCATCGAGGCGTTTCTCGCCGACAAGTTCCGCGACTTTCTTTCGCCACCGATTTACCGCGAGCTCGAGCGCACCCTCGCAAAACCCTATTTCGCTCGCCGCCTGACCCCAGACCGGGTTGCGGACGGCAGCAGGTCGTCGATTGGCAGGCGCAGGTCCGGGAATGCGGCTGGCGTGAGCGTGTCGCCGCGCCCGGCCGTCGAGACGCTGGCGTAGCGAGGACCGGATGGGTCGCGGTGGATCAGAGTCTGGTTGGCGGTCAGGTCCACGAGCCAGACCTCTGGGATGCCGGCCTCGGCATAGCGCGGCAGCTTGAGGTCGCGGTCGTAGGCCAGCGACGTGTCGGCGACTTCGATCAGGAGCAGGACGTCGCCCGGGCCGGGATGTTCCTCCCCATAGCGATCGGCTCGCGGGCGGAGCAGGGCGAGATCGGGCTCGGGCTCCAAGCCCGATGACAGCCGAACGGGGCCCTGGATTCGGACAATCGCACGTCCGGCCAGCCGTACGATGAGCCACTCGGCGAGGGTATCGACGCACCTGGCATGCCGGCTGCCAATCGCCGCCATTGTGTAGATATCTCCCTGCAACAGCTCGACGCGCTCCTCGGGGCCGAGGATGCCGGCATCGGCCATGCGGTGATATTCGTCGGCCGAGAAGCGCCGCCGTGCTGGCAGCACACCCGGCTTGCCGGCGGCCATGCCTTTCTTCACCCCGGTCTCGCTCATGGCGCACCTCCGAAATCGCGATTACTCTCCCTGATCGGCATCCGGTGACCGAAGCATAACATCGCATCTACGACATCGAGACGGCGAACCTCGTGCGAAGCTTCCCCACTGAAAAGGTAATACTTGCATGATTCCGGCCCGCCGGTAGGCCAGGAATCAGAAGGCGAGGCGATCTCCCTTTCTCCCCACGAGGGAGAAAGGGCCGGGGTATGAGGGGGAGAGAGGAGAACCGAGAAGGGCCGTCGAACCGAGGGGACAGTGCAGGCTCGGCCCGCCCCGCCGGCGCTCAGATTTCACGGAATCCTCAGAATCACGTTCGCCCGGTAATTCCGTGGTATTCTGCGGGACCGCTCCGAATAAACGCCTGGCCGCCCTTCGCTCGGCGCGGCGCGCTCGAAGACGATCGTCTCCCCTTCCCTCGCGGGGAAGGGGCCGACCGTCAGATCCGCGCCGCCGCTACTCGCCGATGCTGGGTCGCCCCCACTCATTCAAGCCGGCTCAGCGATTGGTGTGCGACCGGCGGATCAACAGGTAGCCCACCGCGACCACAATCACGACGATGACAATCGCGATGCCAGCCATGGGATCCTTCTGTAGCACTCGGCCAACGGCACGGCGCGTCATGCCTTCATGCCGGTGTGAGTATATCTTAGGGACATGGCGCCGCCTGGTCGGCGCCCTGCTTTAGGCGGACCGCCGGTCGCCGTCTCCCCTTCCCTCGCGGGGAAGGGGCCGGGGGATAGGTCCGCGCCTCGCTACTCGCCCAGGTTGGGCGGGCCGGAAGGGCTGCCCTGATAGCCGGCCGACGACGTGTCAACCGCACCTCAGGCGACGTTCGTCACTTAGCCGCCGGTGAGCGAAAGATGGCTGAAGACGGTGGCCGCATGGATCTGTTGGACGGCGCCGCCGCCGCCCACAGTCAGGGTCGCCGGCGGTGTGCAGGTGTCGCCCTGTATGCTTGGATCGCGGCCGCCGTTCACCGTCAGGCTGACGCTGGAGCCATCGTTGCGAAATACGAGTGGTCAGAGGACATGGCTATGGCCGCCGAACAGCATCCGATCAACGTTTCAAACTACCCCGCTCTTAGTGACCTGGTGGAGGAGGTTGCGCGTACACGTCAGCCGAAACGCTTCCGTATCGATGACAGCGACACGGAAGCCGTCCTCATGCCGGCAAAATCACGCAGCCGGCGGGCAAGGCTGACGGCGACAAAGCGAGAGCAAATCCTGTGGGCGACCTTTGGCGCGTGGAAAGGCCTCATCGACACCGAGCAGCTCAAGCGGAATCTGAACGAGCTGCAGTGGGATGAGTCCTCGCCGCGCGGCCTGTGAACTATCTCCTTGATGCTGATGCCACCATCGACCATCTCTCCGGTGAGCCAGGGGTCGCCGCCCTCATTTCGACGCTTGCCAAGGTGGACCTTGCCATAGCTGCTCCGACGTTGGTGGAGCTTTATACAGGCGTCTATCGCAGCTCTGACCCCATCAGAGCCGAACGAGAGCTTCGCGTCTTCTTGAAAAGCGTCACCATCCTTCCCTTGACGCGGCGGGTGATACAGCGCGCCGCGCGTCTTCGCGCCGACCTGCTCAATCGAAACCTCTCTGTCAGGACGCGGGCGTACGACATCCTGGCCGCCGCATTCGGCCTTGAACATGGCCTCGCCATTGTGACGAGCAACACGCGGGACTATCGCGGTATCACCGGCCTTACCCAGCTCAACACGCGTACTGGCCAGCTCACCACGCACTAAGCGTCCCGGGGAGCGGCCGGTTTCTTCCACTGCAGGGCGCCGCCCACACCCGCCAGTCGTCCGGGTTGGGGGAATCACCACGTGGCGCGCGGTGTGCTCCTCGTCCCAGTCATTCCCAGAGGAGGTCCTGGACCGCCAGCGGCAGGCACGGAGCGCAGGTAGACGGTTGATCTCCCCTTCCCCCGCGGGGAAGGGGCCGGGGGATAGGACCGCGCACCCTCGCTCGGCTACTCGCCGATGCTGGGTGGGCCGGCAACGCTGCTTTGCCCGTAAGGGGAGGTCCCAGCCGGGCTGTAGACGACGTTTACGACCGCCGTGCCACTGAAGGTCAGCGTGCTTACCACGACCTGCGATGTAAGTGATACAGCCGTAGCTGAGCTGCCGCTCTCGGTGACCGGGGCCGATTTGGCATAAATGGTGCCTGAGACGCTCTGCGTGCCGTTGCCCGTCAAGGTTATCGATTGGGTGTTGTTGCGGTCGAAAAAGATCGCCAGCCCGTTATAGGTGCCGCTGGTTGGGGCCACGAGGTCAATCGCACCGTGGTTGGTGAGGTCGAGCCCGGCCCCGGCCTGACCGCCAGAGGTGCAGGGCGTGGGGTAGGCAGAGCAGGCGAAGTAGACCATGACCCCGCCGTTGGCAATGAACTTCCCCGTGTTACCGCTTTTGAAATCATTCATGCTACTGCCCTTGATAACATAGATGCCGGGAGTCATAGTCAGGTTGCCGGTGCCCGACAGGGTAATGCTCGGGTAGATGCCGGGTCCGATCGTCTTGTCGGTGTTGCCCACGCTTGGGTCAGCCTGGAGCGTGAGACCCGCGCAGTAGGTGACTCCGTCGCACTCAGGGACACACGTGGCGCCCGACCCAGTTGGACAGAGCGGGTCTGCTACGGAAGGCTGGCTGCAGGTCGGCACGGGCGTGAAGAAACCGGCATCCCCCGACGACTCGCAACCGACGAAGTCGGTGGCACCCGAAGTCGTGCAGGCGGTGTCTGAGTAGGTCTTTATCTGGACGCTGCCGCTGATGTTCGTCGCCGACGTGCTCGTGGAGTTCGCCTGAATGGTGCCGCCGCAGACATTGAGCATGTTGGTGTTCGAACCCGTCAGCGTGGTTCCCGACGCCTTGAGGATGCAAAGCACGCAGCCGCCTCTGGGCGTAACGATAACGGGGGCCGTCGCCACCGAGCGCGCGGTGACCGTCTGGCTGATGGCGCCGAAGGAAAGGAAACCGATCGACTTGCTGACGCAGACCTCCACGAAGTTGTTGTCGTTAGCATGCTTGCCGCCCGAGCCCGGACATTTGCCCCCGCCCGTCGGCGGACACTTGACCGTCATATCGGCGGAAGCGAAGCCGTTCTGTTGCGCGTAGCTTTGGGCGTCGGAGAGCGCCGTGCTGGCGTTGGGGCTGACGTTGCAGGGGACGTCGAAGCCGGCGGCCAGGGAGGCGGCGTCGGCCGCCCGCTGCGCGCTTTCGCGCGTCATCAGGATCGTCGCGACGTTAATCCCGACCCACATCAAGCCGATCAGCAGCGGGAAGAACAGCAGCATCACCCAGGACGCCTGCCCTCGCTCGTCGCTCGCCAGCCGCCGCATTCTTCCGTTCGAACGCCTTATGTTCCGCATGGGCTTCCGCTCCCGTTCGTCGATACCGTGCTGGTTTCCAGCCGCGTGGACGTCTTCGGGTTCAGTGAGATCGATTTCGTCAGGCCTGCCAGCCCCGATGTGAAGTTATACGAATAGCTTGCCGCTCCGTTGAACCCCACGCCGACGGTGACCGTCCCGCCCGCCGTGCCGGCCGGGCTACTGTCGGTGGCGCCGCTGACGCCAACGTTGCCGGTGCTCAGGTTATTGCCGGACCAGTAAGCGACGCACGTTTTGATATCCGCGGCCTTGTGGCCCACGGCGGCGTAGCGGGCACCCTCGCGAACGGCGTTGTCCAGCGTCGTCCATTGCTCGACGAAGACGACCCCCTCGACCATCAGGTAGATGAACAGAAAGATAAGCGGGAAGACCATGAGGAACTCGAACGTCACCTGTCCCCGTTCGTCGCGCGGTCGCGGATGGCACAGGGGACCTTCGTTCTTGTGCGTCATCACTGGCACGGTGCCGCCGGAGTGCCCGTCGCCGCGGCCTCCACCCGCATCGTCGTCTGCGGGCTGATCGGTATCGAGTAGTTCAGGCTCCCGAACGAGGAGGTGACGTTGTAGTTGTAGCCCGCGATCTTGACCTGTACTGGGCCCTGGACCGTGGCCGTCGCTCCGGCCACGGGCGTGCCGGTGGCGGGGCCATAAAGGACGCTCACCTGGCCCGATGTCAGGTTGCCGCCTCCCCCTCTGGCGTTGACGCAGGCTAGGATCTGTGCCGACGTATGTCCCATGGCTGCAGAGCGGGCGCCCTCGCGGACGGCGTGGTCTAACACCGTAAGCTGCTGCAGGAACAGCACGCCCTCGACCATGACGTAGATGATCAGGAAGATGAAAGGCAGCACGATCGCGAACTCGAAGGCCGACTGACCTCGTTCACCGCGCCGCCCGCGCAGGCCGGCCCTGTCCATCGTCTCCCCTTCCCCAAACCTGTCCATCGTCTCCCCTTCCCCCGAGGGGAAGGGGCCGGGGGATAGGTGCAGCCACCGTCTCACCCGTACACCTCTGTCCTGCCTCTTGATTATCGCCGATCGCCGCCCTGCGACGCCTCCAGGGGCTTCCCGCCGTGACCGGCGGCGAGGCCGGCGCTCCCTGGGAGCGCCGGCCCCAACCATTGCGCGTATGTCCGAATCATCGTCGAGTGCCGGAGCGCAGGAGCTGCGCGAACAGCGCCCGCTTGTTAGGCGCTGGCGCCGGCGATGGCGTTGCTGACCAGGCCCGAGATCAGGCCCAGGGTGTTCTGGATCGTGGTCGAGATCGCCGGACCGGCAACGATGTAGGCTGCGCCCACCGCCGCGACGATCACGACGGCCACCAGCGCGTACTCGATGCCCGTCTGGCCGTCCTCACGGTCCAGCCGTGCCTGCGCCCACCCCAGGAGCGCCGGAAGCCATGCCGTTAAAGCTGTCATGGTCATTGTCCTTTTTTCTGTTGCCGGCGCCGGCCGGCCACGCTGTTCCCCCTTCCCTCGCGGGAAAGGGGGTAAGGGGGATAGGTTAGGCCGCGGCGGCGGTGATGGCGTTGCTGACTAGGCCGCTGATCCTGGCGAGGGTGCTGGTGATGACGCCCTGGATGGTCGGGCCGGCGACGACGTAGGCCGCGCCCACCGCCGCGACGATCACGACGGCGACCATCGCGTACTCAATGCCCGTCTGGCCTTCCTCACCGTCCATGCGCCCTCGAACCGTCTCGACCAGGGTCAGGATCCATGCCGTTAGCTGTGTCATTCCTTCTCCTCCTTAGACTTGCGCCCGCCGGCGCCGGGCCGGTCGGGTCGTTTCTGATGTATGCAGCTTCCCAGGGAATCGGTAGGACAAGAGGTAGAGAGCTGCAAGAATAGTGTTAGGATCTCAGACTCTCCGGGGGCTGGTCCGGCAACACAATCGCGTGCTGGTATGAGCAGGAGAGAGTCGCCGGCACAGCCGGGTTGTGTTCGCACGTGCCGCGTGGTGTGAGAGCGAGGTGGCAGCCATGATCCCGCCACGGGTTTTTCACATGGCCTGGCTGATCTTCATCTATCTGTACTTGATGCTGGGCATCTCGCTGGCGCTGATCGCCGGCACCGAGCTTGCATTGCGCGACTTCGCCGTCGGTCTGATTGCGGCCGTCCTGGCCACGGTTTGCGGCGTCCTCTGTGCGCTGGCGCGTGAGACCCGCCGCGAGCTGCCCCGTAGCTCCTAAGCGCCGAGGTTACCTATCCCCTAACCCCTTCCCCTCGAGGGAAGGGGAACGGCCGTCCCGGGAGCGCGGCTCACATGAAAATACCGTGCGCTGGCGGGGTACCTATCCCCTAACCCCTTGTTCTGGGCCGCCCCAATGGCGGCGTCGAGGGAAGGGGAACGGCCGTCCTTGGCGTTGGTGCGCCAGACCCGCCCTGAGCGTCACCTATCCCCCGGCCCCCTCCCCTGATTCGAGGGCTCGTACGAAATACCTGAGCATTTTCATGCTTCTTGGCGAGCGTCAGCGCTCATGGGTTGCTCACCATGAGCGGACGACAGGCTCAGGATGCGCGGTGGTAACATACCGCGCATCCTGAGCCTGTCGAAGGAATCTACCATCCCTCATCTTGTCGAAGTCCGGCCGGCTGTGCGCGCTAGGCGCTGGCGCCGGCGACGGCGTTGCTGACGATGCCCGAGATCAGGCCCAGGGTGTTTTGGATCGTGGTCGAGATCGCCGGGCCGGCGACCACGTAGGCCGCGCCCACCGCAGCCACGATCACCACGGCGACCAGCGCGTACTCGATGCCCGTCTGGCCGTCCTCACGGTCCAGCCGCGCCTGCGCCCATCCCAGGAGCGCCGGAAGCCATGTCGCTAAAGCTGTCATTGTCATTGTCCTTCTCTCTGTTGCCGGCGCCCGTCGGCTGAACCGATTTAGGCCGCGGCGGCGGTGATGGCGTTGCTGACCAGGCCGCTGATCCTGGCGAGGGTGCTGGTGATGACGCCCTGGATGGTCGGGCCGGCAACGATGTAGGCCGCGCCCACCGCCGCGACGATCACGACGGCGACCATCGCATACTCAATGCCCGTCTGGCCGTCTTCACGGTCCAGCCGCGCCTGCGCCCACTCCAGGAGCGCCGGAAGCCATGTCGTTAAAGCTGTCATTGTCATTGTCCTTTTCTCTGTTGCCGGCGCCGGCCGGCCACGCTGTTCCCCCTTCCCTCGCGGGAAAGGGGGTAAGGGGGATAGGTTAGGCCGCGGCGCCGGCGATGGCGTTGCTGACCAGGCCGCTGATCCTGGCGAGGGTGCTGGTGATGACGCCCTGGATGGTCGGGCCGGCAACCACGTAGGCCGCGCCCACTGCCGCGACGATCACGACGGCGACCATCGCGTACTCAATGCCCGTCTGGCCTTCCTCAC
>Ga0193751_1001918_pt1 | contig 12958 bp, 8 predicted proteins | sample L1c2metaG_FD_143050 | JGI IMG/M metagenome (GOLD analysis project Ga0193751, IMG submission 143050) | Soil microbial communities from a riparian zone of the East river system, Colorado, United States - L1c2 | ecosystem: Environmental > Terrestrial > Soil > Riparian zone | place: USA: East River... | reverse complement strand
TTCCTACCAGGTTTTATATGGGGACGGAACGGGGCACTTTCAGGGGACCGCGTCGTTTGGCGATGACGTGCTATACACGCCGTACGACTTGAACGGCGACGGAAAGATGGACCTGGTGGGTACGCCGTTCGATTTCTCTTTGAATGGCAATGTGTATCACAATACAGTCAGGGTACTTTACGGGAACGCCAACCGGACCTTTACCACCCGCGATATCACCCTGAAAAACTGTGCACCCTGGGAGGTAGATGCAGCGGTAGCGGATTTCAACGGTGATGGAATCAACGACATCGTTGTAGCGGAGGCCTCGGACTGCAAGGGGAACACGCCTGACACTATCGACGTGCTGCTGGGTAATGCCGATGGCACCTACCAGCCCGAGCAGGTGGTGTACAGCGGCAGCAATTCACTCGCGTTCTTTTCAGTGTTGCGAGGGAATCGGGATACAAAGCCTGATTTTGTGGTGTTCGAGATCAATACCGGGACGGTGGCGTTGCCGGGGATTCTATTCGAGAACACTACTGCCGGCAATTTCCCGGCTTGCAGCGCGCCCAACCATTACACGGGAATTACTCTATGTGCGCCGACCAGCACGGTGGCGCCGGGATCGCCCGTGACGTTCAGCATCGGCGCTTCGAATCAGACGGCGGGGCGCAAGCTGGAAGTTTGGATTGATGGCAAGAAAATGAGCGAGGAGCTGAAGCATGCGTTCTCGTATTACAGCTTCCTGGATGCGAGCTACAATCTGGCGGCGGGGACGCACAACGTGACCGTGTACTCGGCGGGCTGGGACAATATATTAGAGAGCCTCAGTTTCCCGCTGACGGTCGGTAGTAGTAGTTGCGCGCCGCCGAGTTCGCCGGGGTTGAATGTTTGCAGTCCGATCAGCAATTCGACGGACGATTCACCGGTGCTGGCGTGGGCGAGCGGGACGGTAACGGGAACGATTGCGCGCATGGAAGTGTGGGTGGACGGAGTGAAGGATGATTCGACGTATGGTGTGAATACGTTGAAGAAGAGTCTTTCGCTGGCGGCGGGCACGCATCGGTTTGATTACTACATTGTGAATACGGCTGGTACGAAGTGGGAGAAAACGGTGTACGCGTACGTGCCGTAGAGGCGAGTTGGGTTAAGAGGCCGCGACTTGGTGTCGCGGCCTTTTTTATTTCGGAGCGTTTAAACACTGGGATCGCGAACGGGACGTGCGGCGCGGCAAAAGTTCCCATATCTCGCAAAAGAGGCGAGACATGGGGGCACCCAGCATTCCTGGGCCGTTTCGCGCCTTATGTGCTAGTCGTGGTCGTGCTCGTTCCAGTCGCGCTCGATGTGCCAGCGGTGTTCGTGTTCATCCCACCAGCGGTGGCGCTCCCGCCAGCAACGCTCACGCACTGCGTGCAATTCACGGCGTTCGTGATTGGCCTGGCGGCTGTTGCGTCCATGTCGCTCGATGGCCTCGTGGAGTTCGTGTTCGGCGTGGACGACGCGGCGCTGACAGCGGTCGATGTCCTCAGCGTGAAGCGGCGGCATCGCTGTGAAAAGCAGGAACGCTCCTGAGAGAAGAGACGTTGCGGCTGTGGCGAAAAGTGCTTTCGATTGTTTCATGAGATTTGCCTCACCTTAACAGGGTGTCGAGAAATCGGTCTGTGTCGACGAAGGTGAACAGCGAAATAAGCGATCGATTCTCCAGGGATAAGACGCTTGTTGGGGCATGGCGGTTGCAGGGAAACTCAGGGCGTTCCGGTAGTGACTAGTCTTTGCGAGGCTGATTGCCCGCGGCGGCTTAAAGCCGGTATCCACTCCCGGCGATTCGCGCCCTTTCAAAACAGTTGCTCGGTTCACGCGGCCGTTTCAGCCGATCAGTTCTCAGGCGATCATGGCCGAGGGGCTTTCGACGCGGAAATCTATGGGCATATCTCGAAGCAACTGCAAGACCGGTTCATCCTGGCGGGCGAATGCGAGTTGTTCGAGCTCCCTTAGTTCCTCATCAATGCTGGGCATCTCCCGGCCCTCGAGGGCGAGCACTCGTGCGAAGGAGGTCGGAGTCACTGGGCAGTCTTCGTACCAAAGCTGCTCGTGCAACTTCTCGCCGGGGCGCACTCCGACGAATTGAATCTTAATGTCCTTATCGGGTCGCAGGCCGGACATCTCGATCAGCTTGTGAGCCAAATGAGTGATTCGCAGCGGGTCGCCAAGGTCGAGGGTATAGATGGTTCCATTGGATTCCAAGGTGGATGCCTGCATGACGAGTTGCACCGCCTCGGGGATGGTCATGAAGTAACGGGTCATCTCCTCGTGCGTAATGGTCACGGGCCCGCCGGCAGCGATCTGGCGCAGAAATATAGGGACTACGCTGCCGCGGCTGCCCACCACGTTTCCGAAGCGGACGCAAGCGATTTGTGTATTGTGCCCGTTTGAGGAGGCGAGGCCGCGGACCAGCAGTTCGGCGACACGCTTGGTTGCTCCCATGACACTGTTTGGCCGGACAGCCTTGTCGGTGGAGATCATCAGGAAACGTTTCGCTTCGAAGGCGATCGACAGTTCCGCGAGGTAACGCGTTCCCATCACATTATTCAGCACCGCCTCGCAGGGGTTCTGTTCCATGATGCCTACATGCTTGAAGGCGGCTGCATGGAGGACAACTTCAGGCCGGTGCTGTTCGAAGATATGCTGCAGCTGGTAGCGGTCGCGAATGTCGCCCACGATGGGGACGATTTGAGACGGAGAGCCGATCGCAGCAAGCTGGTTCTGAAGTTCGAAAATGGAATTCTCGTCACGGTCCAGCAGAATGGCTTTGTGCACGCCCAGGCGTGAGACCTGGCGGCTGATTTCGGAACCGATGGATCCGCCAGCTCCGGTGATCAGGACATTCTTGCGCTCGAATCCGCTGACGACCGCGGGATGCGGCTTCTCCAGAGAAACGCTGCGCCCGCCGCTCAGGACATGCTCGGGATTGAGCTGTGTGGAAATACGGACATCGCCGCGCAAGATGTTGGCTGCCGAAGGCAGGAGTCGCACTTCGGCACCGAATTGAGTCGTGGTCTGCACGATTTCGCCGATATCGAGTGTGGCTTCGGCGATGAACACGATATCGACGCAGGAGGTAACTAAAACGTCGGCCAGCGTGTCACCGAGTTCAGTCACGGGAAAACCGGCGATTCTCCGTCCGTGAAGATGCTTATCGGGCGAGAGTAGGCCCACGAGTTCGATATCGCTCTGCAAACTGACTTGGCGTACGCCGGAAGCCAGAGTATCGGCCGTGCCTAACAATACGGCCCGCTGGCGACGCGAGGAGGTGACTCTCCAATATTCGAAACCGGCCCGACGTAGAGCCCGGATCGTTCCCACCAAAAGCAGAAATAGCCCCAGATCGATCAGGATGATGCTGATGGGAATGGCCATTACGCGAAAGGTTTTCGACAATGCAATGCGCGCGAACAACAGCACCGCGCTGGGTAAAGCGGCAGCCAGGGACAGAGAGAACATGTCCCGCAGATTGAAATAACGCCAAATGCTGGCATAGGCGCCAAGCACCCAAATGCAGAAGGGCCGGACCACGATTAAGCCAGCGAGCCACACCAGCATGATGAAGCGATACCGGAACGGTACGGCGCCGTCGAAGCGCAGCTGGAAAGCCAGGTAAAATGCCAGCCCAGCGCAACCGCTATCCAACAGCAACTGGGTGAAGCGGGTGAATAGAAGTCCGGGTATTCGATGATTGAGCGCCGCGCAACAGCGTAAGAAGTAATCGCTCTGCCGGGCCATGAAGTCCTGCCTGGGGGATTTAGAAGCCATGGGGGTCGAGGATGGGCTCATCTTAACTGTCCGTGTATTTGCCTAAGTGATCGCGAATTCGTACATGTTTGCAATGCGAGTGCTACGAAGAAATCACGCGGAGAGTGCCGATGTTTTCGCCAGCTATTTTTCAGAACCCTCCGTAAGGGTCAATTTTTACGCATCAATTTTTTCAGCCGACGCGGATGATTCAGATTCATAATAGTGGCCACCCGCCTTGGCTCCGTAGTAATAGTAGTAGTGGTCGGGCGATCCCAGATCAATTCCGTTTACCACGACGCCCATCACATGGGCATTCACCTGCCAGAGCAGCTCGCCGGCGCGGCGAAGCGCATCCTTCGTCGTCTTTCCCGAACGAATGACCAAAATAATAGAATCCGCTTCGACTGACAAAATGACCGGGTCGGTGACAGAGAGCGCCGGCGGAGTGTCGATAATGACGTGGTCAAAATCGTTGCGCCACTGCGCGATCAGCGACCTCATCTTATTTCCGTCGAGCAGTTCTGCCGGTTGCGGGGGCTGCGGCCCGGCGGACAGGATGGACAAGTTCGGTACTGGCGGATAGGTCCTCATCACCGATTCGGCGGTAGTTGTGCCTGTCAGCACAGTGCTTAGTCCAGGCTTGCGATCGAAGCCAAAGGCGCGATGCACACCGGGACGACGCAGATCGGCGTCCACCAACAATACGCGCGACCCGCGCTGCGCCAGCACGATCGCAACATTCACACTAGTGGTGGTCTTGCCCTCTTGGGGCAGGGGACTAGTTATCAGAAGAACCTTGGGCGGACTGTCCAGAGCGGACAGCAAGATAGACGTACGCAAGGATCGATAGCACTCCGCCGCTTCGGAGTTAGGACGAAGCTGAGCGATCAACTCCGCTCGGTGTCCGGTAGACTCACCGTTCGCCAAGGCGAGTTTAGCCGCCGGTTGCAGGCGTGGCGTATCGGCCCGCAAGAATTGAGGCACGACTCCAAGCGAAGGCAGACCCGAGGCCATCTCAGCTTGCTCCGGAGTACGCACGCTATTGTCCAAGGACTCCAGCAGGAAGGCTAGGCCCACACCGCCGCATAGCCCGAGGACAAGGCCGATCGCCAAATTGCGCGGTATATCAGGAGACGTTGGGGAGAGGGGAACCCGGGCATTATCGACAATGCGGATGTTATTAGAGTGCAGGGCCCCTTCCAGACTGGCCTCTTTCAGTTTCTGCAGCAGTCCTTCGTAAAGCTGGCGGTTCGCGTCAACATCTCGTTTCAAGATGTTGAACTCAATGGCGTTCTGGTTGAGCTCGTTGGCTTCGCGCTTCTGAGCTTCCATTCGGGCGAGCACCATATTTTCCCGCTGCTGAGCGGCCAAGTACTCATTCTTGATCTGGGTGGCCATGCGCCGCACTTCGGCGTCGATATCGCCCTGAACTTCATCGAGTTGGTTCTTGATCTCGAGGACTTTAGGGTAGCCAGCGCCAAACTGAGTTTTCAGCAGAGCGTATTGCTGCTTGAGAGTGCTTTCGCGTTCTCTCAAGTGCCCCAACATTTCGCTGGGGGAGCGAGCCATCAATTCCGGATTCCCCGTGGCGGCGAGTTGGTAGCTAGCTTCTTTCTGAATGCGGTCCGCCTCAGTTGTGGTGAGTTCTTTGCTTAATTCGTCCAGTTTGGAGGTGGTGAGATTTTGCTTATCATCAATGCCAACGATGCCTTTTTCGCGCTGGAATCGAATCAGTTTTTCCTGGGAGGTCTCAACCTTTGACTTCAAATCCAACAGCTGCCGCTGCAGCCAGTCTGAGGTTTGGGTGGCGGATTCGTACTTGGTCTGAATATTCTGGTCGATGTAAGAGCTGACAATTCCGTTCACGATGTCGGCGGCGAGGCGCGGATTAGGGGCCAGATAATGGATCTCGATGAGCCGGGTGTTGTTCACTGTCGCCACTTTCAATCCGCCCCGAAAAGTGTTGATCAGCATTGACTCCTCGCGGGCGTCGATGCTGGGCGCAGTGGTGGCCAAGTCGCCGGAGGGGGCCTGAGGCTTGGAGACGCCCGTGAAGCTGGGGTTGCTGTCGAGTCCGAGTTTGCGAATGACCTTCATGGCCAGATTATCGCTATGCAGAATCCGGACCTGGGTCTCCATGGCGATGGTGTAATCCTCGTCGGCGACCGGGGTTGAGGAACTGTCCTTGAAGGGCAAGGCGTCCGCGCTTTCGCGGTTAATCGCGATCCGTCCGACAGCGTCATAAATTGGAGTAGTTTTGAAGGTGGCGATGGTGGTGAGAATCAAAACCACGGAAGCGAACGCAATAATCGTCCAGCGCTGCTTCCTAAGGATAAGCCAGTAGTCCCTAATCGTGGTTTCCCGCTGAGGCATGGAGACATAAGTCTCCGGGAGCGCCGGAATCTGGATGGCGTTGTCGGCAGGGCCCTTCGGGAGGCCTGGCTGTCGGAGCTGCAAGGGGGAAGATTTCATTTTCCGGGAGACAAAGCGCCGCAACTCTTAAAACGCGTTGGAGAATTCTAACACGCGGAACTTTCCTTTGGTGGTGGGGATTTTGAGCGGAACGATTTATAGGGGGCTGCAGTCTGTACGGTAGCGGGCTTTGGGGAGCCGGATGACCACGTCGAGCGGGAATCCTCCCGAACGAGAGCAGGGCGGTTCCGGCTTCTAGGGTAGATGAGTCGGCTGCGCTATCCAGAGTTTCGGCTGGCGCGCCGGCCCGGAAAACAAAACGCGGGGATGCTGCGCAGCACGGTGGCCATGCGCACCAGACGGTAAAAAGGGAACAAAGAATCGGGAAGACGAACTGCCTGCCACTCGCGGAGGCCGAATCCGAGCGCAAAACGCCCCGCGCTACGGATCCCATCCCACCGTCTGTCGGCGAGCTGCACCAGCGTTAACCAGCGCAGCGAACTTTCTTCAGCATCGCTGTTGGTTTTTCCATGCTTATCTTCAAACAGCCTTTTCGCGATAGTTGCGGCCACGCTTTGCACCACCGAATCCTCCCGGATTGCCGAGGAGAATTGGCAAGGAATCTCGATTTGCATAATGTCCTCGGCTAGCGCAAAAGCGAGCAATAGCATACGTTCCGCGCGAGCCGCTCGTGCCCTTAACAGCAACGCCGGCCAGTCCAAGCCTTTGCGCACGCTCTCGGCAAAGTCGGCCAGCCAACCTAACCGGTCCCAAAGATGCTTGCCGCCGTGTACGGCGAGGACCAAGGCGGTATCCTCCGCGGAAAACGTTGGGACAGATTTTTGTCCAAGAGTCACCATGCGGTGGCGATCCCAAAGATCATCAAAGCTAAAGCGTTGCGCGAGATGGGGCGCGGTAATCTGCCAGTGCAGGTCTACGGTCACCTGGCCATCGGCAGAGTAGAACTCGCATTCGCAGTCGGAACGCAGGCGGGCGTCCTCCTGTTTGCGACTGTGTCCGGACGCTGGTGGATTACCCGATGGTTGATAACCCAGTCCCGAGAGAACTTCGCGGGCCGCTGGGAAGCTTGGACGGTCGATCAGGATGTCCAGGTCGGATATCTCCCGCCATGCAATGTCGCCATACAGTGCCGCAGCCAAGGTTGGGCCCTTATAAGCCAGAGCGCGGATTCCCGCGTTACGTAACGCTTCCAGGATATTTAGCAAGGCCGCCGAAAGAGAAAGGTTGCGCACGCCAGTCTCGAACAACTTGAGGCGATGTTCCTGCCTGCTGGCCACCGCCAGCGGGAAGTGCCGCTGCAAATGAGAGTAGAGCAGAGGCGATAGACCGTGCTCCCGGGCGAGTCGCGAGAGCAGGTCCCAATCAAGCCCCGCGGTAATCGCGGCCTCGGCTTGCTCCAGTTGCTGCCCGGTCAGAACCCGGCGAGCGCAGGCCACCAGCAACCGATACTCATTCGGTAAGTCTTCGGGAATGAGTTTCAATGCCTGCAAGTAAACCTAATCGTTAGCATCCGGAAATGGCTGTTTGAACGTCTTCGACTCACGCACTCCAATTCCACGATCATCTCGATGGCGCATCAGGCCAGGCCAAACGTAATCGGCCAGACCGCCGACTTGCGCGCCCAGTCGAACACGTAATCAACCGTGTTGATCATGAAATTCCTTCAAACTTGTTCGGCAGCTTGGCCATGCATAGTCCTCGCGAAGCTCTACATCGGCAGTCTAGGTAAGCCGCCCTGTGGTGTCAAACGAAAGTACCAGGTATCGAACTGTGGTGTATTGAGTGTGGTGTATCGAAATGTGGTGTATCAGACCGTGGTGTATCAGACCATGCGGTGCCCCATGTCTCGCCGCTTTTGCGAGACATGGGACAACCGCGTCCACAATATCCGGATTCGAGATTCTGATGCGACGCGTGGGACCCGAAGTGAGGGACGTGAACGCAGTCGGTAAGGGCACGACTTCTAGCCGCGCCCTTTCAAAACAGGAAAAACAGACTTTTTCCGCAACCTCTGAAGTCGTACCCTTCCAAACCAATTATGAGACAGAGTTTCGGAGGTTAACGAATACAGGGTTCACCAGGTGCTGTAGGCGGTGCCATCGCTGGCGGTGCCATTGGAGGCGGAGTGCACGTCGGTGATGCCGGGGTCTTGCTGGTCTACGGCTAACTCGAGGTCTTCCTGCACCACTTCCCAGTTGGTTTGGCGGGTCATGGGATCGACCGGAATCTGGCGCAGATACCCGGCTGTAACCATGTCGTCGAGCGACTGGGGAGCTTTCTGTTTGTCGAGTGTGTATTGCGAGATGACAGAGCGAAGCGTGCTGAGATTCGAGCGCAGGACGGATTCCCGAGCCTGCACGATGGATTGGTTGTAGAGCGGAACTGCAACCGCCATCAAGATCATGATGATGCTGATGACGATCATCAACTCGAGCAGCGTGAATCCGCGAAGACGCTTGAGGCCGACACCGCTTTTGCACGGGCGCACGGGCGCGCCGTCGAGAGACTCGCGCGCGTCTGGCTCCATTCTTTTCACACCCCGTAGCATTTACCAGTCCTTGTATTTGGTGCCATCGAGCGCTGTGCCCTGTGATTTGGTGTAGACGTCGAACACATTCTGTTCGCCCCAGGAATCAGAGTCGGGATCGTCCTGCATGGAGCGCAGGCCCCATTCCTTGCTCTTGGTCATTGGATCTGTGGGGATAGAACGCAGAAAACGAATTTTCTTGCCACCTTGCAGGTCCACTCCCTTGACCAGGGTCTCCAGATCGGGCGGATAGCCGTTGGTGTTGATCTTAGTTTGAATGGCCTGGCGATCGGCTGCATCTTTGTAGCGGTCGATGGCGTCACGCATTTCCCACAAGGCGTCGCGAAGTTCTTTTTCCTTCGCGCGTTGAATGGTGGCGCGGGCCAGGGGCAGCGCCATCAGGGTGAGAATCGACAGAATGGCGGTGGCGACGATTAACTCGATGAGCGTAAACCCGCGGGCACAGGTTGCGCGCGGTCTTTGAGAGAATTTTCGTCCCGTTGGCATCTTCATTTTCTTGTTTGCTCGGATGCGATCAAATCCGAAATATCGTAGTTCGCGGGCGATCATCCCTCAGCGGCTAAAGCCGTCATTAATCTGCTTGACTTGGCGGCGCGGCTAAAAGCCGCGCCCTTTCAAAGCAACACAAAAACGGACCTGTTGCAGCGAAACCGTGCTTCCCAACGACACTTCGGGACAAGGTTACTGGACCGTGATCGCGGCCTGGGCTCCGTTGACCGTGATGGCCTGAAGGCCGGGATCGCGTGCTCCTCCTCGAGTGACGGTCAGAGGAGTTTGGCCGTCGGTTTTTGCCAGGAATGTGAGTGTGATCACCGAGCCCTGGCCGGAAACTCCGCCCGCGCCGGGCGGCCGCGTGGCTGTAATCTGAGATTGACCGATGGTCTCATCCTCGCGGTGAACCAGACCGACGGGTTGGCCATCCTGCGACAGGAAGCTGCCATTCGAGACATTGACCAGTTGCAACATTTTCGGATCGTAGTTCAATTGCACTGGTACGGAATGTACGTTTTGGGCGCCCGAAATCAGCAGATTCACCACAAATGTGTTGCCCTTTACGGACTGAATCGTGGGCGGATCAAAGAGAAAGCTGGGCGTTCCGCCGCCAGCAGTTGGAGGCGGCTGGGTCGTGGAAGGCGGATTTCCCAGGGGCTGGATCGAGGGGCTGGCGGGCTGCGAAGGGGTTTGAGCCGGCGTCATTCCTGTGGCTTGGGTCCGGCTCACGTGGCGCAATCCAATGGCATTCGCGGTGCCGATATCGATGGCGCGCTGGTTGAATTCGTTTATGTCTGTGCCACGAATGATGTGAGGAACGATGGCAAAAATGATTTCGTTTTCCGAATGATCCTGCGTGGTCTGGCCAAAGAGATATTTCAGGATCGGAATCTGGGCCAGCCCGGGAATTCCGGCCAGCGATTTGGTCTGCTGATCTTCCATGATCCCGCCGAGCAAATTGGCCTCGCCGTCCTTCAGGCGAATCTCGTGTTCGATCTTGCGTTGGCCGATGATGGGCTGGCTGATGCCGCCGATGTTGGATTGGCCGGTCACTGCCGAAACGTCCATGCTGATCTTAAGCGTGACTTCTCCGTTGGAATGCACATGCGGCGTGATCTCGATATTCACGCCGACATCGAGATATTGGAACTGTGTATTTACCAGCGGGTTGATGCCGACGCCGCCGATGCCCGGCTGGAATGATCCGGTGGCGACGGGAACGCGGTCGCCGATCTTGAGCGAAGCCTTCTGTCCATCGAGAGCGCGAATCTGTGGATTCTGAAGCAGCTTTGTGTCGCTGTTGTTCATCACCGCAGAGAGGTTCGCCGATGGAATCGTAACCTGGAAATCGGTGGCGTTGAGGTTGCCCAGAGTGTTCAGGTTTAGACCGGTGGTCGATCCGCTGGTTGTAGAAGCGCCGGTCGAGGTCGTTCCGGTAGTGGTCGGGGCCGTGGTATTCAAGTTACTCTGCAGCGTAACCGTGGCGCTGGTGGGCGGACTCAGGCCCAGCGTGCGGGACCGGTCTTTGCTGACCTGCATTACGGCGATGTCAACAATGACCTCCGGATGCGGCTTATCCAGATCTTCCACCAATTTTTCGGCCAGCGTGATCTGGTCGGGAGTGCCGCGCACGATCAGTGCATTTTGCGACAGCAACTGCTGCACCCGCGTCACGTCGAGGACGGAGCGAATGGCGTTGACCACATCCTGTACTTCGGTGGGAGCAGAAACATTCGAGAGATAAAAAGTCTTGAGGACGCTTTGCTCCAGTTCCTTACGCTTGGCGGGATTGTCCTGCGCCACGAAAATCGTATTCTGGGTGACGGCTCGCCAGAAAGTTTTTGATTCCAGGGCCGTGATCTCCAACGCCTCTTCCAACGTCACTCCATTGAGGTCAACATTGATGACGCGGGGAGTGTAATCGGGATCGAACAACACATTCACTCCAGCTAACTGCCCGACAGTCCGGAACACCACATCCGATTTGGTGGCGAGCATTTTGACCGTGATGGGGACATTCGAGATAGGAGCGAGTTCCACGGGACCGGCCGCGTCGTGCACCTTGCGCTCCAGGCCGACGGGCGGCCCGGCGGCTTGGGGAGGAGGATTCCGCTGATCATTGATCATCTTGACCGTGCGGTTCAATTCCTGCTTGGCGATGAATAAAGACGGGTCGATGGCCAACGCCTTCTGGAACTCGGCGACGGCGTCCTCCAGTTTGCCGTCGTCGCGCAACTTCTGGCCGTTGTGAACGATGGAGGCCGCGGCTTCGAAACGAATGCGCTCGAAGGCGGCCCGGTAGCGCAGATCTTTGGGTTTCAGGTCGTAGGCCTGCTTGAAAAAACCATAGGCCACTTCGTACTGCTGGCGAGCCTCCGCGTCTTGACCCTTGGCGTACGAGTCCTTGGCTTTGTCGGCGACGGCGGGGAGAGCTACAACCGCGACCAGCAACAGCATTAGAGCTGGGCGCAACAAGCGTCTCATTCGATAGTCCTCACGAGATGGTCCTTATTGTTATTTATTGCGTGCTCAATTCGGGCGCGCCAGACAAGTCAGCTTGTCCAATTGGCGTTGCGTCCCGGCGGAACGTGTCACGCCGGAAATCTACTCGATTCATTGCAGGTGCTTTCTGTGAGGCGATTATAGCATCGCTATTTCGGGCCTCCGAAGTGTCTGCGGACACCGGAGTTATACTCTTTGGTCGTAGGCCTAGCGAGTGAAGACCGGGCCTCGGACCTTGGACTCCAGACTTCAGACCTCGGACGTCAGACCTTATTCTTTCCACTGTGCGCTCCTGGGTCGCGGGTTCAAAGTCCGACGTCTGCGGTCCGAAGTCGTGCCGCTGCTAAGATAAATTCTTCTAGCCATGGCTCGCCAATCGACGCACCAGACCAAGCCGAATCCCGAGAAATCGGCTCGCCGTGATCCCACAGCCTCCGGCGAGCGAGATGCCGCCGTTAATAGGATCGCTTCACATAACTACTTCTTGCTGGAAAAATTTGAGGCTGGGGTAGTTTTGACGGGGACGGAGGTCAAGTCGATCCGGGGGGGACTGGCTAACTTGAAGGATTCCTACGGTCTGGTCAAGGACGATGCGGTGTGGTTGTTGAATGCCCATATCGGTCCGTATGAGCATGGCAACATCTTCAATCATGCGCCGCTGCGTACTCGCAAGCTGCTGATGCACCGGGAAGAGATCCGCAAGCTGATCGGGAAGACTCAACAGAAGGGTCTGACCCTGATCCCGACCCGAATGTACTTCAAGAATGGGAGGGTCAAGGTCGAACTGGCTTTGGCCAAGGGCAAGCAGCTCTGGGATAAGCGCGAGACGGAGCGGCGGCGGACGGCGGATAAAGAAGCGAGGGAAGCGGTTGCCCGGGGGCGGAAGAGGTAGGCAACAAGGTTCGCATGGGACTGCCGGCCAGGGCAGACAGAGCCGTCGGTAAAGGCCTCAAGCGACTTAGGCTCTTTGCGCTGTTTGCCGACTTCCGCGTAGGGCGTTCAGTACTAATCCGGGAGGCGTTACTTCCGGGTTGCCCGTCATCCGTCCCTAATTGCGAGAAGCACTTGAGTTTGGCATAATCGGACCAATTCCGAACCGGAACTCGGTCTCTCTACCCACGCCGATGTAAGCCTCAATTAGATACCATGTATTAGCTGCCGTGCCGGCTCAACTGAAGCAATTTCTTCAGAGCACGCCTAGCCGAGGCC
>Ga0193751_1001917_pt1 | contig 12962 bp, 10 predicted proteins | sample L1c2metaG_FD_143050 | JGI IMG/M metagenome (GOLD analysis project Ga0193751, IMG submission 143050) | Soil microbial communities from a riparian zone of the East river system, Colorado, United States - L1c2 | ecosystem: Environmental > Terrestrial > Soil > Riparian zone | place: USA: East River... | reverse complement strand
TCTCTCCACCCCAGATTCCAATCAGGAAGTACATGGGGACCAGCGAGACTTCAAAGAACAAATAAAACAGAAACAGATCCATCGAACTAAAGACGCCGAGGACGAACGCCTGCAGCAGCAGCAGCACGATGTAGTATTCCTTCTCGCGTTTCGCGATGTAATTCCATGACGAAAGTGCCGCCAGCACTCCCAGGAACGTCGTCAGCACCAACAGCAACACCGACACACCATCCGCGCCCATCTGATAGCGCGCGCCGATTGCCGGGATCCATTGGTGGTCTTCGAGAAACTGCATGCCGCCGATAGCACGGTCGTAACCCAGCAGCCACAGCGACGCGATAAAGTCGAGCACCAGCCAACCTGTCGCGAACTTCTTGATGAGATCATTCTGTTCTTTGCGGAACAGCGCCAGGATCAGAATCGCGCCAACCGCCGGCAGCCAGGTCACTATGGAGAGAATGTTGTTAGGGAACACGTTAATCCTCGCGTAACTAAAACGTTTCAGACGCCCGACCTACCGGGGTCCCCGCGCGGGCAGCCCGCGTGGGGTGGTCGATAGGGAGGGCTACTTGATTGGCGAAGTTGCCCTTGCTTACGCGCGGGCTTCTGACACTCGATGGCGCCCTCAGAGCATCTTGAACAGATAAAAAGCCACCGCCAGCAGTAATCCGAGAACCATTACCAGCGCGTAATTCTGGGTGAACCCGGTCTGGGCGGCGCGGACAATCGGGGACATCAGGCGAACTACAAAGTCGGCAATCGCATTCACCAGGCCATCGACAAAATACTTGTCAGTGCCGCCCGTTATCTTGCTCGACAGACGCGTCAGCCAGGCTGAGCCGTTTACGCCTCCATCGACCACCTTCGAGTCAAACTGGAAGACCGCGCGCGCCAAGTCCATCGTGCGCCGCGTGACCGCCCAGCCATAGAATTCGTCAATCCAGTACTTGTTGTAGCTGGCGCGATACAACGGGGCGAGACGGGCCGCCCAGATATCGGCCAGGCTGGTGTCCTTAATATAGAAGAGCAAGCCGAGGCCAATGCCGATCCCGGCAACGATTAGGGAAATGATGATGAATACCCATTCGGTAGCAGTTTCGCTACCGAGTTTGGTTTCAACGGTATGAGCCAGATTGAATCCCTTTGGCTCCTCAGACAAGGGTTCTGCGCCTAGCACGCTTGTGTGAGGAGTCTCGGCGATTTTTGCCTCTTCAGCTGCTGAAATCGGCTCGTTACGGTGGAACGACTTAGTTTGCGGGTTCCAGATAACTGGTTCCAACCAGTTTACGATATTCATTCGGCCGCCAACGTGTTTGCCGCCGGTGAACGCCGTGCTGATGCCTAGGAAACCCCCGACCGTCGCCAGGATCGCCAGCACGACCAAAGGCACCCACATCGATTTCGGTGATTCATGCGGTTCGTGCACATGTCCCAGCGGTGTTTTGTGATCCTTGTCGTGAACTTCGTGTTCGGGCGTATGCTCGTGTGCTTTGCGAAAATTCTCTTTGCCCCAGAAAGTCATCGCCATGAGACGCGTCATATAAAAGGCCGTGCAGGTCGCCGCGATGGTGCCGACTATCCACAGAACCCAGCCCATGGGGATTTGACTGGTAGAAGCTGTGCGCCAGAGAATCTCATCTTTGGACCAGAAGCCACTGAACGGAATGATGCCGCAGATGGCCAGCCATCCGGCCATGAACGTGAGATAAGTCCAGGGCATGTACTTACGTAGCCCGCCCATCTTGCGCATGTCCTGTTCGTGATGCATGCCGTGAATCACGCTCCCGGCGCCGAGGAACATCAGCGCTTTAAAGAACGCATGCGTCATTACATGAAAAATGCCAATCACAAAAGCGCCCACGCCGCAGGCCAGAAACATAAAACCAAGCTGAGATACGGTGGAGTACGCGAGGACCTTCTTGATATCGTTTTGCGTGATTCCGATCGTCGCGGCAAAGATCGCAGTGAACGCGCCGATCACTGCTACGACTAACATCATCGTCTGCGAATGCTGAAAGATGACGTTGGTGCGCGTCAGCATGTACAGCCCCGCAGTGACCATCGTCGCCGCATGGATCAAAGCCGACACAGGCGTCGGCCCAGCCATCGCGTCCGGCAGCCAGACGTGCAAAGGAAACTGTGCCGACTTGCCGCACGCCCCAATCATCAAGCCCAGCGCAATCCAGGACATCAGTCCCCAGTGCCCGAGCGGTTCGATTCCGTAGCCGGCCGCCTGGGAGATTACATTGTTGTATTGCGCCGTGCCGAAAGTCGCGATGATGCCAAAGATCGCCAGGATGAAACCAAAGTCGCCGATGCGATTCGTGATAAAGGCCTTGCGCGAGGCATTCGCCGCCTCGGCCCGATTGAAGTAATAACCAATCAGCAGATAAGAACAGAGCCCGACGCCTTCCCAGCCCACAAACATCATTACAAAGTTCGAGCCCATCACCAGCACCAGCATCGAAAACATGAACAGGCCCATATAGGCAAAGAAACGATAAAAGCCCGGGTCGTCATGCATGTAACCAGTGGCAAAAACAAATATGCACAAACCCACGCCGGTGACGATCAGCATGAAGATCGCCGAGAGCGGATCCAGTTGATAGCTCCAGTCGATGTTCAGCAGTGAGCCGTTGGACTCTTCGTTGATGCCAATAAACATGTTCCCTGGCACGGGAGAGCCCGGCGTTAATTCAGCGATTCTTCGCAGATATTCCTTCTGCACAGCCTCCGCGTTTAGCCGCCTGATTCCCAGGGTCTGCTTTACCGCGCCGCCCGGAATCCAGGTGAAAGCAGTTTGAGTACTTACATAAGGGTTAGGCCAGAGAGAATTACCGCTGAAGCCATACGAGTAAATCGCAGCGACACTGATCAAAAATGAGAGTGCGACCGATCCGACTGCGATTCCGCCGATCAACTTTTCAGGAAAGCGCAACCAACGGCCGAAGATGCCATTAACGGCGGCGCCGGCAAGCGGAAGCAACGGGACTAGCCAGATGTACTTATACATTGAGTGTAGGGGCAGGGCTCGTCCCTGCCCGATCTCTTTCAACGACAGCGGGCAGGGACAAGCCCTGCCCCTACAAAATCACCACTTCATCAAATCAATCTCATCGATCCAGATCGTTTCGCGATTGCGATACAGCGCGATCACGATGCCGAGTCCGATGGCTGCTTCAGCGGCGGCAACCACGATAATAAAGACAGTGAAAATCTGACCGGCCATCGGATTGCCGGTGCCGCTCTCCTGCAAGTAACGCGAGAAAGCAATGAAGTTCAGGTTTGCGGCGTTCAAGATCAACTCGATCGACATGAAAATCACCAGCAGGTTGCGCCGCGTCAGCACGCCGGCGACGCCGATGATAAAAAGGATCGCGGCGATCACGAGGAACTTCGAAAGATCCGGATGTTTTACGCCGTCTATGGCTTTCGCCAGACGGCCGTCGGAAGCTTCCTGGAAGATCAGGCCCAGAACCGGGATATATAGTTGGTCCATCGTCAGCCCTGACCCTCCATTTCCTGCATCCCAGCGGCTGTGAGGGAGACCTCGGGGTCAACGTCGTCCGCGGCGGCTTCCTGCTTCAGGGTTCGTGCCAGCATTACCGAGCCAATAATCGCCACTAGTAAAAGCAAACTTGCAATTTCAAATGGCAGAGAGGCGTAGGTATACAGACTGTTGCCAACGCGTTCAGTTTCTGTAGACAGACGACTAACGCCCGTAGCGCCCGTTTGCAAAGTCTGCTCGCGCGCGCCGCGGGCAATCGCTGTTTGTTCAGCTTGTTCCTTGTCTTTCGGGCCGCCAAACGCCCGGTTGATCGCGTTCAGCAATCCGAGCACCAGCAACAACGAGAATAGTAACGCGGTCGCAACCTGCAGCGGGCGATGGAACATCGGGGCGCGGCCTTCTTCTTCGGCCCCGACGTTGACCAGCATGATGACGAACAGGAACAGCACCATCACGCCGCCCACGTAGACCAGAATCTGCACGCCGGCGATGAATTCAGCGCCGAGCAGGATGAAGAGCGCGCCCACCGACACCAGCGAAGAAATCAGGAACAGAGCTGAGTGCACCGCGTTCCGAGCCATCACGGTCAACAACCCCGCGAGGATCGCAGTGATCGAAAAGATCCAGAAGAAGACTGTTTCCCAGCCAGAGAGAATCATTGTCAATTGCCGATTGCCGATTGCCGATTTGAAGATCGCTTCAATGTCGGCGCGAGTGTACGTGAAGCATAGCGCGACTGCGCGAATATCTTTGTCAGTTCTTCAGCTTCGTTGAGCAAAGGCTCAACCTGTTTTTGTTTGAGAAGGCAGCCTTCAATTATTACTTCCATCCAATAAGCGCTCTCGTCAGCTTCTTCCTCAGCGATTCCCAATTTCGCCACGAACTCAGCCTTTGAACGTCCGCGGCAAGCCGCACTAGTTGACCACCGATTGCTCTGACCGCCACGGTATTGGGTAAAGCCGCAACAAGCTTGAGAACTCTTAAAGCAAACTGCTTAGTCCGCCTCTTCAGATCATCAGCGTTCATTGACTTGCCGGTGGAAGAGTACTCCGTTAACTACAAAGCCAATCGGAAATCGGCAATCGGCAATACTTAGCTTTCGTATTTCACCGTCTCGCGCCCCTGCTCGAGCATCTCGCGGTTCCAGACAAAACCGGCCCGCGAATAGGTGGCCAACTCAAAGTCCTGGGTCAACTCGAGACAATAAGTTGGGCAGGCCTCCTGACAGAGAGCACAGAACATGCAACGCGACGTGTCGAAAATGAACTCGTCGAGGACTTTCTTACGGCGCGGCTTGCCGGCCACGATGACCTCGACATCCATGGGAATGACGTCAATACAATCTTCAGGACAAGCCAGCGCGCAAAGATTACAGGCAATGCAAAGCGTGTCGTGCGTTTCCGGATCCATGTTCAGCCGCGGCGCGCCGTGAAAACGCGGAGCCACATCGGGGCGAACCGATGGATACTGCTCAGTATAAATGCCCTTCCCGGCGACTGAGTCCTTCGAGGTCAGTGCACCCAGGTTAAATTTCAGGGTCAGGCCGAGTCCTTTCAAAAGGTCGGTCATGAAGAAGCGTTTCAGCTTCTGCGCAAACGTCGGTTTGGGGACGGCAACTAATGGCATGGTGAAATCTTAGGTTTCAAAATTTAGATTTGCAATCAGTAGCAAACAATGCTCGGAAGCTTCAGGGACCTCGGAACAAGTTAACAGGTTCTTAGCCATCCAAAACCCGCGGAGCGGGTGGAAGCATAAAGTCTGGGGTGAAGCGGAGCGGAACCCCAGGTTGCTGACCGATAAGAAACGAAGCGCGCGAAGCGTGCGTTAGCCCACGACCTAAGATCTACTTGTGATGAACGGCTGTCGCCCGCTCGCGGGCTCCTCGTTCCATATCTCGAACTGATCCTGGGGTTCCGCTCCGCTTCACCCCAGGCTTTATGCCATCGCCGCGCTTCGCGGGCTCCACAAACCAAAAGCCCGTCATTCGCTCGCCGGCGTGACTGCCGGCTTCCCTTTAGCCAACACCGCGAAACGGATCTTGCTCCGCTGCTTCTTTAAATTAAAGTCGCGCGAGCGCCAGTTGATTAACGACAGGATTGCCGCGGTTACGAATAGATTGGCCACGCCAAAGGCAATCGCGATCCCTTTGCCCGTCGGCGTCAGGTTCAGTCCAGCACTTATCGAATCAATCGCGTGTATTCCATGCCAGCCGTCGAGACCCTGAAGCGTGACGACTGCGATCGCCGAAACGACGATGTTGATAAGCGAAGCCGGCAACAACCACTTCCAGCCCAAATCCATTAGTTGATCATAGCGAAAGCGCGGCAGTGTCCAGCGCAACCAGAAATAGAGGTACAGCAACAAGCCGGCCTTTGCTAAAAACACAATCAGGCTGACGACGACATACGCATTGTGAAAGCCCTTCGCCTCAGTCAAGCGATAAACGAACGGAAAGTACCAGCCGCCCAGATAGAGCGTGGTCGCCACCGCCGTCACCACCACCATCGCTGCATACTCAGCCATGAAAAACAGTGACCAGCGAAAGCCTGAGTACTCTGTATGAAAACCGGCGACCAGCTCCGACTCGGCTTCCGGCAGATCAAATGGAGCGCGATTATTCTCGGCAATGCCGCTGATTAGAAAGATCACAAAGCCGATTGGCTGATAGAGGAGAAAGAAAATTGAATCCGACGCCTGCGCCGCGACAATGCCGGAAAGCGAGAGCGTGCGCGCGAACATCAGCGCGCCGATGATCGCCAGGCCCATCGAAACTTCGTATGAGACCATCTGCGCGCTCGAACGCAACGCCCCGAGCAAAGCATATTTCGAGTTCGACGACCACCCGGCGAGAATCAAAGCCAGCACACCCACGCTCGACACCGCGAGGACAAACAATATCCCGATATTGACGTCGGTAATCACAGCCCAGTCTGGTCCAAACGGAACCACGGCCATCACGATGAACGCGGCGACGACGGCAATGTAAGGCGCGAGAAAGAAAATCCAGCGATCGGCGTTTTCGGGAATAAAGTCTTCCTTCACCAGCAACTTCAAACCATCCGCAATTGGTTGTAGGAGGCCCCACGGTCCGACGCGCATCGGTCCCAGCCGCGCCTGCATGAACGCGGAAATCTTTCTTTCCAGATAAGTCGCATAAGCGACCCATCCCGCCGTGATCGTTACGACCGCTCCCACCTGAATGAATGGCCAGATGACGTAGTTCACCGTCTGCTCACTGAAAAATTTCAGCAGCAGGCTGTCGACGAAATTAAGCGGTGCTAACAGTCCAATCATGCGCTTCTAATCAACCACAGATAAACACAGATAGATCGACACAGATCAAATCTTAACTGTGACAATCTGTGTTCATCTGTGGCTCATACTCACCTATCAATCTCTCCCAAAACAATATCCAAAGTCCCGATGATTGCCACGACGTCCGCGACAAGATGGCCGATGCTCATCTGTCTCAACGCCTGGAGATTTATGAAGCAAGGCGGGCGGACGCGGACGCGCCAGGGCTGTTGCGTGCCATCGGAAACCAGATAGCAACCGATCTCGCCTTTCGGTCCTTCGATTGAATGATAGTAATCGCCGACGGGTGGCTTGATCAGTTTCGGCACCTTCGCGTTCACCGGTCCGTCCGGCAGATTGTCCAGGGCTTGCTGGACGATTCGTCGCGATTGTCGCATCTCTTCCATGCGCACCAGGTAACGATCGTATGTATCGCCGTTCTCGCCCAGCGGCACATCAAAATCCATATCCGCATACGCCGCGTATGGCCGCGACTTGCGAATGTCCCAGGCCACGCCTGAGCCACGCAGCGACGGACCCGACAAACCGATCGCGACCGCGTCTTCACCAGTGATCACACCGATCCCGACCGTGCGGCTCAACCAGATGCGATTCTCAGACAGGACCGTTTCATATTCATCGACGCGTTTGGGAAAATTATTGATGAAGCGGCGCACGTCCGCTGCGAAATCTTCGTAAGCGTCGTTAGGCATGCCGCCGATGCGCCACGCGTGACAGGTAAGCCGGGCGCCAAACTGTCGCTCGAAAATCTTTAAAATCTCTTCGCGTTCGCGAAAGGCCCACAGCAGGATCGTCACCGCGCCAATGTCCAGCGCGTGTGTGCCCAGCCAGAGCAAATGCGACGCAATCCGATTCAGCTCAGTCAGAATAGTCCGAATGTAGTGAGCTCGGGGCGGCACGGCGAGTCCCATCATCTGCTCGACCGTTTCGACCCAAACCAATCCGTTCGAGACGGCCGCGATGTAATCCAGACGGTCCCAGTAAGGAGCGATCATCGCGTACATGCGGTTCTCGGCAATTTTTTCCATGCCGCGATGCAGGTAACCGATGTCGCAGTCGAGATCGATAACGGTTTCGCCGTCGAGCTTGAGGATCACCCGCAGGACACCGTGCGTGGAAGGATGCTGCGGCCCCATGTTCAGGGTCATCTCGGGGCTGTCGAGCAGCGTTCGCTGAGTTGTGGCGATCTCTACTTGATGCATTTTCTTTGTTACAGCGTTGTTCCCTATCCCTTTGGGAGGGGTTAGGGTGAGAGCGTCAGTGCGCCGTCTAAATCCCTCTCCCAGGCCTCTCCCAAAGGGAGAGGGAGTTTCAGAACTTAGCTCGCCGGTTGTTCGACCTCATTCGGAACATAACAACCCGTCACGCTCCACGGTTCAATTACGAGACCGATTTCTTTCACTTCGCCCTTCTCTTTTTTCTCGCGCAGTTTCAAAGCCAGAGATTGAGCGGCACTTGCCTTATTCCAAACGTTGCGCGGCGCAAGCGTTTCAGTCAAAGCAAATCCGGCGGCCTCCGCCGCTGCCGGCGAATCGAAAACTTTTGCTTCGTAGTGAGCGGCGATTTCTTTTGGACTCATCGATCCTAAGCTCTCAGCCTTAACCCGGTCGCCACCGCTCCCGGTACTAACTCCTGCCTACTGCTTCCTGCCTACTGCCTACTTGTCTTTCGGCATTACTTCTTTGCCACTCTTGAACAGTTCGCGTACCTCGCGTTCGGGCGACGCCGACAAAATCTCTAAGCCGTATGCGCGTCGTTGCTCTAACTGTTCCTGCTGCACGTCAGTGAATTCAGGCAGATGATTTTCCGTCCACTTGTTTTCGACAAACTCGAGCGGGTAATCCTTACGCAGCGGATGTCCTTCCCAGTCCGGCGGCAAAAGTATGCGTCGCAAGTCCGGGTGGTTGCGGAACTTTACGCCGAACAGATCGTAAACTTCGCGCTCTGGCCAATCGGCCGAAGGCCACACGCCCGTCACACTGTCGACACCCTCGCCCCCTTCGGTATTGACCCAGGCCTTCAACCTCACGCGTTCATTCGCGGGGATTGAATACAAATTGTAAATGACTTCGAAAGGCGCTTCGCGATGGTCGGGATAATGCGCACAGGTCAAGTCAGAGAGATAGTTGAAGGGTGTGTCTGCGTCCTGCCGCAAACTGTCGCAAACTTCTACTACACGCGACGGTTCGATCCGGATTGAGAGCTGGCCCAGAAACTCTGTTGCTTCAATCACTGCGCCGTCAAATTTGTCCCGCAACTTTTTCACCAGCGGATGCGCTGAGGCATCGACTGGTTTCGGTCCTTCTTCTTTCTTTTTTACGGGGGCCCTGGGTGCGCCGGGCGCGGCCTGGGCCGCTTCCTTAACCGCGGTCACTCGCGCTTTCGCAGCTTCAACTTGTGCGTCTTTTTCGGCGTCGGCGGTTAGCGACGAAGGGTTTGCAGCGCGCGCTTGATCCTGCGTGCGCTGTTCTGATGGCGTGTCCGTGCGTGAACCCGGTTCGGTGGGTTTACCTTCCTCTGCCATGACCCTCAGTTAATACACTCTGACTTAGGACGCTCTGGCACTCCGGCCACGGGCGCGCGACAATTCAAAAGCCACGCTCACGTGTTAATGCTAAGTGTAAATCAGGTCGGACAATGACTTGTAGCATGCGATTTGCGCCATTGTCAATTCACTTAATTGACGAGTTTGGCGTGTTCCAGGCAGTGAGCGTTCAGCGAACGACGAGAGACATTTTCCGAAAGTGCCCCGGCTTGACGCAGCACAGTTGAGGCCCGTATCATTGCTTGTTTGATCAAGACGACTAAACGACTACAATAGCAAGCGAGAGATGAAATGAAGCCTGGAATTCACCCTGAATATAACGAAATAACTGTCACCTGCGCCTGCGGCGAGACTTTCAAGACCCGTTCGACGCGTAAGGGCGATCTGCACATCGAGATTTGCTCGGCCTGCCATCCGTTCTTTACCGGCAAGCAGAAGCTCATCGATACCGCCGGCCGTGTGGATCGCTTCAACCGGCGTTATGGCAAGAAGACTCCGGAAGCAGAAGCCACGCCAGCGCAGTAAGATTATCGAGCATGATGCTGAAACATTAGCCATAAGCAAGGTAAGAGATGCCGGCGCCGTTCGACGCTGGTTGCCGTAATTGCGTCAAAGCGTGGCAGCCAGCAGCAAATCGCCGGCATTGTTGTAAGTAGATTCCTATAGGTCCAATACGTCCTATAGGCCATATTGGACTTAAAATCATGAGCACTAACGAAAGAGACCTGATAGTTGGCGGCCAGGCGGTCATCGAGGGAGTGATGATGCGCACTCCGAATGCCTACGCGATTGCCGTGCGCAAAGCCGACGGAACCATAGTCAATACTGCGGCTGCGCTGCCGAAGTGGAGTGACAAGCTTCCGATCCTCAAGCTGCCAGTGCTGCGCGGCGGGGCGGTGTTGCTACAGTCGATGGGCCTGGGAATCAAAGCGCTGAACTATTCTGCCAGTGAAGCGTTCGCTGAAGTCGAAGACGCGAAGGCTGCCGAAGTACAGGTTGCTTTGACGCCGGCGGTGATCGAGGGCGAGGGCGACTTTGCCGGACTAACCGGGGCCGTGCCGGGGTTGTTTCCGTTGCCGACTAAGAAGCGTTCCAAAGACGAGTTGAAGAAAGGCGGCACGGCGGCCGCAGCCAGCTCGATTGTTTTCGCTCTGATTTTTAACGTGCTGCTGTTCGTGGCAGCGCCACTGCTTTTGACGAACGCGCTATTCATTGCTGCGGGTTGGGCGGCGCCGGTGGCGGCCAGTTCAGCCAACACAACATCCCAGCCGCAGGCGGGGACGCCTGCGAACCGCCGGCAGGATGCCGGCGCTCCTGAGCCATGGTATACGCGCACCTGGAATTCAGCTCGCGGTTATTTTCATCCGGTGCGACCGTCGGTTAGCTTCAATTTGATCGACGGACTGATTCGCATGTCGTTTTTCTTGATCATGATCATCAGTTTTTCTTTACTGAAAGACATTCGGCGCGTTTTTGAATATCACGGCGCTGAACACAAGACCGTATTTACCTGGGAAAAAGGTTTGGCTTTGACGGTGGACAACGCCCGTCCACAACCACGCCAGCATCCGCGCTGCGGCACCAGTTTTCTGATGGTGGTAATGCTGGTCTCGATCATTCTGTTCTCAGTAATCAAATTCGATTCGCTGCTCTTCAATTTCCTGGTGCGCATAGCTTTGATTCCAGTGGTGGCGGGACTCTCTTATGAAATCATTCGCCTGTCGGCCCGCAAAGAAAGCGGCGCCTTCTTTAAGACGATTACAAAGCCAGGCGTCTGGCTGCAGAACGTGACGACGAAAGAACCGGATGACTCGCAGCTTGAAGTTGCGATCGAGGCGCTCAAGGCTTCGCTCAAGCTGGAACCACAGACCGGCGCTGCTGAACTGGCGCCGCTGTCTTGATATCGGACCAATAGGACCTGTAGGACCTATTATAACTCGCACAGATTGAAACCCGCTATGAAGAATTGACCAACGAACTCTCTTCGTCAGAGTTATTGTCAAACCCTTCGGCGTACGGCAAAGCCGCCAAGCAACATCGTAGCCTGGGCGAGATTGTCGAGAAGTATCGTGCGTGGAAGACGCTGAACGACGAACTTACCGGCGCGCGCGAGTTAATGGAACACGCGGATGACGAAGAGATGCGCGAGCTGGCCCGAGTCGAGATAGAAACTCTGCAGGCGCAACTCGAGCAGGCCGACATCGATCTCAAACTGCTTCTGATTCCCCGCGATCCCAACGATGAAAAGAACGTGATCCTGGAAATTCGGGCCGGCACCGGAGGTGACGAAGCATCCTTGTTCGCGGCCGACATCCTCCGTATGTATGCGCGCTATGCCGAGCGTCAGCGCTGGAAGATGGAGATTCTCGACGCTTCAGAGACGGGAATCGGCGGCCTCAAAGAGGCGGTGGCGCTGATCGAAGGCGACAAAGTCTATTCCCGTCTGAAACATGAATCCGGCGTGCATCGAGTGCAGCGCGTGCCGCAAACCGAAGCCAGCGGCCGCATTCACACTTCGGCCATCACCGTCGCGGTGCTGCCCGAAGCCGAAGAAGTCGACGTTAAGATCGACGCCAAAGACCTGCGCATCGATACCTTTTGTTCTTCAGGTCCGGGAGGCCAGTCGGTGAACACAACGTACTCAGCAGTGCGCATCACGCATCTGCCCACCAACGTTGTCGTTTCTATGCAGGATGAAAAGTCGCAGATCAAGAATCGCGAGAAAGCGATGCGCGTCCTGCGCGCGCGTCTGCAGGAACTCGAAGAGCAGAAACAGCACGACGCTGTCGCCAGTGAGCGCCGTTCAATGGTTGGCAGCGGCGATCGCTCAGAAAAGATTCGTACCTATAACTTCAAAGATAATCGCGTCACCGATCATCGCATCGGCCTTACCATTCACCAGCTTAATTTGGTGATGGACGGCGCGCTCGATCAAATCATCGATGGGCTGACGACTCACTATCAAGCTGAGAAGCTGAGAGAAGAAACTGAGTCCAGCCTCGTGCCTGTCTAAACCGGCCCAAGGTCCTTTTGCTTTCGACACCATCGGCTCCGATTACAAGGCTCACTTAAGGAGCCCTCCCTAACGGTCGGGCTTCCGACACCAAACACTCGTCTAAGCTTTCAAATCTTCGCAAGTCGGAATTGAAAGAACTTGACCACCGGGCTAAAGCCGCGGTGCTAATGAGATCGCTCTGCGTTCCGCCACTTAGGGAAAGACGCAATCGCTTTTCGTTCCTCGGTGACTCTTTGTGCAAGCCTTGTAGATGCAATCGAGTTGAAAGCTAATCAGCTTTCAAATCGATTGCATTTTTGTTGCTCCCAGTTCTCAAGTCTGTTCTCAAGCTTTACTCAAGAATTCCTCAAGCCCGCTGAATTAAAGTCCCGCCATGCAGCTTTATCGTCGGATCCGCCAGAGTTTCTGGCGTACTTCGAATCCCGTGGTCGCAATTACGAGGCCTAATAGTAACGAATGAAAGCATGACCGTCCGCAACACCCACAGGGACATTGTCTAAGAGACTGCAAAGGAGATTCAGAGATGATCAGCAAGCCGCAGCCTTTGCTTTTCTCGGCATGACGATGATTCTGGGACT
>Ga0193751_1001916_pt1 | contig 12963 bp, 11 predicted proteins | sample L1c2metaG_FD_143050 | JGI IMG/M metagenome (GOLD analysis project Ga0193751, IMG submission 143050) | Soil microbial communities from a riparian zone of the East river system, Colorado, United States - L1c2 | ecosystem: Environmental > Terrestrial > Soil > Riparian zone | place: USA: East River... | reverse complement strand
GTGCGTCAGGCGTTGCTGCCGATCCGTCGATGCCGCAGCTCCCTCGTCGGGACGGCGGGACGAAGGCACGGCAAAAATTTACAGACGATCCCCGTTGGCAAATGCATCCGAGTTTTGCAACACAATCCCGTTGAAAGCAGACATCGGCTGACGCAAATGGGTGTGCGTCGCCCAGATGCTCGCGCAGCAAAACACCAAGCCCGCCGAGGGGCCTCCTGTTCATCATCTTGAGGGCGTGCCATAAACTGACTTGGTTCGTCGTCAGCACGGGTTTTCCCAGATCACGCTCCAGTTGATCGATGATGCTGAACGTACTCCAGTTACCACACGCTAGTATAACCGCGTCGGCTCCCGGCCTGTTCACACGGCGCCCAACGTCCAAGGCAGTTTGTGGATCGAGGAGACCGATCTCGAGATTGCGGATTAACCCTAGCGTCTCCTGCGCGACGACTTTGACTCCGTTTGCTTCAATAAAAGCTGCGACGGTCTGGTTGACGGAGGCGCTCCAAGGCGCGCCGAGTACGATTCGTTTGGCAGAAAGCACACGCAACGCTTCAAGCAGCGCGGTTGAGGCCGTGGTGGCCGGCTTCCCGCTTGCCGCGCTTATTCGCTTGATCAGCTCCTGGTCATATCCAATGCCGTTGCGCGACGAGGGCGCAGTCGCTGGAAAAACGATCACGTCAACGTCGACATCAGCCAGCTTTTGGCTCTCGATCTCGATTTCCTGGACAATCCGCAGCGTCGACTCCGCCTCCACGTTGCTCAACCGCATCCGCGCTACGTGCAGCGTGATGTCTTCCGGCAATACTCTGCAGAAATCCCGCTCCTGTACTGAGCTTGAGGATGGGAGGAGCAAACCGATCCGCCGAAAGTCCTTTCGCTGCGCCATAGGAACCTCCTCCTTAACAATGGATGCTGTGGATGATAGCTGATGGCGCGCCAAAGCCGGCCTGCCGCGTGTACTGCGTGGAACCTGGACACATCCCAAATTGCAGCGCGTAGAACGGCCCTGACGGCGGCACCACAGCCAACCGTAGGCAAAAAATCACGAAAATTCCTTGATCCTTGCGTCCAATTGACTTAAACGACCGTTTGAATTTAGCTCGGTCGTTTGAAAAATGAACGCACCCGCCAAGTAGGAATAGGCGGCAGGGTTTGACGATAGGAAGAGCGTGGTGAGGTTGGTGTCATGGCAGAATCACACCGATACCCGTTGCGAATCCAGCAATCCAAGCTCGACGGATGGTGGTTCATTTTCGTGGACGAAGTGCCGGAGCTCGGGGTTTTGGGTTCTAATTACGAAGCCTTGCTCGACCGGCTTAAAAATGAAGCAGAAAACCTGTTTCGGTCACGCGGTGAAAACGTTACTGACATAGAAATTGTTCGATCTGAGAAACCGACGCTGCGAGTCTTCCACTGAAACTAATGTCGCCTATGGGTCAATCGCGTCAGATACCCCACTCAGCAGCGGTGCGTGGCGCCTGTGTCAGTTTAGTGCGAAACCAGCGCAGCCGCAGCCTGCCCTGTAAAACGACCCAAGACGGTCGCAGTCAGCAGACCGTTCCCGGACAGATAGCCCGCCGCCGTCGTCCCTGATATTCCGACCGCCGCCCCGCCAGCGGCAAAAAGGTTGGGGAATAGGTTCCCATCCTTACGCTTCACGCGGCCGGTGGCATCGATCACGAGTCCTCCCTGCGTATGAAACAGCGCGCCCGTTACTTTGACGGCGCAAAATGGCGGCATCAAATGCTGCTCTACGGAAAATCGCCGCCCATACCGATCGACTTCTCCGCGCTTTTTTAGTGCTTCAATGTTGCGCCACTCCGCAGCAAAAGCCTCAGCAGGGACCCGCATATTCGCTGCGAGTTCGTCAACACTTTCCGCCATGACTATCGCACCCGCGCGCTCCGCGTTTTGAAAGTCCTCGAATTGCCGCGCGACCGAGGCAATGCGTGCATCAAACACATCCCAAGCGATTCTACCCGGCTGGCGGAGGACTTGCGCGGCCTGCTCGGAATAGCCGTGAGTTTCGTCGCAAAAGCGCTGGCCCTGCGCATTGATCTGAATCCCACCCTCCATGATCACTGCCCAAGTGATCAAGATATTTTGCGGCGTCGCGACTGAACCGTGGCCTTGGTAGGCACCGAGATAAGCAAGTTCAGCGCCGAGCGCCTCACCCCACAGAACAGCATCGCCGCGATTGCCGGAGTGCCCGAAATAGAGCGCGTCTGCCATCTCCGGTATGAAGCGGCGTATCAGCTCTGGGTTGCCGCCGTAACCATTGCAAGCGAGGATCAAGGCCTCGCAGCCGATCCGCTCGCGCGTTCCGTCGCTCCGCACGATCTGAACGCCACGCACCCGACCGTCGCTTTCTGCGAACAACTGGTCGGTAGTGCTTCCGGTCAAAATGACAATCTCGCACAATTCGGCGGCATTGCGCAGGCGGTCAATGAGTTCCCGGCCGGCGCGGCTCGGCAAGCCGTGCAAGCGCAGGGCGGAGTGGCCTGGATAATTAAAATTCTCGACCAACTCGAACGGCATTGCGTGGCGATCAGCGAGCCATTCAATCAGCGGAGCGGAGCCGCGCGCCACGGCTTCGACTACCACAGAAGGGGCTTCGGCATGGGCCTTGGCCTGGATGTCGGCAGCGAAGCGCTCTGGGCTGTCAGCGATGCCCCTAGCCCGTTGAAAGCGTGTGTCAGCTGCGGGAATGAGTCCGGCCGATAGGCCGGTCGAACCACTGGGGACCGAATCGCGCTCAATCACGACGGCGTCTACGCCCGACTCCTTCGCCGCCAGGGCTGCGCAAATTCCCGCCGCGCCGGCGCCGACTATTAAGAGCGGAACCTGCGCGTTCCATTCTCCAACGGAATCGAAGGTGACTGCGCTCATGGCGTCGCGGGGGACCTGCGGAATAGTCTCAATGCTAGAGCTGACAGGGCGAAAGCCTCTGCCACCTTCGGGAAATCCTCGATGCGATGTGGCTCTTCAATGACAAATTCGAACGAGCGCTGTCGAAGTTTATGTCTCCGCCGCATTTTTCGGCGTCGCGGTTCCGGCGCCCACCTTCAAAGCCAAGATTAGTCATCCAGCGCCTTTGGTCCGGCTAGGTCGACGCGCGGAACCGCCCAGGGGCGCTCCCTTTGGTCCCTCTCCTTAAACGCCGCAATGCGATCGCGATAATTGTCGGTAAGTGCAATATCGTCCCAGCCGTTGAGCAGACGCATGCGGCGAACCGGATCAACGGCGAAATGGTAAGTGCGATTGCCGCAGACGATGGTCTGCTGCTCAAGATCAACAGTGACAGGGAGATCCGGCCTTCGCTTGAGCTCACCCATGATTTCTAAGGCTTCCTCGTCGGCGATGATCGCTGGAAGCAGGCCGTTCTGCACGGCGTTGCCCGAGAAGATGTCGCCGAATGACGGCGCGATGACGCAGCGGATACCATGGTCAAAAAGCGCATAGACTGCGCCCTCGCGCGACGAACCGCAGCCGAAATTGCGCGCTCCGACAATGATTTTGGCATCGCGCCACGCGGGCTTGTTAAGTGGGAAATCGGGCTTCTCTTTGCCTTCGGACTCGAAGCGAAGATCGTGGAACAGCACTTTGCCGATGCCCATGGCGCGCGTCCATTTCAGAAAGCGCGCCGGCAAAATCTGGTCGGTATTAAGATTGCTCAAATCGATCGGACAAGCCGGGGCGGTTAATGAGATGAATTTGTCCATGGCTCACGTCTTCCGGCCAGCGAGCAATAAGCGCACGTCGGCTAGGTGGCCGTTGATGGCGGCGGCCGCCACCATCGCCGGCGACATCAGATGTGTGCGAGCACCGGGGCCTTGTCGGCCACGAAAGTTTCGGTTGGTAGTCGAAGCGCAGCGTTCTCCGGGCGCGACAATATCGCCGTTGATGCCGACGCACATTGAGCATCCGGATTCGCCCCATTCAAGCCCAGCATCGCGGAAAATGCCGTCGAGCCCCTCCTCCTCGGCCTGTCGTTTGACGACGGTCGAGCCAGCGGAAACGAGGCCCGGCACTTTGCTGATGCGCCCCACCAGCACTGCCGCGGCGGCACGTAGGTCCTCGATGCGCGCATTGGTGCAAGAGCCGATGAATACGCGATCGACGGCGATCTCAGTCAACTTTTTCCCAGGCGCGATGCCCATATAATCGAGTGCGTCGCGCAAATATCTGGCACGCTCGGCGTTTGCCTCCCGTGCCGGATCGGGAACGCTGGCATCGATCGGCAACGCATCTTGCGGACTGGTGCCCCATGTCACGATTGGCGCAATGGTCTTTGCATCTAAGCTGATCTCGAGGTCAAATTTTGCGCCGTCGTCCGTGTTCAACTTCGACCACGCCTCGACTGCTTGGTCGAATTTCGCGCCTTTCGGCGCATAGGGACGGGCCTTGAGATAGGTGAAGGCCGCCGCGTCAGGCGCGACCATGCCGCAGCGAGCTCCGGCCTCTATGGACATATTGCATAAGGTCAAACGACCCTCGATCGACAGCGCGTGGATCGCGGAGCCGGCGAATTCCAGTGCGCAACCGGTGGCACCGTCCGCGCCGATTTGCGCAATGATCGCAAGTATAATGTCCTTGGCGGAAATGCCGGGCGCCGTTACCCCATCGATCGTGATGCGCATACGCTTTGGCTTCTTTTGCCAGATCGTCTGCGTCATCAACACATGCGCAACTTCCGACGCGCCGATACCGAAGGCATAAGCGCCGAGTGCACCGTGCGTCGATGTGTGGCTATCGCCGCAGACGATCAGCAGTCCCGGCAGCGTCAAACCTTGCTCCGGCCCAACCACATGCACGATGCCTTGGCGGGGATCATCGATTCCAAACAATTTAATGCCGAACTTGGCGGTATTGTCCTCGACCTGCCGCACCATGCGGGCGATTGCGGGATCGGCGATGTTGTGGCGTGAGCCGCGAGTCGGCACATAATGGTCGGCAACGCCGAAGGTCAGGCCCGGTTCGGCTACTGTGCCGCCACGTTCGGTGAGTTTGGCGAAGGCATGAAATGAGCCCTCATGCACATAATGCCGGTCTACCCAAAGCAGCGACTCGCCATCGTCCCGGCGCAGAATTTCATGCGCATTCCACAGCTTGTCGATGATGGTCTGGGGTTCAATCATGGTTGAGGACCACAGCACGAAGTCCGAGTCCGAGGATAGTATAGAAGAGCATCACAACCAATGTTAGGCTCCAGCTGATTAGCAGGAGGACACCATGTTTCGTCAGCCGTTGAGTGTCACCCGCCGCAAATTTATGCAAACCACGGCGCTCGGCGCGACCGCTGCTGCCGGCGTTTTGTCCGCACCAGCCGTGCTGCGCGCGCAAGGCGGAGGGGTGAAAATCGGGGTGCTGCATCCGGTGTCCGGCGCGCTATCTTATTCCGGCCAGCAGGGCCGCCTCGGCGCGACAATGGCGATCGACGAAATCAATGGAGCCGGCGGCATCAAGGCATTGGGCGGCGCCAAGATCGATCCAATGCTCGGTGATGCTCAGTCGACGCCCGATGGCGGCAATGCCGAAGTTGAAAAAATGAACGAGGCCAGTGTCTGTGCCGTGGTCGGTGGCTATGCCAGCGCGATTTGCCTTTCGGCGACGCAGACCGCGGCCCGATACGACCTGCCCTATATCGTCGACGTCGGCGTCGTCGACAGCATTGTCACGCGCGGATTGAAAAATACCTTCCGCTTTGGCCCTGGCTTCGGGGTAATTGCCAAGACGGCGCTCGACAATCTTGTGAGCATAAACGATCAAGCAGGCAAGCCAGCAAAAACCGTCATGATCGTGCACGAGGACTCCGCATTCGGTGCCGGCCTCGCGAAACTTCTCAACGCGCAACTGCCGGACCGCGGCTTCCAGGTCCTGGAGACCATTCCGCACCCGACGCCGACGCGTGAATTCGAGAACGTCGTACTGAAGATCAAGGTGCAGAACCCCAATCTCGTCATTCCGGCGAACTACTACAATGAATACGTGTTGCTCGCCCGCACCATGCAGCAGCAGCGCGTACGTCCAAAGGGCATCTATTCAGTGCTTGGAGGTGCCGCTTCATCCTACAAATTCGTCAAGGAATTCCCCGAAGCAGCGCAATACATTATGGATTGCAATCACTGGTTCGATCCGAAGAACCCCAAAGCTTTAGCGCTGAAAAAAAAGGTAGAAGAAAAAGGACAGTTCTATACCTACGAAGTCTATATGAACTATTCCTGTATCCTGTTGCTCGCCGATGCGATCGAGCGTGCTGCTAGCACCGATCGGGCGAAAATCACCGCGGCACTCGCTAGCTCTACCTTCAGCGGGCACGTCATGCCCTATGGTCCAACTAAATTCGTCGACGGCCAGAACCAGGGTGCAGCACCGGTTAATACGCAGGTGCAGGGCAACGACATCCAGGTGATCCTGCCGACGGCATTCGCCTCGGCGAAGCCTATATTCCCGATGCCGCCAGCCTGAGCGGCGAGTGGAGTCGGTAGAGCGCACAAACGCGAGCGCCCAAGAAGTCATGCTGTCTCCGGTCATTCTCGTCCCGGCGGTCCTCAACGGCTTGATGGCCGGCGCCGTCTACGCGCTGGTCGCACTCGGACTCACACTGATTTACGGTGTGTTGCACATCATTAATTTCGCGCACGGCGCACTGTTGACCGCGGCAATGTTTGCCGCATTCTTTGCCTACACGCTGCTGGGTCTCGACCCCTATCTGGCGGCGCTCATGATAGCGCCACTTTTTTTCCTTGTTGGCTACGGCTTGCAGCGCTTTGTCATCGGACCGACCGCCCACGGCGAGGACCGCAATTATCTGCTGGTCACGCTTGGTCTTGCCGTCATAATAGAGAATTTGTTGCTGTACGTGTTCCGTGCCGACACCCGCACGATAAACCTGCCCTACGCGTTTGACGTGATCGAGATTGGTGCCGCCTTTCTCGCAGTGCCACGAGTCATCGCTTTCGTCACAGTCATGGTGGTGGCATTCGCGCTGTGGATATTCATGCAATGGACCGATACCGGCAAAGCGATCCGTGCAGTGGCTAAGGAAAAACTCGGCGCCGAGCTCTCCGGCATTGACGTAGCACACATTCACGCGGTTACCTTCGGATTGGGCACCGCGTGCGTTGCGATAGCGGCCTGCCTGCTGATCCCGACCTACTACGTAAACCCTACAGCGGGCGATGCCTTCGTTTTGATCGCCTTCACGATCGTAGTGCTCGGCGGCATGGGCTCGATCCTCGGCGCCCTCGTTGGGGGGCTATTTGTAGGCGTGGTGGAAAGCTTCTCCAGTATGTTTCTCGGCCAATCACTTGGGCAGATCGGTATTTTTGTGATGTTTATCGTCATCCTGCTGGTGCGCCCGAGCGGCTTGTTCGGCCAGCAGGCGTGAAAACGTATCTGCCGATCTTCGTCACGGTGGCGGTCCTCGCCCTCGTACCATTCGTCACCGCGTCCAATGTTGTGATGAATTTTCTGGTGATGACGTTACTGATCGCTCTCGCCGGGCAAGGTTGGAACCTGCTCGGTGGCTATGGCGGGCAATATTCGTTCGGCCACGCTGCGTTCTTCGGCACCGGTGCCTACGTAACGGCCATTCTTCAGGTGCGCTTCGGCATCAATGCCTGGTTCGGCCTTCTTATCGGTATTGCCGCGGGTGCGCTGGTCGGCGCCGTAATCGGTGCGCTAAGTTTTCGATGGGGCCTCCGGGGCTCTTACTTTTCCCTAGTGACGCTGGCTTTTGCCGAAGTGCTGCGTATCGTCGCCAGTGTCGCGCCGATCACTGGCGCCGGCGTCGGCACCTTGATTAAGCTCGACCTGCGGCCCGAAGCATTTCAGTTCCAAAGCCGCGCGCCATTTTACTGGATCGCACTCGGCCTCGTCGGCCTGTCGCTGATCGTGGTGCGTGGCATCGAGAACAGCCGCTTTGGCGCCTATCTCGTCGCCATTCGCGAGAATGAGGATGCCGCCAGGGCGCTCGGCGTCGACGCGTTTATCGTCAAGCTCGCCGCCATGATTGTTTCGGCCGCCATTACAGCGGCAGCTGGTTGCTTTTATGCGCAATATTTCCTGTTCCTCGATGCTGCCATCGCCTATGGCACTTGGATTTCGATCGACGCGCTACTCGCTCCAATCGTTGGCGGCGTCGGAACTTTGTTCGGACCGCTCTTGGGCGCGCTCGTCATCAAGACGCTGGGCGAGACCACCAAGCTCGTGACCGGAGGCGCGCCCGGGCTCGATCTTGTGATCTACGGATTGCTTCTCATCGCGGTCGTCGGCTTGGCGCCGCGCGGTATTGCCGGACTGCTGTCCGCGCTGATCCGGCCGCGCTTTCGTTTTCCGTCTGTGCCGGAGCAGCATCATGGCTGAGGTGCTGCTGTGTATTGACACTATCTCCAAGCGCTTCGGTGGATTGCTCGCCGTCGACAAAGCTTCGTTCAATGTCAGGCCCGGCCATGTCACGGCTTTGATTGGGCCCAATGGTGCCGGCAAAACTACCTTGTTCGCGATAATTTCGGGATTCTTGACGCCGGATGAAGGACGGATCGTTTACGACGGTACCGACATCACCGCTACACCGCCACACATGCTTGCGCGTCGCGGTATCGCTCGCACCTTCCAGATCGTTCAGCCGTTCGCAGGTTTGACCGTGCGTGAAAATATCGCCATCGGTGCGCATCTTGCACGGCCGAACCGTGTCGAGGCGCTCGCGGCGGCCGGGGAAGTTGCCTATGCGGTCGGTCTTAGTGCGCAGCTCGAGCAATCTGCCGCGACGCTGACGGTAGCGGGGCGCAAGCGGCTCGAGCTTGCCCGCGCACTCGCCACAAAGCCGAGACTGGTGCTTCTGGATGAGGTTTTAGCCGGACTGAACCCATCCGAAATCCGCGACATGGTGCCAGTCATCCGCAAGATCGCAAGCTGGGGCGTGACCATCCTGATGATCGAGCACGTCATGCAGGCGGTCATGAGTCTCGCCGAGCAGGTCTTTGTCCTTGCGGAGGGTCGCATCATTGCCGCGGGCTCGCCGCAACAGGTTGCCACCAATCGGCAGGTGATCGAGGCTTATCTCGGTCACGGGGCCGCGGCCAGGATGACTTCGGGGGCCGGTCATGGCTAAACCTTTGCTCTTGGTGGACGGCTTGCGCACCGGCTATGGCAGCACTGAAATCCTGCGTGGTGTTGATTTCGACGTGAAGCCCGGCGAGATCGTGACCGTGCTGGGAGCGAACGGCGCTGGCAAATCGACAATGGGCCGGACGATCTCCGGGGTGACACGGCCGTGGGCTGGGACGATTCGTTTCAAAGACAATGCCATCGAGCGCGCACGGCCAGCGGAGATTGTCGCCCGTGGTCTCATTCACGTGCCGGAGGGCCGGCGTATATTTCCGAATATGACCGTGCGTGAAAACTTGGATCTCGGCGCCTACCGTCGCGGCCGAAGCCGCCGTAGCGACAATCGAAACTGGGTGTTTTCGATTTTTCCGCGGCTTAGCGAGCGGCAGTCCCAGCGCGCCGGCACCTTGTCTGGCGGCGAGCAGCAAATGCTTGCAATCGGACGCGGCTTGATGGCGGACCCAGAGCTCCTGATCCTCGACGAGCCATCGCTTGGGCTCTCGCCACTCTTGGTCGAGGAACTGTTTGCTCTGATCAAGAATATCAACGCGCAGGGCATCGCCGTCTTATTGATCGAACAGAACGTGGTGCAGAGCCTGGAGGTGGCGCAGCGCGCCTATATCCTCGACAATGGCCGGTTCGTGCTAGAGGGACCAGCGGCCCAAATCGGCAATGATCCCGATCTCAAGCGTACCTATCTCGGAATGTAACCATGGTTGATGCGGAAAGCTTACGATCCCGCCTCGCCCGCAAGCCCATCGTCGTCGCGCCCGGCATTTATGATGCGTTTACGGCCTTGGTCGCCACCCAGGCCGGTTTCGCGACGCTCTACGTTTCCGGCGCGGCGATCGCCTATACCCGGCTTGGCCGCCCCGATATCGGCCTCGTCAGCATGAACGAGGTCTCAGCAACAGTTTCTTTGATTCGCGATCGTGTCGCCGCGCATCTGATCGTCGACGCCGATACCGGTTATGGCAACGCCCTCAACGTCGCCCGTACGGTGCGAGAATTCGAGCGCGTCGGCGCCGACGCTATCCAGATCGAGGATCAGGATTTTCCAAAGCGCTGCGGGCATCTCGACGGCAAGACGTTGATTCCAGCAGTAGAAATGTGTGGCAAGCTGCGTGCGGCGCTCGACGCACGGCGCTCGCGCGACACGATCATTATTGCCCGCACCGACGCCATTGCCGTCGAAGGATTCGATCGCGCGATTGAACGTGCGATCGCCTATCGGGAGGCCGGCGCCGATATGCTGTTCGTCGAAGCCCCGAAGGCTCGTGAGGATCTCAAGCGCATGGTTTCTGCCCTAGGAAATAGGGCGCCCTTGATGGCCAATATGGTGGAAGGCGGCAAGACACCGCCGTTGTCAGCAACTGAGCTTGAAGCGATGGGGTTCGCGCTGGTCATCTTTCCCGGTGGCATTGTGCGCGCGCTGGGAACAATGGCGGGCGAATATTATGCCTCGTTGGCAACACATGGCACTTCGGAGCCGTTTGGCGACCGAATGCTCGATTTCACGGGACTTAATGATTTGATTGGGACGCCTGAATTGCTCGCTGTAGGCAAACGTTATGAGGCGTAGACCGCCAATCCAGCATAGAACAATGCTTTGAACTCTGGTCATGAGCGCGCACCAACGGATGAAGAAAGCTGCATGTCGAAATTGTTCGATCTCATCATAAAAAACGTTCGTCTGGTTCGTCCGAACAAGACTTCGGTCGATTGTCTCGACATTGGCATTAAAGACGGCAGGATCAATCGCCTTGCGCCCGATCTCCCGGCAGAGCAAGCAGCGCAGACCTTCGATGGCCATAACTATCTGGCCTTTCCGGGCTGCGTCGATGCTCATATGCACATCGGGATTTATTCACCGCTCGCCGAAGACGCTGTTTCGGAAAGTAAGGCAGCAGCGATGGGCGGAGTCACTTCAAGCCTGAACTACATGCGAACGGGCCACTACTATCTAAATCGTGGTGGTCCCTATCGCGAGTTCATGCCCGAGGTATTCAAGCAATCTAACGGACGATTCTGGGTCGACTATGGTTATCACATCGCACCAATAGAAGCTGCTCATATCGCGGAAATGGAGGATCTGATCGTCGATCACGGTGTCACCTCGTTCAAGATATTTATGTTCTATGGCGGTTATGGACTGCATGGGCGCTCATCTCAGCAAAATGAGTTTCTGATGATTGATTCAGACGACCGCTATGATATCGCACACTTTGAATTCATTATGAGGTCGGCTCAGCGTTTGATGGAAAAGTTTCCCGACAAATCGTCTTACATCAGCGTCAGCCTTCACTGTGAGTTGGCAGAAATTCTAAATGCCTATACGAAGATTGTGGAGCGTGAGGGCAAGTTGACTGGGCTGTCCGCTTACAGCGCGGCTCGTCCGCCACACTCCGAGGGTATGGCAATTTGGATCGCTTCTTATCTCGCAAACGAAACGAATTGTCTGAACATCAACCTCTTGCATCTCAGCTCGCGCAAGGCCGTGGAAGCGGCATGGATCATGCAACAAGTGTTTCCACATATTGCCTTCCGTCGCGAGGTGACCGTTGGCCATCTTTTGCTAGATACAAGTTCTGCATGTGCGATCCACGCAAAGGTCAATCCGCCGATCCGGCCGCGCGAGGATGTCGAGGCTTTGTGGGACGCTGTGCTCGATCGCAAGGTTGACTGGATCGTGAGCGATCATGCCTGCTGCTCTGCGGAACAGAAATGGTCAAAAGACGACCCAAGCAATATCTGGCTGGCGAAATCAGGTTTCGGTGGCACCGAGTACCTGCTCTCGGGAATGTTAAGCGAAGGCGGTAAAAGAGGTATGTCGTACAACCGTATGGCCGAATTGCTGAGTTGGAATCCTGCAAAGCGATTCGGCTTGCTCAGCAAAGGCGACATTGCGCCGGGCTACGACGCAGACATTGTTCTCGTTGATCCAAATTCCACTTTTGTGGTGCGAGCAGCAGAATCCGAATCTCATCAAGGCTATTCGCCTTTCGAGGGCATGGAGCTTACCGGCCGTGTAAAATGCACTTTTCTCAGGGGGGCCTTAATCTATGCTGATGGAGAGATCATTGGTCCGCCGCGCGGGGAGTATTTGCGCAGACCACAATCTTCGCCGGCTGAGCGAACGCTCGCTGTCCAAGTTTAATGAAATCAAGAAGGCAGGCTAATGAGCGGGTTACCATCCGAGAGCTTTTCATTAGAATTCGTTGTCCATGCTCCTAGCTTTTCGACGGCTTGTCGAAGTTCAGAGGTTCAGGTCCCAGGAAACTGAAACACACGCTTCTAACCGGAGTCGGCGGCTGGCCGGAGAATGGGTTTTGGAAAAGGTCTGGCGGAGGGAGTGATACTGCAAAACAACTCTCTCCGGAAACCCAAGATCCACCGGCGAGAGACTGGCGAAATAACGGCAATTCCTAGCATTACCTTTGTCGTTTCCCTCTGGGCATTAGTCCTGTCACGGCCCACACGGATCGATAAAGAATCCTAATCGCCTCTCGTATCTCGACGCGTCTTCGGCTTATCCAATCGTTGGCCGTTGGGACAACTGGCAATGGCAAGCTACGCCGGACCATTTAAGCAATGAGGTACTGATCCCGACCTATTGGACCGAACTTCCGCCAGAGCCTGACATGTCTGATCGTTGTTGAACCAGCCGCAGGGGTGCTTGCGCAAGCGATCAGGCATCGTCAGGTCGGTGAACGAGCTTAAAAGTGGGAACGTTGGTTGAATTCCACTCGGCCATGACCTGTCCGCAGACCACACACTTTGCGGTACTGTTGCTGTCGCTGCTGCTCGAAGGCTGCGAATACGTCACCGCATAAAGCGCTCCGCAACTCG
>Ga0193751_1001915_pt1 | contig 12963 bp, 15 predicted proteins | sample L1c2metaG_FD_143050 | JGI IMG/M metagenome (GOLD analysis project Ga0193751, IMG submission 143050) | Soil microbial communities from a riparian zone of the East river system, Colorado, United States - L1c2 | ecosystem: Environmental > Terrestrial > Soil > Riparian zone | place: USA: East River... | reverse complement strand
GAGAAGATGACCTGGTTCTCCTGCACCCCCACAGCGATGTCGTCTCCGTCGCCGGCGACGCGCGCAAGCTCCTGCAGCGCGCGGCTGGGCACGATGGCCTCGAGGTCCGGCGCCGGCGACCCGAGCGCCGTCTCCTTCACCGCGAGGCGGTATGAGTCGGTCGCGGCCATCACGATCTTGTCGCCCGCAAACTGGACGAGGACGCCTGTGAGGACCGGCCGCGCCTCGTCGCGAGAAGCCGCCCGCGCAACCCGCGCGATCGTCGCGAGCAGCGCCCCACGATCGACCGAGAACGTCTCCGTCTCGGTGAGCTCGGGCAGCCGCGGGAAATCCTCTGCGTTGTAGGTGTGGAGTGTGTAGCTCGCGCTCCCCGATTCGACATGGACGACCGACTCTGAGGCGCGGTGCTCGATCGTCACGTCCTCTCCAGGTAGGAGTCGCGCGATGTCGACGAGCGTGCGGCCCGGCAACACCACCGCGCCGTCGCCCTCCACTCGCGCCGGCACAGAGGCGCGCAGCGAGAGCTCCATGTCGGTCGCCGCGAGCCGCAGCTCGTCGCCACGAGCTTCGAGCAAGATCCCGGACAGGATCTGGATCGCCGTACGGCTCGAGACGGCACGACCGACGAGCGAGAGGCCCTGCACGAGCTCTTCCTTCGTACAGATGATCCTCAACCCGGCACCGACTGCAATGTCACTCTCAATCATCTAAGGATTCTCAATAGAAGTAGTAGGGGGTGTGGATGACGGGGACGACGTGCGTGAGCCGCTTGCTCTGGGGAGAAAACGTGTGGAGCGCCATTGTGGACGATTCCGACGGTCCCACAGGCAGGCAAGCGTCACCGCACCTGCTTCACACGTGCGGTGAGCTCTTGCACGAGGTTGTACACAGACCTGTCCTCCTTGATCAGCCGTGCGATCTTGACCGTGGCGTGAATCACCGTCGTGTGGTCGCGCCCTCCGAACTCCCTGCCGATCTTCGGCAGTGACGAATCGGTGAGCTCACGCGAGAGGTACATCGCGACCTGCCGCGGGTAGACGATGTTCTGCGAGCGCCGGTCGCCGCAGAGCTCGTCGTGAGAGAGGTCGAACCGCTCCGCGACGAGATCCTGGATCCGCCTGATCGAGACCTCGGCGGCCTCTCCCTGTGGGAAGACGTCGCGCAGCACGTCCTGGGCAAGCTCGACCGTCATCGGCCGGCCCGTCAGAGAGGAGAAGGCGACGACGCGCGTCAGGGCGCCCTCGAGCTCGCGGATGTTGCTGGAGACGCGCCCGGCGATGAACGTGAGCACCTGCTCGTCCTGCACGTGGATGCCGTCGACCTTGACCTTCTTGCGAAGGATCGCGATACGCGTCTCGAGGTCCGGCGGCTGGATGTCCGTGATCAGGCCCCACTCGAAACGGCTTCGCAGCCGCTCCTCGAGCGTCGCGATGTCGCGCGGCGGCCGGTCGGAGGACAGCACGATCTGCGAGCCGGCCTCGTAGAGCGAGTTGAAGGTGTGGAAGAACTCCTCCTGGAAGCGCTCCTTCCCCTCGAAGAACTGGACGTCGTCGATGAGGAGGACGTCGTAGGCGCGGTAGCGCTGCTTGAAGCCCTCGATCCGCTTGTCGCGCAGCGAGTTGATGAAGTCGTTCACGAATGCCTCGCTCGTGACGTACCGCACCGACATCGCGGACGAGTGTTCTGCGACGTATTGCGCGACGGCCTGGAGAAGGTGCGTCTTGCCGAGGCCGGTGCCGCCGTAGATGAAGAGCGGGTTGTACGCCTGCGCCGGCGCTTCGGCGACGGCCAGTGCGGCGGCATGGGCGAAGCGATTCGAGGAGCCGATCACGAACGAGTCGAACGTGTATTTGGCGTTGAAGCCGCCGCTCTCGGGTCGTCCAGGCAGGCGTTGGACCATGGGAACGACGCCCTCCGACCCCGCGCCACCCTCCGTCGCCAGCTCGGCGTTGCTCGCGACCCGGAGCTCGAGCGGGCACTCGATGCCGGTGATGTCGCGTACCGCAGCGCCGATCAGGCCGAGGAAGTTTGTCTCGATCCAGTCGCGCGTGAACTCGCTCGGGACGATGAGGACGAGCGTCTCGCCCTCGAGCTCGAGCTCGTGGACGTCGCCGAACCACTTACTGTAAGTCCCGTCGCTGAGCGCCTCCCTGAGCCGCCCCGAAATTTCCTCCCAGAGGTTCTCCGTAGACAGCTCGATTTGGTGTTCCACCGACGCCCTGACCCTCCCGTCACCGGCCCGGCGGCCAGCATAACAGGGGCTTCGGCGAGGGCAAAATGGCCGATTTTGCAGGTATTTTCTGAACCTCCCCAATCCCTCCACAGGTGTGGACAGGTGTGGGGGCAACTCGCTCAGCCGCTTCCCTCTGCGGCCTGAGGCTGTGGACAAGCCGGTGGACGAAGCTCGTCTATACTGGCCGCCGCGCCCCGCAGCCCGCGGGGATTTTTCTGGCAAAGACGAGCCTTTTGACCTCATGAAGCGCACCTACCAGCCCAACGTCCGCCGCCGTAAGCGCAAGCACGGCTTCCGCGCGCGGATGGCGACGAAGGCCGGCCGCGCGATCCTGAAGCGCCGCCGCGGCAAGGGCCGGGCTCGCCTCTCTGCGTAGGCGGCTCGGCGGTACCGAGCCACTAAGCTGCATCCGTGAAGCGCGCCAACCGACTGTCCCGGTCCCGGGACTTCGACGCGGTGCATCGACGCGGCCGATCGGTCTCGTCCCGGTTTCTCGTTCTGTACTGGCTGCCGCAGGATGAGCCGGCGGAGCCGCGCATCGGGTTTGCCGTGCCGCGGGCGGCCGGCGGCGCGGTCGAACGGAACCGGATCAAGCGTCGCCTGCGCGAGGTGTGGCGCGAGCGGCTCGAGCGTGTCCCGGCGGGCCACGACTACGTGTTGATCGTCCGCCCCGGGCTCGTCGAGGCGGCCGAGGCGAACGGTTTCGCCTGGCTTGGGGAACGCGTCGACGAGTTGCTCGAGCAGACCGGAGTCCTCGCCGCATGAGGGCCGTGCTCCGCCTACCGGGTTTGCTTGGGATCGGCCTCGTCTGGCTCTACCGTCTGACGCTCGGCACGCTCTTCCCGACCACGTGCAAGTACCACCCGTCCTGCTCGGAGTACGCGGTGCAGGCGGTCCACCGCCACGGTCTCGTCAGAGGTAGCGTCCTCGCCGGCTGGCGTCTGCTCCGCTGCAACCCGTGGAGCCACGGGGGCTTCGACCCGGTCCGATGATCGTCTACGCCATCCCGATCATCAGCCAGCTCGAGACCGTGATGCGTCACGTTCTCAACTTCTTCCACACAAACCTCGGCCTGAGCTGGGCGTGGGCGATCGTGGCCACGACGGTCGCCGCCCGGATGCTGCTCGTGCCGCTGACGATCCGGCAGATCCACTCGATGCAGTCGCTGCAGAAGCACGCGCCGCAGATGAAGGAGATCCAGAAGAAGTACAAGGGCGACAAGCAGAAGCAGAACGAGGAGCTGATGAAGTTCTACCGGGAGAACAAGATTAACCCGGCTGCCTCGTGCCTGCCGATGCTGCTGCAACTCCCGGTCTTCATCGCCCTCTACTACACGCTGAAGCACTTCAAATTCACCGGCGACCTCTCGTTCCTCCGCTTCATCCCGGATATCTCGGCGCACACGACTACGCACTGGGGCGGCTACGTGCTCCTCTTCGTCTACGTCGCAAGCCAGATGGCGTCGTCGTTCTTCATGATGACGACCGTCGACAAGACGCAGCGCGTGCTCTTCATGGTGATGCCGCTGTTCTTCGTCTTCGTCATCGCCCGCTTCCCCGCCGGCCTCGTCCTCTACTGGGTGACCACGAACCTCTGGACCGTCGGGCAGGGGCTGGTCACGCGACGGCTCGTCTCTCGAACGCCGGCGCCGGTCGCCGAGAAGCGCACCTCGCGGACTCCGCCGCAGGACGACGGTTCGAGTGGCAACGGCGCCCGCAGCGAGTCTCCGCCGCCGACGCCTGCTCCCGCGGCCTCGCAGCGTCCTCGCCAGGTGCGGCGGAAGAAGAAGAAGCGCACGAGCCGGCGATGAGTCTCACCGCTGAGGCGACCGGGGAGACCGTCGGGGAGGCGAAGTGGGCGGCGCTGCGCGAGCTCGAGCGACGGCATCCGGGGCTCGACAAGGCTGCCGTGCAGTTCGAGGTCGTCGCCGAAGGCGAGCGCGGCATCCTCGGCGTCGGCTACGAGCCGGCCCGCGTTGTCGCGCACCTGCCGGCCGAGGCTGCGAACTCGGCAGCAGCAACCGCAGCCGTGAGTGACGAGGCCGGCCAGGTAGCCGACGCGCAGGCGCTCGTGGCGCGGATCGTGTCCACGCTCGGCATCGATGCGGAGGTCGCCGCCCGCGAGGAGCCGGAGGCCATCGTCGTCACGTGCTCGGGGCCGGACGTCGCCCTGCTCATCGGCCGCCATGGCCAGACGATCGACGCGATGCAGTACCTCCTGAACGCGGTCGGCTGGCGCGCGTACGGGGAGGAGCGCAAAGAGGTCGTCGTCGACGCAGCCGGGTACCGCGCGTGGCGCAAGGCGACGCTCGAGGCGCTCGCGCTGCGGGTGGCGGAGCGGGTGCGCGAGTCAGGCGAGCGCGAGGAGCTCGAGCCGATGACGGCGGTTGAGCGGAAGGTCGTCCATCTCTGCCTCAAGGACGCCGCGGGCGTCGGAACCGCTTCCGAGGGCACGGAGCCGAACCGCTACGTCGTCGTCCTTCCTGAGTGACTGGCTGACCGCCGTCGTCTCGACGCCGGGGCTGACGGCGATCCACGATCCCAAACGGGCGCGGGAGATGCTGCTCGACGATGCGCTGCGAGCGTTGCCGCTCGTCGAGGCGTACGAGGGCGCCGTGATCGATGTCGGTTCCGGCGGCGGCACGCCGGGCATTCCGCTGGCGACCGCGCTGCCCGAGCGCGAGGTGACGCTGCTCGACGCGGAGCAGCGGAAGTGCGACTTCCTGCGCCGTTGGGCGCCCCCGAACGCGCAGGTGATCTGGGGGCGCGCGGAGGAGCAATCGCCTGAACGGTGGGGCGTGGCGCTTGCGAAGGCGCTCGCGCAGCCGGCTGTTGCGGCGGAGCTGTGCCTGCCGCTCGTGCGTACCGGCGGCGCGGCGATCGTATGGGTCGGGCCAAGGGCAGACCTCGATTCGCTCGGTCGTGCGTCCCTCCAGCTCGGCGGCGGCATTCCGGAGGTGCACGACGGGCTCGCAGTCCTGCCGAAGGTGGCGCCGACCCCGCCGGGCTTCCCGCGCCGAGCCGGCGTTGCGAAGAAGCGTCCGCTGGCCTAGCGACAATGGCCGGGCAGATGTCCCGGATCTACGCGCTCGCGAACCAGAAGGGCGGCGTTGGCAAGACGACGACCGCCGTCAACCTCGCCGCCTGTCTAGCCGAGGCGGGCGAGCGTGCCCTTGTGATCGACCTCGACCCGCAGGCGAACGCGACCTCCGGCCTCGGGATGCGCGCGAACGGCAGCTCGAGCTACGACCTCCTCGACGGTGCGCCGCTCGCAGAGCTCGTCCACGAGACCCCTTTTGCGAACCTCGACCTCGTCCCGGCGAAGCCGGATCTCGCCGGCGCCGTCGTCGAGCTCTCCGGCCGCGCCGACGGCGAGCGGTATCTCGCGGAGGCGCTCGCTTCGGGTAGCGACCGGTACGACTTCGTCTTCCTCGACTGTCCGCCGTCGCTCGGCCCGCTGACCGTCAACGCGCTCGCGGCCGCCGACCGCGTGCTCGTGCCTGTGCAGGCTGAGTACTACGCGCTCGAGGGACTGACGCAGCTCCTCCACTCCGTCGAGCTGATCCGGCGGCGGCTGAACCCGCTGCTCGGCATCGGCGGCCTCCTCCTGACGATGGTCGACGGACGGACGCGGCTCTCGCGGCAGGTCGAGGAGGAGGTGCGGCGGCACTTCGGTCCGCTCGTCTTCCGCACCTCCGTGCCTCGCTCGGTGCGCCTCGCCGAGGCCCCGAGCCACGGCCTGCCCGCGATCGCCTACGACCGTCGCTCCGCCGGAGCCGACGCCTACTGGAAGGTGGCGATGGAGCTTGTCGAGCGCGCCTGAGTCTTCCCCGCAACGCCGCGGCCTAGGCCGCGGCCTCGACGTCCTGATCGGCGGCCATCCGGTTCCGTCCGAGCTGCTCGAGATCCCCGTCGACGCGATCCACCCCAACCCGCGTCAGCCGCGCCGGCGCTTCGAGCCGGAGGCGGCCTCGGGGCTGGCGGAGTCGGTGCGGCGGCAGGGCGTCATCCAGCCGCTGCTCGTGCGGCCGCGCGGCGTCGGCGGCTACGAGATCGTCGCCGGCGAAAGACGCTGGCGGGCGGCGCGCGAGGCGGGCCGCCAGACGGTGCCGGCGGTCGTCCGTGACGCCGACGATCGCGAGACGCTCCTGCTCGGCCTCGTCGAGAACGTCGCGCGCGAGCAGCTGACGCCGATCGAGGAGGCGCGTGCCTACGCCGTCCTGATCGACGAGTTCTCGCTCTCGCTCGGCGAGGTCGCCGAGCGGGTCGGCCGTTCGAAGCCCTCCGTCTCGAATCGCATCCGCCTGCTCGAGCTGCCCGACGACGTCCTCGGGATGGTCGAGCGCGGGCAGCTGACCGAGGGACACGCCCGGGCCGTGCTCGCCGTGCCCGATCACGAGGGCCGTCGGCGGCTCGCGCGCGAGATCGTGCGACGCGGCCTGTCGGTGCGGGCCGCCGAGCAGCGGGCGAAGTGGGCCGGCGCCCGGCAGAGGCCGCGCACCCGGTCGGTTTCGGTCGACCCGGCGCTCGCTGAACGGATCCGCGCTGCGGTCGAGCAGCTGACCGGCCGACCCGCGCGGCTGCTCCCGGGACGGGTGGAGCTGCCGTTCGGCGACGAGCACGACCTCGCCGAGCTCGCGGAAGCGATCGAAAACGCCGTGGCTACAATCTCCCTCCGCGCGGGCGATTAGCTCAGCTGGTTAGAGCGCCGCTCTGATAAGGCGGAGGTCCCTGGTTCGAATCCAGGATCGCCCACTTCGGGGCCCTTGTGTCGCGACCGACATGCGCGGGCGCGACACAGCGCGAGTGGAAAGCGGAGCGCCTGTCCACGCGAGCGAAGCGAGCCTGAGCCAGCGGAGCGGGCGAGCACTAATGAAAATGCCTGAGCTATATTCGAGGCGAGGTCGACCCATGCAGGAGATGCTCATCTACGGAGTCAGCTTCGATCTGGTCGGCAAGCAGCCGATCGTCCTCCTCAAGACGGCTGACGGCAACAAGTTCCTGCCGATCTGGATCGGGCACCCGGAGGCGGCTGCGATCCTCATGAAGCTCCAGAGCCAGACGTCGCAACGGCCGATGACGCACGACCTCGTCAGCGACATGCTCGAGCAGCTCGGCGCGTCGATCAGCCGGATCACGGTGACGGAGCTGCGCGAGAACACGTTCTTCGCCCAGATCACGGTGATTCAGGACGGCCAGGAGATCGAGGTCGACTCCCGCCCATCCGACGCGATCGCGCTCGCCATCCGCGCCGAGGCGCCGATCTTCGCCGCCGACGACGTCATCGCCGAGTCGGCGATCGAGTTCGAGGGCGAGGAGGTCGACGAGGAGCAGCTCGAGGCGGAGGTGCTGCGCTTCCGCAGCTTCCTCGAGGACGTCACGCCCGACCAGTTTGTAGTCGAGAACGGCGACGAAGAGGACTAGGCCGCCCCTGGCCGGCGGCGGCTCCGCCACCGCCTGACGCCGCTCGCCGCAGGATGCGTCGCTCGCGCCGCTTGGGCGTACTACGTGTACTGCCCGTCGCGCCGCTCGCTCGCCTCCCTTGCGAGCGACGTCCCAGGAACGGCCTGCGCTACCGCGCTACCGCACGACGATGTAGGCGAGCGCCGCCCCGTTGAAGAGGGCGTGTACGAACATCCCCGGCACGACGCTGTTCGTGCGGTCGCGGAGCCAGGCGAGCGCGATGCCGAACGGGACGAGCACGAGCAGCGCCTCGACGAGGCCGTGCGCGAGGCCGAAGGCGACCCCGACGAGGAGGATCGACGGCCAGCGGCCGAGGAAGCGGAGCAGCGACTGGCCGGCGCCGCGGAAGGTCAGCTCCTCGACGAACGGCGCGATCACGGCGAAGAGGACCAGGTTGGCGGCGAACGCTCCGGCATGGGCCGGCTCCCAGTGGACGTTCGTGATGCCCTGCTCCTTACCGGGGCTCTGCGGCAGCGGCAAGTACGCGACGACGATCTCCCAGACGTAGATGCCGACGACGGCGGCAGCCCCGAGCTTGAGCGCGCTCGCCCAGCGCTGCGGCGACCGCAGCGCGAGGAGGTCGTAGCGGTCGCGAACGATGAGAACGATGATCCCGAGCCAGACGGCGTAGAGGATCGTCCCGCCGGCAAATGTCGCGTACGAATAGATCTCCTCGTGCGAGACGCCGCGGCTCGTGCCGTTGCTCCCGGAGAAACGCGCCGCGTAGTTGATCGCGGCGAGCAGACCGACGAAGAGGGTCCAGAAGGCCAGGCGTGTGTGACTCGTGCGGGGACGCGGCTGGGCGGCTTCGACCTCCACGAGCGCGCAGCATAGGGTTCGGGCCGTGCGCCACTTCACCCCCGAAGAGGCGAATGCCGAGCTCGAGCACGTCCGGCCGCTCGTCGAACAGCTCGGCGCGAGCCGGCAGGAGCACGCGGCCGCGCTCGAGCGGCAGGAGGAGCTCGAGGGGAAGATCCGCGGCAACGGCGGCGGGATCCCGCCCGCGGAGCTCGCCTCGGCGACTGCGAAGGTCGACGCTATCGCGCGACGCCTGGCGCGGCTCGTCGACGAGATCACGAGCCACGGGGCCCAGGTGAAGGATCTCGACAGCGGCTTGGTCGACTTTCCGGCGCTTCACGACGGTGAGACGGTGCTGCTCTGCTGGCAGCTCGGCGAGGACGAGATCGCCTGGTGGCACCGCATTGACGACGGCTTCGCCGGCCGCCGCCCGCTGCCGTTCGATTGAGGAGTTCGAGGGTCTGCCGCGAACTTCGTACGGGGGATGGATCCGTTCTGGAAGCACATCGTCGTGGCGGCGGTGATCTTGGCCGTCGTCTCTCTCTTCGCCCGTTTGGCCGACTGGTGGCTGCAGCGCCGGCCGCTGCCCCCCGAGGCGGTAACCCGCTACCGCATCTTCCGCCGGAGCGTGACCGCGGCAATCCTCGTGATCGGCCTCTTCTCGGCCCTGCTCCCGATTCCCGAGGTACGCGCTGTGGCCGGAGGCTTGCTCGCGTCTTCGGCACTGGTCGGCATCGTCATCGGCTTCGCAGCCCAGCGGACGCTGGGCAACTTCGTCGCCGGCATCCTGATCGCTATCGCGCAACCCGTGCGCATCGGTGATCGCGTCGAGTACGAGGGAACCGCGGGCGTCGTCGAGGAGGTCGGTCTCACCTACACGTTCATCCGCGCGGCGGACCGTCGGCGAATCGTCGTCCCGAACGAGAAGCTCGCGTCGGACACGATCGTCAACGCGTCGATCCGAAGCCGCGAGACGTTCGCCGAGGTCACGGTTCCCGTACCGCTGACCGCCGACCTTGACGCCGCGCTCGACGCTCTGCGGGAGGACATCTCCGGCGAGCGGGACGCACACGTGCACGTCAGCTCGCTCGCCGACCCCGCGATCGTCATCGTCCGCGCCGTGGCCACCGATGAGATCGCCGCGGAGCGGCTCGAGCACGAGCTCCGGCTGCGTGCCCACCGGCGGCTGCGCGAGCTCGGCGTCTGGACGTGACGGCTACGTCGCCCCAGTGGCGGCGGTCGTCCCGGGCGACGTGGGTGACGTCGTGGTCGAGCTCGTCGTCGTGGTCGTCGTCGTGGTCGTCGTCGTGGTCGTCGTGCCTTGTGTCGTCGTCGGTGCCGTGGTCGAGGGTGTCGTCGTTGCCGGACTCGTAGTCGCAGCGGTCGTGGTGTGGCGGGTCGCCGTCGTCGGTGTCGTGGTCGACGGTGCCGATGTCGCTGTCTGCGTCGCCTGCGTCGTGCCGGCATGAGTGCGTCGATGGGCACTGGTGGAAAGGCCGCCGTTGGGAGTCGTCGACGCCGGTCGCGTGATGGCCCAGGCGAGCACCCCGCCTCCGGCGGCGAGCAGCACGAGCGCGACCGCGGCGATCGTCGCCTTGCGACGGCGGCTCCACTCCGACTGCGCCGCCGCCGCCGGCAGTAAGCGTGTCTCTTCGGCAGTCGCCGGAAGCACCTGCGTCGCCTCTGTTTCCGCTACAGCGCGTGCGGCCGGCGCTGCGCCGAGCGCGCTCAGCAGCGCCGCCCCATCGGCCGGCCGTTCCGCTGGATCCTTTCGTAGCGCTGCCGCCGCGAGCCCGGCGAGCTCGGGCGGCGCGGCCGGTTGCAGTGTCTCGACTGCCGGCGGGGGCTCGCGTACGTGCATGTTGGCGAGGGCGAGCGCGTCGTCGGCGACGAACGGCAGGGTACCCGTCAGCAGCCGGAAGAGGATGACGCCGAACGAGTAGACGTCGCTCGCCGGCCCGGCCGGCTGTCCGGATGCCTGCTCCGGCGAGATGTACGCAGCGGTGCCGAGCATCGTCCCCGCCTCGGTCAGGGTCCCGGAGCCGGCGACGTGCCGGGCGAGCCCGAAGTCGCCGAGCTTCGGCCGCCCCTCCTCGTCGAACAGGACGTTCGCCGGCTTCAGGTCCCGGTGGACGAGACCGCGGGCGTGGAGATGCGCGAGGCCTGCCGCGATGCCCTGCGCAACGCGATGCGTCTCGTCGGGCGGCATCGGACCCTGCGGGAGGCGATCCTCGAGCGTTCCGCCCGGGAGCCATTCGAGCGCCATGAACGGCACGCCCTCGTCCTCGCCGTAGTCGTAGACACGCATCACGTTCTCGTGCGTGAGCGCAGCCAGAGCCTGTGCCTCCCGCCGGAACCGCTGCAGGTCCGCGGTCGGCGACAGGATCTTCAGCGCGACCGTGCGATCGAGCGTCCGGTCGTGCGCCCGCCAGACCTCCGACATCGGCCCGTGGCCCTGCAGCTCGTCTAGCCGGTAACGCCCAGCGACTTCGTCTCCCTGCCTCACGACTACGGTATGCAACCAGAGTGGCTTCGCTACTCACTCTCGAGGAGGCCCAGGCACGGGTGCTGGAGGCCGCGCGGCCGCTCCCGGCCGAGCCGGTGCCGATCGCCCAGGCCGGTGGACGGGTCGCCGCGGAGGACGTGCGTGCGCGTGTCGACCTCCCGCCCTTCGCGAGCTCGGCGATGGACGGCTTCGCCGTTCGCGCGGACGATCTGCCGGCGTCGCTGCAGGTCGTCGGCGAGTCCGCCGCAGGCGGGCCGCACAACGGCCGGCTCGCAGTCGGAAAGGCCGTCATCATCTCGACCGGAGCCGTCGTGCCGGACGGCGCGGACGCCGTCGTCCCGATCGAGCTTGTTGTCCGACAAGAAAACAGTGTGGAGATCTCGTCTGCGGCCGCCCCTGGTGCGCACGTCCGCCCTCGAGGAGGCGACGTCGCCGCGGGAGACGTGGTCGTGCCCGCGGGCGCGAGGCTCACGCCGGCGCGTCTGGCTGCGGCCGCAGCCGCCGGCGTCGCCGAGGTGTCGTGCCGCCGCCGCCCGCGTGTCGCTGTGCTCGCCACCGGTAGCGAGCTCGTCGCCCCCGGAGAGCCGCTCCGGCCGGGGCAGATCTACGAGGCGAACGGCCTCATGCTCGCGTCAGCGCTGGCCGCGGCCGGCGCGGAAGTCGTGACGGACCCGCCAGCCGCAGACGACGAAGCGGTGCTGCGGAAGGCGCTGGAGCGCGGGCTTGCAGGGGACGTGCTCGTCACGTCCGGCGGGGTCTCGGTCGGCGAGCACGATCTCGTCCGGGCGGTCGAGCTCGAGCTCGGTGTCGAGGAGCTCTTCTGGCGGGTCTCGATCAAGCCTGGAAAGCCCGTCTCGTTCGGCGTGCGCGGGGAGACGCTCGTCTTCGGCCTCCCAGGCAATCCCGTCTCGGCGCTCGTCGGGTGCGAGCTCTTCGTCAAGCCGGCGCTGCGGGCGCTGCAGGGGCTCACCGACCCGCTGCCTCGGTTCGAGCCCGGCCGTCTTTCGGTCGGCCTGAGGAGGAACGAGGAGCGCGACGAGTTCGTGCGGGCCCGATCGCGTGTCGACGCGGACGCGGTCGTGCTGGAGCCGGTCGTCGGCCAGGAATCGCACATGATCGTCCGCTCAGCGGCCGCGGACGCGCTCGTGCACGTTCCACGTGGAAACGGTGAGCTCGCGTCCGGCTCGACCGTGCGCTGGCTCCGGCTCGGCGCCGGCTGACCGCGGCTACTCGTTCACCGCGCGCCGCTCCTGCGCCATTGCCGCGTGGCGGCGCTGCGCGAGGACGAGCGTGCGGAGCAGCTCGCGAATCGGCCCTCGCCGCGGCCGTTCGTGTGGCGCCGGGTACGGCGCGTAGCGCCCGGCGGCGAGTGCGGCGAGCTGGCCCGCAATCGCTAGCCAGCCGAGGCCGATCACGAACAGCGGCAACGGCGCGTAGCCGACCGCGAAGAGCTTGGCGAGATACCACGGCGCATCCCAGCCGAGGCCGTAGTGCGTCGCGAACGACCACACGAGCAAGGCGGGGCCGACGAAGCCGGTCAGGAAGACGCTCGCGCGCAGCGCCGGGTGCCGAGTCTGCACCTGCGGGAGCCACAGCCAGACGTGGAGCGAGGGGAGGAGGAAGACGAGCGCGAACGGATTCGTGGCCGCGACGAGGAGGCCGACGACTCCGAGCGCGAGCAGCGCGCCGCTGTGGCCCGCCAGCCGCTCCTCCGGCCGGATCGGGCGTCGCGGCAGAAGCCGGCTGCGGGCGACGATCCAGCCGGCTCCGGCGAGGAGGACGAGCGAGATCAGCGCAGCGCCCGGCCACGTGACCGAGTTGAGGGACGGTGCGCGTCCGTTGTCGCTTCCCCAGAATCCGAGCGCCCCGAAGACGAGGAAGATTGCGCCGGCCCAGGTCCAGAAGCCGAGCCGGCTGCGGTAGCTGCGGAGGGCAGGGGCGATGCGGATCCGTCGGCGGCGACA
>Ga0193751_1001914_pt1 | contig 12971 bp, 8 predicted proteins | sample L1c2metaG_FD_143050 | JGI IMG/M metagenome (GOLD analysis project Ga0193751, IMG submission 143050) | Soil microbial communities from a riparian zone of the East river system, Colorado, United States - L1c2 | ecosystem: Environmental > Terrestrial > Soil > Riparian zone | place: USA: East River... | reverse complement strand
ACATGCTCACGGGGCAGCTCCCATTCCCCTCGGTCGTCTCGCGCGAGGCGCTCATCATGCGCCTCACGGAGAAGCCGCGCACGCTTGCCGAGACACGGAACGATGTGAAGTGGCCGGCGGAGCTGCAGACGGTGATGGACAGGGCGCTCGCGAATCATCCCGCGGATCGCTACCAGCACGTTAGCCAGTTCGGACGCGAGCTGGTGACGGCCGTCGCGACGATGCCGGAGTCCGCGTTCACGAGCACCGGCACGGTCGAGCTCGCGCCGTTTCCCCCGGCCGCGAAAACCGAAGTGCGCCCGCTCGGCGGCGGCGCCGCGGGGCGGCGCGATCGCGCGAACGAGGAGCTCCCGCTTCCCGATCTCGAGCGTGAGAGCTCGGGAAGCCCGGTTGGGCTCATCTTCGGCGTGCTGCTCGTGCTGCTGCTCGGTGGAGGCGGGGCATGGTGGTACTGGAATTCCCATCAACTTCCTGCCACCTCCGCATCCGCGGCGGCTCCCGCCGGCACGACCACGCCGCCCGTCGCGTCAGTTGCGGATAGCGCGGTGAAGGACAGCGCGACGCTGGCGGCATCGCACGACTCGACCGCGCCCGCGGCCGCGACACCGGCGGCTGCGACGCCGGCGGCCGCGTCACCGGCCACCGACAGTCCGGCGCCGAAGGCCGTCGCGAGCGATGCGCCAAAGAGCAACCTGTCGTCCGATCAGATCGACGACATGCTCGCGCCGATTCGCGAGGACCTGTCGGTTGGGCGCGAGCGGATGAACGAGGGCGAGTACGATGGGGCTGTCGTGCGCTTTGGAAATGCGCAGGACAAGATCGCGCCGCTCGCGAAGAAATATGCGGACGTCGAGCAGATTCGATCGCTCAAGCGCGAGATCGGCCAGGCCCTCTCGCAGAACCGCGCGGCGTGCAAGGCCGAGCGCGATTTGGCCATCGCACACGGGGGGACGCCGGCGCCGGATTGCCCCTGAATTCGATGTCCGATTCCGGTGGGATCTTACGCAACTATCACGTAGCGGGCTCTCTCCATCACGTGAGCCGCAGCGGATGATGGATTAGAACAAGACAGTGATAAAGTGGGCTTTCTGGGGGGTTGCGGCACTCTGTCACAAATAGAATCTTGTGATCCCCGTCACCCAGCCTTATCCGGCGCGAGGGCACTCTGTGCGGCAGACGATTGCGCGCGGAGCGAGCGCGCTTCGACACGCCGGCACGAGCACGTGTGAATTCCGCAACTCCTTACGAGCCCGCATGTTTGTACCCGTCGTACGGATGTCGTTCGAATGACGAGCCGAATTGGCATCGTCGGTGGCGGCGCGCTTGGGATGACCCTCGCGCTCCGCATGCGCGAGCAGGGCCACGACGTGGTCGTGCTCGAAGGCGCGCGCGCGGCCGGCGGCCTCGCGTCGTCGCAGCAGATCGGAGGCTACACGTGGGATCGATTCTATCACGTCATTCTGCAATCCGACCGCGACCTCCTCGCCCTGCTTCGCGATCTCGGCGTCGATGAGCCGCAGTGGGGCGTGACGCGAACGGGATTCTACACCGACGGCGTGTTGTACTCGCTCTCGACGAGTCTCGAGTTCCTCGCCTTTCCTCCACTCTCGCTGTTCGACAAGATGCGCCTCGCCGCGACCATCGTCTACGCGTCGCGCGTGAAGGACTGGCGGCCGCTCGAAAAAATTCCGGTGTCCGACTGGCTGCGGAAGCTGAGCGGCAAGCGCACCTTCGAGCGCATCTGGCTGCCTCTGCTCAAGAGCAAGCTCGGCGAGAATTACCGCATCGCGAGCGCCGCGTTCATCTGGGCGATCATCGCGCGCATGTACGCCGCACGCCGCTCGGGACTCAAGCGCGAGCAGTTCGGCTATGTGAAGGGCGGCTACGCAACTGTGCTCGCGCGCTTCGAGCGCTATCTTGACGAGAAGGGAATCGAGCTGCGCACCGGTGCCCCCGTCACCGCCGTGCGCGATTCCGGCTCCGAAGTGGAGGTTATCTTCGTCGACGGTACCTCGGAGCACTTCGATCGCGTCATCCTCACGCTGCCCGCCAATCGCATTCCAGAGCTCGTCCCGCAGCTCGCGCGCGCAGAGCGTGAGCGGCTGGAACGCGTGGTGTACCAGGGCGTGCTTTGCGCGTCGCTCCTCACGAAGAAGCCGCTCGCCTCGTACTACGTCACGAACATCACCGATGGCTGGGTGCCATTCACCGGCGTCATCGAGATGACCACGCTCGTCGACAAGCAGCAGTTCGGCGGCAACAGCCTCGTCTATCTCCCGCGCTACCTCGCGCAGGACGATTCGTTCTGGCAGGCGTCGGACGACGAGGTGCGCTCCACGTTCCTCGCCGCGCTCGAGCGCATGTATCCGAACTTCAGGCGCGACGACGTGATCGACTTTCGCGTCGCGCGCGCCCGCGACGTTCTCGCCATCTCGACACTCGACTACAGCGCGACGACGCTTCCGGCCATGCGCACGTCGCTCGCCAACGTCTTCATCGTCAACTCGGCGCAGATCGAGAGCGGCACGCTCAACCTCAACGAGACCGTCGGGCTGGCGAACCGCCAAGCCGCCGCGCTCGCGCCGATGCTCAACAGCCGCGAAGCCGAAGCCGTGCATGTCTGAGCGCCCGCTGTGCAGCATCTCGCTCGACCTCGACGATCTCTGGTCGTACATGAAGATTCGCGGCGACCAGAGGTGGGTCGAGCGGCCGTCGTATCTGCCGACGTTTCTGCCCCTGGCCCTTGACACGCTCGAGGAGCTCGGGCTTCGCATCACCTTCTTCGTCGTCGGCTACGACGCGACGGTGGACACCAACGCCAAGGCGATGGAGTCGCTCGTCACGCGCGGGCACGAGGTGGGCAATCACTCGTTCGAGCACGACTCCTGGCTCCATCTATATTCGCGCGATCAGCTCACCGAAGAGATCGTCAAGGCGGAGAATGCGCTCACGGCTGTGACGGGACAGCGCCCGCGCGGCTTCCGCGGTCCCGGCTACAGCTGGAGCGAAACGCTCCTCGAGGTGCTCGCCGGTCGCGACTATCTCTACGATGCCTCGACGCTCCCCACGTACCTGGGCCCGCTCGCGCGCGCGTACTACTTCGCGACGGCCGGAAAGGGCATGTCGAAGACGCCGGAGCGCAAGACGCTGTTCGGCACCTTCCGCGACGGGCTGCGTCCGGTGGGCGCGTACGAGTGGGCACTGCGCGACGGACATTCGCTGCTCGAGATCCCGGTGACGACGATTCCGGGGATCAAAACACCGTTCCACTTCAGCTACCTGCTCTTTCTGGCGCGGCGCTCCGAGGCACTCGCGTTCGGCTATCTGCGCACTGCGCTCGCGCTGTGCCGCGCGGCCGGCGTGGAGCCGAGCTTCCTGCTGCATCCGCTGGACCTCATGGGCGGCGATGAGTTGCACGAGCTCGCGTTCTTCCCGGGTATGGATCTGTCGACGAAGCGGAAGCAGGCGCTATTCAAGAAGGCGCTCGGTATTCTCACCGAGGAGCACACGCCGGTGACGATGTCCACGCACGCGACTGCGATCCGTGCTCGTGCGCGCCTGGCGCGCCGCGTTCCTGACGCCGCGACCGCCTCAGCGTCGACGGCCGCGGCGAGGTAGCGGCCCCATGTGCGGAATAGTTGGTGTCGTGCACTTCGACGGCACGGCGCCCGAGCCGTCCGTGTTGGCGCGCATGGCCCACGCCATAGCGCATCGCGGCCCCGACGGCGAGGGATCGTACGTCTGCGGCGAGGTGGGCTTCTACCACAAGCGACTCTCGATCATCGATCTGGTCTCGGGCGACCAGCCGATGACGGCGGAAGACGTGACGATCGTCTTCAACGGCGAGATCTACAACTACGTCGAGTTGCGCGCCCAGCTGGTGAAGCTCGGCCACACCTTCCGCACCACGTCGGATACGGAGGTCATCCTCCGCATGTACCATCAGTACGGCGAAGCGTGCGTCGAGCAGCTGAACGGCATGTTCGCGTTCGTGCTGCACGACCGCTCGAAGGGGATCCTGCTCGCCGCGCGCGACCACTTCGGCATCAAACCGCTGTACTTCTATTCCGATGAGCGGAAGATGCTGTTCGCTTCGGAGATCAAGGCGATCCTCGCGCATGGCGATGTGCACGCCCGGGTGAACCGCACGTCGCTCAACGACTACCTCACCTTCCAGTTCGTCATCGGCGAGGAGACGCTGTTCGAGAACGTCGGCAAGGTGCTGCCGGGCTTCTACCACGTGGTGAATCTGAAGTCGCGCGACGTGCGGCGCGTGCGGTACTGGGAGCCGAGCTTCGCCATCGATCCGTACCACACCGAGGAGTACTTCCTCGTGGAAACGCGGCGGCTGCTCGAGGACTCCATTCGCATTCAGATGCGGAGCGACGTTCCCGTGGGCGCCTACCTGAGCGGCGGTCTCGACTCGAGCATCGTCACGGGGTTCGCCGCGCGCGCGTACGAGGGCGGCCGCTTCAAGACCTTCACCGGCGCGTTCGATGAAGGCCCGCAGTTCGATGAGCGCCCGTACGCGCGCGCCGTGGCCGAGTCGGTGAACGCCGAGATGTTCACGATCATTCCGAGCGCGAACGACTTCGCCGACGTACTGGAGAAGCTCGTCTATTTCATGGACGAGCCGGTCGCCGGCCCCGGACTCTTTCCCCAGTACATGGTGTCGCGCTGCGCCGCCCAGCACGTGAAGGTCGTGCTCGGCGGACAGGGGGGCGACGAGATCTTCGGCGGCTATGCGCGCTACCTCGTGGCGTACTTCGAGACCACCGAGGAACAGGAGCACATCGTCTCGCTCAAGTCGATCGTTCCGAATCTCCCGGTGTTGCGCGCGTACCAGCCGATGCTGTCGCAGTTCTGGCGCTCGGGCGTGTTCGAGCCAATGGACCAGCGCTACTTCAAGCTCGTGGACCGCAGCGCAGGCGCGCTCAGCCTCTTCACGACAGACTTCCGTGCGGGCTACGAGAGCGATTCGGCCTTTGCTCGCTTTCAGACCGTGTTCAATCACTCGGACACGCAGTCGTACTACAACAAAATGACGCACTTCGACATGGTGGCCTCGCTCCCCGCGCTGATGCACGTGGAGGATCGAGCGAGCATGGCGTCGTCGCTCGAGTCGCGCGTGCCGCTGCTCGATCGCCGCCTCGTCGATCTCATCACGAGCATGCCGCCGAAGATGAAGTTCAAGGGCGGCGAGCTGAAGTACCTGCTCAAGCGCGCGGCCCGCGACGTGGTCCCCGAAGAGGTGATCAATCGCAAGGACAAGATGGGCTTCCCGGTCCCGCTGCACCTGTGGATGAAGGACCGCACGCGCGACATGGTGACGGACACGCTGCTGTCGTCGCGCGCGCGCGAGCGCGGGATTTTCGACACCAGAGAGATCGAGAGGCTGCTCACCAACGAAGGCGCGTTCGGGCGCCGCGTGTGGGGCGCGTTGAGCATCGAGATGTGGTTCCGGCAGTTCATCGACCAGAACTGACCAGTCCCATCACCCGAGGGAGAACGACCGAATGCCGTTGACGTGGAAGGACAACGAAATCGCGAGCTGGCACGTGAAGAAGATCGCTGTCGTGGGGCCGGGGATCGTGGGGATGCCGATGGCGGCACTCCTCGCGCACGCCCGCATCCGCGAGGGCGGCACGGAGCCGGCGACCGTGCTCGTCGTCCAGCGCAATTCCCCCACGTCCGGTTGGAAGGTGGACGCCATCAACTCCGGCAAATCGCCCATCGGCGGCGTTGAGCCCGCGCTCGACACGATCGTCGCGGAGTCGGTGGAACAGGGGCTCCTGAGCGCCTCGTACAGCTACGATGATCTGTCCGACGCGGACGTGATCCTCATCTGCACGCAGACGGACAAGAATGGGTTCGCGCCCGAATACGGACCTCTATTCGAAGCCCTCGAGGGCATCGCGAAGGCGCTCCGGAAGAAGCCCGCGGGGAACGTTCCCGTGGTCGTCTTCGAGTCGACGCTCGCGCCATCCTCCATGCTCACCGTCGTGCGCCCGCTGTTCGCGAAGTTCGGGCTGCACGATGGACGCGACATCCTGCTCGGCAACTCGCCCAACCGCGTGATGCCCGGCCGCCTGGTCGAGCGCGTGGCGCGCGCGGACAAGCTCGCGGGCGGGCTGCACCCCGGCACGCCGGAGCTCATCGCGCGCCTGTACGCGCGCATCGTCACCGGCGGCGTGGTCTATCGCACGAACAGCCTCACGGCCGAGATCGTGAAGACGCTCGAGAACGCCTACCGCGACGTGCGCATCGCGTATGCGGCGGAGGTCGCGCGGTACTGCGACGCGCACGACATCGACTTCTTCGCTCTGCGCGACAAGGTGAACGCCGCGATGTCGCGCGGCGACGACGCGAGCGCGGATCCGCGCGCCGTGCCCTCGGGCGCGCTGCTCGTGCCGACGGTGGGCGTGGGCGGGCACTGCCTTCCCAAGGACGGCATCCTCCTCTGGTGGCGCGCGATCGAGGCGAACGAGGATACCTCGAGGAGCCTCATCCTCGCGTCGCGCAAAATCAACGACGAATCGCCGGCCGCCACGCTCGCCCTCGCGGAGCGCCGCTTCGGCTCGCTCGAGGGAAAGCGCGTGGCGCTGCTCGGCGTCGCCTATCGCTTCGACTCCGAGGACACGCGCAACTCGCCGACGCTCGTGCTCGCGCAGGCGCTCCTCGATCGCGGCGCGGATGTGGTGCTGCACGATCCGTACGTGCACGAGCGCGATCAGAATCTGGCGAAGACGAAGCTGACTTCGCGCTTCACCACCGATCTCGATGCTGCGCTTGCCACCGCCGACGTGATCTTTCTCTGCACCGCGCACGGATACTATCAGGAGCATCGCGCGCAGATCGCGAATGCGCTCGCGGTGGGGATCGTCGATGCCTGCAACCTCTTCGATCCGCACTCTCTAAACGGAATGCGCAATCGATATACGGGTATAGGCCGCGGCCACAACGCTCCGTCACAGGCGCTCGTGGATGTCACCGTCGCGGGCTTCCGCGCCGTCGAGATGGGCGTCGCCAACGAGCTGTCCACGCTCATCGATTATCTCAACGAACGATACGCCACGGACGACTTCAACCGCGCCACGCTGGACGAGGTACGCCGCCTCGCCGCGACGTGCACGACCGGCTGCGACATCGCGCAGCCCGGCACCGTTGCACCACTTGCGGCCGTCGAGGGCTTCTGCTCTCGCCTGGCCGCGACGGGGCGAGTGTAGCATCGAATGAGTTCCTCGAGCTGGGACCGCGCCGACGCACCCGCGAGCGACCCCGCCCCGCCCGCGACTCGCGTCGACCATCGACACATCCTGACAGTGGTGATGGAGGACTACTTCCAGGGCGCGACGTTCAATCGCCTCATCCCGCGCGGGCGCTGGCATCGCTTCGAGAGCCGCCTTCTGCGCAACACGGCAACGACTCTCGATCTCCTCGACGAGTACAAGCTCAAGGCAACCTTTTTTGCGCTCGGCTGGGTGGCCGACGCAGTGCCGGAGCTCATCCGTGAGGTTGCCGCCCGCGGTCACGAGATCGCGAGCAAGGGCTACTTCCATCGCCACATTCGTGAATTCAGCCGCGATGAGTTCCGCGAGGACTGTGCGCGCGCCCGCGAGTCACTCGAGCGCGCGAGCGGCCGCGCGGTCGACGGCTACCGCGTCGCGCAACGGTGGCTGCGTCCCGCCGACCTCTGGGCACTCGATGTGCTCGCGGAGGAGGGATACAAGTTCGACTCGAGCATCCGTCCCCTCTTCCGCCAATACGCTCACGAGCCTTGGCGACGTTTCGTGCACCAACACCACCACGGCGAGCATACCATCCTCGAGGTTCCGATCTCGACCGCGAAGGTGATGGGCTATGACGTCCCGATCGCGGGCGCAAACTACTTTCGCCAGCTCCCCTTCTCACTCGTGCAGCGAGCCGTGCGCCAGTGGGATCGCTCCGTCGATGCGCCCTTCGTGATGTACTTCCACGTCTGGGAGGTCGATCCAGACCAGCCGAGGATCGACGCCGCTCCGTTCTATGCCAGGGTGAGGCAGTACCGCAATCTGGATCGCATGACGACGATGCTCCGGTACTACTTCGAGCAGTACCGCTTCACGAGCATCGGGGACCGCCTCAACATCGAGAGTCGCCCATCGTCGAAAGAAGTGCTTCTCGAGGCCGCGGGCGCGACCGGTAGTGCGAACGCACAGACACAGGCGCACGGGCAGCTGCCCGTATCCATCGTGAGCGATGACGTCTTGCGTACGCCGATCAGTGTCGTCATTCCATGCTTCAATGAGGAACTGATCCTCCCGTATCTCTCGAACACACTCGCCGGCGTCGAGGCTGACCTGTCGCGGGGGCACCTGGTGCACTTCATCTTCGTCGATGACGGCAGCACCGACGGCACCTGGACATCACTGCAGAGCATCTTCGGCGGCCGCGCGAACTGTACCGTCATCCGCAACGATCGCAATCGCGGCGTCGCCGCGACGATCATGACCGGAATCCGCGCCTCGGAGTCGGAAGTCGTTTGTTCGATGGACTGCGACTGCACCTACGATCCGCACGAGCTCGGACCGATGGTCGCCCTGCTTACCCCCGACGTGGACATGGTGACGGCGTCGCCGTACCACGCCGACGGGAAAGTGCTCAACGTCCCCGAGTGGCGTCTCTTCCTCTCGCGCACGTTGTCGCGGATGTACGCGATGGTGTTGCGGCATCAGCTCGCGACTTACACCGCCTGCTTTCGCGTCTATCGCCGGAGCGTTGTTGCGGACGTGCCGCTCACGCGGACTGGATTCATTGGTGTCGCCGAGTTGCTCGGCAGGCTCGACCTGGGCGGCTCGCACATCGTCGAGTACCCGACCACGCTCGAGGTCCGCATCCTCGGCCGCTCGAAGATGAAGATCGTCAAGACGATGGCCGGCCACATCCAGTTGATCATCGAGCTGATTGGCATGCGCCTTTTCCACCGACACGATGCCATGGGGCGAGGCCGTCGCGCACTCGCCGATGCGACGCTCTCGCGCACGCCATGATCGACCGCGCGCCCGCGAGGTCGCGCCACATTCAGCTTCGCTGGATCATGGCGGCGTTCGCGGCCTACGTGTCGGTTTCGCTCATCGTCCGCTGGCTGCGGGATCCGCTTTTTCTCGGGGTGGGCCCCGACGGCTGGCCAACACCTTCCTTCGGCGAGCTCACATACCTGCTTTACATGACGTGCCTGCCGGTAGTGCTCTGGGTGCTGCTCGCGTACGCCGGCGCCTGCCGCCTCCCGGACGGGTGGGGGATGCGCACGACGATGATGCTCGTGTTCCTCTTCGTGCTCACCGTGGTCGAGCTCGATAACATCTGGTACGGCATGTCGGGGCACCACGCGACATGGCGTGAGATGCGGCTCTTCCTCAGCGAGAATTGGACGCTCCATTACGGCATCCGAGCGTCCGACGAGCGCGGGTTCCTGTTGCGAATGGCGAAGCACTTTTTCAGGCTGCTTCTCGTGTTCCTGGGCGCAAGTCTGATCTCGCGGTGGGAGAGCGGACAACGCTGCTTTTCCGCTCCGTTCCGCCGCGCGCTCGTCGTAGTTCTCGTGTTGGTCGTCGGTGACGCGCTGCTCACCGGCTACCAGGTGAGCCGGGGAGGCGATCAGTGGCAGGCGGTCGCGGATGCAAATCCGTTCCGGATCCATTCGCTCGACCACCTATCCTTGCGTCTCTTTACGTATGGTTCCGACCACGATACCGATCTCGAGGCGGCCAGCCGCGCCTTCTCCGAGGCAGCCGGCGACGCCATGCATCGCAGCCCAGACACCTCCGGCATTTTCTCGAACGCGGCCACGTTGCCGCGCGAAAAGTACGACGTGGTCGTCGTAACGATCGAGGGACTGAATGCACGTCTCAGCGATTCCACCACCATGCCCTTCTGGACCCAGCTCGCTGCCCGGTCCACTTCATTGCGAAATCACTACTCGACGGGGAACGTCACCGAATACGGCGTCCTCGGCCTTCTCTATGGGGCGCCGCCAAACTTCTACCGCGGCACCGGCGCCCTTCCCTGGCGTCACGAGCTGCCATCGGCGAAACAGCCACCGCAGCCCGGCTCTCCCTACATCTCGGAGTTCGCGCGCCGGGGCTACCACACGCGACTCATCAGTTGGGAGCTCTCCAGCTGGGCGCAGCTGGGCGTCTATCTGCGCAACTTCACCGAGCCGGCCTTCGAGACGACTGACGACTCGAAGCTCATCCCTGAGCTCGCGCGCGAGCTGCGAACGGACGGGCCGCATTTCGTGTACATGCACTACAACGGCACTCACTTTCCCTACGAGCACGCACAGGCGTACTCTCGCTTTCGCCCTGAAGTGCCCAGCGACTACGACTATTCATCCGGGCAGCTGCGCTCGCAGGCGGCGGAGATAACGAACCGCTATCGCAACTGCCTGCTCGAGCTCGATGCATGGCTTCGCTCGCTCACCGGCGTGATCGACCTCGAGCACACGATCGTCGTGCTCACCGGAGATCATGGTGAAGAATTCTTCGAGCACGCCCGCCTCGGACACGCGAGTACTCTCGCCGCCCCACAGATTCGCACGGACGCGCTCATCTACGTACCCGGGCAGCCGTCGCGCGTCGTCGACGTCGTCACTTCGCACGCGGACCTGATGCCCACGCTCATGGACTATCTCGGATGGCCGCAGCCCGTGCCGCCGTTTGGACACTCGCTCGCGGGCGATGTAAAAGGCGGCAGCGCCATCGTTGCGATGGGCAATCGCCCAAATCCCCCCAGCCGCTGGGCAGCGATCGCAGGCGACGCCAAAGGGATCTTCGTGGACGGACCCGGCGATACGCTTCACCTCGTGCGACTTCTGGACACCACGGATCATCCACTGTCCTACATCACCCAACCCGCGCGCTGGCAGCCGGCGCTCGAGGCGGCTGCGCACCTCCAACTCCGCCTCCTCACGGCGTCGCGCCCCGTTCGCGCGGTCAGCGCCGCAGGCGTGGCGCCATGAGTCATTCGCGCTCTCGCGCGTTCCTCGCCATCGCCGTCGTCGTCGTGTGCACTGGCGGTTGGTCGCTCTATAACCTCCTCGCTCCCCGCCCAATACTCTTCCCCGGGTGCGCGACGCCGGCGCTCTGGGCGCACCGCGGCTTTCACGCCGTCGCCCCTGAGAACTCCGTCGCTTCTGTGCGCGCAGCAGTGGCGAAGGGCTTCTGCGGCGCCGAGATCGATGTCCAGTGGTTCGACGACCGTGGACTCGTGGTCGCACACGATGAGATAGACGAGAACGATCTGCTTCCCAACGCCCTGACGCTTGCGCAGCTTCTCGACTCCCTCCCGCAGGCGCCCGCCTATCTCTGGCTCGACTTTAAGAATCTCGATTTGGCCAACGCCTCGGCGGCCGCGGCGCACCTGGACTCGCTCATCGCACGCCATCACTTCACCCACCGATTCGTAGTCGAGTCGGTGAGCTCCGTTCCGCTACGCCTTCTATGGTGGCACGCGCCAGATGTCATACCCGCGTACTGGATCAAGCGCCCGGCGCTGCTCCTGCGGAGAGGACCGCTTTACGATGCGCGCATCGCCGCCGCCGTCGGATTGATGGGACTCCCGGCGCTCTCTGTGCCTCAGGAGATGCTCACGAAGCATCTCACGTCGCTCTTCGGCCGTCTCGCAATTTTTACCTGGACGTGCAACAGCCTCGCCGAGATCGAGAGCGCCCGAGCGCTCGGCGCGCGAGTCGTGCTCACCGACGGCGACTTCTCAGGGCTCTATTCGAATACGCGAAAGTAGGCGCGCGCGAGAATGGATTGGTTCCCTGCTCGTGACGCCGGAGTGAGATCCCTCTCCTCTTATTGCGCACCCTGACGCGACTCGATGAGCGCTCGCGTTCGGCGTAGCGTGCGCCAGTACACGTCTTCCATCAGGATGTGCGCGAACTCGCCGTTTCGGCCAATGCTGTAAAGCCCTTCCACTCCGGTCGTGTGCTCCAGTGCTTTGCGCTCGGCTTCGTATTCCTTGCGAAATACCGGATATGCGATTGGTGTGCGCATCACACGGCTTCCCAAATAGCGCTACTGGATGTCCGGAACGATCGGACGGAGATGCTCCAGGCACAGTCGCGAGACCTCCTCATCGTCCATCTTCCAGATGGCATCCCCGACCTCGCAACCGATATCGACCTGGAAGTGGGTCTTTCCTTCGGGCGCGAGCCACGGCATCGACATCGGCGCCTCGGTAATCCGGAAGAAGGGGTACTGCGCTTCCGGCGTCCAGAGCACGACCTCAGGCAGCAGCCCGCGGCCCCGGAGACGCAGGTTGACGAGAACCATCGGCCGATAGCGGAAGCGCGAGAGATGCTTCACCGTATCGGTGCCCTGAACGAGTCGGGCTAGAATGGGCACGGGAGCGGTGCTCATGACCGCCGACACCTCCGTCTGATGGCCGTCCACGCGAACCGCGACCACGCGGCCATCCTCCACCATGACGCCGTCGACCGGAGATTCCAGCCGCACGCTATCGCCGAGATCGGCCGCCAGATTCTCGCAGAGGGTGCCTACGCCGTGCTCAGGATACACATGCCAGACGTTGATTCCCTCCGGCTTCTCATTACAGTAGCCGTGGGCGACGGCGCGCCCTGTCAGCCGCGCGGCGAGCTTCAACTTCACCACGTGGAGAACACCCCCCTCGAGCTTTTCACCAACCGAGGGTGCAAGCTCCGCGGCTGGCGCCCCCGACCAGCGCTCGACGAGCGGAATCGCTACTTCCTCCGCGAGTCGGTCTCCATATTCCGCCTTGAACCACTCCTCGGCCGACGCCGGAGCGGTTCGACGGCCGGCGCGCAGTCGCGAGGCAAGGGCGCTCGCCACGAAGCGGGGCACGGTGGCCAGACCGAGAGGGTACCCGTGCGCCCGTTCCCGGAGCCAAACGCTCTCCCCGTAATGCCGCACGTCAAGACATTGGGAGCCGACGCCAAGGGATGC